>Ga0075158_10004021_pt1 | contig 10205 bp, 5 predicted proteins | sample JI91814BDNA_FD_70968 | JGI IMG/M metagenome (GOLD analysis project Ga0075158, IMG submission 70968) | Wastewater effluent complex algal communities from Wisconsin, to seasonally profile nutrient transformation and Carbon sequestration -... | ecosystem: Engineered > WWTP > Effluent > Algae... | reverse complement strand
TGCGACGCTGCACCACGAGCCAGCACGCGAAGTGGGTGCTTGCCAATGGTCGCTGTGGATGGCGCTCGACCCGGTGATCCGATCGTTCGACGACGTGCGTCCGCACCTCGAGGAACTGCAGCGCCACTTCGAGAAGCAGCCGGTGCGGATCGGCGTCGTGCTGCCGGACGCCGCTGCGAAGGCGCTCGCCGCCACGGCACCACGGTTCACGGTCGTCGGCACGGAAGGGTCCATCGCCGTTCCCGCGCTGGCGACCGCGGCGATCACGGACGCCACGGGCTCGTTCGTGACCGAAGTGTCGCTCGACTACGCCGAGGACGTGCTGGCGGCTCTGCTCGACGGCAAGGCGGTCGATACGATCATGGGGAGCATCGCCCTCGCCGAGAGCCAGCTCGCCACCGTGGGCGATGCCGAAGCCCATCCGCCGACCATCACCGAGCTGCTCGCCGCCCTGCCGCACAGCGGTCGGGTGCGCGCGCTCGCCGTGCTGGAGCCGTTGTGGTGCCGCGGCGAACACGCCCCGGCTCTCGAAGCGCTCGACAAGGGCCTGCGCGATCTCGCCGGCCACACCTACGCGACGGCCCAGTTCGTCGACCTGGTCGGTCGCGGCGACGACAGCGATCCGACGGTGCGCCAGCGGCTCGCCGTCGAGATGGCACCCGTTGCGGCCGCCGCTGGCGACGACCCGTTCGTCCAGTTGGTCTTCCTGCGGTCGCTGCTGCGCGCGAACCGCACGCGACTCGCCGAGCGCGTGACCAAGCGGCTCGACGCGCAGCTGCAGAAGCGGGGCGATATCTGGCTGCGGCTGCAGTTCGCCGAGGTGCTGATGGACGCCAAGGACCCGCGCCCGTTGCGCGCCCTCGCCCAGGCGCATCTCGACGCGATCGCCGACAGCGCGCTCGACCTGGAGGCGATGGCGATGGTGCGGCACAAGCTGCTGCGCCGCTGCGGCGACGAAGCGGGCGCCGCGGCGCTGCTGAAGCAGTTCCTGCCCGACGAGACCGCGTCCGGCCTGAACAACCACGCCTGGTACGCGTGCGTGCGCCTCGACACGATGGGCCGGTTCCCCGACTGGGCGAACGACCTCGCCGACCGCATGCTGGGCAGCGATCGGGAGCGGCTCGAGTCCAACTACCGCGACACGGTGGCGCTGGCGTTCTTCTGCGCCGGACGCGTCGAAGCAGCGGCCGAGCAGCAGACGATCGCCATCGGCGAACACAAGGACGACCCCCGCTACGCCGGCCGGTTGCGGCGCTACGAAGACGCGTTCGCGCGGCTGCGGCGCGTGCCTCCGCCCGCGCCGCCGACGCCCAGCCCGAAGTAGGCCCACGGCGCCGATCGAAAGGGACGCCGAGAACCCCCTGCGCCGGGCTGGAGCTGCGGCTATCCTCCCGGCCCATGCGTTCTGCGCTCCTCGTCTCGACGGCGGTCGCCGCCGTCGCCGCCACGCTCTCGGCCCAGGCCCCGCCGACCTACTACAACACCGTCAACACGACGACGTCGGCGTTGTTGCGCAGCACGCTGCACGCGGTGATCGACGACCACACGAAGATCCCCTACACCGCCAGCGCGACCGACACGTGGGACGTGCTCGAGGTCGCCGACCAGGCGCCGAGCAGCAGCACGCAGATCCTCGACCTCTACAAGAACGCGCTCTACACCAAGCAAGGCGGCGGCAACTCGTTCTACAACCGCGAGCACAGCTGGCCGAACAGCTACGGGTTCCCGAACGACGGCGCGACCAACTACCCCTACACCGACTGCCACCACCTGTTCCTCTGCGACATCGCCTACAACGGCGCGCGCGACAACAACCCGTTCCAGGCGGGCACCGGCAGCTGGACCGAGTGGACCACGGTGGCGAACGGCGGGCAGGGCGGCGGCAGCGGCACGTTCCCAGGCAACTCCAACTGGTGGACGTCGGCGGCCCCGGCGGGTGGCTGGCAGACGTGGAGCGGCCGCAAGGGCGACGTGGCGCGGGCGATGTTCTACATGGACGTTCGCTACGAAGGCGGCACGCACGGCGTCACCGGTGCCAGCGAGCCCAACCTGATGCTGACCGACGACCTCAACCTGATCGACAACAGCGCGACCGGCAGCAACGCGTCGATCGCCTACATGGGCAAGCTGACCGTGCTGCTGCAGTGGCACCTCGACGACCCGGTGGATGCGAAGGAGATCGCGCGCAACAACGCGATCTACGCCGACCAGGGCAACCGCAACCCGTTCATCGACCATCCGGAGTGGGTCGCGTGCATCTACCAGAACGCCTGCCAGCGCGTGCGGCTGCCGGAGATCTGGATCAACGAGTTCCACTACGACAACAACGGCACCGACGTGAACGAGCTGGTCGAGATCGCCGGCCCTGCCGGTGAGAAGGTCGACGACTGGATGCTGCTCGCCTACGACGGCGCCAATGGTGCGCCCTACGCGCGCCTGCGACTCAGCGGCACGATCCCGAACCAGCAGAACGGCTACGGCACGCTGAGCTTCCCGTTCGCCGGCCTGCAGAACGGCCCCGACGGCCTCTGCCTCGTCACCAGCACCGGTGTGGTGATGCACCTGCTCGCCTACGAAGGCTCGTTCGCCTGCGTCAGCGGGGCCGCGAAGGGCCGCACGGCCGAGACGATCAGCCAGAGCGAGTCGTCGACGTCCGCGGTCGGCCTGTCGCTGCAGCTCGTCGGCACCGGCAACCACTACAGCGCGTTCACGTGGCAAGCCTCGGCGACCGCGTCGGCGGGCCTGCGCAACACCGGCCAGACGTTCCAGTGAGCCGCGGCGGCGTGCCCCTCGGGACCACCGCTCGGTGGCTGGTGCCGCTGCTGGTCGGGGGCGCGTGCGCCGGCGGGCCGAACCGGGATCCGGAGCCGTACGCGCCGACGACCACGAACGCGCCAGAGCTGCTCGCACCGCCCGTCGGCGCGTTCATCGGCCGCGTGCTCGACGGCAACGGCAGGCCGCTGCAAGGTGCGCGCGTGCAGCGCATCGACGGCGACCGCGTCGTCGACGAAGTGCGCTGCGGCGGCGACGGCACGTTCGTGCTCGGCGGCGTGCCGCCGGGGCGCTGCTCCTTGCGAGCGCTCGCCGACGGCTTCGCGCCGGGCCAGCTCGGCGATCTCGACGCCACGAACGACGACGGCCGGGCGATCGACGTCGGCGCGCTCGTGCTGCTGCCCGCGACGCCGTATCGCGGGATCGTGCGCAGCGGTGGCAGGGCCCTCGCCGGGGCGCGCGTTCGGGTGCACACCGACCTGCAGACCGCTGGCACGACGGTGCCGCTCGTGCGCGAAGCGATCACCGATGCCGACGGTTGGTTCTTCGTGCCGGACGCGCCGCCGCCGCCGGTGCTGGTGCAGCCGCTCGCCGCATGGCACGCGCGCGAACCGGCCCGTCGCGTCGAACGCGCCGACGCGAACCTCGAGTTCGACCTGCCCGCCATGCCGACGATCGTGGGCCAGGTGGTCGACGCCGACGACGGCACGCCACTCGGCGACGCCTACGTGCAGCGGATCGAGCTCGCACCCGACCAGCCGCTGCGCACGACCTCGTTGCCGGACTTCGCGCGCTTGCCGCACGATCGGGTCGACCGCGACGGCCGCTTCGTGCGCGAACGGCGATCCGAGCGCTGGGCTGTGGCGGTGGTCGCCGCTGGGCACGTCGGCACCGTGTTCGGGCCGTTCGACACGACGACCACCGCGATGCCTCCCACACTGGCGCTGCCGCGTGGCGCCGAACTGCAGTGCCAGCTCGCGGGCCTCGCTCCCACCGCGACGGTGCTGGTCGCGCTGTACGCCGACGCCTCGGCGAGCACACCGACGCTGGTGCGCTACTCCGGGCCGGCCGCGAACGCCGCCTTGCCCCCGGTGCCGCCCGGGCGTTGGCATCTGCGCATCGACAGCGAGGTGGCCGCACCGCAAGAACAGTGGCTCGAACTCGCGGCGGCCGGCCGGCACCTGGTGGACGTTCGCCTGGCCGCTGGCACGTCGCTGCAGGCTACGGTGCGGGGCGCCGACGGCCGCCCCCTACAGGTGATGGCCACGCGCGGTCACGGCCTGCCGCGCACCGCCGAGGTCCTCGCCGACGGCACCGCCACCGTGCGCCACCTCGGCCCCGGCCCATGGCAGCTGTACGTGCTGGATCCACGCCCCGAATGGTCGGCGCAGTGCCAACGCTGGCTGGCGATGGACCTGGGCCCGACGTCGATCGACCTCCCTTCAGGCGCCGCCACCGCGGCGGTCGAACTGGTGGCACCGGCCCTCGCGTTCGGTTCGGTGCAGCTGCGCACGAACGACCCGACGATCGATCGGCTCGTGCTCGAACCGCCCCCGGATGCGCCTGCGGCACAGACGAAGGTGCGCGACGTGCTGCGTCGCACCGACCTGCGCGACGGCGCCGGCACGTTCCGGCTCGACCCGGTGCTGCCCGGCCGCTGGCTGCTGCGCGCGTTCGCCGGTGCCCGCCTCGTGCACGAACGCGCGATCGAGGTCGAAACCGGCGCACCGACCGTCGTCACGCTGCCGTGAACGATCAGCGGTGCAGCCAGTCGTGGAAGGTGCGCGTCAGGAACGGCATCACCACGTAGCCCATCAGCGGCACGACGAAGATCGTGACGATCAGCGTGATCACCGGCAGCGGAAACAGCTTCAGCAGCGGCTGCAGCACCAGCAGCAGCACCAGCGTGATCACCGGCCAGATGCCGACCCAGGTCAGCAGCACCATCTTGTGCCGGTTCGGCCGCCGCGGCGGGGTCGGAGCAGGGGGATCGCCAGCAGCAGGTGGGGTCATCGGGCCGATGCATGCTACGAGGCCGGCCACCTTGGAACGCAAGAGGCGCGGCCTACCCTGACGCCCATGCTCTGAACCCTGAACTCCCCGCTGCGGATCGCGGTCGCGGTCCTGTTCCTCGTGAGCGGCGTCGCCGTCGAGTACTTCCTGCGGATCCCAGGCGCGACCGGGATCGGCGCGCTGCTCGGCCTGATCGGGGCGAAGCTGGTGCCTTCCACCAGGAGCTGCGCATTGCCGCCGCAGCGCCAACCTGAGCAGCCGTCCTAGCGAGCCGCGGCCACGGGCTTGTTCCAGACGCTGCGCGCCGGCCACGCGCCGAACACCGACACGATGCCGCCCGGGTGCTGCTCGGTGCGACCCAGCGTGACGACCCGCAGGCCGCTCCACACCTCGCTGCAACGCATGCCGGTCACCGCGACGAACGCGCCCTTCTCGCCGCGCGCGACCACCCTGGCTTCGCCGACCGGCTGGCCGTCCTCGAGCACGCACTGCCAGAGATCGGCGAACCCTTCGCTCTGCTTGCCGAACAACGCGAAGACCTGGTTGCCCGGACCGCGCGCCAGCACGAAGTGCTGCGGGTTCTCGTTGCCGGCGACGAGATCCGGATCGGACGCGATCGTCGTGGTGCGCACCGGCTCCCCTGGCCTGGACCAGGTCACGACGAGCCGTCCGTTGCCGGGCGCGTGGTCGCCGAGCATGTGCAGCAGCGAACGCCCCCCGACGCCGTCGCCGCAAAGGATGCCGACGTTGGCGACGTACTGGCCAGGCCCCGGCTCGGGTCCGACGTTCTCGTCGGTCTCCTGGGCGAACGTGCCCGTGGTGCCGTCGACCGTGCGCAGTCCGTGGATCGCCTCGCCGGGATTGGTGCGGTAGGTGATGTCGACCAGCGAGCCGCGCGCCAGGGCACTCGCCATGCAGCCGTAGTTGTTGACGTTCGCCTGCACCACCGGAGACCACTCGGTGGCGGCGGCGCCGGCCTTCAGCCAGCGCATGCCGGTGCTCCACGAACACGTCCACGCCGGCCCTCGCGCCATCCCATGGTTGCCGAACACCGCGACCAGCGCACCGTCGGTCGTGCGCACCAGATCCCCGGCGTGGTACTGATCGTCGCTGCTGGCCGCCTCGGCCAGCTGCACCGGTACACCGAGCCAACGGTCGTTCGCAGGGTCGTAGCGCTGCCAGAAGACGTGCGAGAACGGCGTGCCCTGGCGCGACGACCAGAGGCACGCGAGCAGGTCGCCGTCGGGGATCAACGACCCCGCGCCGTCGCCGCTGGTCGGGGCGCTGGCGGCCCGCCGCCAGGTGAGGCCGCCGTCGTCGCTGCGCCACAGTTCGAGATCGGCGTCGAGCAACGCCCCAGGGTTGCCACCGGTCTTCTTGCCGAAGGTCGCACGCGTCACGAGCACGAACAGGGCCCCGTTCCGCGCCGGCGTCGCCCCGTTCTGGTGGGCGGCCGAACACCCGACCATCTCGTCGGGCCCGGCCCTGGTCACTTCGATCAGCTGCTGGCCGCGCTTCTGTGGCGCCTGGGCGACGAGCGGCCCGGCCAGGGCCAGGACCAGGGGCACGAACGAGACGGAGCGGATCGCTTGGCGCATGGGGAGCCGCACGAGGACGCGGACCTCGAGGTCCGGTTCCACGGCGCCTCGCGAAGATAGCGCAGCCGGACCCCGCGCGAGCGATCGGCCCGTCGCAGTGGCCGCGCCACCGTGCACCGACTCGCGAAGCCGGGCTCGCGTCTTCCGTCGACGCCACGCAGGCGGCACATTGCACCCTGCCGCGCATGAGCGAACTGCAGAACGACGAGCTGCTGGCCCAGGTCACCGAGGTGGCCGGCTACAAGGTGCTGCCGCCGTGCGTGGTCTATGCCCGCATCGGCCAGGGCGGCATGGGTGCGGTCTATCGCGGGCGCCACCTGAACCTCGACATCGAGGTCGCGGTGAAGTGCCTGAAGCCAGCACTGGTGCGCGACGACCCGCAGTTCGTCGCCCGCTTCCGCCGCGAAGGCCAGTCGGCGGCGCGCATCAACCACCAGAACGTGATCCGCGTCTTCGACGTCGCCGAGGACAACGGCATGCACTACCTCATCATGGAGTACGTGCAGGGGGAGACGGCGCGGCAGCGCGTCGACCGCAAGGGGCCGCTCGCGATCGGTGAAGCGCTGCAGATCCTCTACGAGTCGGCACTCGGGCTCGGCGAAGCGCACCGGCTCGGCATCGTCCACCGCGACATCAAGCCCGACAACCTGCTGATCTCGACGCAGGGCCAGGTGAAGGTCGCCGACCTCGGTCTCGCCAAGCCCACGATCGGCAAGGACAGCGGCAGCAAGGTGTCGATGCTGTCGTCGGCGAACCAGATCATGGGCACGCCGTCCTACATGCCGCCCGAGCAGTGGGACGGTGCTTCGGTGACCGCGGCGGCGGACGTGTGGGCACTCGGCGCCACGTTGTGGTTCCTGCTGGTCGGGCGCGAGGCGATCCGCGACGAATCGCCGGCGCGCATCATGAGCCGCATCGTGCTGCAGCCGTTCCCGGACGTGCTGGCCGAACGAGCGGACGTGCCGGCCGACGTCGCCGCGTTGATCACGAAGGCGACCTCGAAGGAGCCGGGCGCGCGCTTCCTCGACGCTGGCGAGATGGCCGACGCGATCGAAGCGCTCGACACCCGCCGCGCCTCGTTGCGCGACCGCGCCGCCGGCACGACGCAGCTGCGCACGATGCTGTCGCCGCCGCCGCTCGAGAACATCGACCAGCTGCGCAAGTGGTGGCGCGAAGACGCACGCACCCGCCCGCAGACGCCGTCGCGGCTCGGCGAAGCGGGCGGACCCGGACTGGGCGACGGGCAGACGATCGTGACTCCGCCGCGTGGTGGCACAGCGGTGCAAGCCCGCGGCGGCACGGTGGTGCAGAAGCCACCCGATGGCGAGAAGGCGGCGCGCGGTCGCAGTCCGCTGGTGCTGGCGGCGGTACTGCTCGTCGCTGGCGCGGGCGGCGGCTACGCGTGGTGGAGCACCCGGCCAGCGCCGAACGAGCCCGGCACGAACCCGCAGGTGAAGGTCGACCCGAAGCTGGCGAACGGTGGGCAGGAAGGGCCGGGACCGAACGACCCGCCGAACGAGCCCCCGAAGCCACCCCCGCTGCCGCCGGCCCCGTTCGCGCTCGCTGACGAGCGGCTCGGCAAGGGCGACCTCGACGGGGCGCTCACCGAGGTCGAACGCATCGCCACCGAGGCACCGGCGACGCCGGAGTTGCCCAAGCGGTTGGCGCGGTTGTTGGCGCAACGCGCCGAGCGGTCCAGCGCCGCCGGCCGCTTCGAAGAAGCGCGCAGCGACCTGCGCCGCGCCCAGCAGCAGGCCGATTCGGCAGCCCTGCAACAACAGCGGGCCGCGCTGCGCACAGCGATGCGCGACGCCGCGGCGACCGCGCTCGTGCGCGAACGGCCGGCCGCCGAAACGCCGCAGCCGGGCGATGCGGAGATCGAGTTCGCCGGTCGCCTGCCGGCCGACTACGTGCAAGACCTGCTGCTCGGCGGCGAACCCGTCGGGCGTGTCGCCGACGGCCGCTTCACCGCGCGACGCCGCGTCGACGGCAAGGGCGAGCTCGCGGTCGCCGTGCGCGTCGACGACGAGACGCTGGCGCTGCCGCCGTGGCGCGTGACCTTGGCACCGCCACCGCCCGGCCTGTCGTTCGTCGGCACGATCGAGCTCGCGTCACCGCGCCCGGACGGGCGCCTCGTCACCGGCGAGCCGCGCATCGTGCTGGCTGGCAAGCTCAGCGAGCTCGGTGCCACGCTCTACCTCGACGACGTCGAGCAACGCGCCGAACTGCGCGCCGACGGCTCGTTCGTGCTGACCGTCGAACTCGCCACCGACGGCGAACGCGAACTGCGGTTCACCGCGAAGAAGGGTGGCCGCACGACGCCTCCGACGACGGTGCGCGTGCTTCGGCTGATGCGCGGCACGACGCTGCAGCCGGTCGTGCCGCCACGCCGCAACGGCAACCAGAGCAGCCGCACGCGCGTGCCGTTCTCGATCCGCGTCACCGACGACTACGCGACCGGCGTGGTCGTGCGCAACCTCGACCAGAAGTTCTCGCTGGTGCGGGACACGGCGAATCCGCGCCTGTTCGCCGGCGAAATCGCCTTGACGCCCGGCCCGAACAAGCTGCTCGTCGAGGTCACCAACCTCGCCGGCAAGGTCGCGACCGACAACTTCGACTTCGAATGCACGGCGCGGACCCCGAGCCTCGTGCTGCAGCAGCTCGAGGTCGGTGCCACCCGTGTGCCGATCGGCAGCGATGCGAACGCGACGGTCTACGTCGCGTCCGCCGCGGCCACGCTGCGCCTGACCTGCGACGACCCTGCCGCCGAGCTGCTGGTCGGCGACGAAAAGGTCGCACCGACCCAACCGTTCGGGCTGGCCCTGCAGCCCTACCTGCGCGAAGGCGAGCCGCGCACGCTGCAGCTGCGCACGCGCAACGAGAACGGCGAGTCGCCGGTGCGCCAGCTGCGCGTGGTGCTCGACAGCACGTTGCCGCAGGTCACGGCGACGGCACCGGCCCCGGTCGCCGCGGGCGGCACCGTCGAACTGCGCGGCACCTGGCAGGACCGCAGCGATCCGCGCATCGAGGTCGAAGGCCGGCTGGCCCAGGTGCAACGCACCAGCGCCGACGGCGGCACGTGGACGCTCGGCCTGCCGGCCCCCGCCGCCAGCACCAACTGGCGCGTCGTCGCGACCGACGCGGCCGGCAACGGCGGCGCGTGCGACGTCACGATCGTCGTCGAAGCACGGCGCGAGCCGGAGCCGCCGGTCGTCACGCCGCCGGTGGTGAAGCCGGATCCGCCGAAGGTCGATCCCGTCCCGCCGGTCGCGACCAAGGAGCTGCAGGGCTTCGTTGCCAACGGCGACGAACGCACCAGCATTGGCTACCCGCTCGCGATCGTGCACAAGAGCACTGGCATCGAATTGGTCGCGATCGACGTCGACCGCAACGGCAAGCCGGCGTTCTACGCCGCGGTCCGCGAGGTCAGCGAGCGGCAGTGGGAAGGCACCGGCGGCGAATCTGCCAAGAGCAGCGTGACCGCCGAGGGGATCGTGGCCTGGCTCGGCGACCGCGGTCGCGACCTCGATCTGCCGACCGAGGCCGACTGGACGAGAATCGTCGCCGCCGGCAATCCGGCGGTGAAGAACCTGCGCGACGACGAGGGCAAGGACGAGTGGCTGCGCGGGGCGAGCACCGCGAGCAGCTGGCCGATCAAGAAGGACCCGTCGACTTCCCAACTGCGTCGCAACCGCACCAGCGGTTCGATCGGCTTCCGCGTCGTCCACCGACCGAAGTGAGACATCCTGTGTCAACCCTCCATCCCGGTTTGTGGATGGTCGGTCCAACCGAGCGATCAGATCTTGCGACTGCTGCGCAGGG
>Ga0075158_10004019_pt1 | contig 10207 bp, 5 predicted proteins | sample JI91814BDNA_FD_70968 | JGI IMG/M metagenome (GOLD analysis project Ga0075158, IMG submission 70968) | Wastewater effluent complex algal communities from Wisconsin, to seasonally profile nutrient transformation and Carbon sequestration -... | ecosystem: Engineered > WWTP > Effluent > Algae... | reverse complement strand
TCCTTGAACTCGGGCCACAGGTGCGGGCGCAGGTTGACATCGCAGGAGACCAGCTTGCGGCCCGGCTGGCGGGTCGAAAGCTCCAGGGCCTTGTAGGTCGCCGCCCGCGCCGGCTCGCGCGCCAGGGTCGAGCTGCCGAAGTGGAACCAGCGGCCGCGGCCGATCCGCGCCGAGTCGAGCTCGGCCGGCGAGATCATCATGTCGGCCGAGGGGTGGCGGTAAAACAGGAACGAGCGCCCGCCGCTCGCGCTCACCGAGACGAAGGTGACGCCGGTGCGGGCGCTCTTGTGGGTGCCGATGCTGTCGACGATCACGCCCTCGCTGGCCAGCTGCCGCTGGATGAAGCGCCCGAACGCGTCGGCGCCGACCAGGGTGCACAGCGCCACCCGCAGACCCTGCCGGCTCAGGTTGACCGCCAGGTTGCACGGCGCGCCGCCGAGGTGGCGGACGAAGCGCTCGACCTCCTCGAGCGGGACCCCGGGCTTGTCCGGAAACATGTCCACCAGCGCCTCGCCGAACACCACCACGTCGGCGGGCAGCGCCGGCACCGCCGGATGAGCAGAGGGGATCGCGGACGGGTTGGCGGACGGCATGCCCCTGTAGCTTAGTACGGGGACCTGCAAATAAGGCACCCCGAAAGCGGACCCCGCGGCGACCGGCAGGAGGCGCCGTCCGGCGAGCGCCGGCGCTTATAAGGCGGCGACGCCGGCGGCGTTGAGCTTGGCGATGAACTCGATGGCGCGCAGGTCGCGGCCCAGGTGGTGGCGCAGCACCGCCACCAAGAGCTCGCGGCAGACGCGCTGGACGGCGCGCGGCAGCGCCAGCTCGGCGAGGACGGCGGGCTCCAGCGGCGTCGCCTCCAGGAGGCGCAGCGCCGCCCGCACCTCGGCGGTCAGCCCGCCGCCGAGCGAGCCGAGGTGGGTCGGGATCGGCCCCATCCAGCACGAGTCCGGGCACAGCACGCCGCCGCGCGCGATGTCGAGCGGCACCAGCGGCAGCTCGGGCACGTCGTGGCCGCAGGCGGCGCACTCGCGCAGCTGCAGCGCCAGGCCGACGGCGCGGAGCAGCCCGAGCTCGTAGACCCGCAGCGCCTCGGCGGCCGGTCGCGCCGGCAGGGGCAGCCCGTCGAGGTACTCGAGCAGGCGCAGGGTCAGGTCCAGGACCACGGGCTCGGGCTCTTGCGGCGGGCACAGGTGCAGGCACAGCTCCAGGGCGTAGCAGGCGTGGCTGAAGCGGCCGAGCTCCTGCGGCAGGCGGGCGAAGCCGCGGCTGGTGTGCAGGTCCTCGAGCAGCCACAGCTCCTGACCGCGGCGCTCGCGCAGCGTCGCCTCGCCGTAGCCGAAGGGCGACAGCGCCGCCCCGAACCGACGCTTGCTCGCCCGCGCCCCCTTGGCCAGCGCCGACAGCTTGCCGTGCGCCGCGGTGAGCAGGGTGACCACGCGGTCGGACTCGCCGAAGTTTACCACCCGCAGCACCAGGGCCCGGGTGACTGTCGCAGGCTGGGCGGCGGCGCGCATGGCAGGCTAGCGGTTCCGATACCAGGCGATGGTGCGAAGCAGCCCCTCTTCCAGATCGAAGCGGGGGTGCCAGTCGAGCACCTCCTGGGCCTTGGAGATCGACGGCACGCGCAGCTCGACGTCCGGGTGGTTCCAGGTCACGAACTCGACCGGCGAGGACGAGCCGGCCAGCCGCTTGATGAGCTGCGCCAGGTGGTACACGGTCAGGGTCGAGCGCGGGTTGCCGATGTTGAAGGCGTGGCCGACCGCCGCCGGCGCGCTGCCGATGAGCAGCGTCGCATCGACGATGTCGTCGACGTAGCACCACGAGCGGATCTGCGCCCCGTCGTTGTGGATGAGCAGCGGCTCGCCGCGCAGCGCGCGGACGATGAAGTGGTGCACCGCGCCCTCGCCGACCTGGCGCGGACCGAAGATGTTGAACGGGCGGATGGTCGCCGCGGGGAAGCCGTACTGGCGGTGGTAGGTCATCGCGAGGTGCTCGGTGGCGAGCTTGGCGACCGCGTAGGTCCAGCGGGCCTCGCCGACGGCGCCCAGGGTCGTCGCCTCGATCTCCGAGACCTGGTAGGCGAAGCGCCCGAACACCTCGCTGGTCGAGAAATCGATGAAGCGCCGGCAGCGGCCGCCCTCGTGGGCCGCCTCGATGACCTGGGCGGTGCCGAGCAGCGACACGCGCATGGTCTGGGTCGGCATCTTCATCACCGTGTCGACCCCGGCGATCGAGGCCAGGTGGATGATGACATCGACATCGGCGACGGCGGCGCGCACGGCGGCGGCGTCCAGGACGTCACCGACGATGAGCTCGACGTTCTTATGCTCGTGCAGCCCGGTCGGGCGCAGGGCGTCGCGGCGCATCAGATCGAATACCCGGACGCGGTTACCTTGGCACAGCCGCTCGACCAGGTGCGAGCCGATGAAGCCCGCCCCACCGGTGATGAGGACATGAGCGTCGCGAAGTTGGCTGGGGGTCGCAGACATGGGCGCGGATGCTACCGCAAAGCGGCTCGACTAGGGGCGCGGCGCGGCGATTACTTGCTGAAGGGGTTGCGCAGCCCGACCTGGTCGGCGGAGGGCTTGACCGCCGGCTTGCCCCCCGGCGCGCCGGGCTTGCTATCGGTGGCGGGCGGGTTCTCGGCAGCGGGCTTGCCATCCGGCGGCGTGGGCCGCCCCGGGGTCGCGGCGTCCGGCTTGGCCCCGGAGCCGGGGCCGGGGGGAAGCGCCGGCCGCGCCGCCGGTCCGCCGGGCCGGGTCCACTGGCTCGGGCGGGGCGGGCCGACCGCCGCCACGCTGGTCAGCCGCAGCGGGGGCAGCGCTGCGGCGTCGCGGTACAGCACCAGGGTATCGGGCGGCCCGCTCACCACGGGCGGCGGCGCCGGTCTCGGAGCGACCGGGGCGACCGGGGGCCGCGGCGTCTCGCTCTTGCTCTCGGGCGGCTGGTCGCTGCGCGCGACGGGCGGCGCTTCTCCGCCGGGTCCGCCCGCTGCGGTGGTCGCCGGCGGCAGGGCCGACTCGCCCGGCTTGTACGTGTTCTGCAGCACCAGCAGCGCGATCAGCGCCCCGATGACGCCGGACAGCACAGAGGTCATGGCCAGCGTCGCCACCAGCTGCCGCGTCGTCAAGGTGACGCCGCCCGGCTCGTGCGCGGGCGCATGCAGCGGCTGCGCCCCCATCCCCGGAGGCATGATCCCCGACATCCCCGCCGAGGACAGCATCGCCGAGTAGTCGCCCGCGCTGCCGGCGGTGCCGCCGGATATGTGCGGCATCGAGGTCGACCCGCCCTTGGCCAGCTGCATCGCCGGGTGCATCCCCGAAGGCAGCGGCTGTCCGATCATGGGCGTCATCGCGTGCGGCATGACCTGCGACGGGGAGCGGATGCCGGCCGCGGCCAGCTGCGCCGCTGAATAGCCGGCGCTCAGGTCCGCTCGCGGGTCCGGCTGAACGGCCCAGGCGGAGCTACCGGTGGTGGAGCCGGGCGGCGCGGCCTGGATCGCGGGATCGGGCGGGCGCATTCCCGCCGCGGCCAGCTGCGCCGCCGTATAGCCAGCGCTCTGGTCCGCTCGCGGGTCCGGCACCCGGATCCCGGCCGCCGCCAGCTGCGCCGCCGTATAGCCGGTGCTCGGGTCCGCTCGCGGCTCCGGCGCTCGCATCCCGGCCGCCGCCAGCTGCGCTGCGGAGTAGCCGGCGCTCTGGTCCGCTCGCGGCTCCGGCTGGGCCGGGCGGGCGGGGCTGCGCGTGCTCTGGCTGGGCTGCGCGGTCTGCGCGCTTTGGGCGATGGGGTCCGGTACACGGATGCCGGCCGCGGCCAGCTGGGCGGCGGTGTAGGCGCCGCTCCCGTCTTTGGCGGGGGCGGCCGGGCTCACCTGGAAGGACGCGTAGCCGCTGCTCGTCTCCGCGGCCGACGGCTGGCTGGCGGCCAGGGTCGGCACCGCGGTGCGGCCGGTGATCTCACTAGACAGCGGGCTGGCGGGGGCGGCGGCGCTGACCGGCTCGGCGCGCTCACCACCCGGCGGTCGCTCCAGCGGACGCCGGAAGCGCCCGGTGTCCGCGCTGTTCGTCGCGCTGTTCAGCGCGCCGGTGGCCGCTGCGGGTGCCGCCGGCTCGGCGGGCGACTCGTCCTCGACCAGCGTCTGGACCTGGCGGATGACCTGCAGCGCCTGGGTCACTCGTGTCACCCGCGCGACATTGGCCCGCCGCGCCGCCTCGGCGACCTTGGCCCGCTTCTCGGCGTCCATGACCTGGCGGAACAGCGCCTGGTCCTGGGCGCGGACATCCTCGGCGGCCTCGACGGCGGCGGCCAGCTCGGCGGCCTCGCGGTCGCGGGCGGCGGCGGCCTCTTCCTGGGCGCGGCGGGCGGCGACTACCTGCTGCTCGATCTCGGCGGCGTCGCTGCTCGCCTGCTTGGCGGCGGCGGCGGCGGCGGCGGCCTCGGCGCGGGCGCGCTCGGCCTCGGCCTCGGCGCGCCGGGCGGCCTCGGTGCGGGCGCGCATCGCCGCGGCGGGGATCGGCGGTGGGATCGTGCGATCGGGCTGCTCCTCGGACAGCAGCAGGTCGAAGCCGTCCTCCCACAGAGCCGCCTCGTCGCTCGCCTCGGCCGCCTGCTTGGCGGCGGCGGCCTCAGCCTGCTTGGCCTCGGCGGCCTGACGAGCCTCCTCCGCCTCCTTATGGCGGGCCTCCGCCTCGGCCTGCTTGGCGGCGCGCGCCTGCTCGGCCTGCTCGGCGAGCTGGCGCGCCTTGATCTCGAGCTCGGCCTGCCGGCGCACCGCCTCGGCCCGCTCGGCCTCACGGCGCTCGGCGGCGCGCAGCTCGGCCTCCAGCCGCGCCGCTTCCTTGCGCCCGGCCTCGGCCGCCTGCGCCTCGGCCTGGGCCTTGGCGGCCTCCTCGGCGGCGCTCCGCTCGGCATCGGTGCGCTCGGCCTCCAGCCGCTGCGCCTGGCGCTGCGCCTCGGCGAGGAGCTCGGCCTGCTGCGGGTCGGGCTTGGCCTCCGCGCGGGCCGGCCGCGGCTCCGCCGCCAGGTCCTTGGCCGCCAGCTTGGCCACCGGTCGGCTCAGCTCCCACTCGGCGCGCATGCGCCCCAGGGTCTCCTGGCGGGCCTGCTCCAGGAGCCGCCGCTGCATCTCCTGCGCCGCCGCCTGGTCGCGCTGCTGGCGCTCCTTGGTCTCGGACTCGCGGTTCTTCTTGGCGGCCTCGGCGCGGGCGATGACGGCGGCGCGGCCCTCTTCGATGATGCGCTGCGCCTCGCTCTTGCCCTCGGCGACTGGCTCGGGGACGGAGTCGTCGGGCTCTGGCTCGTCCTCGGCCTTGGCGGCGAGCGCCATGGCCTGCGCGACGTCGAGCTGCCCCGACTCGATCTGGTTTAGCAGGCGCGACAGGTCGCGGGCGCGCACGGTCCGCCGCACCACCCGGTTCTTGGCGGTGATGCGCTTGCCTTCGGCCGGCTTGTCGGCCCCCGGCTCGGCGGCCCCCGCCGGAGCGCTCGCCGGGGCGGCCTCGCTCGGCTCCGGCGTCGACGAGGAGGTCATGAGCGCGCTCAGGTGCGCGAACGCCGCCGCCGACATCACCCCCGAGGTCTCGGGCAGCTCGGTCATCGGCGCCAGCGGCACGACCTTCTTGACCACCACGGTGCGCTTGCGCAGCTCGCGGTTCTGCGCCTTGACGGTGTCGATCGGCACCCGCTCGTCGGGCGGCGGCAGCGGCAGGCCGCACTGCGAGAACGCCTTGTCGAGCCCCGCGAGGAGCTCGGCCATGCTGGCGTAGCGCTCGGCCGGATCGCGGGCGCACGCCTTGGCGATGACCTCATCGAGCGCCTCGCCAAGCCCCGGCGGCGCGCCGACCTCCCGCGGGAGCGCCAGCTTCTGCGGCGGCGCCGCCAGCTTCTCGAGCACGACCTCGAGCTCGGGCCCGGCGAACGCCTGCCGGCCGGTCAGGCACTCATACAGGATCGCCCCCAGGGCGAAGATGTCGCCGGCGGCGTCGGCGGTCTGCTGCTCGCCGCTCGCCTGCTCGGGCGCCAGATACACCAGCTTGCCGATCGGCAGCGACTCATCAAGGCCAATCGGCCGCCGCCGCAGGTGGTGCAGGGCGGCGTCGAGCAGCACCGGCTGGCCGGCCTCGACCTCGCGCCCGGCCTCGGACGGCAAGAGGACGTTCTCGGGCCGCAGATCGCCGTGGACGATGCCCTGCTGGTGGGCCTCGCCGAGGGCCCGCGCCAGAGCGGCGGTGACGATGCCGGTGGCCAGGACCGGCAGCGGCCCGCGGCCGAGGCGACTGCGCAGGGTATCGCCGGTGAGCAGCTCGCAGGCGAGGAACGGCGCGCCGTCGGGCGCGAAGCTCAGCTCGACCGGCAGGAAGCCGAAGCGGCGCAGGCCCGACAGCGTCCGCAGATCCTGGCGCAGGCGCGAGACGCGCTCGTGGCTGGGCTGCAGCTCGCGGTGCAAAAGCTTGACCGCGTAGGGCTGCTTCTGACGCAGGTGCCAGGCGTTGTAAGTAACCCCGGTCATCCCCTGCCCCAGAAAGGCATCTAGCCGGTAGCTGCCGGACAGGACGGTGCCGATCCGCTGGGTGGGCGGAATCTCAGGACCAATCAGCCAAGTAGGCGTGGACTCAGGGTGCATAGGCAGACCGCGTAGATGAAGGCAATTGTTGCTTAAGGTACCACGGGCCCAACCAGCGGTCATCGCCTAGAAAGGGAGAAACGTCGGCAGGAGGCACGAAAAAGGGAGTCCTTGGCGCTTTTAGGCGCCGCGGACGGCCTCTGCGGGGCTCTGCGGGGAAGGAGCGCGCGGGGCGCGGGGCGGGAAGAACGGCTAGGTCTTTTGCGAGAGGGCCTGGCGGGTGAGGAGCACCGCCAGCCCGGCGAACATCAAGAACGCCAGGGCGTCGCCGCGGAAGCCGAGGCGCAGCCAGTACTCGCCGCCGAGGTCGAGGACCTTGGCGGTGCGCTCGGCGAAGCCCTGGAGGAAGGCGATGAGCATGCCGGCGAGCGAGCCGCCGGCCACCAGGCCCGTCGCGTACAGCATCCCCGGCCCGATGTCCGACTCGGCCGCCGCGGCCTTGCCGCCGCTGCGCCGGGTGCGCTGCCGGTTCACCACCCAGCGGACCGCACCACCGACGAAGATCGGCGCCGTGGTCGACAGCGGCAGGTACGCCCCCACCGCCCAGCTGAGCGCGTGCGCCCCGGCCAGCTGGGCCATGAACGCCAGGAACACCCCGACCAGCACCGGCCCCCACGGCAGCTGCTGGCTGAGCTGCCCCTTGATCATCGTCGCCATCAGCACCGCCTGCGGCGCCGGGAACTTCTCCGAGCCGATGGCGTGCTGCATCCCCGGGATCGACCGATCGAGCAAGAGCAGCGTGCCGCCGATCACCAGCACCGACACCAGCACCCCGATGATAAGGCCGATCTGCTGCTTGTACGGCGTCGCCCCGACGAGGTAGCCGGTCTTCAAGTCCTGCGAGGTGGCGCCGGCGTTGGCGGCGGCGATGCACACCACCGAGCCGACGATGAGGGCGACCGTCTGGTACGAGTCGCCGCGCCAGCCGATCGACACGAACACCAGGCACGTGCCCATCAGCGTCGCGATGGTCATGCCCGAGATCGGCGACGACGAGCTGCCGATGATGCCGACGATGCGGCTGGCGACGGTGACGAAGAAGAAGCCGAAGACCACGATGAGCAGCGAGATGAGCAGCGACTGCGGAAACTTGCCCGGCAGGCTGGGTAGCACCGCGATCAGCACCACCAGCGCCAGCGTGCCGATGATGACCACCGGCAGCGGGATGTCGCGCTCGGTGCGTGCGGTCGCCTTCTGGCCGTCGCCGCGCAGGTCGCGGATCGAGTCGCGGAAGCTCTGCACGATCGTCGGCAGGGTCTTGAGCAGCGTCATCACCCCGGCGCACGCCACCGCCCCGGCGCCGATGTAGCGGACGTAGGCGCGGTAGACCTGCTCGGCCACCGAGTGGTCGGCGATCCAGGCGTCGTTATAGCCCAGGGCGTGCAGGTCGGCCAGGCGCTGCGCCTCGGGCACGTACAGCGAGATGAGGGGGATGAGGGCCAGCCACGACAGCACCCCGCCCGAGGTCATCTCCGCGGCGATGCGCGGCCCGATGATGTAGCCGACGCCGAGGTACTCGGGGGTGATGTTGCAGTCCAGGGTGGCGTTGGGATAGACCGAGCGCGGGCCGGTGCGCACCCCCGGGGTGTCGCGCCACAGCCGCAGCACGCCCATGAGCACCCAATAAAACGCCGCGGTGAACACGCCGTGGAAGACCTTCTTGGCCAGGGTGCCGCCGCGCTCGCCGGCCATCAGCACCTCGGCGCAGGCGGTGCCCTCGGGGTAGGGCAGCTTGCCGTGCTCCTTGACGATGAGGCTGCGGCGAAGCGGTATCATGAACAGGATGCCGAGCACCCCGCCCACCGCGGCCAGGGTCATGATCTGGGCGTACTGGAAGTAGTGCTCGCCCCCCGACAGGAAGATGAGCGCCGGCACCGTGAACACCGCCCCCGAAGCGATCGACTCGCCCGCCGAGCCCAGGGTCTGGACGATGTTGTTCTCCAGGATGGTGCTCTTGCCGAGCTTCTTGAACACCGCGATCGACAGCACCGCGATCGGGATCGAGGCCGAGATCGTCAGCCCCGCCCGCAGCGCCAGGTACACCGTCGAGGCGCCGAAGATGATGCCGAACACCGAGCCGAGGATGATCGCCTGCGGGGTAAGCTCGGCGACGTCGTGGGCGGTCTCGGGGATGTAGGGCTTGAACGGGCGGCTGAGCCGTCCGCTCGAGCGGCCGACCGTCATCATCCCCGAAGGGTCCGACGGCGGGTCAGTCAGCGCGGCGGCCTGCGCGGCGGCGTCGGCGGCGCCCGTGGGGCTGACCGGGCCGGCGCTGAGCGGAGGAGCGGGGGAGGCATGTTTGGCGCGTTGCGGCGAGTTGCGAGGCGACATGATCTGAGGCCCGCGAACGTATCACGCCCGGCCGGCAGCGGAACCGGGAACTTCCGGGCGAGCCGTGCTAGCTTGCCCGCATGGCAAAGAGCGCCGCCTGCTACCTGGTCAAGAGCGAGCCGTCCGTCTACTCGTTCGAGCAGCTGTGCCGCGACGGGCAGACCCGCTGGGACGGGGTGCGCAACTACGAGGCGCGCAATAACCTGCGGGCGATGCGGGTCGGCGATCGCCTGCTCTACTATCACTCGAACGAGGGCAAGCAGATCGTCGGGGTCGCCCGGGTCGTCAAGGCCGCCTACCCCGACCCGACGGCGCCCGGGGAGGACTGGTCGGTCGTCGAGATCGCGCCGGTGGTGGCGCTGAACCAGCCGGTGACGCTGGCGACGATCAAGGCGGAGCCGCGGCTGGCGGAGATGGCGCTCGTGCGGAAAAGTCGGATCTCGGTCGTTCCGGTGACCGCGGCGGAGTTTGCCCTGGTGCTGCGGCTCGGCGCCACCAAGCTGCCCGCCGCCGCCCCGCGCCCGAAAGCCGTCGCCGTCGCCGTCGCTGACAAGGCAGCACCGCGCTCCCGGCCGGCGGCAAAGCGCAAGCCCGCCGCCCGCGCCTCTGGACGCCGCTCTCTCGACGCCGCACAATGAAGCGGAAAGGAAGATCATCGTGAAGTCTGCTGTATTTACCGCCCTGCTGGTCGTCGCGTTCCTTGTCTTCGCCCGCTCGGTGACTCGGCTTTATCGCATCATGGCGCGCGGTCGCACAAACGACCTGCGACCGCTCGACCGGCTCGGTCAGCGCATCGTCTCGGTGCTCATCTACTTCTTCGGTCAGAAGAAGGTCGGCGAGCGGATGTCCTACAAGACCCCGCCCGGGGCGACGTCCAAGCACCACATCCTCATCTTCTACGGCTTCCTCGTCGTCACCATCGGCACGATCGAGTTCATCCTGCAGGGGCTCTTGCAGGACGTGGTGCCGGACTTCAGCTTCGCCTTCCTCGGGCCGCTGTACCCGGTGCTCACCTGGAGCATCGACCTGTTCACGCTGCTGGTCATCCTGATGATCGGCTACGCCTACTTCCGGCGCATCGTGCTCAGGCCGCGGCTCATCCCGCTGTCGGGCGACGCGGCGTTCATCCTGGCCCAGATCGGGCTCCTCATGATCAGCCACTTCGGCTTCCACGGCTTCGAGGCGGCGGCGCGCGGACCGGGCGAGGCGGGCGCGAGCGTGGGTCCGATCTCGGCCGCCATCGGCCAGTGG
>Ga0075158_10004014_pt1 | contig 10213 bp, 8 predicted proteins | sample JI91814BDNA_FD_70968 | JGI IMG/M metagenome (GOLD analysis project Ga0075158, IMG submission 70968) | Wastewater effluent complex algal communities from Wisconsin, to seasonally profile nutrient transformation and Carbon sequestration -... | ecosystem: Engineered > WWTP > Effluent > Algae... | reverse complement strand
ATGTAATGTTGTAATCAACCATGGAGATTACGACTGAGGTTCTGAAAGTCATACCGGTGGATCTTTTCGACGGCGCTCCCGACGTGCGCATCGACCGCGAGGAGATCACCATCATCGGCCGGGTCCCGGCCACCCCAGCCCAGGACGCGGCCGGGGACGATACCGACCGCATCGACCGGTTCCGCGAAGCCACCCGCGAGCAGCGCATGCGCATCGCGCGCGGACTTGAGGACGCGTTCAATCGCAAGGTGGCCTGGGGCGCCCGGAGCGGGGAGATGGGTGTGCTCTTCACCCACCTCGCGACGCCAGTAATGACGCGGCTACGTCAGCCCGAGCGGTTGGTCCTCGACACCCTGGTCGCCGGCGGCGTGGCTCGATCGCGCGCGGACGCGCTGGCCTGGTGCGTGCGGCTCGTCGGTCAGCACGAAGCCGACTGGATCGCCCGACTGCAGGATGCGATCAAGAATGTTGACGAGGCGCGCGCATCCGGTCCGGTCCCGGACTGACCTGCGGTCCCAGGCCGCCTCCCAGGAGGCGAGGCGCGACGAGGCCTGGGCCACGAAGGGATTTCTGGGGGGCGTCAGAGAGAGCCGACGGGGGGACTCGAACCCCCAACCACCTGTTTACAAGACAGGTGCGCTGCCAATTGCGCCACGTCGGCCGGCGCCCCGAAGGGCACGGGTGAGGATATCAACCGCCGGACGCCAGGCGGCTGGCGTGCCGCCTGGCGCCGGATCCCACCGAACCGACGAAGGTGCGTCCCCCAGCATCAGGTCTGTCCCGACGTGTAGGCCGGGCGGGCCGGGCCAACGCCGATCGGGGCCGCTCGACGGGGCTGAACCGGCCTCTCGACGGGGCTGAACCGGCCTCTCGACGGGGCTGAACCGGCCTCTCGACGGGGGGAGCCGGCCTCTCGACGGGGGGAGCCGGGGGCGAGGGCCGCCGTGTCGGTGCTGTCAGAGGACCTTGTTGAGGTAGGTCTGCAGGGCCTTGGTCGTGCTGGAATCCCAGATGCCGTCCTGGGTGTGGGCGACGACCTTCTGCAGGGCCTTCGTCGTGATCGGGCCGATCACGCCGTCCGCAGTGACCTTGAGCTTGGTCTGGAGGGCCTTGCGGTCGCTGAGGGTGAAGCTGCCGTCGACCGGCCGGCCGATCCACTTCTCCATTGCGCCATAGGTCTTGGGTCCGAGCACGCCGTCGACGACGAGCTTGGTCGAGGAGCTACCACCGGTCGAGCCGCCCGAGCCCGTGGTGTCGGTCCAGGGGTCGACCGCGAGCCCGTTGGTCACGGTCAGGCCGGCCCGCGCGCCGCAGACCGGCCACGCACCCGGGCCCTGGACCTTCAACACGGCCTGAGCGATGTAGATCTGGGCGCCCTTGCTGGCCTGGTGGGCGTAGGGCGCGTACTTGCCGCCGCCGAAGCCGGTCCAGGTGGATGCCGAGAACTGCAGGCCGCCGTAGTAACCGTTGCCCGTGTTGATCGACCAGTTGCCGCTGCTCTCGCAGTCGGCGACCGCATCCCACACGGTGTCGGCGTGCGCCGCGGTCGGGGCGAGGATGGCGCCGACAGCCGCGGCCGAGCCGGCGGCGGTGAGCAGCGCACGACTGGGGCGGCGGGCGGCGCGGTGGCGGCCGGCATATGGGCTGGATGAACGGAGGGTGGCGCGAATGGCCATGGGGGAGTGCCCTTTCCTGACGTCGCGCCGCCGGGGTTAGCTGTCGGGTTAGGGAGGTCAGGTTCCCCGCCGGCTCGGCCGGCTGCACCCCAAGGCCAGCATCGATGCCGGCCACACGTGGGTCCCCCAGCCATCCGTGCGAGTGACTCGCGTCGGCGGCCGCTGGATGGTTGGGCGCGCGGCCGCCCGGGATGAATGGTGAAGTGTGTGTGCAGTTGTGGCGGTCCGAGGACCGGGTCACACCGTAGGGGCTGCTGGTGCGCCTGTGCAATCTCTGTTCGCCCGCCGTGAGCGCGATGCGCCGCGGATCCCCGCTTCCGCGCGGGCCCAACTGCCTCGCCACCGCTGGGCAGCCGGGCACGGACAAGCCCGAACCCCGGCGCGCCCGAAACCCAGGCCCACGGACAAGCCCGAACCCGGCGCTGGCGCGCCCGAAACCCGGGCGTCGGCGCGCACGGAAAAACCCCGGCCCGGACAGTGTCCGGACCGGGGTTTGAGGTGGCGCGTTTCAGAGCCCGCCGAGGCCCTTGGGTGAACCCACGCCGGTGGGTGCGTCATAGCCCTTGAGCCCGTTGCACAGGTAGTCCCCGCCGCACAGGCCATTGCGGCCGCCGACGACGTCGTAGAACGCGCTCGGCGTGCGATAGGCCTGGGCCGACGAATAGGTTGCGCCATTGCCCGCCAGACCGATCAGGCCCGCGATGATCGGCGCGGACGCGCTGGTGCCACCACCGACGACCCAGCCTGGGGGCAGGCCGAAGGGGTTGGGGTAGGTGTCATAGACCGCGACGCCGGTGGCCGGGTCGGCGACCGCCGACACATCGGCGATCGTGCGCATCTGGCAGTGGGTGTCCTTCTGCCACGGGCTCTTGGCGACGTATGCCGAACACCCGCTCCCGCTGCCGCCCCAGACGTCCTCGTCCCAGCCGCGCGACGTGCCAGGCGCCTTGTTGAGCGTCGTCCCGCCGACCGCGACGACCTTGCGGTAGGCCGCGGGCACGGCTGCCGACGTGAACCCGTAGTCGCCGCTGGAGGCGACAGCCGTCGTGCCCTTGTGCTCGTAGGCGTCCCGATCCGCCCACAGGTAGCCCGTCTCCAGCCCGCCGTAGGAGTGCGAGGTCACCGTGGCGCCCTTGCGCCACGCGGTGCGGGTTGCCTCGGCAAGGTTGTTGTTGTAGTTGTCGTCGGCCTCGACCAGCAGGATCTTGCAACTCGGGCAGGCCGCGGAGACCATGTCGAGGTCCATCGAACCCTCCAGGGCCCAGCCGCCGTCAGGCTGTGGGTAGTTGCCCCGCTCTCCGCGCTGGTTGACCTTGCTGAAGCAGCCGTTGGCCGTGGTGCACGGCGGCAGGCCCATGGTCTTGCGATAGACCGCGAGGTCCTTCTCGGCGTTCGGAACGTCGAAGGCGATGATGATGGCGACCGTGGAGTTCGCACCAGTCGCCGGAAGCTTGTAGGCCGAGCGCAGATCGGCGGGGGATAGCCCCGACGGCATCGCCTTGGCCGGGGTCGCTCCGGAGCCGGCGTGGAAGCGGCTCATGCACCGGCTGTACCCGGCGCGCGTCTCGGAGGAGCACGGCTTCCCGCTCGGCTTCGCGGCCGTATGGGTGCCCGCTCCCGCGGGTGCGGCGCTTGCCGTGAGCGCGGGGATCAAAGCTGTGCCTGCGACGGTGACGCCTGCCAGCGCCACGAGCCCACGTCGGATGGTCATGCGATTCATGTCTGTTTCTCTCGCTCTCGTGAAGTCGCGGGCGCTCAGCGCGCCAGGAGGAAGGCGCCGTCGATCTGCTCGGACAAGGTGGTGCCGGCCGAGTCGGTCACGGCGACCTTGAGGCCGACGACGGTGCGGCCAGCGCCGGCCGCGGGGACGGTGAGGGCGGCGGCATACGTCGCGCCGGATCCGGTGACGGGGGCGACGCTCCAGGTGCGGCCGTCATACGACACCCACGCCTTGACCGAGGTGACGCCCTGGGCGACCGTGCGCCCGACTTGGTTGACCGTGAGCCCGATCGACTGCCTACCGGCGGGGAGAACGTTCGCGTCGGTCGACGCGGCGGCGTAGTCCACCGAGAGGAAGGGCAGAACCTTGCACGTCGTCTGGGTCAGACACCACCAGCTCGCCGGCGCGTTGACCGCGGATGACGTCTTGATCGACATCGTCGTGGTCATCGTCGTCGCGAGGGTGAACGGTGCACCCGAGCGGGACGCGATCTGGCTGGTGGTCAGCACCTTGGTGTTGTCCGGGATGGCGGTCGCGCCGCTGAGGTGGCCGTCCTGGTCGATGATCGTCGCGCCATCGGCCTTGATCGTCAGGTGCGAGGTGAAGGTGTCCGGCTCGGTGAAGTCGCCGCTGCCCGTATGCGTGCGATCGCTCAGCGGGAGAGCACCGATCGTGAAACCCTTGACGCCGGACCCGAAGCCGAGGCACGCCGGGCAGGACTGCGCCGGTGCGACACCGGGTGACCGGAAGGCCTGATGCAGCGGGGCCTGGCCCCAGACATCGGAGGTGGTCGTGCCCGCCTTGGGGCCGACGTGCCCATCCTCGGTGAAATCCCCCTTCTCGGTGAAGACGGGATCGAAGCTGATGTACTGCGTCAGCGAGGCGCCGTGGATCAGGCCGCCACCGGTGGAGACGTATTCGGTGAAGGCGCGCGCCGGCGGCGGCATGCCCACCGACCAGCCACCCGTCGGCGGATTCGCCGACCGGCCGTACATCGAGGTGGCGAGGTCGAAGCCGCCGACCAGCTCGGTGCGGTAGATCGCCGTGTTCGAGGCATCGACGCGCGCGATGATGGGGCTGGCCGGGATGCGGCCGGTCACGCCACTATTCGTCGAGTACCGGTAGGGGGCCGACGCGCTTCCCCCGTCGGCGACGACGACCTGCGCAACGCGTTGCGTGCCGTGTAGGGCCCCCACGGTCGGAGTCACGAAGGTCTCTCCTGTTCCGTAGTTGCCCAGCAGCACCCAGGACGCCCTGGAGAAGTAGTCACCCGTGACGATGTCGCGGCCGTACTCGGTGATCTCCGCGCCACCCTCTCGCACCGGCTTGGCCAGGGTCGTCCTGATTGGGGTGGTGGCCGAGCGAACGTCAACGCGGACATCCCGGGGGCTATTGACTGTGACCTCGGGCGAGGTGGCGATGTAGGACTTCGTCCAGTCCGCATTGGACGCCATCACCACGAATTGCCAGGTTCCCTGGGGCAAGCTGATCTTGGCCTTGCCGCGGATGGCGAAGCCGACGCCGCCATCCTTCTGCGCGTCGGTGGTGTTGAGGTAGCCGAACATGCCCTCGAAGGGCTTGCCCTGGTCGTCGACGACGTTGACCGTGACGGTGTGCATCGGCCATTGGGGAGTCGGCGCGCTCGGGCGCATGGCCCGGACGCTGGCCACCCCGGCGAAGAGGGCGTCGCCACTCTGCGTGGCGAGGGCGCGGCCAAGGGCGCGGCTGCTGGCGGGTGTGACATAACCGGTGGCGCTCAACCCGCTCCGCCCGGTGACCTCGATGCCGGGGACGGCGGTGGGGGCGTCGGCGCTGGCATACCGGATCGAGACGGGGACCCGGGCGCTGCCGGTGGCGTCGGCGTTGACGTCGAAAAGCGCGGCGTCGAGGACGCCGCCGACCTGGTGCTGCAGAGCCGCGGGGTAGACGTAGCGGGCCTTGCCGATCGCCATAGTGACCAGTGGGCCGGAGGTGGCGCGGTGCAGGAGCACGGGGGTCGAGCCATGGGCCCGGATGACGTCCCCGGTCGGCAACACGACCGCCCGGCTGCTGGTGGCCGCAGTGGCCTGCCAATCGGCGGTGATCTTGCTCGGTGCCTGCGCGCTCGCCGCGAGCGGTGCCAGCCCGCCGGCGGCGAGGGCCGCGATTGCGGCCGTGGCGGCCCAGGTGGTTCGTCTGGTCATTCCCCTTGCCCTTCTCGATTCACGATCCCGTCAGCGGCTGCCGCGGGGCCTTCCGTTGGGAAGCTTGCTCGGTGGCCGGCCGGGCGCCATCAACCGAGCGGCTGATCCGGCTGCGACCATCGGCCATTCTTCGCGGTACTTCCTCTGGGTGTTTCACGGGTGCACGCGCCGAAAGGTTGCCTGCGATCGGGAGATGCGAGGGCAGCCTCAGGCGAGCCGCGGAAATCGCCGCGCAGCAACGGCTTTTCGCCAGATTGGACGGATTGCGTCTGCGCAGGGAGCAGAGAGCGTGCGCGAAAACCCATGACGTCCCCTGCCATCGGTGCCGGGGCATACGGTATTCCGCCGGCCCGGGTGCGATCTTCCACCCCCATACCCGGTATGTCAACGGATGGGTCGTCCGGTTCAGCCGCCGAGCGCGTGCCGGCTGATCACCAGCCGCTGGATCTGGTTGGTGCCCTCAAAGATTTGGGTCACCTTGGCCTCGCGGAAATAGCGCTCGGCTGGGAAATCGGCCGTGTAGCCCGCGCCCCCGAGAACTTGGACCGCGTCGGTGGTGACCTTCATGGCGGCGTCCGTGGCCACCAGCTTCGCCGTGGCTGCCTCGGCGCTGAAGGGCCGTCGGGCGTCGCGCAACCGGGCGGCATACAGATAGCTCGCGCGGGCGGCGCCGACGGCCGCCGCCATGTCCGCGATCAGGAAGGCGAGGCCCTGGTTGCTCGCGATCGGCCGGCCGAACTGGACGCGGTCCTTGGCGTAGCTGGTCGCCAGGTCGAGCGCGGACTGCGCCAAACCCGTTGCCGCAGCGGCGATTCCGAGGCGACCGGAGTCGAGCGCCGACAAGGCGATGGCCATGCCCTGACCCTCGGCCCCGATCCGGCGGGACGCGTCGACGCGGACATTGTCGAAGAGCACCTCGCTGACCGGGTCGCAGTGCAGGCCCATCTTGCGTTCCGGCGTCCCGAAGCTCAGCCCGGGCGCGTCGGCGGGGACGACGAAGCACGAGAGCCCGCGCCCGCCGTCGTCCGAGGTCCGCGCGAAGGTCGTGTAGAAGTCCGCGTGCCCGGCGTGCGAGATCCACGACTTCGTCCCATTGAGCACGTATGCCGTGCCGTCACCGACGGCGCGCGTCGTCATGGACGCGATGTCGGAGCCCGCGAGCGGCTCGGAGAGGCAGTAGGCCCCGAGCGTCTCGCCGGAGAGCATCGCCGGGAGCAGCTCGGCCTGCTGTTCTGGGCTGCCATACGCGGCGACGGGATAGCACGTGAGGGAGTGCACGGACGTCCCGACGGCAACGCTCATCCAGGCGCTGCCGATCTCCTCGACGACCTGCAAATAGGTCTCGTAGGGCTGAGCGCCGCCGCCGAACTCCTCGGCATATGGCAGCGAGAGCAGGCCGGCCGCGCCGAGCGTGGTGAAGATGTCACGGGGCAGTTCGGCGCCGCGGGCGGCCGCTGCCTCGGCCTCGTCGACGCGCGGTCGCAACTCCTTGTCGGCGATCTGGCGGACCAGGGCGATGAGATCGTCGCCGAGTTCGTCGGGCATCAGGCGGGACACGGGCATACCGGCCAATGTAGCGAGCGAGGCCGGGGCCGACCTCATGGCCCGCACTCAGCACAGGTTGGGTGACGTCGAGCAGGGTAGACCCTGCTGGAGGTCACCTAAACGCTGCTAGCAGACGTTAGGCCCGGGGCTCGGAGACACGCTCAAGCGTCGGTCGCTTCGCCGTCACGGCGTCCCCCGACGACCGACCGTGGAGTCGCCGATCCACCCAAGGCCCCAAATGCGTTCTGCCCCAGTTCAAGTGGGAGGACAGGGCCTCGCGGCGGCCAGCAGGATCGGCCGGGGGCAGTGGTGTCGCCCAGTCCGCTCGATCGGTGTCGAAGCCGAGCGCGGCTTGGGCGGCGAGCGCCACTCGGCGGTGTCCCTCGCTGGTCAGGTGGATGCGGTCGTCGGCCCACATGCGCCAGTCCTGGAGCGCGTCGAGTCCCCAGATGTCGATGATCGCGCACCCGTGGCGGGCCGCGATCGAGAACAGATTGGCCGTATGCACCGCGTGGCGCGGTCGCAGCGCCTTGAACAGTCCCGCCTTGGCTGGGTCGGTCGGAGTCGCGAGCAACACGTCCGCGCCCGTGGCTCGGATCCGCACGACGGCGGCTTCCAAACGATCGGCGATCGCGTCGAGGTCGACGCTCGGGCGCAGGATGTCGTTGCCGCCGCCGACCATCGAGACCAGATCGGGCGCCATCGCCAGGGCGGCGTCCAACTGCGGCCCCACGACATCGCCCAACTTGCGGCCGCGGACGGCGAGGTTGGCATAGCCGAAGTCAACCCCGGCCTCGGCCGCCACCCCCGCGAGGTGCGCCGCGAGCCGGTCTGCCCACCCGACGAACCCGGTCGAGGGCTCGGGCAGTGGATCGCACATCCCTTCGGTGAAGGAGTCGCCGATGGCGACATAGCGGGTCCAGCTGTGGGGCGTCATACGGCAGTCCCATCCGTGGTCGGCTTTCCCGCCCGCTGCCGGCAAGTCCTTGTTCGCATAGGAAATCTTCCCCTGCGCATGACGGGGTTGTGGCATCGGGCGGGAAAGCTGTCGGCTCGCCCGGCCGGCGAGAGTCCGGTCACGGCAGGGACCAGTCCAGCGGCTCGGCGCCCTGGGCGACGAGTGCCGCATTGGCGCGCGAGAAGGGCCGCGAGCCGAAGAAGCCGGAGTGCGCCGACAGCGGCGAGGGGTGCGCGCTCTCGATGGCGGCGGTCGCCCCGAGCCGGGGGCGGAGGTTGCGCGCGTCCCGCCCCCACAGGATCGCCACGAGTGGGCCGCCGCGCACCACGAGCGCGTCGATCGCGCACTCCGTGACCTCCTCCCAGCCCTTCCCGCGGTGCGAGGCAGACGCGCCGGGCCGCACCGTGAGCACGCGGTTGAGCAGCAGCACGCCCCGATCCGCCCATGGCGTCAGGTCGCCGGTCGTCGGCGCGGGTAGGCCGAGGTCGGTCTGCAACTCGCGGTAGATGTTCTCCAGGCTGCGCGGGATCGGGCGCACATCGGGCGCCACCGAGAACGAGAGCCCCACCGGATGCCCCGGCGTCGGATAGGGATCCTGCCCGACGATCAACACCCGCACCGCGTCCATCGGGGCGGCAAACGCCCGCAGCACCAGTGGCCCGGCCGGGAGGTAGCCGCGGCCGGCCGCGATCTCCACGCGCAGGAACTCGCCCAACTCAGCGATTACCTCCGCGACCGGCGCCAGCGCTGCCGCCCACGAGGGGTGGACGAGGTCGGGGAGCGGGCGCGCCGCCATACCTTCTCCTTCTCGCCGGTGAACGGCTATGTCCCGAGGACGTATGCCGCTGGCAGGCTATCCCGGTGATCTCACCGCGCGCCGGCATCCTGTTCGATCTCGACGGCACCCTCGTCGACACCATCCCGCTGATCCTCGCCTCCTTCGACCACGCGCTCACCCAGGTCGTCGGCGAGACCCGTCCGGAGCCGGTGATCCGCAGCTGGATCGGGCGTCGGCTGGGCGAGGTGTTCGAGGACGAATACCCCGATCACGCCCGCGAGCTCGAACGCGTCTACATCGAGTGGAATCTCGCCCAGGCGGCCCGCCTGATTCGCCGCTACCCGGGGATCGACGCCCTGGTCAGGGACCTGAACGAGGCGCAGGCTCGCTTCGGCGTGGTCACCTCCAAGCGGTTGACGACGGCCGAGGACGCGCTGCGCCTGAACGATCTCAAGGGTCGGATCGAACTGCTGGCGACCATGGAGTCGACGTCACAGCACAAGCCCGACCCGGCGCCCCTGCTCCATGGCGCGGCCCGGCTCTCCACGCCGGTCGAGCGGTGTGTCTATGTCGGCGATGCCGTGGTCGACATCCGCGCCGCCCAAGCCGCCGGTATGCCGTCGATCGCCGTGACCTGGGGCGCCGGCGCGCGCGATGACCTCGTCGCGGCCGGGCCCGACCACGTGATCGATGACGTGGCCGCGCTGCATGCCGTGTTGTTGGGGTGATATCCGGCGTTGCCGGGTGTCAGCAGGCGGCGGGTTTTCGGGAGTTCGAGGGGCCGGTGGTAATCTCGGTCACCGTGTGTGGCGCAGGCGCTCCGTTCGCCGCGTCGGCGGGCAGCCAGGGGGCAGCAGCCGCAATCGAGACATTCAGGGAAGGCTGATCCATGGCGCAAACTGTGCCCTCCACGCTGACGCACCTGCAGCGGCTCGAGGCCGAGGCAATCCACATCATGCGGGAGGTCGTGGCCGAGGCGGAGAACCCGGTGATGCTTTACAGCATCGGCAAGGACTCCGCGACGATGCTCCACCTCGCCCGCAAGGCCTTCTACCCCGCGCCACCCCCCTTCCCGCTGCTCCACGTCGACACGACGTGGAAGTTCAAGGCGATGTACGAGTTGCGCGACAAGGCCGCCCGCGAGGCCGGCATGGAGCTGCTCGTCTACCAGAACCCGGAGGCCAAGGAGAAGGGGATCAATCCCTTCGATCACGGCCCGCTGCATACGGACATGTGGAAGACCGAGGGCCTGAAGCAGGCGCTCGACAAGTGGGGTTTCGACGCAGCCTTCGGCGGCGGCCGGCGCGATGAGGAGAAGTCGCGCGCCAAGGAGCGCGTCTTCTCCTTCCGAAA
>Ga0075158_10004012_pt1 | contig 10214 bp, 10 predicted proteins | sample JI91814BDNA_FD_70968 | JGI IMG/M metagenome (GOLD analysis project Ga0075158, IMG submission 70968) | Wastewater effluent complex algal communities from Wisconsin, to seasonally profile nutrient transformation and Carbon sequestration -... | ecosystem: Engineered > WWTP > Effluent > Algae... | reverse complement strand
GGTCGCGGACCGTCACATTCGCCACGTCGTCGGGCCCATCGACCAAGGTGATGTGATCGGGCGCCTCACCCGAGGTGCCGACCACCTCCTCGTGGCCCTCATGTCCGATCAGGAGGATGTCGTAGTCATCATTGGCGAACCGCAGTGCCTCGCGGTGCACCTTCGTCACGAGCGGGCACGTCGCATCGATCGTCTTCAGGCTCAGGACTCGCGCTTCCTCATGGACCACCGGCGCGACGCCATGCGCGGAAAAGACCACGGTCGCGCCCTCGGGCACCTCGTGAGTCTCGTCGACGAAGATGGCGCCCCGCTTCTCCAGCGTCGTGACGACATGCTTGTTGTGGACGATCTCCTTGCGGACATAAACCGGCGGCCCATAGAGGTCGAGCGCCTTCTCCACGGTCACCACGGCACGGTCCACGCCGGCGCAGTAACCCCGCGGTGCGGCGAGCAGGACCCGCTTGGGCTGCTCGCGGTTTATGTCCGACACGGCAGAACTCATACCCCAAGTCTAAGTTGCGACTGGACGGGACCCGGCCCGCGGAGCCTCCGGCCGGGAATCGGCGAGCGGCGTGAAGTGCGACGTGGATCGCGGGCACCGCACCTTCGTGCGCGTGTGGTGGCGTGGATCGCAGGGACCGCACGTTCGTGCGCGCACGGGTGAGTAGTCTCACCCGGGTGAGCAGCACGCCGATGCCGCTGCCCGAGCGGGCGGCCGACACCAGCCCGGAGCACCCTTGGCCGGTGCGCTTGCTCAGCCTCAAGATCGGCGAGTACATCGAGAAGATGTCGGTCGTGTGGGTCGAGGGCCAGGTGGTGCAACTCGATCGGCGCGCGGGAACGGCATACCTGACCTTGCGCGATGTCGATGTCGACATGTCCTTCAATGTCGCTATCGCCACCAACGCCCTGGAGGCGATGGCTCGTCCGATCAGCCCCGGCGAGCGCGTCGTCGTGCAGGTCAAGCCGGCCTTTTGGAACAAGCGCGGCAGCCTCACCCTCGATGCGCGACAGATCCGCCCGGTGGGCATCGGGGAGTTGTTGGCCCGGCTCGACTACCTCAAGCGCACCCTCGCGGCCGAGGGCCTCTTTGCCCCAGAGCGCAAGAAGTCGCTGCCCTTCCTCCCGCACACGATCGGCCTGATCACGGGCCGGGCCAGCGCCGCGGAACGCGATGTCGTCGAGAACGCGCGTCGCCGGTGGCCGGGCATCCGCTTCGAGATCCGCGCCGTTCCGGTGCAAGGCAGCGCCGCGGCGGTGGAGGTATGCAGTGCGCTCGCCGACCTCGATGCCCTCCCCCAAGTCGAGGTCATCGTCATCGCCCGAGGTGGCGGATCGATCGAAGACCTACTCGCCTTCAGCAACGAAACTCTCGTGCGCGCGGTCGCGGCGGCGCGCACGCCCGTCATCAGCGCGATCGGGCACGACATCGACACCCCGATCCTCGACCTGGTGGCCGACGTCCGCGCGTCGACGCCCACCCATGCTGCCTCTCTCGTCGTGCCGGACGCCGCAGCCTTGCGTGCGCAACTCGACCAGGACACCGCCCGGCTGCGACGCCTCATTCTCGAGCACGTCCAACGCGAACGGCGCCGGCTGGTGGAACTGACGAGCCGGCCGGTGCTGACCGACCGCACGACATACATCCGCAGCCAGCGCATCGAGATTGCCACGATGCGCCGCCGCGGCCAGTTGCGCCTCGAAGCGCTGGTCGCGCGTGACCGAGACCGGATCGAGCACCTGCGCCGACAGGCGCGGATGCTGTCGCCGCAGGCGACCTTGGATCGTGGCTATGCGCTGGTCACCGACCCAGATGGGCAGATCATCACTGACCAGGACCAGGTCGCGGTCGACGATCTGCTGCGGGTGCGCGTGGCCCGCGGTGACTTCCCGGTCCGCGCCAGCGCCACCTGAGCGGCCCTAGGCTAAGGCCCCATGCCGAGCGAAACACCTGAGTTCCCCGAGATCGCCGACCTGTCCTACGAGCAGGCCCGCAACGAACTCGTCGATGTCGTCTCGCGCCTCGAAGGCGGCCAGGTCGGCCTCGAGGAGAGTATGACGCTGTGGCGCCGCGGGGAGGCGCTCGCCGCCCACTGCACCACGTGGCTCGCCCAGGCTGAGGCGGCGCTGGCGGAGCAGGCCGCGCAGAGCTGACTCCCGGCCTCGGACCAGCCGGCCTGGGCAGGGGGTCAGCGGGTCAGGGGCGGAACGGCTGGAGGTGGTCGGCGAAGGTCGTGAGTTCCTCGAAGGTGCCATCGCCGGTGATGATCGTGGTCAGATCACTCGGACCATCGAAGACCAGACTGTTTTGGGTCTTGATGTCGCGGACATACTTCTGCCAGACGCGGCCGCCGGCGTCGACCGTGCCGGTGATGGGGGCCCGGTTGGTCTGCTGCGTGATCCAGGCCTGCGTCGCGTCCTTGGTCTGTTCGACCGCGACGTAGTGGCCGGCCGGGGTGGTGTAGCCGACATGCCAGGTGCGCAGGTTGTCCGTCGACGGCACGAAGCGCACGGCGCTCGGGCGCCAGTCCGCGGGCAGACCGACGGGCACCTCGATCGGCCAGCCCATCTGGCTCACGATCGGCGCCGCGACCTTGGGGATGTCGACCTTCGGCGCGCTGATGGAGTTCGTGCGCGCCACCATGAAGAAGAGGGCGGCCATGATGGCGCCGATGACCAGCAGGGAGCGGAGCATGTTCAAGGCGGAGCCACGGGCATACTCGCTTGCCCGGCTGGGCGTTGCCTGCTGCTGCTCGACCTGCTCACTCATGGGCCTATCGTCGCCCACCGACCACCCCTTGAGCGAACCAGGGGGCAGCGGCGGCCTGCGGCGGACCACCGCGCTCGCTGAGCAGGCGCGGCGATAGAGTCCGGGGTGAGAGACTCATGACCTGGCGAAGGGCCCGAAAAGGATGGATCCGCAATTTCTCGTGATCGGTGAAGCCCTCATCGACATCGTCGCCCGGCACGGTGAAAGTGCCGTCGAGCATGTCGGCGGCTCCCCCGCGAATGTCGCGGTCGGGCTCGCGCGTCTCGACCATCCGGTCCTCTTCGTCACCTGTCTCGGCGACGACGAGCGCGGCGACCGGATCCGCACCCATTTGAAGCATCGAAGCGTCGCCATCGTCGACGGAACCGACGATTACCCCACCTCCACGGCACAGGCCAATATCGACGAATCCGGCGCGGCCAGCTACGAGTTCAATCTCTTTTGGGACCCAGGTTTCATCGAACTCCCCACCTCCGTGCACCACATCCACACCGGATCGATCGCCGCGGTCCTCGATCCCGGCGGCACCGAGATCCTCGGGGCGCTCGATCGAGGCCGCGGCCAGGCGACGGTGTCCTACGACCCGAACTTCCGCCCCTCGATCATGGGCGATATTGCCGCCGCCATCGCGCGCATCGAAGACGTCATGGGCCGCAGCGATGTGGTCAAGGCCAGCAGCGATGACATCGCGATCATGTATCCCGACCTCAGCCTCGAGGAGGTCATCGCCCGCTGGCTCGACCTCGGACCGGCGCTCGCGGTGATCACCCGCGCCGAGGCTGGCGTCAGCTATCGCACCCGCGCCGACTCCGAGGTCGTGACCCGCCCTGCCCCGCCCACCACGGTCGTCGACACCGTCGGCGCGGGCGATTCCTTCATGGCGGGGCTCATTTCCGGGCTCACGGCCAGTGGTCTGCTCGGCGGCCCGGAGGCGCGAGAGCGGCTGCATACCGCGCTGGCCGCCGATGTGGAGTCCGCCATCGCCCGGGGCGCCGCGTGTGGCGCGATGACGGTGGCACGCGCGGGCGCCTATGCCCCCAGCTTGGACGAACTCTGATCGCGTCGCATCCGATCAGCAACGCAACGGGTGCGATCTGACATACGAAAGGTGTTGTGGGACAAAGGATGCCCGACTTCGCATATGAGGACATGCTGCCGACGGGGCAGGACCAGACCGCATACCGGCTGCTGAGCACCGAGGGCGTGGAGGTCGTCGACGGGCCGGATGGCACCACCTTCCTGCGCGTCAGCGACGAGGCGATCCGGCTGCTCGCCGAGACGGCGATGCACGACATCGCGCACTATCTGCGCCCCGCGCACTTGAGCCAATTGCGCTCGATCATGGATGACCCGGACGCCTCGAACAATGACAAGTTCGTCGCGCTCGATCTGCTCAAGAACGCCAATATCGCCGCCGGCGGGGTCCTGCCGATGTGTCAGGACACCGGCACCGCCATCGTCATGGGCAAGCGTGGGCAACGCGTGCTGACCCAGGGCCCCGACGAGGCGGCACTCTCGCGCGGCGTCTTCGATGCCTACACCAGGCTCAATCTGCGCTACAGCCAGATGGCGCCGATCACGCTGTGGGAGGAGAAGAACACCGGCTCCAACCTGCCCGCCCAGATCGAGTTGTATGCCGATACCGCGCCGGGCCACGAGACGACATACAAATTCCTCTTCATGGCCAAGGGCGGCGGCTCGGCCAACAAGTCCTTCCTCTATCAAGAGACCAAGGCCGTCTTGAACCCGCAACGGCTGATGAGCTTCCTCGACGAGAAGCTGCGCTCGCTCGGCACCGCGGCCTGCCCGCCCTATCACCTGGCCATCGTCATCGGCGGCACCAGTGCCGAATTCGCCCTCAAGACCGCGAAATACGCGAGCGCGAAATATCTCGACGGCCTGCCAACCGAGGGATCCATGACCGCACATGCCTTCCGCGATGTGGAGGTCGAGGCGCAGGTCTTGGAGTTGACCCGGCAGTTCGGGATCGGGGCGCAGTTCGGCGGGAAGTACTTCTGCCATGACGTGCGCGTGGTGCGGCTGCCGCGGCATGGCGCATCGCTGCCGATTGCGGTCGCCGTCTCGTGCTCCGCCGATCGGCAGTGCCTCGGCAAGATCACCCCGGAGGGGGTCTTCATCGAGCAACTCGAGACCGATCCCGCCCGCTTCCTGCCTGAGCAGACCCATGACACGCTCGAGGAGTCCGATGTCGTCGCGATCGACCTCAACCGGCCGATGGATCAGATCCTCGCCGAACTGACCCGCCACCCGGTCAAAACCCGCCTCTCGCTCACCGGCCCGGTCGTCGTGGCCCGCGATATCGCGCACGCCAAGATCAAGGAGCGGCTCGACGCCGGGGAGGAGATGCCGGCATACCTGAAGGATCATCCGGTCTATTACGCCGGCCCGGCGAAAACCCCGGAGGGGATGGCGTCGGGCTCCTTCGGTCCGACGACCGCCGGACGCATGGACTCGTATGTCGATCAGTTCCAGGCCGCCGGCGGCTCCCTCGTCATGCTGGCCAAGGGCAACCGAAGCCAGCAGGTCACCGACGCCTGCCAAAGCCATGGCGGCTTCTATCTCGGCTCCATCGGCGGCCCGGCGGCCCGGCTCGCGCAGGACTGCATCAAGTCGGTGGAAGTGCTGGAATATCCCGAACTCGGGATGGAGGCGGTCTGGAAGATTGAGGTCGAGGACTTCCCGGCGTTCATCGTCGTCGATGACAAAGGCAATGACTTCTTCGCCTCGGTCACCAAACCGGTGGCCTTCTCGATCGGGAAGCGGGCCGGTCTGTGACGCTCATCGAGCATGACGACCGGCCCACGACTCCGGCGCAAGCGTGGCAGCGGCTGACGGAGGGCAATGCCCGGTTCATCGCCGAGGAGAGCGCCCATCCCAACCAGGACATCGGCCTGCGGCATGAGCTTGCGGGCTATCAGAATCCGTTTGCGATCTTCTTCGGCTGCGGAGACTCCCGAGTGGCGGCCGAGATCATCTTCGACCAGGGTCTCGGCGACCTCTTTGTCGTGCGCACCGCCGGACATGTCTTCGATCCGAGTGTGCTCGGGTCTTTGGAATTCGGCGTTGCCGTCCTCGACTGCCCCCTGATCGTTGTGCTCGGCCACGACTCCTGCGGCGCCGTCAAGGCAGCGATGGAGGCGGTCGAGACCGGCGTCATGCCGCCGGGATATCTGCGCGATATCGTCGAGCGGGTGACGCCGAGCGTCCTAGCGGCCACCCGATCCGGCCGCACCTCCGTCGAAGAGATCGAGGGTGAGCACGTCGCCCAGACCTGTCACCTCATCGCGGACCGCTCGGCAATCATTGCCGACCGCATCCGCAGCGGCAGGCTGGCCATCGTCGGCGCGGAATACCACCTCGCGCACGGCGAGGCTCAGGTCATCACTGTCGTCGGCGATGTCGGTCCCGGCGCCGCCTGAGCCGTCATCGGGCCGCAGTCGTCCTTGGGGGCGCTGTCGTTCCGTTGGGCCTCAGAGTCTTGGGGCGTCAGGGGTCTTCGGAGACCTCACAGGGATAGGCGTGTCTTGACCACGCCGGCGAGGCGGTCGGCGACGGCCTGGGCGACTTCCGGGGTGCCGGCCTCGACCATCACGCGGACCAGGGGCTCCGTCCCGGACTTGCGCAGCAGCACCCGGCCGGAGCCGGCGAGGGCGGCCTCCTCCTCGGCGACGGCCGCCTGTAGGTCCGCGTCGGTGCCGACGCGCGAGGTGTCGACGCCCTTGACGTTGATGAGCACCTGCGGGAGGCGGGTCATCACGCCGGCGAGTTCTTGCAGCGACTTGCCGGTCTCGGCCACGCGGGCGGCAATGAGCAGGCCCGTCAGGACGCCATCGCCGGTGGTGCCGTGGTCGAGCATGATGACGTGGCCGGACTGCTCGCCCCCGAGAGAGAACTGGCCTTCGCGCATCTTCTCCAGGACGTAGCGATCACCGACCCCGGTCTTGAGCACCTCAATGCCGGCGCGCTCCATGGCCTGCAGCAGACCCAGATTGGACATGACCGTGGCGACCAGGGTGTTGCCGGCGAGCCGGCCATGCTCTTGGAGCGAGAGGGCAAGAATGGCCATCAACTCGTCGCCGTCCACGACGGCGCCGGTGTGGTCGACCGCCAAGCACCGGTCCACATCGCCGTCGTGCGCGATGCCGAAGTCGGCGCCGCGCGCGACCACGGCCGCCTGTAGGTGGCCGAGATGGGTGGAGCCGTAGCCATCATTGATATTCAGCCCGTCGGGACCCGTGCCGATCTCGATGACCTCGGCGCCGGCGAGCCGGAAGACCTCCGGCGAGACGGCGCTCGCGGCGCCATGCGCGCCGTCGATGACCACGGTGAGTCCGTCGAGACGGTTGGGCAGGGCGGCGAGGAGGTGGGCGACATACCGGGCCTGGCCGGCGCGATTGGTGTGCACGCGGCCGACCTCGGCGCCCACCGGGCGCGTCCACGCCTGGTCGAGGCGAGCCGCGATCTCATCCTCGACGGCGTCGGGGAGCTTGTGTCCGCCGGCGGCAAAGAATTTGATGCCATTGTCCGGCATCGCATTGTGCGAGGCCGAGAGCATGACGCCGAAGTGGGCGTCCATGTCGGCGGTCAAGAAGGCGACCGCCGGGGTGGGCAGCACGCCGACGTCATTGACATCGACGCCGGCCGAGGCCAGGCCCGCGACCACGGCCGCTGAGAGGAACTCGCCCGAGGCCCGGGGGTCGCGCCCGACGACCGCCTTCGGCTTGCGCCCGGCCGCGCGGGCCGGCTCGCCGAGCACGTGAGCGGCGGCGACGGACAGGCTCAGCGCCAGCTCGGCCGTGATGTCCTTGTTCGCCAGGCCGCGAACGCCGTCGGTACCGAAGAGTCGAGCCATGAAGATTGGGCCTTCCGAAGGAACGGGCGGGGCGCGCCAGAGATGGTGGCCCCCGAAATGGTAGTCCCCGGGCGGACGGGGCCGCCGAGGTCGGATGCCGCGAGCCACGCGGGCCCCCGGGTCGGCATGCCAATGGCGCGACACCGTGAAAGTGCCGCGCCATTGACGGTGTGAAGCCGGTGCTGCGTGTCAGCGCTTGCTGTACTGAGGCGCCTTGCGGGCCTTCTTCAGACCAGCCTTCTTGCGCTCCGGGACGCGGGCGTCACGGGTCAGGAAGCCGGCCTGCTTCAGGGCCGGACGGTTCAGTTCGGCGTCGACGCCATTGAGCGAGCGCGCCACGCCGAGGCGGACAGCGCCGGCCTGGCCGGAGGGGCCACCGCCGTGCACGCGGACGAGCACGTCATATGCGCCCTCGAGCTCGAGGACGGCGAAGGGCTCGTTGACGATCTGCTGGTGCACCTTGTTGGGGAAGTAGTTCTCCAGGGGGCGACCGTTGATGGTCCACTGGCCGGTGCCGGGGACGATGCGCACGCGGGCGATGGCCTGCTTGCGGCGACCGGTGCCACCGCCGGGGGCGGAAGCGGTCGGCTTGCGGGCCGGCTCGGTGGAGACGGGGCCATCGGACTCCGAGGTGTACTCGGTGAGCTCGACGTCCTCGTCGTAGTCGTAGGTGGTGTCAGTCACGGCTTGAAAGTCCTTGTCTTTTCTGGTGATCCGCGCCGTTACTGCGCGACCTGGGAGATCGTGTAGGGGACCGGCTGCTGGGCGGTGTGCGGGTGCTCGGCACCGGCATAGACCTTGAGCTTGGTCAACTGCTGACGCCCGAGGGTGGTCTTGGGCAGCATGCCGCGGATCGCCTTCTCGACGGCCTTGGCCGGGTCGCGGTCCAGCAACTGGGCGTAGGACTCGGACTTCAGGCCGCCCGGGTAGCCGGAGTGGCGGTAGGCCCGCTTCTGCTCGAGCTTCGCGCCGGTGAGGGCGACCTTCTCGGCATTGATGATGATGACGAAATCGCCGGTGTCCACGTGGGGGGCGAAGGTCGCCTTGTGCTTGCCACGCAGCAGCGAGGCGGTCTGGCTGGCGAGCCGGCCGAGCACGACGTCGGTGGCGTCGATGACGTGCCACTGACGGGTGATCTCCGCCGCCTTGGGGGTGTAGGTACGCAAAGTCTTGCCTTTACTTACGCTTCGGATAGGGCTGGTATGCCGCGTGCTCCCGCCGGGCGGCCGCCCTCGCGGTCCGCTGCTGGTGGGCAGCCCACCAGGGGCGCACGGCACAACTCGTCAATTTTAGGACCCGCTCGCGGCAGACCCAAATCGTCCGCGTCAGGCCGCTCCATGGTGCCTGACCTGGGCGGATGCTGTCACTTGAGGCAATCACACAATAGTTGTGCAAAGAGACTGTGCAAAGGTATTGTGTGATCCATGAGTGAATCGGCTGACTTCGTGCGCCTCGACGCGAAGAGCGTCAAGGTGCTCGCCCACCCCCTGCGGTCGCGCCTGGTCGGCGCCTTGCGACTCAACGGCCCCTCCACCGCGACCGCCCTCGCGGCCGCACTGGGCACGAACTCGGGAGCCACGTCATACCACCTGCGCAAGCTGGCCGAGGTCGGCTTGGTGCTCGACACCGGCGAGGGCGATGCCAAATCCCGTGTCTGGGCGGCAGCCTCGCAGCTCACGCAGTTCGAGGCCAGCGATTTCGATGACGATGATGATGCCACCACGGCGATGGGATGGCTGGCGCGCGACTGGCTCCGCCACTTCACGGACAAATTCGGCCGATGGCTCGATGTGCAGGGCAATTGGCCGGCGGTCTGGCGTGATCGGGCGAGCATGAATGACGACTTGGTCGTGGTCACCGCAGACCAGTTGCGGGAGATGCATACCGAGATCGACGCGGTCATCGAACGCTATCGCCGTGTCGGACAAGGCAATCCGGATGCCAAACGGATCGCGGCCTATCTCATTTTCTATCCCGTCGACATGGACAAGGCGCCACGCGGATGACCCCCAGCCTTTCCCCCGCGCAGGCACGCCGGATCTTCTACACCCTCACGATCACGCGGTGGTTCCCGGTCGGGCTGATCGTCGGCATTTTCATCCTCCTGCAGACCGGCCGCGGCTTGACCACGGCGCAGGCCCTCACGGCAGCATCCGTCTCGGGGATCGTGTGCTTTGCGCTGGAGTTGCCGACGAGCGGCTTCGCTGATGCTTTCGGCCGTCGGGCGGTCTATATCGCGGCGGCCATCGTGAACGTCTTCGCCGCGGTGGCCTATGCCGTGGCGCAGTCCTTCTGGGCCTTCGTCCTCGCGGCCGCGCTCATGGGCACCTTTCGGGCGCTGGACTCCGGGCCGTTGGAGGCGTGGTTCGTCGACGAGGTCCACGCGAGCGAGCCGGGGCGCGATGTGGATCAGGAACTTTCGCGCTCGGGGACCTTCCTCGGCCTGGGCATGGCGCTCGGGGCGCTCGTCGGCGGCGGGCTGATCTGGTGGCACCCGATCTCCTCCCAACCGGCGATCGATCTGGCCGTATGGTGTTTCGCCGCCCTCAATGTCGGGCACCTCATCGCCGT
>Ga0075158_10004011_pt1 | contig 10216 bp, 8 predicted proteins | sample JI91814BDNA_FD_70968 | JGI IMG/M metagenome (GOLD analysis project Ga0075158, IMG submission 70968) | Wastewater effluent complex algal communities from Wisconsin, to seasonally profile nutrient transformation and Carbon sequestration -... | ecosystem: Engineered > WWTP > Effluent > Algae... | reverse complement strand
GGCGATTTTGCCAGAGGCACCACTATGGGTTTGGTGAATACCGGTGGCGTTTATGGTGTTGATATTGCTGGCAACCAGGGTTTAATGGTACAACCTGTTGCGGACGATTTTACGCCAGGTAGTTTCATCCTGAAAATTCAAAATAATACAGGCGTTGAAGTAGCTGAACTGGCCATTGCTTATACCATTTATGTATTAAACGATCAGCCACGGTCTAACAGTTTTAATTTTTCCGTTTCTTACGATAACGTAACCTATAATCCTATTGCTGATTTAGATTATGCCTCACCTGAAGCAATGGATTTCACACCATATATCACTCCAAAAAGCTCAAGCATTACCGGTCTTGCCATTCCTGACGGCGCCGTTTTCTATTTGCGCTGGACAGGTGATGATGTAAGCGGTACCGGTAACCGCGATGAATTTGCGATTGATGATATTTCAATTACTGCTGTTGAAGGCGAACCATTGGTTTTAGCAACTTTTAGTCCTGCGGCCGATGCAGTTGATGAAGGTGTTGGAACCGCTAGTGGAAATATTTCTTTAACTGCTACTACCAATTGTACAGTTAACGTAAGTATTAACGCAGCATCTTCAACAGATTTTACTGATGTGCCTTTAACATCATTTGATGTAGTGTTTGTGGATGGAGATCCAACTGACTATACATTTGATATTCCTGTATTTGATGATATCATTGATGAATCAGATGAAACATTGATTTTAGATTTAACTTATATCTCCGGAGCTTGCGCTATCGGTTTGCCAAGTTCATTTACATTGTTAATTACCGATAACGACGACACTCCACTGCCAATTTATACTGAATATGATATCGCAGAGGTTACAACTGAAGATGCTGATGGTAATGCATTAAGTATAGATGAAAAAGTAGACTTAACAGGTATAGCATATGGTATTAATACTTGGGACGGCGGATTACAATTTACATTAATCGACAATACTGGAGGAATTAGTGTATTTAGTTTCGATAATACTTTTGGATATACGGTTACTGAAGGTGACAAAGTAAATATATTAGGAACAATTTCTCAATTCAACGGATTAACAGAAGTTGAACCTGATACACTTATTTTTATTGATGGAGGTAATACATTAAAAACACCAACAGAAATAACCGTGTTAAATGAATCAACTGAATCAGATTTAGTGAGCATAGAAAATAGTCTTACTTACGTGGATATTACACAATGGTTGGGCGATGGTAGTTCTTTTAATGTGGATTTAACAGATGGTACCAATACCTATACAATCAGAATAGATGATGCAAATGAATTATCTACTATGCCTGCTCCTTCAAATGTTGAACCATTTGTGCTAATGGTGACAGGTCTTGGTAATCAATTTGATTCAGATGCACCATATACATCAGGATATCAGTTATTCCCTCGTTATGCCGATGATATTGAATTGATTACAGTTCTTGAAGTTGAAGATGCAACTCAATCAGGAATTCAAATTTATCCAAATCCGGTAACTGATTATTTTATTGTTGATGGGCAACAAAACATAATCAGTGTTGAATTAGTTAATCAATTTGGTCAAGTAATTTTATTAGAAAATAATCAATCAAATACCTACTCATTAAACAATATTGCAGTAGGTATTTATAGCGTAAAAATTACAACTACAAATGGTGTTGTTTCCGACAACATTGTGAAGTTGTAAATAACTATTTTTGTTAACATCCACATTATTCTCATGATATGCTCATTACCTGTTGGGCACAGTAGAATAATGTGGATTTTTTTTTAACTTTTTTTATGACTTGAAGTTTTAATTCCAGCACAATAAAATTCAGACTCCTCCTTATGTCAAAATTATCTGCAAATGTAAAAGCCCGCTTCCACCATGAAATGTATCATGGCTGGTTTAAAAAAAAGCGTTTTTTTGAAGGTTGGTATTTCAAAATTGTAGATAAATCGGAACAGCATGCCTTGGCTATAATACCGGGAATTGCAATGGATGAATCAGGTGAAAAACAAAGTTTTATCCAGGTGCTGGATGGTGTTAATGTTACCGCCGCTTACCATAAATTTGATGCCCTCGATTTTCGGTCAAATGAAAACAGATTCAAAGTACGCATTCGCGAAAATTCTTTTTCTACCAACAGAATTAAATTAGACATTCCGGGCATAAAAGGATTATTACATTTTGATGAACATTTTTTCTGGCCTAAAAAAATTATTGCACCGGGAATTATGGGTTGGTATTCGTGGGTGCCATTTATGGAATGTTACCATCAGGTAGTAAGCATGAATTGTGCAGTAACCGGGAAATTAATCATCAATAAAAATGAAGTTGATTTTGTAAACGGAAGAGCATATATCGAAAAAGATTGGGGCAGAAGTTTCCCTTCGTCGTGGATTTGGATGCAGAGTAATCATTTTACTAAACAACCCGTTTCATTTAAATTATCAGTAGCCAAAATTCCATGGCTTAGCGGTGCGTTTGTTGGATTTATTTGTGCATTCTTGATAGACAATAAATTAATTCGTTTTGCAACATATACCGGCGCTAAATTAAAATCGATAAGTGCAGAAGGAGAAACAATCGATATCGTTTTAGAAGACGCCAAATATGTATTAACCGTACAAGCCCAAAAAGCAGCAGGTGCTGAATTGGCCAGTCCTGTATTAGGTTTAATGGAAGGCCGTGTAAAAGAAAGTATGCGGGCACTTATTCACATTACACTTTTTTCGAAACAAGAAAATAAGGTTATTTTTAACGACACAGGTCGCAATGCAGGATTAGAAATAGCCGGCAATACGACTGAGTTGCTAAATTTTAAGTAAGAACATGCGCAATCTGCTTTTCGTGTTATTTTTTATCCCCATGCTTCTCCAGGCACAGGATACTTTACCCTACAGTGAATTTCGATTTACAATTGTTGAAGTAAATGGTAACGACTTAACCGATGATAAAATTGAAGCTCGTATAGCTGAAGTATTTTACACCGATACTAGCAAACACGATTTAGATTATGTATTTACCCAATTAGCTTATTCCAAAAAAGACAGCTGCTGGATTTTAAAACAAAACGAACCTTTAGGGTATAATTACAAAATAGAAATTTTCAGAAAATCTGATACCGTAAATCCAAGGTTATTAGAATTGAGAAAAATGACCCTCATCTATAATGGTTATGACCCTGAAAAAAAATCAGGTTGTCAGTATTGCATTTGTAACGATATTCCAATGGAAAAGGGTGTGTTTATAATTGACGTGCCACGTAAACTGGAGTCATGGGCATATATCCGAAAAGTTGCTATCAATGTAAAAAATGTCCCAACCGAATTTCGTGATATTACGGCTATCCAAAATTGGTTTTTCCGAAAAAATAAATAATAGCCGCTGCACATTGTTTTATGGAAAATCTTCAACCTTATTACGACCTTGTTGAATCAGTAATTGAATCATTTGGCATCAATGCAACAGAATGTCGTGGCGATAAATCAGGCATGTGGAAGATGTATAAGGGTTCTGCAGAAGTATGGATTGATGTATGGTATATCGAAAAAGAACAAAGGAGTTACTTTCAGGTGATGGCACCGGTAATGCCTGTACCATCGCAAAACAGGGAAGGTTTTTATCTTGAATTGCTGGAACTCAGTGATGGCATGTTCGACGTTGCTTTTAGTATTCACAAAGATTGGGCTTATATCAAAAATATCCGTGAAGCTGCCGGTATCGATTTCACCGAAATTCGTTCAACAATCAACCGTGTAGGTAGTTATTGCGATGAACACGACGACCGCCTGAAAGCCAAATATGGTCCTCCCCAGTCACCTGGCGCTCCTCCCACCAAATAAAGGGTTGGTTTTTACCAGCCGAATACCTACAAAAAGGTATAACATTTTGACTCCTTTATTGGTTACTTTTGTGCCTTATTTAGATTTATTATAAACAAATGGCTCGAATTTTAGGTAAGCAACTGCTGCAAATGCCTGTTTTTATTGGTATAGCTGCCATTTTAACGTTTTTTTCCTGCAAACCTGCTGAACCTGATACAACGTCTCTGAAAAAAGAGATTGTAACCGCTTACGCGCAGGTAGTGTTTGCCACATACGAAGATGCCCTGACAACGGCAAAACTGCTTCAAACCGCTGTAGATACTTTTTTGAACAACCCAACTGAACTAAACCTGAAAGCTGCCCAAAAATCATGGAAAACAGCCAGAGCATTTTATGGTCAAACAGAGGTTTTCAGATTTTACGATGGTCCAATAGATAATGGAGAAACAGGAGTAGAAGGTTTGCTCAACGCCTGGCCACTGGATGAAGTTTATGTGGATTATGTTGTTGGTGAACCTAATGCCGGCATTATTAATAAGGTTCAAGAATATCCAGAAATTACCCGCGAATTATTAGTTAGTCTGAATGAAAAAGGCGGTGAAGAAAATATTAGTTGCGGTTATCACGCAATAGAATTTATGTTGTGGGGGCAAGATGTAAGTGATAAAAAACCCGGACAGCGACCATATACCGATTTTATTCCGGGAACTGTTAGTAACGACCGCAGAAGAACATTTTTACAACTCAATACTTCACTGCTGATTGAACATCTTACTCGATTGTGTGATGCATGGCAACCCGGAAAAACAGATAATTACGCAGCTAAATTTTTGAGCGAAAATCCAGATAATGCCTTGCAAAAAATATTAACCGGAATGGGCGTATTAAGCAAAGTAGAAATGGCAGGTGAGCGCATGTTTACAGCTTATGATAATGCCAGTCAGGAAGATGAACAAAGTTGTTTTAGCGACAATACCAAAGCCGATTTACAAAATAATATCGGCGGAATAATTAATGCATATTTTGGCAATTATGTGCGTTTCGATAAATCCAATATTCAAAGTGCGGGAATAGATGACTTAGTGCGCATTAACCACCCTGAATTAGCAGACAGTACAGAATTATTGCTAAAAAAATGTAATAACGATATTCAAAATATTTATTACCCGTTTGACCAGGCAATTGTTTTAGAAAATAAACGCGAACAGGTAATGAAAGCCATTTTAACCACTCAACAATTGGGTGAACAATTTTCGATAATAGCCTCAACATTGGGCATCACCATAAATGTAAACGCAGCAGATTAATGAAATTCAATTCCAATAAAATAACCATTTTTACTATTGCAGCTGTAATGGTGTTATTTATTGGTATATCATTTTTTGCCTGCGAAAATTTTGTTCCTAATAATGCAGCAACTGCTTTAGTTAATCAACCTAATGAAGCATTATCCGGTGGTGCTACAACTGTTTTTGATCAATCGGTAAATGCATTTGCTTTGCCGGTTCCAACATTATCGTCGCAAGATGAATTATTATTTTTTGTCGGCAATTCTTTTTTTAATCAAAACTGGGTGCAAGCGCCTTCCAGCACCACAGCCCGCGATGGATTAGGCCCTTATTTTAATGCAAAATCATGTTCTGGATGTCATTTTAAAGATGGTAGGGGACAACCGCCTGCGAGTATTGGGCAATTATCTGAAGGATTTTTATTGCGATTGAGTGTGCCGGGAACTGATAAAAATGGCGGACCTGTCGGCGATAAAAATTACGGACTTCAATTTCAGGATCATGCCATCGATGGATTATTAGCTGAAGGCATATTTCAATTGCAATGGGAAGAAATTTCCGGCAATTATCCTGATGGTACAACTTATCATTTACGCAAACCCATTATTATTTTCGATAAACTTAATTATGGTGAAATGAGTAGCGATATTTTGATTTCACCGAGAGTTGCTCCACAAATGATTGGACTAGGATTATTGGAAGCCATTGATGAAAAAACAATTTTGGCATTGGTGGATGAACAAGATAAAAATCAAGATGGTATTAGCGGTCGTGCAAATTATGTTTGGAATCACATTACACAACAACAACAAATCGGCCGCTTCGGATGGAAAGCAAATGAACCAACAATTTTACAACAAATATCAGGTGCTTTTAATGGTGATATAGGTATTCGCACACAATATTTTAAAGACCAGCATATTCTTCCAACACAAAAAAAAGCAGCAACATTTCCGAATGGTGGAGAAACAGAAATTGATAACGACGATTTAGAAAAATTACATTTGTATTCAGCTACTTTAGCTGTACCTGCAAGAAGAGATATCACAGACAAAAATGTTATAGCCGGTAAAAATATTTTTATGGCATTAAATTGTAATGCATGCCATGTAGATAAAATGGTAACAGGAACACATCCTAAATTTAATGTCTTGTCTAATCAAACCATTCAGCCATTTACCGATTTATTATTACACGATATGGGTCCGGGTTTAGCCGACAATCGTCCTGATTTTTTAGCAAGCGGAACGGAATGGCGCACACCACCACTTTGGGGAATAGGATTATTTAAAACGGTAAATAAACATACCTTCTATTTACATGACGGTCGTGCAAGAAATTTAGAAGAAGCCATTTTATGGCACGACGGTGAAGCAGCCAATGCTAAAAACGGCTTTATGCAATTAAAAGAATCGGAACGCAAACAATTACTCCAATTCTTGCAGTCACTTTAATAAAAACAATATTTATTGCTAATTTGCGTTCTGTTTGTTGACCACAGCCAATGGAATTCTTAACTACACTACTTTTTTATTTTCAGCTTTTTTTACCGGCTGATGCCGATGTTACCGGCAGCCCTGCAGCTATTAGTAAATTGTCGTCACCTGAATTTTTGGTAGGTAAACATAATTATTACACCGATACAAATTTTGTAGAAATTCCGGCTCATATGGCCTATAGGACTGAAATGTTTTTATTAGATGAGGTTTATACTGCATATTTTGAAATGTATCAGGCTGCAAAAAAGGAAGGCGTTAACCTGAAAATTATTTCAGCGTCCAGAACTTTTGAAGAACAAAGGTGGATTTGGGAAGATAAATGGAAGAAAAATAAAGCAACTTATCCTGCTGATACCAGCCTGGCAAAATTCATTATGCAATACAGCGCAATGCCCGGAACCAGCCGTCACCATTGGGGTACAGAGGTCGACCTCAATAGTACTTCCGACAGTTATTTCACTACGGCAACAGGCGCAAAAGTGTATAAATGGCTTACCGAACATGCTGCCGAATATGGTTTTTGTCAAACATACGATTCAAAAGGTATAAGCCGGCACGAAGGATATAATGAAGAAAAGTGGCATTGGAGTTATTTTCCTATCGCGGATCCGTTGCTGAAAAAATATGAGGAATTGGTCGAATACTCCCATATTCAGGGCTTTTCAGGCGATAATGCCGCGGCAAAACTCGACGTAATCAACAACTACGTTTTGTCGATAAGTCACGAATGTGAAAAATAGTTGTCGAAAAAATTGCGTATCAGATATTTTTGTATCTTTGATAAAGAGTTTCGTTAGTTTGTTCATTGCTGCAGTTTTTTTACTCGCCGTTTTTTGGACTTATTCATTTGCAACTCCTATCTTTTATTATTAACAAATTAGAAAAAAATGAACATTTACGTTTCAGGATTGAGTTTCAAACTCAATGACGCCGATTTAAGGCAGTTGTTTGAAGAGTACGGTGAGGTATCTTCAGCTAAAATTATTATGGACAAATTTACAGGCCGTAGCCGTGGATTTGGTTTCGTTGAAATGAACGATGAAGATGGCCAAAAAGCTATCGACGCGTTAAACGAAGCTGAAGTAGACGGAAAAGTTATCGGTGTATCAGTTGCTAGACCTCGTGAAGAACGTCCTCGCAATAACTTCAACCGCGGTGGCGGTGGAGGCGGTGGCTTCAACAAAGGTGGTGGCGGTGGTGGCCGCAATAACGATCGCGATGGCGGTGGTTATGGCAAGAAAAACTTCAACCGTTGGTAATTATTAAGTCAAAATAATACAAAACCCTGTTCGTTTTCGGACAGGGTTTTTTGTTTGTTAAAAAGACGCTTAACTTAGCCTTAATAATTATTTAATTTAAGTACACGTCATATCATGCGCTACACACTCACCTTCTTTTTAGTAATAGCTACTGCTTTATCGTTTGCTCAAAGTTTTTATCAGTTAGAAAATAGTGATATTCCCGACGATGGCACATCTATTATGTTTGAAATGAATGTGTCCGGTTTGCCTACAACTATAGATGGTGATTTTGGTTTAGAATCCGTTTGTTTTAATATCAATCATACTTGGGATAGCGATATCGATGTTTTATTAATAGCACCTGACGGTAGCTCCTTTGTACTTGTGAGCGGTGTGGGTTGGGCTGCAGTCAATTTTGAAAATACGTGTTTTAATAGTTTTGCTGATGTTTTTATTTCAGATGGTATTGGCCCTTTTACCGGCGAATGGAAACCTATTGGTGATATGGGTGCGGTGAATAACGGACAAAATCCGAATGGCATTTGGAAGTTGTATGTTTATGATACATGGGCTTTTGCCGACGCAGGATTTATGATTGATTGGTCAATTACTTTTGGCGATAATCCTGCAATACCTTTTCCATTTTATAGTTCTAATTTACCTATCGTAAAAATAAATACCTTGGGTGCAATTATGAATGAACCCAAAACAGAAGCTAATTTTTATATAATCGACGGTGGAATGGGAGCAACCAATATTCCATCCGATACGAATTATGCTTTTGAAGGAAAAATATTAGTTGAATTGCAGGGTTTTTCCGGTCCTTATTATCCCAAAAAAAATTACGACTTCGATATTGTTGATGATGCTGGTTTAGAATACGATACGGTTTTATTAGGATTGCCTTCCGAAAACGATTTTATTTTAAAAGCAGAATATTTAGATTATTCATTAATGAAAAATGCCATTACTTATGAAATGTATCGCAAAATGGGACGATATGCTCCACGAACTAAATATTGTGAGGTAATGGTGAATGGCGAATATAAAGGTGTTTATTCCCTTACGGAAAAAATTAAACGCGATGAAAACAGAGTAGATATTGCACAATTAAATCCCGAAGATATTTCAGGTGAAGAATTAACCGGTGGATATATTTTTGAAATCAATGAAAATTTTACACCAAACGATTGGGAAAGCGATTACCTGCCTATAAATTATGCGTCATGTGGTTTGCCGGTTGCATACAAAATGGTGTATCCGCGTGTTGAAGAAATTCAACCGGAACAACTGGATTATATTGTTGCATATGTAGATAGTTTTGAAGATGCATTATATGGAGATGAATTTTTAGATGAAGCAAACGGATATCGCAATTTTATTTCGGTAAAATCATTTGTCGATTTTTTAATCACCAACGAATTTAGTGCGAACTACGATAGTTATGGCAGAAGCACCTTTTTATATAAAGATAAAAATGGTGAAATAAATATCGGACCGGCATGGGATTACGACCGTGCTTTTGCACCATGGGATGTGAGCGGATGGGTTTGGGAAAATACACATCCGGCATGGCCTTTTCCATTTTGGTGGGATAGATTGCAGGATGATGAAGAATGGAGAAATGAAGTGTATTGCCGATATAATGATGTACGTCAGCATATTTTAACCGACGAAAATATCACCGCATTTATTGATTCAGTAGATGCCTATATTGGTGATGCTGCTGCGCGTAATTTTTTGAAATGGCAAGAACTTGGTGTAGGTGACCCCGAATATTTTGTAACAGAATTGCGCGACTTTATTGATGCGCGATTAAATTGGATGGATATTACTTTGGCTGCAGATTTTGTGCCTGCTCCTGATGCCTCATTTACTATAACCGAATTAGGTGCACTTACCTATGCCTTTACTCCGGTTACTGCAAATGCTGACTACCTCTGGGATTTTGGTGATGGTATACAATCAACGGAAGAAAACCCAACACATACATTTAGCGGCACCGGCGATTATATTGTTTCGCTAACTGTAAATAAATATTATGGCTGCATTGGTAATTCTTATGAAATGTTTCAGGCCAATGTTTCAACTGCTGATATGAGCTTGGATGGAATTACCATTTTTCCAAATCCCGCTACTGATTTTATTCAAATCGGGTCAAATAATAATGTTGTAATTAATGAAACAGCATTGTTTACGGTAGAAGGAAAATATATTGAAACAATTATCACTACTACATCAAACGGTATTGTAATTAATCTAAAAAATGTTGCCGCAGGGACTTATCTATTAAAAATCAAATCCGGCGAAACATTAATCAATTATCCGTTTATCAAATATTAAAATATCGTATTCAAATTTTAATGGCGAAA
>Ga0075158_10004010_pt1 | contig 10219 bp, 8 predicted proteins | sample JI91814BDNA_FD_70968 | JGI IMG/M metagenome (GOLD analysis project Ga0075158, IMG submission 70968) | Wastewater effluent complex algal communities from Wisconsin, to seasonally profile nutrient transformation and Carbon sequestration -... | ecosystem: Engineered > WWTP > Effluent > Algae... | reverse complement strand
AAGCTGATCGTCCGCGCCAGTTAGATCAACTCAAAAAACTCCCCCTCGCTGCCTTCTTATTTGCGGCGCCAACGGTGTCGCCCGCGATACCGGCGACGGCAAACCTTGCGCCGAAACCCAAAGTCAGCTCATCGCAAGTCGTCACCGCAGATTTGGAATCAGCCACCCCACTTTCTCAACTAAAAGAGTCGACATCGCCCGTCATTCCAAGTGAGGAAAACCTTGCTGAAGAGATCGCATTTCAAGCAGTTCCGGCTTCAGCTCACGCGAATGCTACAGCGAAAGCAATCCCAGTCGAGCCAATTAGTGATGAAAAATCGCTGCCACTTGCCGATGACAAATCCTCACTACCGGTCTACGAAGTCCGCCTCAAATTAGCCTTAGCTTATATAGAAATGGCAGACAGCGAAGGTGCCTGTTTGCTGTTAGAAGATGTCATCAAAGATGCGCCTGAAGATCAAAAAGGCTATGCGCGTGAGTTACTGAATTCACTCAAAGAAAAATTAGCGGCCACCTAGAGCGTATTGATGTTCAAGTGCTTTTCGAGTGCGCCACAGACGCCGCCAGAGATGGTGCCGCAGATCAAAATAATGAACGAAAATACGCCATTAAATGCCTCTTGATAGCCAATCAAAAGGCCAGCAACAAGTACCGAGGCGATCACACTCAACAATCCAGACAACAGCCCTAAAACCAATCCGGCGCGTCGGCGTCGGTCTGCTAGGTTATAGCGTAGATTAAGCGAAAAATAGAAGAAACCTGCCAATGTCGCAGGTAGGATTCCAATCGGATAGGACACCAATAAGGTGACGAGCGCTAGCGCGGGATTGCCATTTTCTACCAGCCCCACCATACCAAAGAAAAGCACAAACGGGATGGCACCAATTCCTGGGCCACACAAGCTAAATAGTAAGTAGGTACGGACGCGTGGTTTATCGATAAAACGAGCGCTCATAAGCGCACCACCATTCGGCGCAAAATTTTACTGCACAATTGATTTAGCGTGTCCAATTTGATCCCAAGGTGTTAATTGGTGCTTCTTAAAACCGTACTTATAATAGGAAGCTAAAATAAGCCCAAATGAAGCGCCAGCGAACACCGAAGTGAGGAGGATAACGTTAAGCGAGATGGCTTGCGCTCTCCAGATTAAAACATACATCATGCCGCCCCATAACAGGCCAAAAAATAATCCTGTAGAAAGCGCGTTGTTGAGAAAGGAATTGTAGTGCGGCAGCGGTACTTTATAGCCAAGCAGATGCAGCATCCGAATAAAGGGTGGATAGTAATTCGATTTCCAAATATGGGCGTTGTCGAGTTCTTGCATTGCCAAGCGACGTTTTTCTTCAAAGTTCATCATTCACACCATAAGAAATTTAATATCGCCATTTTACAAGAAAACACAAACGGCAATCCTCATTGAGTGCTGGTCGATAACGCGCGGCTTACTGCGTCAAAAAATGTCCTATCGTTAATCACCGCCCCACCACTAGGCTTGGTTTGCGCACCCCAGACTACGATGACAATATTCTGGCGCGGATTGATATACAAATATTGCCCGTGTATACCAATCGCACAATATGCGCCATCGGCCAGCGCTTCGGGACTGGTACTGGGCCACCATAGATAGCCATAAGGAATCATAGTGCCATTGCTGAGGGCTTTGGGCGTGGTGGCTTCGTAGGTCCACGCTAAAGGTAATATCTGCTGTCCTGCACGTCCGGCACCACCAACATGTCCAGCGCCGAGCATAAACAAACCAAAACGTCCATAGTCGCGTAGGGTCGCACTAAAACCGCTGCCACCGATCTCGACTCCATTGGCTGAGTCTAGCCACCAGCTTGCATCGGCTTCCATGCCAAATGGTCGCCAAATCCTATCCGCTAAATAGTGCGCTAAAGACTGGCCTAGCGCCTGGCGCAGGACTTGCGCTACCACCTGCGTTTCACCCGTGTTGTAGTTCATCACACTGCCCGCTGGCGCGGCGATTGCTAGTTTTTTCATCACCTGCATAGTCGCACCTGGCGTTTGTGAAATCTGCGCTTCGAGCAATCGACGGCGATCAGAGCGAGGGTCAGAATAGGCTTCATTCCATGCGACTCCCGACGCCATCATCAAGACATGACGCAAACTAAGGCCTTGATAGGCGCTGCCCTGCAATTCAGGCACATACCAAACGACAGGATCGTTGAGGCTTTTAATTTTCTTCTGCTGTAAGGCCGCACCGACCAAGGTCGAGGTAATCGATTTGGCGATCGACATCGACATCCAGCGTGTCTGCGGCGAATTCCCGTAACGGTATTGCTCTAACTTGATTTTGCCGTCTTTTAAAATCAATATGCCAGCGACACGATTTAAGTCGAGATACTGCGTTAAATCAAACTGGCGACCACGATCCACAAAACGAAATTGTGTCCATGTTTGTAGATCCAGCGGCAATGGAAAAGGACGATCTGATTTGGGAATACGGGCGCTGGGAAACAGGCGATCAATATTGCGGAAGGTGTTCACTGCCAACTCTGGACTGAGTACGCCATCGTACACTTGGCGCACGCTGCCGATCGCTTCCTTGGCATGCGGATAGCTGGATGAAATTGAAGGATTTGTTTTTTGAATGCCAACTTCTGCACGTGCTATTGTGCTGAAATTGGGCGTATTTAGTAGAAGCAGCAGACCAGTCGAAATACGCAGTAAGTTGATTGCTATTTTATTCAAAAAAATCTCCTCCTAGCTTTATTCAATGGTGATGGGCACTGGCATCAGCCTTTGGCGTTACGCTCTTCTTGATCGGTGCAAATGGCGTAAAACGTGCTTGCTCTACTGGTTTTCCCGCCATCGTGACCGTTAATGCCGCTTTCAAATTCGCATTTGAAGCATACACGGCTTTACCGGTAAATTGATTGACACCGGCTGGTGTCAAAGTGACTGTCGACTTATTTTTGCCCTGCACTATGGTTAAGCTCGCTGTGCCGCCCGCAGTCGCTAGCGCTTTGTTGGCATGGTCGGTCACAAATACGGTAATCACATTTTCCTTGGCTTCCTTACTCTCCTGCGCCAACACTAGTTCAAAGTGATACACGCCCGCCATCCGCGTTTGCCCTCCATTAGGCGATTTGATTGAGTCAAAGTAGGCATTATCATGCGCACTAACTGTGCTAACGACACCCGCAGTTAGCGCAAATCCACACAACAAGTTAACGACGATGTTTGCGATTTTCATGGTATTTCCTTCCATAGATTTATTTAAATGTTTTTCCTAATTTGCGTTGATGGATAGGCGCAAGCGACGCTTAAAAATTTTCCTGCACTTGCTTTCCTAGGTACGCATCTTTTTGCACTTTGTCTTCCAATTCTTTCTGCGCCAATATTAGTTTTTGTAAAGGCTTTTCACCCCACAACCAAAACATCAAAGGCGTCAACACGGTATCCAATATCGTCGCGCTAATCAGTCCTCCAAAAATCACGACGGCCACAGGATGCAAAATCTCTTTACCCGGCGCATCGGCTGCAATCTGTAAAGGCAACAAGGCAAAGGCGGCCACTAATGCCGTCATCAACACCGGCGTTAATCGCTCTAAAGAACCGCGAATAATCATTGCTTTACCAAATTGCTCGCCTTCGAACAGACACAAATTAATGTAGTGACTAATCTTCAAAATACCATTGCGTGTGGAGATACCGGCCAAGGTAATAAAACCGACTAAAGCCGCCACCGATAATGCCTGATCGGCGATCCATAGCGCAAGCACACTCCCGACTAAGGCCAGCGGAATATTTCCCATAATGATCATACTTAATGCGACGGAGCGATAGCGGCTATACAGAACCAAGAATATTAAGGCCAATGATACCAAGGATAATAATCCAATTAAACTGGCAGCTTGTTCCTGCGCCTGAAACTGCCCTTCCAAGGTCGCTGAATAGCCGACCGGAAGTTTTTTTGCCGCCAGCTCATCGCGTATATCTTGTATCACTTTACGCATATCGCGCCCATCGGTATTGGCGGAAAGCACAATACGGCGACGAGAATTTTCTCGACTAATTTGGTTGGGGCCATCGCTTTCTTCTACGCGAGCCAATTGCGATAATGGAATATGACCGCGCGGCGTTTCGATCAAAACCTGCTGTAGGGCTTGCAGATGACGTGCATAGTCGGGCAAACGTAACAGCAAATCAAAACGCCGATTACCCTCTATTACTTGAGTAATGCGCTCGCCCTCTATCATCTGCTGCAAAGAGCGCAACACGACGCCGGGAGCAATGCCGTAACGAGCCGCCTGCTCATAATCAAGATGAATTTTAATTTGTGGGATCAAGACTTGCTTCTCAATTTGCAAATCCGTTACGCCCGGAATTTTAAGCAAACGCTCGCGTAAATCGCCAGCGATATTACGTAGACTGTCCAAATCTTCGCCATACACTTTGAGCGCGATTTGCGCACGCACGCCGGATAGCAAATGATCTAATCGATGTGAAATCGGCTGTCCGACATTGCTGGCTGCTGGCAATATCGCCAAGCGTTGACGGATATCTTGAATAATTGTTTCGCGACTACGCTGAGATTTTTTCAAATCAACATCCATCTCGGTGTAATGCACACCTTCCGCATGCTCATCTAATTCCGCACGCCCAGTGCGTCGACCTACTTGCGTCACTTCTGGCACACTGGCGATTAATTGTTCGGCCGAGCGAGCAATGCGATTTGATTCTTCCAGCGAGGTGCCGGGATTGAGAACCAAGGTCACGGTCAAAGTACCCTCATTAAACGCGGGCAAAAAGGTGCGCGGGAAAAATGGTACGGCGATCGTAGCAATCAGCACCGCCACCACCGCACCCGCTAACAAACTGCGCGCATGTTGAAACGACCAATCGAGCAAGCGCGTATCCCACATTTTTAAACGACGCACCAAAGCGCTATCACCGTGTTGCAACTGCTTCATTTTGGGCAACAAGTAAAAACACAAGACGGGCGTGACGCTCATGGCGACGACCATGCTGGCCAATATGGACACCACATAAGCGATACCCAAAGGCGTGAATAGCTTACCCTCGATCCCCGGCAAAGCAAACAGCGGTACAAACACCAATACTACGATCATGGTGGCATAGACAATCCCGCTGCGCACTTCGCTCGACGCGTCACGGATGACTTGCAATACTGGTAAGGGCTGCGCCAAACTACTATTCTCTTTTAAGCGGCGCAGCACATTTTCGACGTCGACGACCGCATCATCGACTAATTCACCAATCGCAATCGCTAAGCCGCCTAACGTCATGGTATTGATGGACAAACCCAAGTAGCGGAACACCAGCACCGTCGCCAGCAAAGACAAAGGAATCGCCACCAGCGAAATGAGCGTGGTGCGCACATTGAGTAAAAATAGAAATAGCAAGATCGCCACCATGATCGCGCCATCACGCAGCGCTTCACTGACATTGTCTAAAGAATTTTTAATGAAGTCAGCCTGACGAAATAAGAACTGTGGCTGCGCCACACCCTCAGGCAAATTTTTACTTAACTCCATAACTGCCCGTTCAACTTCGCGCGTCAATTTCACACTATCGGCAGTCGGCTGTTTTTGTACCGACAAAATCACGGCAGGTTTTCCTTGATATCCACCATCGCCGCGTTTAAAGGCGGGCGCTAAGCTAACGTCCGCGACCTGTTTCAACAAGATGGCTTGATTTTGCTTCATTGCAATCACGATATTTTGTATATCTTCAATGCGGCTAGTACGACCTATCTGACGGATCAAGTATTCACGACCATTTGCCTCTAAAAATCCACCGCTGGTATTCGCGCCAAAATCTTTCAGCGCCGCTTCCACCTTGTCGCGCGCTATCCCCAGCATTTGTAGTTGCGAGAGTTTAATCGCGACACGATATTGACGCACTTCCCCACCGATAGGCGTTACTTGCGCTACGCCAGGGATGTTAAGCAAACGTGGACGCATGACCCAATCGGCATATTCTCGCGCTTGCATGGAGGCACTTTGGCCTTGAACATGAGCGATTTGAGTCGAAGCTTCGGTACTGCCTTCAACCCCATTGATAGGCAATGCAATCAGCAAAATCTCGCCCATAATCGAAGAGATCGGTCCCATTTGTGGCGTGACACCAGCAGGCAATTGCTCGCGCACCAGACTCAGGCGCTCGGCGATTTGCTGACGATTGCGATAGATATCCGTACCCCAATCAAATTCCACATACACAATCGACAGTCCAATACCCGATACCGAACGCACACGCGTCACGCCCGACATACCGTTCATCGCAGACTCAATCGGAAAACTCACCAATTGCTCAACCTCTTCCGGCGCCATACCGCCCGCTTCCGTCATCAAACTGACAGTCGGTTTATTTAAATCCGGAAACACATCCACCGGCATCTGACGTATGCTAATCAGACCGAAGACGATCAACAACAAAGACGCCGCCAGTACGATCAAGCGTTGCCGTAAGCTAGTCTGAACTATCCATTGAAACATGCGAAAATTTTTCCTTAAAAAACTGAAGCTGAGGGTTTACAAAGCCTTCCCTCTCCAAGAGCAAGGCTGGGATGGGTTTCAAGAGTTCAAAACAGAATTTTTGTTACAAAAACCCTCCCCACCCTCACTGCCATTAAGTAGTTACCTCGTAGGGCGGGTGCCACCCGCGCTGCTCAGGTGGGCTATGCGCTGGCGGCGCGGGTTTCACCCGCCCTACCATTTTTCATCCTCAACGGAATCGCCCTTACCATAACCCTCACCGCCATTAAATTAAGCGCTAACCCATTCAACGCCGAGGCACTGAGACGCAGAAAAAAGCGAGGAGACAAAGCCGTATGGTCTTCTCTGCACCCCTCGGCTTCTCGGCGTTAAGGTTTTTTGATTTTTACAGCCCTTAACTCAACGCACTTGTGTCAACAAACTAGCACCAGAAATAACAATACGCTCGCCTGTTTTTATGTCGCTGGATGTCTGCGCCGTAGCTGACAACACCAACATGCGCTGCGCGTCGAGTACCTGTGTTTTGACTTTACGCTGGACAAAGCGTTCAGCCTCGGTATGTATCCACACCACCGACTCACCACCAGGTAATTTAATCACCGCTGCATTTGGCAATGCGACGCCTGTGACTTGTTTTTTGGTTTGCAAAATCACTTTCACGGGCTGACCTACCGCAACGCTGATTTCTTTGGCTTTGCTCATATCCACTTTGAATAACAAAGGAATTGCCTGCTCACGCATTTGCTGACCACCACCGATAAAACTCAGCACCAAACTTTGATCAGCACTACCGAATTTTGCATAGGCTTTCGCAATATCATGGGTCAAAACCGGATCGTAGGCTAGCGCCTCTACCATTAAACGTGAAGGATCAATGATTTCAAATAAAGTTTCCTTCGCATCGACCACTTGTCCCGCGACCGCGTTAGCGACACTGATGACACCGGACACAGGGGCGATCAAAGCCTCGCTCTTGGACAAACTCGCTTCCACGGATGCCTTACGTTTTTTCAAACCCTCATACTCAAACCGCACAGCTTCCACGGTCGCTTTTGGTAAAGCATCGGCCAATTGCTCGTAGCGCTGCAGCTTGCGAGCGGCGATATCCAACTGAGCATCGAGGTCAGCCAAAGTCGCCTGGCTATTGCCTCTATCTAGACTCGTCATCACCGGACGTAAATAGGCCAAGACCTGACCCTTGCCCACCTTTTGTCCGAGATTCGGCAAACCTTTTACACTCGCTTCGACACGCCCCGATTGACTCGCCTGCACGCGGCCGCCCGCATTGGGATCGGCGATGATCTTGCCGTTCAATTCTATGGTCTGTGGCAGATCGCTGACTTCGCTCAGCAAAGTGCGTAGCGCTAACTGACGCTGCACTATTTTAGGGACAAACAAACTGCCATCGGCAAGGCGTTGCGCCGCGCTAGCATCGGTGATCGCTAAGCTCGAACTAGATTTTGTAGGCACTTTTGCGGCTGGCTTTTTACTATGATCGTCATCGCCATGTGCCAATGCCGACTGCTGCAGCAACATACTCAGCAAACTAAATAAGAGAACAAAAAATAGCAAAGATGATTGGATACTACGCATTAATTTAGTCATATTATCTCCTCATGCAGCTAAATCAGAACGCTGCTTGCGGCGCCATATCGCAACCATTCCAGTCGCCGAGATCAACATGAAAGCCACTGCCAATAGCCATCGCCACCAAATCGAAAAACCGGCTGAAGATTCAGATGCATGGTCTTCGATCAGTTCAGGAATCTCCAAACTAGTGGTCATCACATCGCCCACCTCACCTGCTTCCACACTGATAGAAAAAGCATACCTACCACTCTTTTCCAGCCAACCCTTAGTCAAATCGAGGACATAGACGCCTGGACCACTTTGTTTGGCAATGGCTTTCAATCCTGCGTTCTCCACCTCTAGCTGCGCGTCAAGTACAGGCTGGTTGTCGGCAAATCGATCCAAATAAATAAACAATTGCCGCCCTTGCAGCACCATCAACAGTTCAAAATCCTCCGTTTGCGCGCTAGCACGGGGCGCGACTTGTGTCGTCAAACCAGTAGGCGCAGCGTGCTCATGGTCATCTGCACCATGCGCATGCACATCCTGAGTCAAACTCAAATTTGACAAAACCAGTAGTAAAGAAATGATAAAGACTAGCAGATACTTCAAAGCGGACTCCTGCTCTAAAAAAAGTAGTTCGCATTATGCGGCCCTGCGCCCCACAGTAAGCTGACAGCAAGATTACAATTCTGTAATGTAGTAAGGTTTCCTTGGGAGAAGAAGGAGTTTCACAGGTAAAATTAGCCATGGTACACATACCAACTCAAACTATTCACAGAAAATGAAAATCCTAATAGTCGAAGACGAACAAAAAACCGGTGACTACCTAAAGCAAGGTCTGACCGAATTTGGCTTCACCGTCGATTTGGCGCGCAATGGTTTGGATGGCTTACATCTAGCAAAAACCGGCGATTTTGATTTGATTATTTTGGACGTGATGCTGCCTGAACTCAATGGCTGGCAAGTTTTGGACGCGCTGCGTCAACATGGCCTACAAATTCCTGTGCTTTTCCTGACTGCCAAAGACCAAGTAGAAGACCGAGTCAAAGGCCTAGAATTAGGTGCCGATGATTATTTGGTCAAGCCTTTTGCTTTTTCAGAATTAGTTGCCCGCGTGCGCAGCTTACTGCGTCGAGGAAAAAATCAAATCGAATCGAGCGTACTACGCGCTGCCAATTTAGAATTAGACTTACTCAAGCACCGCGTCAGCCGGGATGGTCAACGCATAGAACTTACCGCCAAAGAATTTTCGCTACTCGAACTCTTAATGCGGCGCCAAGGTGAAGTTCTCACACGCTCGCTGATCGCTTCGCAAGTGTGGGACATGAATTTCGACAGCGACACCAATGTAATCGAAGTCGCCATGCGCCGCCTGCGCTGCAAAATCGATGATCACTTTGAGCCTAAATTGATACACACTTTGCGCGGCATGGGCTATGTGCTTGAAGTGAAAACATCTTGATGCATCAACTCTCTCAACTTTCGTTAACCACCCGCTTGACGCTGTTCTTCACTAGCTTATCTTGTGTGGTTTTGCTCAGTTTAGGCTGGCTAATCGGCGCGTCGATTGAAGAACATTTTGAGCAGCAAGATCATCACGCCTTAAGTGGCAAATTAGAACTCGCTCAGCATATTATTGAACGCGTCAATAGCGAACAAGATGTGCGCAATTTGGCGGATCAACTTGGTGACGCTTTAGTCGGTCATCATGATTTGGCTATCACCATAGTCGATAATCAAGACAAAGTCATTTTGACTTCAGAGAAGGTGGTATTTCCTAAGCAATATCTACAACAAGCACGAAGCCAAAGTCGCTCTACGCTATTTTCTTGGGAATCCCAAGGTGAGCATTTTCGCGGTTTAGTCCGTGTCTTTCAGACCAAAGATAGTCGCTATGCACCGATCACCGTGGCGATCGCAACCGATATCGCTCATCATCAAGAATTCATGGCGAGCTTTCGTAAAACGCTATGGCTATTTGTGTTTGTCGCGGCCTTGTTGACAGGCATTTTGGCTTGGTTCGCCGCCAGTCGTGGCTTACGGCCGCTGCGCATCATGCGTGAGCGCGCGGCCAAAGTCACCGCCACAAAATTAGACCAGCGCTTGCCACTCGAAGCCGTACCACCCGAACTAGCGGATTTAGCAAAGAGTTTGAATCAAAT
>Ga0075158_10004008_pt1 | contig 10220 bp, 3 predicted proteins | sample JI91814BDNA_FD_70968 | JGI IMG/M metagenome (GOLD analysis project Ga0075158, IMG submission 70968) | Wastewater effluent complex algal communities from Wisconsin, to seasonally profile nutrient transformation and Carbon sequestration -... | ecosystem: Engineered > WWTP > Effluent > Algae... | reverse complement strand
GAACATACCGGTAATCCGTTTCCTTCCAATGTTTATGAGCAACTGGAAATCGCCATCAAAGCGGTATTTAACTCATGGATGGGTCGCCGAGCTATCGACTACCGAAGAGAGTTTAAAATTACCCCTCAAATGGCCAATGGCACTGCTGTAAACATAGTTACCATGGTGTTTGGCAATATGGGCAACGATTGCGCGACCGGTGTAGGCTTTACGCGCGACCCTGGAACAGGTGAAAATGTGATGTTTGGGGAATACCTGGTTAATGCGCAGGGCGAAGATGTTGTCGCCGGAATCCGTACTCCAAAAGCTGTGGTTTTGCTGGAAAAGGAAATGCCTGAGTTATATAAACAACTGGAAACGCTTAGACATAAATTAGAAAACCATTACAGGGAAGTGCAGGATTTTGAATACACCATTGAAAAAGGCATTTTATACTGTCTGCAAACCCGCAATGGCAAAATGAATACCACCGCAATGGTGCGCACATCGGTTGAAATGGCTAAAGAAGGCCTGATTAGCCGTGAGGAAGCGCTTTTGAGGATCAAACCTGAAATGCTGGAACAACTGTTACATCCACGTTTAGACAGCTTGCATAAACAAGCACCTTTGGCACAGGGATTACCGGCTTCTCCGGGAGCTGCTTCCGGACATGTGGTGTTTGATGCCGACAGAGCCGAATTATTAGGCCATGCCGGGGAAAAAGTGATTTTGGTGAGGGAAGAAACTAAACCTGAAGATATACATGGATTTTTTGCCGCTCAGGGGATTTTGACCAGCAGAGGTGGCAAAACTTCGCATGCTGCCGTAGTGGCAAGAGGTATGGGTAAACCATGCGTGGCCGGTGCTGAAGGTATCCAGGTAGATGTAAAACTGAGACAAGCCACCATTGGCGAAAAAGTATTACACGAAGGCGATTATATCACCATTGACGGAGGAACCGGTTTTGTATATCAGGGCATTATTCCAACCGTAGAACCTACGTTTTCAGATGAATTGAAGTTATTGTTAAGCTGGGCTGATGAAACTGCCCAAATGAAGGTATTTGCCAATGCCGATACTCCTGATGCAGCCAAAAAAGCTTTGCAATATGGCGCCATGGGTATCGGGCTGTGCAGGACTGAACGCATGTTTAACGGCGTTGATCGTTTACCGATTGTTGTAGAGATGATATTAGCTGAAAACACCGATGAGCGCGAAAAGGCCTTATCTCGTCTCCTGGCCATCCAGAAACAGGATTTTAAGGAAATTCTGATTACTATGGCTCCGCGCCCGGTGACAATCAGGTTATTAGACCCTCCAATTCATGAGTTTTTACCGACTGAAGAAGTGCTGAAGGATGAAATCATCAATTTGCATCACCTCAAAGAAACTGCAGGCGGAGTTAGTAATCTGTTTAATAGCTTGCGTTTACTCAATGCCGACCCTGAATTGGCTAAAACTTCGGCCTATCCGTTTACCGATAAAGGATTGGAATTGATAGACCAGGCGATTGTGAAAAAAGAGCAGATGCTCAAAAAAGTGCATGAATTATATGAAGTAAACCCTATGCTTGGACATAGAGGAGTTCGTTTAGGACTCACCTATCCTGAGATTTATAAAATGCAAATCAGGGCGATTTTGGAGGCAGCAGGCGAATGTCAGAAAGTGGGAATCGACGTTAGACCTGAAATTATGGTGCCTCAGGTATGCAATGAAAAGGAACTTGAACATGTAAAATTGTTTGTAGATAACATCAAACAAAGCATTGATAATGAATATAATATAAATCTATCATTCAAATTCGGAACAATGATAGAGGTAGTTCGTGCCTGTATGGAAGCCGGCAATATTGCCAAAGCTGTTGAGTTCTTTTCGTTCGGAACCAACGACCTGACTCAGGCTACATTCTCATTTTCCAGGGAAGATGCAGAGAACAAGTTTTTACCATTTTACACTCAAAACGGCATTTTGAAAGACAATCCGTTTGAGGTACTAGATGTTGCGGGTGTGGGCAGGCTAATGGAGTTTGCTGTCAACTCAGGCAGAAAAACCCATCCCGGATTAAAAATTGGCATTTGCGGTGAACATGGCGGTCAGCCGGACTCAATTGCCTTCTGTAACTATTTAGGGCTGAATTATGTATCCTGCTCAGGACCGAGAGTACCGGTGGCCAGACTGGCAGCTTCACAGGCAACCTTGCTTGCGGGGACATACCAGGCAAATTAATTTGACTATCAGCCAACCAAGACCAACGGCATACTTTTAGGGTATGCCGTTTTTTTGTTGCGGCATGTCAAAAACCAGTGCTTTGTCACTTTGGCAGACGCCGTGGAACATACTAAAAATGGGGGGTTTTGTATGTCAATTAATTTGACATGCCATTTTAGGCGATTTTTTAATACAATTTTTACTATTTATAATTAACTGATTTACAATTACTTATGATGTTTATCTAATACATCAAAAAATATAAAATTCCATTTAGAAAAGTATTCACTTTGCAAAGTATTGTTTGGTTGGAAAAGTCAGTTTGTATGTGAATTGAGCATCTACCAACCTAACAAAACCAGTCGATTATAAACATGGCTTAAGTCCTTTTAGCTTTCCTAAAAATGGCAATACAAGCTACATCATAACTTACAGGTATGGCCAAAAAGTTTACACCTCCACCCTACCCTTTAGACGGTAAGATGGAGGTGTCTTTTATAACTTCGGCTAGTATAAGCCTATTAGAATACTTTGTATCCGGTCCAGATTCTGTTTTCCTTGTCGTAGAAAAATGCTCTCCCATTTGCAAATGAGAAGGCGAACCAATCGTTAACCGGTGCATCCTGAGGTATGGCAACTGAAGCTGTCTGATTGCCACTACGGTCGAAAAACACCATATTGCGGTTAACGTAATCCATACAAACAAATTCATATCCTGCCTGTCCCGTATATCCAAACGCATAAGGATTGAGGTTAACGGATGAGGTGCTCGTGAAATTAAGGTCGAAAGACTTGGTTTTTGAAGGCTTTTTACGGGAATGACAAACGATACCGTTAGCATCAGCATTGAGGAAACAAACCTGTTTTTTAGCTTCATCGTAAACGCCTATCGACTGAAAGTCAGGCTGATTTTGGCCGGGTAATATATTCAGGCGTTCTGTAGGCCTGTTTGTTGGGGCTATTGAGAATCCGTACCATCCCATTTCTCCGGCACCATTAATTTCAATATCACCTGATTTAGTATTATACCACATTCCTCTGGCGTCTACGTTAGCGTTTTCGCTAAAGATATTAGTCCCTGCTGGAGAAAAGCCCTCTAGCGGGAATTCCGCATTTCCGGCAACAACCGTAACATACATCTGGCTTTTGGGTATCCATACCACTGCACTGGCATTGGTGCCATCATATTGGTTATATAAGGTATAAGTGATATCCCTTATCGGGCTGGATAAGGGTTGGGCAAAGGCAGTAATCGCTGTAATAGCAACAAATGCTGTCAATGTAAGTTTGATAAATTTTTGCTGAATAGTCATTGGTGTGATTTTGAGATTAAAGATACATACCAATAACGATTCGGTAGTTTAAAATGGTATGTAAAAGGTTCATAACCTTCCGTTTACATCATCATCTATAAAAAAACGGCGAAGCTTATCTCGCTTCGCCGTTACTACATGGTGATTTTGGAATATCTTATCTATAGGTTTATTGAACAACTATTTGTTGTCCTTTAACCTTTGTTTCGCCAACGAGTTGGAGATTGTAGATACCGGCAGGGAATTGGCTAACATCTACTGTCATCTCAATTGCTGTTTGATTAGCAGCTATAGTTGTCGAATACACGATTTGCCCTATGGTATTGGCAATCTGCAAAGTCGCTCCTGTTTCTTTTACCTGATTTATCTTGATGGCCACAAAATCAGATGCAGGATTTGGATAGGCTGATAAACTAATCGTTTCGGTTTCATCTTCCAGTTTACAATTAGTAGAAACTACTATTACATTGGAATTTCTGCTACAACCTGTCGCTGCTTTGATTACCATACACTTGTAGTTACCGTTGGTAGTAGCCACATAACTTGTTCCGGTAGCGCCGGCAATCGGATAAGCATTTTTCAACCATTGGTATGTACAACCTCCTACCGGGGCAACGTTTAATGTAACACTTCCACCAGGGCAAAATGTAGTCGGACCGGCTGCAGTGATGGATGATTTAGGGTTTTTGTAAAAAGTACAAACAATTTCATTTGACATGGTAGACCCGCAATCGTCGGTTACCTGACAGGTGTAACCACCCGGTGTGGTTGGGCTATAATAGAAATTGGTTGCGCCCGGAATTGTCACGTCGTTTTTAAACCATTGCAATGAAGTTCCGGTGTAAACTGCGCTTAAAGGCACGCTGGTACCCTGACAAACTGATGTAGGACCTCCAGCAGATATGGTGATTGAGCCGGAAGCACCATCATCAATAATTCCATTACAATTGTCATCAATGTTATTACATATCTCCGTAGAAGCAACACAATCAGCCTCAAGTTTAACAATCCAAAAATCAGAAGTTCCAACATTCACTTCGGTTTTGTCGCCGGAAATCCCTGACCATGAACTGCAGTAAACAGCGTATCCACCATCGTTTGTTTGGATAACACCGCCACTATATTCACTGGAATTTCCGCCAATGGCATCCTGCCAAATAATACTACCTGTATTGTCAAGTTTAACCAACCACATATCTTCTTGACCTTCGGATGCTACTGTTTTATCGTAAGAAATCCCGTTATCGGTATAACCTGCAACAAGGTAGCTACCATCAGCAGTTTCAATAACGCCGTTCATATAATCATCTACTACTCCACCAATATCATTTTGCCAGCTGATTGCACCTGTAGAGGTTAATTTAACAACCCAATAATCAAATAGGTTAGCACCATAAGCAATTTCAGCTTTATCGCCATTTGATCCGGAGTTACTTTCTCCGCCAATAATATAACCACCATCAGCAGTTGCTTCAACTGAGGCAAAGTAATCATCTCTATTGCCGCCAATTGTATTTTGCCATACGATATTACCTACATTGTCGATTTTTAAAACCCAATAATCGGCATAATTGGTGCCACCACCAACAACATTTTCGGTTTTGTTACCACTCATTGGGGAAAATGAATAACCACCAATAATATAACCACCATCCAATGTTGCATCTATTGATTTACAGTTATCATTTTTTGAGCCGCCGTAAGTCATATCCCAAAGTATGTTTCCCAGCGCATCAATTTTAACAACCCAATAATCCTGCATACCATAACCTGGAGCCGTTTTGTCGCCTGAAATCGCCGACCAGGAACTTCCGGCAATAGTTATGCTTCCATCAGCATTTTCAATAACATCTCCAACTTCATCGGATGAAGCAGCCTGGATAGTATTTTGCCAAACAATATTACCGGATGCATCCAGCTTTACCAGCCAAATGTCACGCGATGTGGTCATGTTATTTTCAGTTTTATCGCCAGAAATATCTGATTCAGATGTACCGGCAGCAAGGAAACCTCCGTCTGCAGTTTCAATAACTACATTACAAAAATCATTGTCGCTTCCGCCGATGGTATTTTCCCACATGATATTACCAAGGCTATCCAATCTTATGATCCAATAATCATAAAGACCTTGACTTGCTTCACTTTTGTCGCCGGAGATACCGGATTCGGAATCACCGCCCATAATGTAACCGCCATCGGATGTTTGTTTTACGGTGCGAATCTCATCCCAATCTGATCCGCCAATCGTATTTTGCCAGGTAATGGCAGGGGCTTGTGCAAATAGGTGCGTTGTTGCAAATAGCAACAGGGGTAAAAACAATTTTTTCATAAACGTGTGTGTGTTTTGTGTGTGTGTTTAAAAAAGGTAAGCAAGGGATAATGTTCTTACTTACAATTACTTGCGAAAAATACGCAGCAGCCTTTAACCTAAAAACCACAACTTTGTGAAATGCCGGAATTTAAGGACGAAATAGCCAAATGAGTTATTGAAGCGATGCAACCAGGTAATAACTGTGTGGGTACCATTTTAGTAAATATCTAAATACACCCATTTTATTCTGTAATAATACACATACTACAACAAACAACTATAAACCGAAAATGAGGCTCTGCCGTTTTTGTATATTTAGTTATTGTACTACAAATTGCTGTTCAGTAACACTACCACTTTCTATAAATCGCACATGATAAATACCTGCCGGAAATGTGCTTACATCAACATTTATAACATCGCCAATTTGGTAATTTGGTATGTTGTTGTTGAATACAATTTGCCCCATTGAGTTGGAGATTTGTAAATCAATTGTAGTATACAAAGCACCGTTAAAACTAATATTCACAGCATCCGTCGCAGGATTCGGGTACACGGTTAATATTCCATTCAACATTTCTCCTTCTTTGCAAGGAACTGTTACTGTTATTCCATTGGACATTTTGAAACAACCTGATGCTGTTTTAATCACTTTACATTTATAAATACCGGCTGTAGTTGCAGTATAAGATATTGTTGTTGCTCCAGGCATTTCTATGCCATTTTTATACCATTGATAACTCAACCCTGCACCTGCATTGGCATTTAATACTACACTTCCTCCAACACAAAAAGTAGTTGCACCTGCTGCAGTAATAATGGCATTAGGGTTTTTAATTACATTAACAAAAATGGGTGTCGATTCCATTGAGGCGCAAACACTGGTGGTAACACATGAATAATTACCTTTTGTTGTTGCTACATAACTTTCGCCAGTTGCACCGGGGATTGTTGCTCCATTTTTTTTCCATTGTAAAGACGTACCAGTATGAGTTGCTGATAAAGTAGCACTTCCACCCTGACAAAAAGTTGTGGGGTCACCTGTGTTTAAGGTAATAGATTCTATTACACCATCATCTGTTAATCCGTTGCAGTTATCATCGAGGCCGTTGCAGAGCTCTGCTAACAATTCACAATCCTCGCCATTTAATAATACTACCCACATATCGATGTCTGCATATTCAACCGGTTCAAAAAACCAGTAATCTGGGAATGAAATAATTACCTCTCCTAGTCCACCAATTTGGTTTTGTTGTTTATCAGCACTAATAAATGAAGATGATGTTCCAACTAAAGCTACTTTACCATCTGCTAATAAAACAACATCAGTTAAGTTATCATCCATATTACCACCAATTGTATTTTGCCAATTGATGTTACCATCCGGTGAAAGGTTTAGCACCCAAAAATCATAACCGGAACCTTGTGCAAAATTATTATACACATATTCGACATAAGACTGATTTTGAGTAGGTTCATTTTTATCATAACCAATATCTGCATTTGACCAAGCGCCAATAATTATTTCGCCTGCGGCATTTATTGCTAAGCCGTTACTTATTTCGTTGGCAGAGGCTTGAATAGTATTCTCCCAAACTATAGCTCCTGACTCATTCATTTTAACCACCCATAAATCCTGGAGGTAAGAGGTTTCTGATTTCTGAATTGATGGTGTTGAAGTGGAATATCCTAAGGCAACAAATCCATTATCCGGTGTTTGGACAATATTCGTCATTACATCTGTGCCTGTCCCACCACGTGTTTTTTGCCAATCTATTTCTCCAACTGAATCTAATTTTACCAACCAATAATCACCGAGACCATAATGCAATGCAGTTTTTTCTCCTGATATTTCCGAATTAGAATTTCCACCTAAAATAACACCACCATCGTTAGTTATTGCTAAACTATATAAATAATCATATGCTCCACCTCCAATTGTGTTTTGCCATATAATATTACCATCAGCATCAATTTTAATAATCCAAAAATCATAGAAGCCAAATGTATTTTCTGTTTTATTTCCTGTTATACCGGAATTAGAATGTGCACCGATAATATAACAACTATCATCAGTCGCCACTATTTGAACACCAACATCGGTGAGCGAACCTCCATAAACCTTTTGCCATTCTATATCACCAACATCATTTGTTTTTACTACCCATAAATCCTGACTACCAAAAGATGCAACAGTTTTATTTCCTGATATATTAGAATATGAATTAATCAAATGAATATAACCGCCATCAACACCTTGAATAGAGTTTACGCCGAAATCACTCGAAGTTCCTCCAAATATTTTAGTCCAGATTACTTCACCTGCTCCTGATAATTTTGTTACAGTAGCATCCGGAACTCCGTAATACCCTACCAAATCTTCATTAATATCAACTCTACCTGCTAACAACATATTTCCATCTGCAAGTGCAGTTCCCATATTTACTTCATCGATTGCATTTGTGCCAACTGTGTAGGAATTAAAAATTGAAGGGCCGCTATTACAATCTATCAATCCTTCATCAATTGAGCCATCACAATTATTATCAATCCCATCACAAATTTCAGTTGCAGATAGATATACATTTGAATTTAAATCATCACAATCGCCTGTATTTGTTACAAAATCATAACCAGGCAATTCACATCCTGAAACAAAAATATCACCCCCATTGTCATCTAAATCATAATCCAAATAATACAATGTTTCGGCACAAGTATCAGGTGCTAATTTAATTACCCAAAAATCATCATCATCTTCACCTCCAATTGCTCCTTCTGATTTATCACCTCCAATTTCTGCATCAGAATATCCTCCGATAAAAAAACCACCATCCAAAGTATTAACACCGTTACAGATATTACTAAAACCGTTTAACGGGTATGAATCACCGTACATATCGTATACAACATCACCATTTAACAAATCGGACCAAATAATTAATCCATTGGAATCAATTGCATAGGTGGAGTAGGCAAATCCGGAAGTGTAAGAACCGCTGCCAGATTCCCCGATTATCCAAAATCTATTGTCATTTGCCTGCACAATATTTCCAAGTTGTTCCTCATTTTGTGAGCCAAATGTTTTATCCCAAATTACATTCCCTACTGAATCCAATTTAATAACCCACATATCATTTGTTTCTTCCACTTCATATCCGTCATAAACTTCGGAATACCGAATATGATTAAAACTCAAAGCAGTTTTATCACCCCCAATATTTGATGAAGATGTACCTCCTATTAAATATCCACCGTTTTCTATAACACAAATAGATTCAAAAACATCATACCCAGGGCCGCCAATAGTATTTTGCCAGATTATATTGCCATCAATATCTATTTCTACCAGCCAATAATCTTCAGTTCCTATTTGTGCTTCTGTTTTATTACCGGAAATTCCGGACACAGATTGTCCTGCCAACACATAATTACCGGAATTCGATTTTACTGTTTGTAATAATTTATCATTATTATCTCCGCCGATTGTATGTTGCCATTGAATTGTTCCGAATGGATTTATTTTAACAATCCAATAATCATACAATCCGATATTTGCCTCTGTTTTATCGCCTGAAATTCCGGATGATGAATATCCGGATAATAAAAATCCACCGGAAGGCACCGGTTCAATATCTGTTAAATTATCATTACCTGTTCCACCAATAGTATTTTGCCACATAATTACTCCTGATGCATTTAGTTTAATTATCCAGAAATCACTTAAGCCGATAGCGGCTTCTGTTTTATCTCCGGAAATCCCGGTACTTGATGTACATCCCAATAAAAAACCACCGTCAACAGTTTGAACAATATCCACTAAATTATCAGAACTCGATGTACCTATTGAATTTTGCCATTGGATATTGCCCAGTGCATCGAGTTTAACTACCCACATATCTGTTCCTCCCATGTTGGCTTCTGTTTTATCGCCTGAAATACCACCGGAAGTGTAACCTCCGAGAATAAATCCACCATCACTTGTCAGGTTTACTTGTACCAAGTTATCGTTACTTGTTGTTCCGATAGTTTGATCCCATTGCACGACTGGTTCTTGTGCCGATAATTTAGTTGTAAAGGTGCTTATTACAATAAATACCACAATTGTAATAGCAAAATGGATTTTGGGTGTGATGTTGTTCATACTTCAAACCTAAAATATATATTTAAGCCAAACTAATACTACTTAGCGAAGTATGGGATTTGGTATGTGAAATACCCATTTCAATTATTAAAGCAAAAAATGAGCAAAAAAAAAGAGCCCCAAATTGGAGCTCTTTTTAAATATTTTAAAAGCGATTATTACCAGATTTTAGCACGATCTGTTTCAGGTAAATACATTTTATCACCTTCTTTAATACCAAATGCCTGGTACCATTCAGGAATGTTTACCACTGTTCCGTTTACAC
>Ga0075158_10004007_pt1 | contig 10222 bp, 8 predicted proteins | sample JI91814BDNA_FD_70968 | JGI IMG/M metagenome (GOLD analysis project Ga0075158, IMG submission 70968) | Wastewater effluent complex algal communities from Wisconsin, to seasonally profile nutrient transformation and Carbon sequestration -... | ecosystem: Engineered > WWTP > Effluent > Algae... | reverse complement strand
TGAACTTCGCCGACGAGAGTGCCGGCGAGCTGGAGATAGACGTTGAAGGTATTACCTACGTCTACAACATCGTGCAATACACCTCCAGTTGGGCACTCAACGAGATCCCAGCAGCTGAAGTGACGGTCCCGGTGGGACGTGTCATGAATGGCGACGAGACCGGCAACCTCGCCACGATCCATGCCAGTGCCTCCAAACTGCGACGCCTCTACCGTGCTCGTGTTTACTCCACGGTATCGGGTACATGGGACGCCACTGGTAAGACCTGGCCCGGTACCAGGTTGCTGCTGTTCGAGGGATACTTCGAGGGCTTCGGTAGCCGCAACTCCGAGGACGGCAAGGCCTCCGTGGTCGTTTTCCTGCGTCACTGGCTCCTGCAGCTTGCCTTTAGCTCCTCAATCTCTGCTATCTCCCATGCCGGTAATCCATGGCAGATGTCATCTCGTGCACTGGCAGTCGGCGCAGGTGGGACATCAGCGCTTGATGAGTTCGGCCTAGTAGGTTGGATGCCGTTGTCGCTATTCATCGCCGGGTCAGTAGATACTGACCTCTGGGGCGCCATCAAACAACTGATCAGCAAGATCGCCAGCACCTCCACGGTCTCTGTCAACATTACCTCTCAGTGTCTCTCGTTCTCGTCAGAGAGTCCGTTGAAGAATGATGTAGCACTGGACGCTCTCAAGCGGATTGAGGGTCCGAGCGTCGAGACGGGTATGGCGTACGAGTTTGGATGTCCACTAGTGGTAGACCCGAATCTAGCCGTCGCACGTCTAGCCATCTCCGACACGCTCGCCAACACCGCCATTCGCAGCTTGGCCAATGCCACTATCTGGGACAAACTGGTCGGCGAGTTGCTACCGATGTTCGGTATGGCTATCGTCCCGATGGTTGATCGCGCGATCGTCATCGCTCTCAACCCGCTCTACAACCAGAACATCTGGCGGACCATCCCCGCCAGTGACTACGAAAGCAGTGACACCACCAAGCGGTTCAGCTACCCCCTTCGCGGTGTTGGCGTGCATGCCATGTTCGAGAACCCCACTGGCCAGCTCAAGGAAGCACAGGTCACAACGCCCAGCCTGACAGGTGGCTGCTTCATCGCGGACGCCATCAAACCGGGTGAGGGTGTCTACAAGTTCGTGGACGCCCCCATGTGGCTGAGTAACTACGCCAATAGCCTGACAGGTGGTAGCAGTAACGGGGATCTGTTCAAGAACAACCAAGCAGGTCCGTCCGATACTGGTACCAACCAGACCAACACTTCACCACCGGCCTCCCCTGACACGATCAATCAAGCCTACAACCTGTACGCCCAGTTTGTTTACGTCGCCAACAACCTGGCGGAGAGCGTGGGCACCTATGCCTGCAAGTATCGCTATGACTTGGCTCCAGGTTGCATGGTACGGGTACAAAGCCGGAAACAGAGCGACGACGACACGCTGTCGATCGATGAGATCGGTATGGTCAACCGTGTCACCGTGTTCCTCTCCGCAGAGGGTCCAGGTGCCGGTACGTCCATTGTGTTATCTAACGTAAGAAGCGAAACTGACTATAAGGACAAGCGGTTTGGCGTACCACGTCACCCACTGTTCACCGCGGCATCCATCCATGGAGTTGGTAAGCATGGCTGCCCGCTCATGCCAGCGTTCAAGGACTACACATGACCAAGCTAGAAAAGGAAATGGTGGCCCCCTACACCGCCTGGAAAGCCGGACGATCGCCTGTCACCAATAAGGGCATGCTGACGGCACTGCAACCCTCGATCGACAAGGGTATCAACATCCACATGCCTGGACAAAGCAGCCCCTTGCTCAACAGTCAAGCCAAGCTGATGGCTCTCCGGGCCTTGGACACCTATGACCCGGAGAAGGCGGCTCTGGGTACCCACGTTATCAATACACTGCAAGGCCTCAAACGACAGAACACTAAGATGTCATCGTTACTCAAAGTCCCTGAACGTGCTGCACAGGAGCATGGTGCTATCCTGGGCGCCACCCGTGAGTTGACCGAGGAACTGGGCTACGAACCGGACGAGACCCAGGTCGCTGACCGTCTGGGTATTGCTGTCTCCCGTATTCGTAAACTGCACGGTCTGCAACACGGGATCAGTGAAGGCTCCTTCGAGGGGGACAACATGTACGCTTCCTCCTCCGGTGCCAAGATCCCCAACATCGTCATCGACCTGGTAGCAGACGATCTGGGTTCGATGGACCGCCGTATCTTTGACCACACACTGGGTCTGAGGGGCCGAGAGGTCAAGTCGGCTACAGAGCTGGCTCGTATGCTCAAGGTAAGTCCTGGGTACATCAGTCAACGCCGCCGATCCATCCAGGAGATGATGGATCGCGTGCAGTACGTGGGGGTGTAATGGCTAACTACGTAGACATTGATCCCACCCTGGAGAAGGCTATCCGTGCCCTACAAGGGAAGCTGGACGAAGACGACTGGATGGTTCCGCAGCTTGTAGGGGACCTGGAAGACCCTTCCGTCATCGCCGCGGCCCTGAGCCCGGCAAGCCTGAACGTCGCTGTTGCTAAGGCAATCTCCGACCCCAAGAGTCCCGGCACCGACGCCGACACGACAGTCGGGCCTATTCAAGTCGATCTACTGCAGAGCATGCAGCGTGCCCTGCTACTTCGGCACTGTTATCCATGGAATCGCTGCCTGCTTCTGGCTGAGGGCCGAGACAAGGCACAGGCCAAGCCCCAAGGCCCACTGGCATCTCCCCTGGAATACCTGCAGGCCGTCATCAAACAAAGTAAGGGCGAGGGACAAGCCTGATGTACGACATCTGCTTTATCAACGGGATTGAAAAGGTTGTCGCTCAGCCAGGTATCGTGGTCCAGATGGATCTCGATATGCGTGGTGTCACGGGTGGAGGCAGCATCATCGCTGATATGCAGAAGCTGGCCCAGCGATTCGTCAAAATGCTGATGACCGAGCAGGGCACCGTACTCTTCCGTGAAACAGAAGGATGCGGATTCATGACAGCGGTAAAACAGGGAAGACTTCGCACCTCGGCCGACGTCAGTCAGACCTTTGCCTCTGCTATGATGGACATCAGACGCCAATTCTCCCTGCAGACACTGGACGCCGACACTCCAACTGATCGGCTGCAGAATGCTGAACTGATTGGCTCATCCATCAATGACGGTCGGCTGGTGCTGTCTGTCCGACTGTTGACTCTGGCAGGCGAGACGCCTGTGATTTCCGTATCCCTGCCAACCTTGCCGAGACGCTAATGATCGAAGCACCTACACTCAGCGAGCTGTCTCCAGAACTCGTGAAGAACACGGCGGACGCCACCGTGCGTCAGATCGTTGAGTACGACGAACGTATCGATAGCTCACGCGGAGCCGTCTACGACGTACTTGCCTGGGTACACAGCCTCCTGTCGTCCCAGAACTCCACGTTGTTAAACACCTACCTGGCCTCCCGCAGCCTGCCGATCATTCGCAGTGACCCGGACGCTGCTGATTTCGATATGACCACGGATGTGGTTGCCAACTTCGGTATCGACAGGCTCCCGGCCATACCGGCTCGCGGCGAGATCAGCATCGTCCGTGACACCGATACACCCGTCGTCATTCCCGTAGGTAGCGTCTTCTTCTCCGGGTCCACCCGGTTTATTACTGACAACGTCTACGCAGCTCGCAATGATCCCGCCGATGTCATCACGTCTACAGACCGGCTCATCACACAGATCGACACGGACAGCTACCTGTTCACCATCACCGTTGTCTGCGACACACCCGGTTCGGTAGGCATGCTCCGCGAGAATGCCAGCGTTACACCCGAGGTAGTCCCTACTGGTTTCCAGGACGCCTACGCGGCCAGCGATTTCCGCAATGGTCGAGACTCTGAGACGAATGAAGATCTTATCGACCGGCTTGAAGCTGGCGTGGCCCGTCCCTCTTTCGCCTCGCGTCCCGCTATGCGAGCCATGCTCCGTGACAACGAGGCGGTCTCTAACTTCGTCAACGACTCCACGATCGGGGCCGGCGACGCCGAGATGCTTCGCGATAAACGGTTCCTGGTGCCCTTCGGTATCGGTGGTCGCGTGGACTGGTACGTGCGAACCGATGAGTCAGCTGTCAAGACGCGTATTGTTGTGTCTGCTGTACTGATCGAGAAACTACCGGCTGCAGCTGGCGTTCCGCAAAGCGTCTGGCGGTTCACTATCGGTAAGGACGACGCTCCTGCACTCTACGAGGTGATCTCGATCACGCCGGACGATACGGCCATCGTTGGTTCGTATTCGATCCTGAATGAATCACGTGGCATGATGCTGGATGACGACGCTCCCGATATCAGCAACGTCATCGACAGTCTCTACAGTCGGTATCAGACAGTGACCGTTGAGTTTCTCGATAACGTCACCGATACCTCTGCGATGACAGCAGGTACCGCGACCCAGGCCTATGCCGTGACAGTTTCCACCATCAGCCGCCTGGAGATTATTCAGGACTCGTACGCCTCCAACCCCGGAGTCAACCACCCAGGAGCTGACTGCCTGGTACGAGCACCGTTCCCCTGCTGGGTCAGCGTGGATGTAGCGCTATCCAGGCAGGAGACAGATCCTGTTCCGGACATCTCAGCTGTCAAGGACGCCATTGCTCGTGTGATCAACCGCACCGGTTTCACGGGTCACCTGTTCGTCAGTGACATTATCGCTGCTGCTTACTCAATCATCGGCAGCAACGCCAAGGTGGCCACGGCATCTGCCAGGGGACGCCTGCTGACCAATGATAAGCAGACGTTGGTGTTTGACTCCACCACTGCTATCGAGATACCGTATCTTCCTCTGCAAGGCGTATCGCACCGCACTGTGCAGTTCTTCGTTGATCTGGAGAGTATCAACGTCAGTGATACGATCAGCATTCCGACCACGAGATAGCAATGACTTACCCGCAGCCGTTGGATCTTCCGGATGACGCCATTCGCGCCCTCGGCTCGTTCTGGTCGGCGAGGGACCGCGACCCTCTCCTGCGCAATCTGATCACGGCCCGTCTCCTGCAGGACCGACACGCCTTGGGGCTGCTGGACGATTACCGCAACAGCTTCAGCCGACAGAAGTGCCCTCTACTCCAGCACCATGAATCCCGTCTGGTACGGTTGCGGGAGTCCGACCGATCCAGTACCGACAGCATGTACCGCTATGGTGATCTGGACCTCTATTACGACGGCCAGACAAACTATGGGCAGCTTAACACGGAAGTCTTCACCTGGTCGCTTCCTCCTGGCATGATCGATATCGCTCTGATTGTCGATCGGCTCGAAGTGTCCACGGTCACCTGGACGGGTGGTGTTGATTATCGGGTGGAAGATGGCAAGCTGATCTTCACGAATAACCCTTTCAACACACCTGGGGTCCCCGTCCATGACGTTCTGGTGGATGACGTCGTCGTGGACCGTGAGATATGGGTCTGGCTCTATGGATGCTCCTTCGACCTGAACTATCTCTACAACTTCTACGGTTTCGCCGTGGGCCTGCCGACCCAGTCAACCGAGATCGCCAAGCGAGCGGTCAACAGTGTGTATGACGCCATCACCAAGACCAACGTCATCACCAACACTACTCGCATGCTGGCCTCCATCACCGACACGGGCTTTGCCGAGGCAGACGGTGAAGTAGTCGAGCATGTGTTCTACGATGCTGATTACCTCTGGGTGGTGACTGATAAACAATCGCACCGAGCCAGCCCCAACGCCACAGCTGTCGTCGCTGTCGGCGATGTACTCAAGGTCAACGCACCTCTTACTGATGCTGCCGCTATCTACAGCCTGCATCGCGGCGTACTACCGATCGAACTGCCACTGCTCTCCGTACAGGAAGAGTGGATCGGTATAGAGCAGGAGTCCCCTGTTAACCTGAGCAACACAGCCGTGCCCGTGGTATGTACCGCTAACGGCGATACCGGGTTTCTGGAAGTTCGATTTGATCTGTGTGCCAATGATGGGTGGATCTGGGATGAGATCCGGCAGCGAGAGGTAGATCAGGGAATCAGCCTGGCCAAGGTCATGACAGGACGAGGCCCTGACGACACCGAGCCTGTCCCTGCGGATCTGCCGGCTACCATTAAGCCCATGGAGTGGTTCGTACGCTACTTCCTTCGCAATGCGTACCTGGTCGTTGTCCGTACCAGCAAACGAGGCCGGGACGCCCTACCGCTTTCTGCACTCAACCGGCTACGCCATGCAAGCGCTCCTCACATCTGGTATGTTGTCGTCATCATTGCGGATGTGGACCTGCCAGCCTTCGAGCTGCCACCCACCGAAGCAGATACACTGGATATTGTCGTCGTCACCATGGATGAGTACGAACTATCTCAACCTGTCGTGACAGTCGAAGCCACAGGAGTTAGCTGTCGATGATTTCTAAACTCATGCTTGATGCGTCCATCATGTTATCCCGTGGTCTGTCCCCTGGTAACGAACGCTACCTGCCTCGCGGTATGTACATCGAGTACGAGAACGTCGCGTCCCCCGGTGACACGCCTGCCGCACCAGCGTACGATGTGAGCGACACCATCGAGTACTACGCCGACCTGGATGTGGTCGCTGATCGAGATTACCTGCGTGTCAATCTGGGTTTCATGACGCCAGAGTCATCTGACATCGAGACTTATCCGGACGGTAACACTCTGGTCTTTATCGGTAACCCTTCCGATGGTGGGCCTACGGTGGGGGTACACGGAAAGCCATTCTCCAGTGGCAGTAACTCCAAGATCGTTGGCGGAGCCGTGGTGGCTATCGTTGATACGGCCGACCGCTCCAAGGACCTGCAGCTGGTGCGATTCTACCTGCAAGGTGCAGAACAGTTCCTCTTCAACTCCGGTAGTCAGAAACTGATCGTTGTACGGTGGCCTATCCTCATACCAGACGCCTAATAGCGTTCCGTGTTAGGATAGAGTGGTGCAAGGAGGCATCGCCGAATGACGACACGTTTAATCCGCAACGGTGAAGCGGTCAACGCCCCGGTAACCAACCGCCCACTGAGCGATCTCCAGAGGCAGATCGACGCACTCCGTAATCAGATCTCCGGGCTTGTTTCCGGGCGGCAGATCATTCTGCCTGACGTACCACTAAAATCCACCACACAGGTGGGCTATCCAGTTGCATGGGATGACGAGGGTAACTGCTATTCGCCTGCCCTGGCAATCGCTGACCAGGACAGTGGCTATCTCCGCCTGGACTGGCAGGCTCGTGTCGTCGGCGTGGTCAGGAGTAAGTCAACCAGCACACGAGGCGACATCACGCTCTACGGCTTCGACACGATCGACCTCAACTCCAGTACTGGCGACGCCCTGCCAGATGATGGCGATTACTACCTCAGCCCGCTTGACGCTGGTGCACTGACTACGACGCCAGGCTCGCTTGGTATTCGTGTGCTACGCGTCGTGGGTGGGAAGATACTGATCGACATCAATGCCCCGGATCAGATCGAAGCCCACACGCACCTGACCTTCAGCTTGGTGTGCAAACCCGCGGGTACTGTGGTTGAGCCAGCGGTGGATGCTGATCACACGATCTCTGCCCCTAATGCCAGTCTTCCCGGTTGGCTCCCAGCTGGTCACGCCAGCTTTGGCGGCTTGGCTCCTGACGGCGCTATCTGGGGTTACAACCTCAACCAACACCTGTCGCTCAAAGCGGTATGGCCACCTCTCGACCTGAACGGCGTGAGCCTGGTATGGAACAAAGGACTCACGGATAACATGATGGGCATGGAGGTACCCAAGGGTGCCTCGTACGGCCTCGCCATCATCGACAAGAACGGCATCTGGTGGACCAGTGACCTTTACCAGGACGTGCCCTGGCCCTACGACTACGACGGCACAGCTCTACCAGCTGACGACAACCTGTCAGAAGATCCTCGACAGATCACTATGTCGCTGGAGCTATCGTTCACCCGCTTGCGATTCAGCACCGATACCTCCGTGGTCACCAGCTTGCGGACGTTGGACGAACGAATCAGACTGCTGTGTGCCAATGACACCGCCAGGCCGGCCACAGTGGGTGATATCCTGCTTACTCTGGATCTAGCTCAGTCAGTGCTGAGCGATCTGGAACGCGGTGCTACAGTACTCAAGACACTCAACACGGATGGTACCTTTACCAAGGGGCGGGTACTCGAAGGTGTCTACACGGGGTCATCCAATGTCCTTCTTTCAAGCGATCTCCCGACTATCAACCTGGACCCGGAGGATGTGGGCTCACCTCTGGTCTACCAAGGGATGGTCCAGCTTAACGTCGTCCCCGAAGCCCTTATCGATCTACCGTCCCTCTTCGTCAGACTCAACGGAGCCGAAGACGACATCGTCACCAACGTCCCCTATACTTCGTTTCCGAAGGGACGAGCCTCATCCATCCGGGTTGGTTTCCGGGTCCCCTCTTCGGCGATACTCACCGCCACGATGAAGTTCAAAGTCAGGCTGCTCGGTCGAGTTGCCGGAACTGCCCCAAGTATGTCGACGACAGGTCGCCGTATTCCAGCGCAGTCCGGAGGAACACCAACTAACCTCCCAGGCAACGGTACCGAGTTTGCCATCACCATTGCCACCAACGTCACCTTTGTCAGCACCGACCAGTACTTCGACATCGAATCCACACCCTTCGCCGTCGCGGCCGGAGACACTGTCCTGATCGAAATCGGACGGTCTGCTGTTGATGCCTACAACGGCAAGATTGGCTTCATCGGGGTGAGCGGCACACTGGTCAACAGCTAGGAGCGGGCATGCCGCAGGGACTATTTAATCAGGAATGGCTCAACGCCAACACCCTCAGGCGCTACCCGCTTGCCGACACGGCCAGCGGTACCGACATCAGTGGCGTATTCCAATTGCCCACCAGCTTCATCGTTGCACTGGATCTGCCAGTTCATGCAGCCATGAACATTGATCCGGCTCGATTCTTCCTCTACAAGCTGGGTGTCTACGGGACGGGCTTCAGCATCACGATCGGCTACCAGCCCACCAACGGCTCCGACCCTGTCCCGGTAGCTTCCGCTATTGTCGACCTATTGTTGCTGGTGCCGGGCAAGACCTTTGAACTCAAGGGCATCGCCCCTTTCGATGACACCTCGGGCAAGATCACCATTGGCCGTGCGGATGACATAGCCGAGCAGCCCAGTGGTTACTGGGAGTTTGCTTTCACTGAAGGGCAGCTTGACCCTGACGCGATTCGACCCCTACTGCGTAATCTCGTCTCCTTTGTCGTACGCAATGGCCAGGAAGTCAGCCAGCGACTCTACGGGGACATCGAGCTGGCCGATGGCGTTGGTACTCAGTGGGCTTCCTCGCAGGAAGCCGGTCAACCAGTTGTCTTCCGTCTCGACGCCGCTACCAACCTCAACTTCGCGGAGACCTGTGTCTGCGAGGGTGACGTTCGCCAAGCCAAGCCTATTCGATTCATCAACGACATCCCTGGCGATAACAACGGCAAGTTCTCCATGCTGGGTTCTGCCTGCGTTACCTTTACGCCGGCTACTAACGGTCTGACAGTGAAGAATCCTTGTACCGAACCCTGTGCCAACTGTACCGATCTGGAGTCGATCACTGCTGATCTGCAGCGACTCCTGTCCCAGGCCTCCACCGTGCAGAGCTTCAGCGCCTTGCTTGCAGCCAACAACGAGGTCTTCCGTACCACGGTTCTCGGTGCACGTCTGTCTGACAGGGGATGTCTGACGGGAGGCGTGTAATGGCGGCTACCGATATCTTTCGCATCGGTGTTGACCAGGCCCCTCGCACGGGGTCGCACTACCCGTTCATCGGCGGTCTTGCTTCCAATCTCCTGCCTCTGCTGCAGGATCTGTACCTGTCCTACCCACCCGGTGAAGGCAACACAGCATCAACGCAAAACAGCGCACGATTCGCTTACCCTTTTCGCGTCAGTATGGTCAAACTCCCGGAAGTAGAAGGCGACCTGACCTGGGAACAGATCGCCTTGCTCTGGGAGGACTGGAACACCAATTGGGAAACAGACCTCACTGGTACGGTGACACGTGTCGGCCCCGTCGTGGTGGACGCTGACGATGAGGTAGTCTTTGACCCTGTCGCAGAGGGTGCCAGCTATCACGTCGCACCGTGGGGCGTGGATCGCCTGTTGGTGGAGTGGATCGGCGTTGATAAGGTCATGCGACTGGTCGTCTCAGTAGATGGCATGACGTTGTTCGAGGACGAAGACGAAGGCGACGAATACAGCATTCTCGATCCTCGTACATACA
>Ga0075158_10004002_pt1 | contig 10231 bp, 7 predicted proteins | sample JI91814BDNA_FD_70968 | JGI IMG/M metagenome (GOLD analysis project Ga0075158, IMG submission 70968) | Wastewater effluent complex algal communities from Wisconsin, to seasonally profile nutrient transformation and Carbon sequestration -... | ecosystem: Engineered > WWTP > Effluent > Algae... | reverse complement strand
CTTGCCGGCGTCGCCACCGGCCGCCAGCACCCGCGCCAGTTCGCCCCCTGAAACGATATCGAAGCCGGCGCCAAGCCGGGCGAAGACCGACAGGATGCCGAGGCTGGAGTTGGCCTTGACGGCATAGCAGACCAGCGCCTTGCGCTGGCCGAGGGCCTGCTGGTAGGCCTCGTAGGCGGCGGTGAGGGCGGCGCGGGAATAGACGTAGGTGGGTGTGCCGAAGCGCTCGGCGATGTCGGCGAGGGCAACCCCTTCAAGGGTCAGGCCGGCGGGGCCGGCTTTGAGCGTCGGCACGGGCAGGGCAGTCGTCATTGGGCGGGGTCCTGGGAGACGGGTTTGTTATGATCCATGCCAGGCGCCCGGCTGGGCGTCGGCCTTGTATCGGCAGGTGTGGTGGCCTTGGCTGCGGGCTTGGGAATCTGCGGATAATGCAGCGGGCCCTTGATGCCGCAAGCGGTCAGCATGAGTAAGCCGCAGGCCGCGGCGGCAATGGCGAAGGTTCGCATGGGTTCCGCGCAAAAACGGGAATGTTAACAGAACAAGGGATCAGACGATGGATGAAGCAGACTTCAATGCCCTGGCGGAATCGGAGCTGGACCGCCTGGAGCGCCTCCTGGACGACTGTACGGCGGACATCGATTACGAGGTCAAGCCCGGTGGGATCGTCGAGATCGAGTTCGAGAACGGTAGCAAGATCATCGTGAATCGTCACTCTGCTGCCCGGGAGATATGGCTGGCCGCCAAGTCCGGCGGCTTCCATTTTCGACCCGTCGAGGGGCGCTGGGTGGGGACCCGCGATGGCGCTGATTTCTATGCCGTGTTGTCCCGTTGCATGTCCGAGCAGGCGGGGGAGGGGATCAGCCTGGCGGGCTGATCCCCTCTGGTCAGTTGGTGGCGGCTCCCGGTGCGGCCGGCGCTTCTTCGGTCGGCACGCCAGTGGGTTCCGGCGGTGCTTCCGGAGGGGCTGCGGGCAGGTTCTCCTGGTAGATCATTTCTTCGCTCGGGCTGCCCGCCGGCTGAATGCGGATCAGGCCCTTGGGTGCTTGCGGATAAGTTTCCGGGACGCCTTCGAGGGCCTTGCGCATGTAGTTGATCCACATGGGGAGCGCCGCTGCACCCCCTGTTTCGCCATTGCCGAGCTTGCGTGGCTGGTCAAAGCCGATCCACGCGACGGCCGCGACAGTGGGTTGGTAGCCACAGAACCACGCGTCGACATATTCGTTGGTGGTGCCGGTCTTTCCGGCCAGGTCGCCGCGCTTGAGCACCATCGCTTTCGTTGCCGTACCCCGGCGCACGACATCCTTCATGACCGAATCCATGAGGTAGGCGTTACGTTCATCGATGACCCGCTCGGCGGTTTCGCCCGCGATCGGTGGGTCCACGCGGGCGAGCACGTTGCCGGCCTCGTCGCGTATCTCCTTGACCAGGAAGGGCTCCACCCGGTAACCGCCGTTGGCAAACACGGAGTAGCCACGCAGCATCTGCCATGGCGTCACCGACCCGGCACCCAGTGCCATGGTCAGGTAAGGGGGGTGGCGTTCCGGATCGAAGCCGAACTTGGAAATGTAGTCCTGGGCGTAGCGGGGGCCGATGGACTTGAGCAGGCGGATCGACACCATGTTCTTGGAGCGTGCCAGGGCTGAGCGGATCGAGATCGGGCCGTCGTAGCGTCCGTCGTAGTTCTTGGGCTCCCAGGATTGGCTGCCGGTCTCTCCGGCCGGGAAGGAGAGGGGGGAGTCATCCACCACACTGTTTGGCCCGTAGCCCTTCTCGAAGGCAGCGGAATAGATGAAGGGCTTGAAGCTCGAACCGGGTTGCCGCCAGGCCTGAGTGGCGTGGTTGAACTTGTTGCGGTTGAAGTCAAAGCCGCCGGCCAGGGCGCGTACGGCACCGGTCTGGGGGTCGGCGGCCACGAGCGCGCCTTCGACCTCGGGAAGCTGGGTGATCTCCCAGCGGTTCTCCCCCCGGGTGATGCGTACGATCGCGCCGGGCCGGATACGCTTGTTGGGCGGGGCCTTGTCACCGAGCATGCTGGATGCAAAGCGCAGGCCTTCGCCGTTGATCCGGATGGATTCCCCGTAGCGGTATACGGTGACCGATCCGCCTCCCGCCTGGGTGACGATGGCGGCCAGCATGTCGTCGTAGTCGGGGATCTCGGACAGGATCTCGTCCATCGATTCCGTGTGCTGGGTGTTCAGGCGGCTCGGGTCCGCATAGCTTTCAGCGCCGCGATAACCGTGACGTCGGTCGTAGTCCAGGATGCCGCGGCGGAGCGCCTTGTAGGCGGCTTCCTGCTCGGCCTTGAGAATGGTCGTGATGACCTTGATGCCCTTCGTGTAGGCCTCTTCCCGATATTGTTCGTAAGCAATCTGCCGGGCCATCTCGGCAATGTAGTCGGCGCTGCCCCCCAGGTCGGCAGCGCTGCTGACCACCTTGAGGGGCGCTTCCACGGCTTGGCGATGCTCGGTGTCGCTGATGAAGCCCAGTTCGGCCATGCGACGCAGCACGTATTGCTGGCGCTGTGCCGCCCGCTTTGGATTGACGACGGGGTTGTAGGCGGAGGGCGCCTTGGGCAGGCCGGCCAGCATCGCGGCCTCGGGCACGTTCAGATCACGGATGGATTTGCCGAAATAGGTGTGCGAGGCCACAGCAAAGCCGTAGGCCCGTCGCCCGAGAAAGATCTGGTTGATGTACACCTCGAGGATCTGGTCCTTGGTGAGGTTCTGTTCGATCTTGAAGGCGAGGAGGACCTCGTAAAGTTTGCGCGAATAGGTCTTCTCCCGGGTCAGGAAGAAATTGCGTGCCACCTGCATGGTGATGGTCGACGAACCCTGGCGCTTGCTGCCGGTGGCCAGGTTGGCGCCTGCGGCGCGCAGGATGCCGGCGAAATCCACGCCAGGGTGCTGGTAAAAGCGGTCGTCTTCCGCCGCGAGGATGGCGTGCTTGAGAACGGGCGGCACATCCTGGATGCGGATGAAGGCGCGACGCTCCTCACCGTACTCGCCGATCAGCTCACCGTCCGCGGTGTAGATCCGCAGCGGGATCTTGGGGTGGTAGTCAGTAAGAGCTTCCAGCGACGGCAGGGTGGGCCAGGCGAAAGCCACGGCGAGGGCGAGGACCGCGACGCCAATGGCAATCAGGCCGAGGAGGGCAACGAAGGGGTAGAGTACCCAGCGCATGTCGGGAGCGGGAAGCAGATAAAAGTCCCGCATTATACGAGGCGGGGCGTTTTGACGCCCGTTGCATGAATCGGTGTTTTACCGGCACTTGCTTTACACCTGTCATGGTTGTTGTTAGGATTTCAAGTAGATTGTTGTAATTGCGCCTAACGTAAAGAATTTTCAGGACTTTTTGTGATCGACCTATCCTTTCTCAGCCCCGGGGCGCGCCCCCTGATCGGTGTCGACATTTCGTCGTCGTCGGTCAAGATGGTCGAGTTGGCCGCCGCTTCCGGGGGAGGGTTCCGGGTAGAGCGGTACGCGATCGAGGCCCTGCCCAGGGATGCCGTTTCGGATGGCAACATTGCCAATCTGGAGGCTGTCTCCGATGCGATTCGCCGGGGATGGCGCAGGCTGGGCACCAGCACCAAGTTCGTGGCCCTCGCATTACCGGCATCTGCGGTCATCACCAAGAAGATCATTCTGCCGGCGGGCCTGCGTGATCAGGAGCTGGAAGTTCAGGTCGAGTCAGAGGCCAACCAGTACATCCCTTTTGCCCTTGACGAGGTCAATCTCGACTTCCAGGTGGTGGGGCCGGCAGCTTCCGGTGCCGACGAGGATGAGGTGCTGATTGCCGCGTCACGCAAGGAAAAGGTTGAAGATCGGGTCGCCGCGGCGGAGGCCGCAGGGCTCAAGGCCTTGGTGATGGACGTCGAGTCATACGCCGCGCTTTCGGCATTCGATCTTGTTCAGGCCGATCTTCCTGATGCTGGTCACGACAAGATCATCGCCCTCGTGGATGCGGGGGCCAACGTCATGAACGTGTCTGTCCTGCGCAACGGCGTGCAGGTTTACGCCCGTGAGCAGGCCTTTGGCGGTTTCCTGCTGACCCAGGACATCATGCGGCACTTCGGTATGTCGCTTGAAGAGGCCGAAAGTAGCAAGCGGACGGGGGCTCTCCCCGAGAGCTATGAGGGCGATCTTCTCAGGCCGTTCATGGATGCCATGGCGCTGGAGGTGTCCCGTGCCCTGCAGTTCTTCTTTACCTCGACCCAATTCAATCAGGTGGATCACATCGTCCTGGCGGGAGGGTGTGCAGTGATTTCAGGGCTTGCCGAAACCGTTGCGGGTCGGACTCAGGTTGATACGCATATTGCCAACCCCTTTGCGGGCATGAGCCTCGGCTCCAAAATCCGTCCCAAGAATCTGTCGGCGGACGCCCCGGCACTGCTCGTGGCCTGTGGCCTCGCCCTGCGGAGGTTTGATTCGTGATCCGCATCAACCTGCTCCCCCATCGGGAGGAAAAGCGCAAGGCTCGGCGCCAGCAGTTTGTTTTGCTGGCTGCGCTGACTGCATTGGCCGGTCTTTTGGTTTGGTTTGTCGGCCACTCCATCATTACGGGTTATGTCGAGGGGCAGGAAGCCAAGAACGCTTTCCTGAAGCGGGAGATCGCCGTCCTCGACAAGGAAATCTCCGAGATCAAGGGTCTGCGCGAGCAGGCCGAAGCGCTGCTGTCGCGCAAGCAGGTCATCGAGTCTCTGCAGACCAACCGGACTGAAACCGTGCAGATATTCAACGAACTTGCCCAACAGATGCCTGAAGGCGTCTACCTCAAGTCGCTCAAGCAGACAGGCGCGAAGATCAACCTGATTGGTTACGCGCAGTCCAACGCCCGGGTGTCCAATCTGATGCGTAATCTTGAGGCATCGCCCCATCTGGAGCGCGCCGATCTTGTTGAGGTCAAGGCTGCAGTAATGAACACCCGCCGGGTGAGCGAATTCAATCTCAACGTAAACATCGAACGCGCCAAGGCGGCAGACGTCGATCTGGTCAAGGAAAAGGGTGCGTCTGCACCGGCCCCGAAGGGAAAACCATAATGGGCCTTAAAGAGTCGCTGGAGCGCCTGCGCAATCTCGATCTGCAGACCCTGCAGCGGGATTTCAGGGGGCTTGATCCCAATGATCCCGGACAGTGGCCCGTGCTGCCGCGGGTGGTCACCCTGCTCGCCCTGTTTTCGGCAATCGTTGCAGGCGGATGGTGGTTTGACTGGAGTGATCAGTTTGCAATGCTGGAGACCCGGGAAAGGGAAGAACTGGCTCTCAAGGAAGACTGGCTGAACAAAAAACGGCAGGCCGTGAATCTGGCAGAGTACCGCAGGCAACTCAGCGAGATTGATCGGCAGTTCGGTGCCTTGCTCAAGCAATTGCCCAATCGTTCCGAGATCGAGTCGCTCCTGGCCGACATCAACCAGGCAGGTCTGGGCCGTGGTCTTCAGTTTGAGTTGTTTAAGCCGGGTTCCGAAGGTTCAAAGGACTTCTATGCCGAGTTGCCGATTGCAGTGCGTGTTACCGGCAACTACCACGATCTTGGCGAGTTTGTCAGTGACGTTGCCCAGATGCCTCGTATCGTGACCCTTAATGACATTGCCATCGAGGCCATGAAGGAGGGCAACCTGAAGTTCGACGCCACTGCCATCACCTACCGCTATCTGGATGACGAGGAAGTTGCCCGGCTGCGCAGGGAAAAAGCCAAGGAAAAGGCGCCCAAGTGAGGATCATGCGACTGACCTTGATGCTGCCCCTGGCAGCCCTCCTCGTTCTTCCGGGGTGCTCGGATCAGCAAGATGATCTGCGGCACTGGATGACTGAGTCCTCGAAAGATCTCAAGCCCAACCTAAAGCCTCTGCCCCCGATCCAGCAGGCTACAGAGGTGCTTTACGAGGGGGCGGCCAAGGTTGATCCCTTCCGCGCGGCAAAGCTTGAGCCGGACAAGAAGTCGGGAATGTTCATGCCCGATGCCAATCGTCGCAAGGAGCCCCTGGAGTCCTTCCCTCTCGAGTCACTGAAGATGGTGGGGGTGTTGATCAAACGGGGCCAGTCCCATGCCATTGTCGCGGCAGACAAAACCCTGCACCAGGTCAAGCTTGGAAACTATCTCGGGCAGAACTACGGCCAGATCACGGCCATATCCGAGTCCGAAATCACTTTGAAAGAGCTCGTCGAGGACGCCGGTGGCGAATGGACCGAGCGTATCAGCACGCTGCAACTGCAGGAGCAGGCGCCTCAGGAGGCGAAGAAATGAAAATGGGACGTTGTAGCTTCAGGTTTGGCGCATTGGCCGTAGCGGCCGTGCTGGGATGCATGGCCCCTGCGGCGCCTGTGCTAGCTCAAGTTACCGAGGCTGCCGTACCGGCTGGCAATCGAATCGAGAAGATGGTTGCTGCAGAGCAGGGAGGCAGCATCGTTCTCAAACTGACCATGGCGCAGCCGCTGGCTGCGGCGCCTGGCAGCTTCAGTGTGGCCAATCCTGCGCGGATTGCCTTCGACTTTCCGGATACGGCCAATGGCCTTGGCCGGAACAGTCAGGTTCTGAATACCGGTGATCTACGCAGCGTGAATATCGTGCAGGTGGGGGATCGTACCCGGCTGGTACTGAACCTCTCCCGGGTTTATCCCTACGAGACGCGGATCGAGGAGCGGGATGTCTTCATCACCCTGGCCTCCGGACCTTTCAAGGAAGCCACGGGGATGGTTCCCCAGGCCACCCAGTTTGCGCCGGCGGTGGCCGGACAAAACGAGAAACACGCTATCCGTGACGTCAACTTCCGTCGAGGGAAAGATGGAGAGGGCCGTCTGGTGGTCGATCTTTCCGACCCCAATGCGGGTATCGACATCCGCCAGCAGGGAACCAGCCTGATCGTCGACTTCCTCAAGACAGACGTTCCCGAGCAGCTTCGCCGCAAACTTGATGTAGTGGATTTCGGTACGCCGGTTTCATCGGTGGTTACCCAGGCCCAGGGCGGCAATGTGCGCATGACGGTAACGCCCCGTGGCCTCTGGGAGCACAACGCCTACCAGAGCGACAACCAGTTTGTGCTTGAGGTTAAGCCTGTCAAGGAAGACCCGAACAAGCTGACTCAGGGGGCGGGCAAGGCGCGCTTCGGTGGAGAGAAGCTGTCCCTCAATTTCCAGAACATCGACGTGCGTTCGGTGCTTCAGGTGATTGCCGACTTCACCAACTTCAACATCATCACCAGTGATTCCGTTCAGGGCAACCTGACCCTGCGTCTGAAGGACGTGCCTTGGGATCAGGCTCTGGACATCATTCTCCAGGCCCGTGGCCTGGATCTGCGCAAGAACGGCAACGTGATCTGGATTGCACCGCGGGACGAACTCGCAGCCAGGGAAAAGCTTGATCTCGAGTCCAAGGCGCAGATCGGTGATCTTGAGCCTCTGCGTACGGAGAGCTTCCAGATCAATTATCACAAGGCCAAGAACGTTGCGGAGTTCCTTAAAAGCAAGGATCAAAGCGTGCTTTCCAAGCGCGGCAGCGTAGTACCCGATGAGCGTAGCAACAAGATCTTCGTCAATGACGTGGCCTCGCGGCTGGAAGAACTGCGCCGCCTGATCGCCGAGATCGACGTGGAGGTGCGCCAGGTGCTTATCGAGGCGCAGATTGTGGAGGCCACGGACACCTTTACCCGAAACCTTGGCGTGCGCCTCGGTTTTGGCGGCAAGACCGGCGGGCTGCTTGGAAAGACGGATGGTGGCGTTTCTGTGTACCGAAATACTTTCGGGTCCGGGACGCTATCCTCGACGGGCTATCAGGCGGGTCAAATCTCCACGGTGCCCAACTTCAACGAGTCGCTGGCTGTTAACCTGCCGGCCTCGACCATTAACGGCAAACAGGCTGGCGCTTTTTCCCTTGCTCTGTGGAACAGCGCAGCAACCCGTTTCATCGACATGGAGGTGTCTGCACTCGAGGCTGATGGCAGGGGTAAGGTGGTGTCCAGGCCCCGCGTCATGACGGCAGACAAGGTCGAGGCTCTCATCGAGCAGGGTACGGAGGTGCCCTTCCAGACCCAGGGGGGTGGAACAACAGCGCCTACCGTCTCCTTCAAGAAGGCCAACCTGGCGCTCAAGGTCAAGCCTCAGATCACGCCGGATGGCAAGGTGATGATGAGTATCGAGGTTAACAAGGACCAACCCCGTTACGATCGTCCTGTGGCCAACGGCAACGTGCCGATCGACACCAAGCATGTGAAGACCGAAGTCGTGGTGGAAAATGGTGGCACCATCGTGATTGGCGGCATCTACACGCAGGACGTGTCCAACAATACGGTTAAAATTCCTTTCCTGGGCGATCTTCCCGTGCTTGGCTACCTGTTCCGCAGTAACGAGCGGACCGACAACAAGACCGAGCTGCTCATTTTCATTACGCCCCGCATCATCAACGATCAGCTGGGTTTGCGCTGATCACTGGCCTGAATGGATTTTTCAATGCGTGAATTTTTCTCAGCGGCTGTCCGCTCCCATGCCCGACTCATCGGCTCATTCCTGATTGCGCTTGCACTGGTCAGTTGTGGTGGCGGAGGCGGTGGCGGTAGTGGCTCTACCAGTTGCCCGGGTGGTTTCCTGACTTGTACGGGATCGGGTTCTGACTCCACCACGCAGGATCCAAAGCTTTTGCTAACACTAGTCGATGAAACTACTGGTGCACCAAGTAACGCTTTGACGTCGGGTAGGGCTCTGGTCGTCCGTGCGCTGTTGACAAGCTCAACTGGTGTTCCTCTCGCTTACCAAGTGGTTACCTTTACTACTAACAGTAGCCTTGGTCTCTTCTTTCCTGTATCCGGGACCAGCCTTACAAATGAAAATGGTGTCGCAGCAATTACTCTTCTGGCTGCTGATCTAAGTGCGTCTGGAGCTGCAGAGGTCACAGCGACGGCGCAAGTCGACGACAAGAATGTCACCAAGAAGGTGGGCTATAGCGTGAGCCCAGTGCAGTTGAGTCTTTCTGGGTTGTCTCCGAACGCTTCAGCGCTTAGTGCTTACGGGAGTACTTCGGTGTCTGTCCGTGTTTTGATGAATGGTGCACTTGTTCAAACGCCACTCACTGTAAACTTCACCTCTGACTGTAGTAGTTCTGGGAAGGCATCGATTAGTAGCAGCGCAAATACGATTAACGGCGTTGCTACCGCAACTTATACCGATAAGGGTTGTGCCGGGACGGATACAATTACTGCCTGGGTAGGAAATGTAGGTGCTCAGACAACTATTACGGTGGCTGCACCCAAAGCCTCCAACATCAGTTACGTGTCTGCAATGCCGTCCTCCATTGTTCTGGCTGGCACGGGCGGAGTTGGCTTGTCATCCAGTTCGGTGGTGACCTTCAAAGTCTTGGATAGCACCAATACTCCGGTGGCCTCAAAAGTCGTGAACTTCGACCTCTCGACTTGGGTGGGGGGAATCAAGCTCAACAATCAATCGTCCGGTCCCGTGCAGGCGACATCCGACGTTTCGGGGTTGGTCAGTGTAACGGTGTCTGCGGGTACGGTACCTACTCCGGTTTGGGTCAAAGCTAGCTTGGCGGAAGATTCCACAGTTGTTACCCAGTCCACCAACGTCACCATTTCCACGGGGCGCCCCACTCAGGATCGCTTCTCCCTATCGCTAAGCACATTCAACGTCGAGGGCTGGAGCCGGAATGGTACGACGACCAGCGCCACTGTGCATGCGTTTGATCGCCTGGGTAACCCGGTCGCCGATGGTACGGTCGTCAATTTTATCAGTGAAGGTGCCGGTATTCAGCCGTCATGCTCTACGGCGTCCGGTGCATGCAGCGTGACCATCACTAGCGGTGAGTCTCGTCCGCGGGCAGATTCTGAGCCTTCTTCCTACGCGGTCAAGGCTGGACGTGTGACTATCTTGGCCTACGCTCAGGGCGAAGAGGGCTTTGACGACCTTAACCAGAATAACATCTACGATACCGGTGAAATTTTCCGTGATCTCGGCGATGCCTTTGTGGACAACACCGAAGACGCAAAGTGGGCGTCGGGTGAAACCGAGATCCAGTTCCGAGCAGGAAACACCTCCACCTGCCCAAGCTATCCTTCCGATGGTCGTTATTACAATGCGCCCTACAAGGCGGGTACCTGCGATGGTGTCTGGGGCAACGCCCATGTACGTAGGAATATTGTGATGGTCCTGTCCAGCCATGTGATTGGTGCCGTGACTCCGTCGACCTTCACCATAACCCCCAAGGCTAACCCTGCGGCAGTACCGCCGGTAGCT
>Ga0075158_10004000_pt1 | contig 10235 bp, 9 predicted proteins | sample JI91814BDNA_FD_70968 | JGI IMG/M metagenome (GOLD analysis project Ga0075158, IMG submission 70968) | Wastewater effluent complex algal communities from Wisconsin, to seasonally profile nutrient transformation and Carbon sequestration -... | ecosystem: Engineered > WWTP > Effluent > Algae... | reverse complement strand
CGACGCGAGGTCGAAGCCCGCTTCGCCGACCGCGTCGCGCGCCTGCGCGAGGCTGGCCTGGCCGACGCCTTCCTGCACCGCGACCCCGCGATGGATGCCGATGGGGCACGCACGCTCGCCCGCGACTATTTCGCGTTGGGACTGGTTTGCCCGTTCCTGCAGGACGATGCCTGCAGCATCCATCCGCAGCGCCCGTTCGTGTGCCGGCAATACCTGGTGACGTCCGATCCGGCCTTGTGTGCCGATCCGTTCGCGAATCCGGTCGACGTGATCCCGATGCCGTTGCAGGCCGCCACCGCGATGCTGTCGGCGGCCTCGCAGGCGATGGCCACGCCACAGCACACCGTGCCGCTGACCCTTGCGCTGGAGCATGCGCGCGCGCATCGCGAGGCATTGCGCCAGCGCGTGGATGCCGAGCCGATTTTCCGCCACTGGCTGCAGGCGCTGTCCTCGGGCTGAGCCCCCCACATGCGAGACTTTGCGCATGCATGCCGAGCCCACCACATTCCGCGACACGCCCTGTATCCACCTCCACGCCGAAGGCGCCAGCGCGCTGGTCGCCCTGCATGGCGCGCACGTGCTGTCGTGGATTCCTGCAGACGGCCGCGAACACCTGTTCCTGTCCGATCGCGCGATATTCGACGGACAGGCCGCGATCCGCGGCGGCATCCCGCTGATATTCCCGCAGTTCGGCGAACGCGGATCGCTGCGCAAGCACGGCTTCGCCCGCACCGCACCGTGGACATTCCATGACATCGAAGACGATGCGGCGCTGTTCGAGCTGGCCGACGACGGCACGCGCTTTCCTGGATGGCCGCATCCGTTCCGCGCCCACCTGCGCGTGCACCTCACCGCCACCCAGCTCTCGGTGGCGCTGGAGATCGAGAACACCGGCGAGCACGCGTTCGCCTTCACCGCCACACTGCACACCTACCTGCGCGTGGACGATATCGCGCAAGCAGCGGTCGAAGGCCTGCAGGGCTGCGACTTCGAGGACAGCGCCAACGGCGGCACCCTGCATCGCGAACACAACTACGAGCTCGTGTTCGAAGGCGAGGTCGACCGCATCTACAACGATGTGGTCGCACCGCTCACGCTCATCGACGGCAACGACACGCTGGCCATCGAGCAGGATGGGTTCGGCGACGTCGTGACGTGGAACCCCGGCGAGCAGCTTGCGGCGCGCATCGGTGATCTAGCCCCAGGGGATCATCGCCACTTCGTCTGCGTGGAGGCGGCGCAGGTGGTGCAGCCGGTGGTGCTTGCACCCGGTGATACCTGGGCGGGGATGCAGCGGTTGGGGTGAGGGCTCAGGCGGCCATGTCACGCAATGCCTCACCCAACACCTTGTCCGACACACCGCGCTTCTTGAGCGCCTGCGTCAGGCGCTCGACAAGATCGTCTGCGTGGATCGCCTCGTCCCGGCGCAGGCCTTCGCTGATGTAGGACTTGAGCAGCGTCTGGTAGCCGCTGAAGCCCTTGTGCGGGGCGATCGCCTTCAGGCTGTCCACCACGTCCACCGGGATGCGCAGGGTGATGCTGGTGACCGGCCGATCCTTGGCCAGGCGCTTCTTCAGGGTCTCATTGAGCATAAAGGGCCTCCTCGTTCGGTTCGGTGGGACGGGCGGAGATGATGCGGATGCAATCGCCCTCGAATTCGATGTGCACCACGTACAGCAGGCGGCCGATGCGATCGAATCCGATCACCGCGTCTCGCGCTTCGTCGTTGCGCGACGCATCGACCAGGACGAACAGCGGATCGGCGAAGACCGTGGCGGCATCCTCGAAGCGGATGCGATGCTTCTGCCAATTCGCATCAGCCTTGTCGACATCCCAGACGAAATCACTGCCGCCGATGTGGTGCCGTTCGTCCATGTGCACCAATCGTGTTCGTCCGTAATGACTTTGTCAATACACCTCACGCTCACGCCTGATGGGCTCAGGTGGCGACCGAGGCAGCCAGGGTGGCGATCAAATCGCGGATCGCCTTGCGCTGCGCATTGGGTAGCGCAAGGAAGGCATCGATGGCCAACTGATCAGCGGCCGGGATCTTCCATGCCTTGCCCGGCTCCCGCACTTGGTGTCCGGCCGCGTCCCCGTACTGCAAGGCATGTGCGTCCATCCGCAGCATCTTCGCCAGCGCCCGCACATTGGCTTGGCGCGGCACGCTCTTGCCGGTGAGCCAACCGGACACGGCCTGCGCGGAGACCGGCGTGCCGCCGTAGCGCGGCAGCAGGTCGGCGATCTCCTTCGGGCTCTCGCTCTGCCCCTGCGCTTTCAGCGCGGCACGGAAACGTTCGCCAAAGGCAGCCTGTTCGCTCTTCATCGCGCAAACGTAGAGGCGGCCCGCCCGTGCACGCCCAATATTTGCTTGATGAGCAAGCAAAGAATTGCTTTATAGTTCGCGAAAGATTCGCTTTCGCGGACGTCGCTTGCCCAAGTCCCTGCTCGAACAACTGCCGGAGATCGTCAAGGAAGGCCGCCGGCAGGCCGAGCGCATCCTGGAGTCGCTTGAGGGCCGTCACCGCGTGCGACTGCAGACGCGTGAGTGGGTGCTGCCGAGCAAGGATGTGGCCGAGGCCGACTGGATCGCGCAGGCACAACGGCGCGAGCGACTCGCCGGCGAGGGCGACGCAGACTGGACCAACCGCCTGATCTACGGCGACAACCTGCTGGCGATGGCCGCACTACTGGCCGGCGACGAACACACACCGAGCCTGCGCGGCAAGGTCGATCTGATCTACATCGACCCGCCGTTCGATTCCAAGGCGGACTACCGCACCAAGGTCACCCTGCCGGGCGTGGAGCTGGAGCAGCGACCAACTGTGATCGAGCAGTTCGCGTACTCGGATACGTGGTCCGACGGGACGGCGTCGTATCTGGCGATGATCGTGCCAAGGCTGGTGTTGATGCGGGAGCTATTGGCCGACAGGGGGTCGATCTATGTGCATCTGGATTGGCACGTAGGCCATTACGTGAAACTTGTGATGGATGAAGTCCTCGGCCGCAAGAACTTTCAGAACGAAATCATCTGGCACTACTCTGGGTGGAACAAACAGCTCAATTCATCATTCGAAAAACGCCACGACACGATCTTCTACTACTCGAAGACTCCGGAACCGGCATTCGGATCGTTTTTCGAACAATGGGAATCGAAAGAAGAATACGTCAGAAAGCGCAAGCAAAAAGTCCATGTTGACGATGATGGACGCGAGTTTGTTCTTTCGGACGCAGGCGGAGGGGAACGAGTACGCCGCTTCCTCGACGAGGCATTGCGCGATGGCGTCGTAGTCGATGACGTCTGGCATCTGGATAAGCTCAACAACTCTTCGAATGAGGCGGTTGGATACAACACCCAAAAGCCAGAGAGTCTTCTCGAACGAATTGTCAAAGCATCCGCGCCAGAAGATGGAATCGTGGCGGATTTCAATGGCGGGTCCGGGACCACTGCTGCCGTTGCCGAAAAACTTGGCCGGCGCTGGATCACCAGCGACCTCGGCAAACCCGCCTGCATGATCATGCGCAAGCGCCTGATCGACCAGGGCGCCAAGCCCTTCCTGTACCAGGCCATTGGCGACTACCAGGTCGAAGCCGCCAAGTCGCATATGGGCCGCGGCTTCCGCATCGGCGACCTGTCGGAGATCGTGCTGTCGCTGTACGGCGCGCTGCCATTGCCAGCGGAGGAAAACCCGCTGCGCAACCTTGGCGCAATCGTGTTCGCCGGCAAGAAAACGCTGGTGCTGGCCGATTCGCCCAACAAGCTCACCGGCGACGCCACCCTGCGCAAGGCCATCGCCCAGCGCGACAGCCTGATGGGCGGATGGGATCGCGTGGTCGTGCTGGGCTGGAACTTCGCCCCCGACATTGGCCAGAGCATCGCGGCGCTCAACGACAAGCACTTGGAAGTGCTGGTGATCCCGCCCGACCTGCTGGATCGCCTGCGCAAGAAAGGCGGCATCGAGAAGCTCCGCGGGCAAGTGCGTTTCTCCAGCCTGCAATACCTCACCCTCAAGCCAATCCAGCGTGAGCTTGGTGCGGACGAGGAGACCATCTGCGTTTCGCTGGACAACTACGTGTTGCTCTCACCCGAGGCGATCAACCTGGACGAGGCCAACCGCGGAAAGCTCATCAAGGTGATGAATGCCGAACCGCTGGCGCTGATCGAATACTGGGCGGTGGATCCGGACTACGACGGCAACGTGTTCCGCTCGGTCTGGCAGGACTACCGTGGCAATACCGACAACGAAGGCGATGCGCTGCGGGTGGTCAACGCCGCGCACTTCGCCGTGCCGCGCAAGTCGGGCGAACGCCGCATCTGCGTGCGTGCAGTCGATGTGTTCGGCTTCGAAGCCGAAGTGGTGCAGATCGTCGCGGAGCCGAGGTGATGGCCACCGCCAAGCAGGCGGCGACCAAGCAGGATCTACTGCCGCTAGCGAAGGCACTGACCCAACGCACCCAGCAACTATGCGTCGGACTGGAACAGGGCATCGCCGACCTATACGAATTGGTCACGCCGGTCACCGCGGAATTGTTGCGCTGGTGGTTCAGCGACGATGCCTGCCAGTCGCGCAGCCTGAACTTCCATCCGGGCCAGAAGCAGGCGATCCTCAACGTGATCGTGGCGCACGAGGTGCTGGACAGCCCCGACCTTGCGGATCTTTATCGTCAGGTCTGCGCGTCCGCACTACTGGAAGGCAACCTGCTTGCCGAGGTGACGCAAGCCAAGCATGCGCATCCAAAGTACTGCCTGAAGATGGCTACCGGCACCGGCAAGACCTGGGTACTGCAGGCCTTGCTCGTATGGCAGATGCTGAACAAGACCGCGGCGCTGGACGACAGCCGCGACGATCCGCGCTTCACCCGTCGCTTCCTGGTGGTGGCACCGGGATTGATCGTCTACGAGCGCCTGCTAGATGCGTTCCTGGGGAAGGAACGCGCGACTGGCGGACGCGATTTCGCCACCTCGGACTTCTCGCAATATGCCGACCTGTTCCTGCCACCGGCGCGGCGCGAACGAGTGCACCAGTTCGTGCAGTCGAACCTGTGCGTGAAATCGGAGATCGGACTGAAGGCCACCGGTAACGGCATGATTGCGGTGACCAACTGGCATCTGCTCAGCGAGGCCGAAGACGAGATCGAGGAAACCGAAGCCGAGGACTCGGTAGATGCACCCGCTGCGCGGCCCGAAGCCCATGTCATCGCCAGCCAGGCCCTGCCTCTGGCACCCGGCCGTGCGACCGGGAATGCGCTCGACGTGCTGGATCGACGCTGGGCGCGCGGCAACGTGCTGGCGTTCCTGGCCGAACTGCCCGACCTGGTCGTCTTTAACGATGAAGCGCACCACATCCACGAGTTGAAGTCGGCCGGCGAGAGCAGCGAGGTCGAATGGCAGAAAAGCCTGTCGCGCATCGCCGATGGCAAGGGCCGCCGCTTTACCCAGGTCGACTTTTCGGCGACGCCTTACAACGATGTTGGCGGCGGCAAGAACCGGCGCAAGGTCTACTTTCCGCACATTGTGGTCGACTTCGACCTGAAGGACGCGATGCGCCAAGGGCTGGTCAAGGCGCTCGTGCTGGACAAGCGCAAGGAACTTGGCGCGCTACCGCTGGAATTCAAGGCGGAGCGCGACGATTCGGGAAATCCTCTACTGTCGGAAGGCCAGCGCATCATGCTTCGGGCGGGTTTGTCCAAGCTTCGCAAGCTGGAAGCCGATTTCGCCCGCATCGATCCGCAGCGCCATCCGAAGATGCTGGTGGTCTGCGAGGACACCACGGTAACGCCACTGGTCGCGGAGTTCCTGCAGGACGAAGGCTTGCATGCGGACGACGTGGTTACCGTCGATTCCGGAAAGAAGGCCGAACTCGGCGAGAAGGACTGGGCGCCATTGCGCCAGCGCCTCTTCGATGTGGACCGCCATGCGCAGCCACGTGCGATCGTCAGCGTATTGATGCTGCGCGAGGGCTTCGACGTCAGCAATATCTGCGTGATCGTGCCGCTGCGTTCCAGCCAGGCACAGATCCTGCTGGAACAGACCATCGGCCGTGGCCTTCGCCTGATGTGGCGCGACCCTGAATTCGCCGACCTCAAGCGAGAGAACCGCGAACGGATCAACGCAGGCCAAGAGCCGGGCAGCCTGATCGACATCCTGTCCATCGTCGAGCATCCAGCGTTCCAGCAGTTCTACGACGAATTGATCAGCGAAGGATTGGTCGGGACGACGGGCGACGACGACGGCAGCGACAGCGCCGGCGACGTGGAGGCAGTCGGACTGCGCGATGGTTTCGAGCAATACGACTTCGCCCTGCCCTTCATCCTGCGCGAGGCGGATGAAAGCCTGGATCACGCTCCCATCGACATCCACGCACTGCCGGTTTTCGGCGGACTGACCCGCCGCCAACTTACTGAAATGCTGGGTAAGGGCGACACCTTCACTTCGCAGGATCTGCAAAGCAGCACATTGTTCGGCGACTACCGAGTTGATGGCGCCGTGATGAATGTCAGCGGCTACAACGAACTCTTGTCGCGGCTCACCCGGCGCGTCGGCCAGTCGCTGAGCCAGCCATTGCCGAAAGGCAATCGAATCGCGGAACACCTTGCGATGCCGTACCTGCAAGTGAACACGACGGTACTGGCCGAGGCGCTAGACGACTACATCCGTGAGCGACTGTTCGGCGAGTCCTTCGAGCCGTTCGTGGATGAAGACTGGCGACTCCTCCTGCTGCAACCCGTGATCGACCATGTCGTGAAGGTCTTTGGTCTTGCGCTGGTCAATGCCGAGGAGCGCGCCACCATCGGCGAAACAGAAGTGCGCCATCGCAGGTTGTCGGAAGTGCCGCGGTTGATGATGCGCGAGAGCACGTCAATGGATGTCGGCAAGTGCATCTACATCCGACAGGGCTGGCCTGCGCGCAATGGCGGCCTGGAAAGGGCCTTCATCGAATGGGCACAATCCGACAGCAGCATTGAGGCGTTCTGCAAGATCAGCGAGAACCGCCACGACTTTGCCCGCTTGCGTTACGTGAAGGACGACGGGCTACCGGCGTTCTATTTTCCGGATTTCATGGTCCGCACCACGGATGCGATCTACATGGTCGAAACCAAGTCGCAGCAGCAGACCACCCATCCCAACGTGCAGCGAAAACTCAAGGCAGCGGCCACGTGGTGCAAACGCATCAATGCGCTGGCATCCTACGACCGCGGCGGTCGCGAATGGCACTACGCGCTGGTCAACGAGTCCATCTTCGATGACTGGCGGCGCAAAGGTGCTCGGCTCGGCGAGTTGTTGGCGTTCTCTAGGATCAGGCCTGTGGCCGATGCAACGTCGCAAGGTACGCTTTCGCTATAGAGGCGCCCCGAACCTCAGTGGCCCCTTTCTTCCTGTCGTGTTGCCTGGCTTTTGCCGGTGCCGCACGTGAGCCGACAACGACCGCATCCTCGTGCGCTAGGTCACGCTGCTTTCGGATTCTTCCAGCGAAGCCAAACCCCGCTTGATGAATTCATCCTGCAACTGCCGCTTGCGAACCTGTTCGCGCACGGAGGTCGCAACGAAGGCGGATAACGTCTCACCCTCCTTCAACAACGACTCGATCTCCGATCGCAGTGCCGGATCGACGCGTACCGAGGGGAACCTGGCGGTCTTCATGCAATCTCCCGTGCATCGTTCTATTAGGAACGATGCGCCTGCGCCTGCCGCGTGGCAAGCGCGGTGGCCTCAGAGGATGTACCGACTCAAATCCGGATCCTGCGCCAGCTCGCCGAGGTGGGCGTCCACGTAGGCGCGGTCGATGACGATGCTGCCGCCCTTGTCCGGGGCGTCGAAGCTCAGCGTTTCCAGCAGGCGCTCCAGCACCGTGTGCAGGCGACGCGCGCCGATGTTCTCCTGGCGTTCGTTGACGTGCGCGGCGATCTCGGCGAGACGCTCCACCGCATCGCTCGCGAACTCCAGTTGCAGGCCTTCGGTGCCCATCAGCTCGACGTACTGCTTGGTCAGCGAGGCCTTGGGCTCGGTGAGGATGCGGACGAAGTCGTCCTTGCCCAGCGCGCCCAGCTCCACGCGGATCGGGAAACGGCCCTGCATTTCCGGGATCAGGTCGCTGGGCTTGGCCAGGTGGAACGCGCCGCTGGCGATGAACAGGATGTGGTCGGTCTTCACCGCGCCGTACTTGGTGCTGACGGTGCTGCCCTCGACCAGCGGCAGCAGGTCGCGCTGCACGCCTTCGCGGCTGACGTCGGCGCCATAGCCTTCGCTGCGCTTGGCGACCTTGTCGATCTCGTCGATGAAGACGATGCCGTGCTGTTCGCAGGCCTCGATCGCGGCTTCGCGGACCTCGTCCTCGTTGACCAGCTTGCCGGCTTCTTCCTCGATCAGCATCGGCCGCGCGGCCTTGATCGACATGGTCTTCTTGTGGGTCTTGCCGCCGGCCAACTGGCCGAACACCTGGCGCAGCTGCTGGCCCATTTCCTCCATGCCCGGCGGGGTCATGATGTCGACGCCCACGTTCGCGGCCAGGTCGAGCTCGATCTCGCGCTCGTCCAGTTCGCCGGCACACAACTGCTTGCGCAGCTTCTGCCGCGTCTGCGATTCCTGCGACGACGGCTCCGCACCGATGTCGACGGTGGTGGTCGCGTTGGGATTGAAGCCGAACGCGGGCGCGGCCTCCCGCTTGGGCAGCAGCGCGTCCAGGATGCGATCTTCGGCGCGGTCCTCCGCCTGCGTGCGCACGCGCGTCTTGGCCTGCGCGCGATACAGCTTGACTGCGGTATCGGCCAGGTCGCGGATGATCTGCTCCACGTCCTTGCCGACATAGCCGACCTCGGTGAAGCGCGTGGCTTCGACCTTCACGAACGGCGCGTTCGCCAGCGTGGCCAGGCGCCGCGCGATCTCGGTCTTGCCGACGCCGGTGGGGCCGATCATCAGGATGTTCTTCGGCATCACCTCGTTGCGCAGTTCGGGCGCGAGCTGCGCGCGCCGCCAGCGGTTGCGCAGGGCGATGGCGACCGCGCGCTTGGCCGCGTGCTGGCCGACGATGTGGCGATCCAGCTCCGCGACGATCTCGCGCGGGGTCATGTTGGTGGACGCGTTGTCGATCTTGTGCATGCTTTTTGCTCGTCGTTTCTTGTGTTTCCTTCTCCCCTTGAGGGGGAAGGTGCCCGAAGGGCGGATGAGGGGTGCTGTTTGCGGGCCTGCACGATCAAGCGCACCCTCACCCCAGCCCTCTCCCGCAGGCGGGAGAGGGAGACTGCGTCAAAGCTGCTCCACCACGATATTGCGATTGGTATAGATGCAGATATCGCCTGCGATGTTCAGTGCTTCGGTGGCGACGGACTTCGCATCGAGTTCGGTATGCGCCAGCAGCGCGCGTGCCGCGGACAGCGCATACATGCCGCCGGAGCCAATCGCGATCAGGCCGTCTTCCGGCTCGATCACGTCGCCGGTGCCGCTGATGACCAGGCTGGTCTCGGCATCGGCCACGGCCAGCAAGGCTTCCAGCTTCCCGAAGCGGCGCTCGGTACGCCAATCCTTGGCCATCTCGACCGCGGCGCGCTGTAACTGGCCGTGTTTTTCCAGCTTGGCTTCGAACAACTCGAAGAGGGTGAAGGCATCGGCGGCTGCGCCCGCGAAACCGGCCAGCACATGGCCGTTCTTGCCGAGCCGGCGCACCTTGCGGGCGTTGGCCTTCATCACCGTGTGGCCCAGGGTGACCTGGCCGTCGCCGGCGATCACCACCTGGCCGTTGCGGCGAACCGAGACGATGGTGGTGGCATGGAACACGGTGGGATTCTGGCTGGGGTCCATCGGCATCTCCTGTGAAACCACGATGTGGGGACACGGCCGCGCGCTTCAAGCATGCCTTCGGGCACACTGGCGACATGCCGGACCTGATCAGCATCGCCGTCCCCATCTACAACACCGCCCGCTTCCTGCCGGCGGCGCTGGACAGCCTGCTGGCGCAGGACTACCCGCATTGGGAATGCCTGCTCTGGGATGACGGATCGACCGACGGCTCCGGCGACATCGCCGCCGGTTACGCCGTGCGCGATCCACGCTTCCGCGTGCTCGGCGATGGCCGCAATCGCGGGGTCAGCGCGACCTGCGCCGCCGCCCTGTCCGAGGCCCGCGGCGAGTACGTCGCGATCCTCGACAGCGACGACATGCTGGAGCCGGATGCGCTGTCGTCGATGCTGGCCTTCATGCACGCCAACCCGCGACTCGGCATGGCGTATTCGGAGTATGT
>Ga0075158_10003998_pt1 | contig 10240 bp, 8 predicted proteins | sample JI91814BDNA_FD_70968 | JGI IMG/M metagenome (GOLD analysis project Ga0075158, IMG submission 70968) | Wastewater effluent complex algal communities from Wisconsin, to seasonally profile nutrient transformation and Carbon sequestration -... | ecosystem: Engineered > WWTP > Effluent > Algae... | reverse complement strand
AGCGCCCCTTATACTACCTTGTCCTCGACCGTGCGGATCCCAATCGCCCGGGTTTTCCAGTCATCCTTGGGAATCTCCACCCTCCGCAGCGGCTGATGTCTCCACCTTTGCGTTACCAACCGTTCGTGTAGTTCCTTCAGTCGCTCGCCCAGCTTTTCCCCATACTGTGCCTTGCTCACCTTGTCCACGTCCACCGCCGCATCAGCTCGCAACTTCTCATACGACGTTTGCAGCGTCCCTTGGTCCACCAGATGCGCCAACGAATGAAATAACTGCTGGCCGACCTCTCTTTCTTAGAGTGCTGCGGCCCCGTGGCGGTTCTCCGGACATAAGGAGTGGCAGAAAGTCCAGCTCGCTAGAATATAGAATCTGGAGAGTTTCTGGCGCCGTTTGTTTCTACGATCCGTTTGATCAGGTTGGACGTCGGATCATCGTCATGGACGTGCGGGACGCACACCTAGTAAAATAGCTCGATAAAGCCGGTTAGCGTATGTCCAGGCAGCGCTAGGGTGTTACTGACATCCTGGGCTGCAGTAAGAGTCCTTAGATCGGCTGTCCAACCGGCGCCAATACCAAACCAGCGGATGATGACGCTCAGTTGGGCTCTGAGAACCGACCATGAGAAGGCAAACCGGCTGTCAGCCATCGATGGAAAGTCGACCAGCATTCCGGGGGAGTACAGAACGGTCAAGGCAACACCGACCGGGATGCCGACACGGAGTCGCATGCCGAGATCGGCATAGGGATTCAAGGTGCGAATGGAGTGGTGCCACTGCGCCCCCAGCCCAGCGAGCAGCGAGTACTCTAGCCGATCGCGATACAGCACCGAGAACACCCGGAAGAGCCCACCACCTGAAAGCTGGAGTCCCACGCGACCGCTCAGGTTGTCGCTTTCGAGCACCGAGGGATCGCCAAAGCTGGCTCCGGCTCCTACGTAAAACCCGAAGCGGTACAGCGGCATCGGCGCTATGGTTGGCTTGATGGGTGGCGGCGGCACCGATTCGTCGACTTTGGCTTTGTCGGCTGCGGTCTCGGCCTTTTTGGTATCCGCCGCTGAGTGCATCCCGCGGGTGATGACCGCTTGGATTAGTTTCAGGAGCTCCTGACATTGGGTTTCGCTGGCGACCCGCTTATACTGATCAACGTTGCGCTGGACAAAGTCGGAGGACTGCAGACCGGGATGACCCTTGATCTGCAGCAACTTGCTGTGCAGGGCCAACAGGACACCACAGCTGCCCGCATGCGCCCCGAGCTCAGATGAATCGAGCGCTTCCAGCGCCCGCACCACCGCCAGGTTCCACGCTAGCGCGTAGACAATTACTACGGCGGGTCGGTCCTGCAAGAGCTCGGACTTCTCGAAAGCCTCGTTGATCTTCGTGCGCCACCGATCCTCGAAAAAGTAGCGTTTCACTTGATCAGATTCGTCTTTCTGCGACTCTAGAACATGATCCGCGAACGCGGCGAGTAACACTGACGCTGTGGCTTCGACATCATCTTCGAACTTTTTTACGTACGTGTCACGAGCTTGGTCGATATAATCGCTAACCGTTCTGGCCGCCACGACGAAGCCGTCTTCAGCGCTCTTGGTGCGCGCGGCAAGCATTCCCGCAAGCTGTCCATTCTGATCGAGCAGCAGGCTGCCAGCATCGGAGTCGGTTGTTTTGGCATTGATCAAGAAGCCACGGGCTTCGTTTTGCGGCCGATACACAACGGAATTTGTGACGGCTGTCTCCCGCTGCGAAAGCTTGTGCGAGTAAAGACCCAGGTGCTCGCCGAAACCTATCTTGAGGAGGGTTTGTTTGTCGCTGACCTCGGAGGCCTGCTTGTTTACCACCAGCGGTGTGCAGGTCTTCTTGCCTTCGAGTGCTAAAATTGCCAGGTCCGAGCTTGCTGAGCTCATGATAGTGGTCGCTGGTTGACCGCCGCCCATCACGACCTCCGACCCGTCCTCGTGAGGAAGTCGCACCGCGAGCGCCACGGCGTTTTGTACCAGGGCCTTGCTGGTCATGATCTGGCACGACTTGTTGATGATGAAGCCTGTCCCCAATCGGACGTTGGGAATCGCTAGCGGGAGACGGCCGTGCTTGCCAAAGTCATAGTCTTCAAACTTGGGCGCTTCCAATGCGATCACCATGACTACGCTAAGCCTCACGTCATCCACAGGTGACGCGGCGGCGGGCGCACAGAGGAACTGCATCGAGCCAAGACCGAACAGGATATAGACTAGACGACTATTCATAGATGCCATCCTTTGACTTATGCGGCAAGCCTCTGCGGGTTTACTTCAATACGATTTCGTACTGTTCGCAGCCGCGCCTCAGCTCGGCACAGCTCTCGTCACTGACACCGAGCAAGTCCAGCTTGATCTGCGCCGTAGTCCCGTTGTGTTCCTTGCACGCGGCAATGCCTTCGGAAACTAGCAGCGCGTCACGTTCCGCCGAGCCGGTTGGGAAACAATCGGAAGACTTACAGAGCGCAGCAGCTGGGCGACCAGCAAGCTTGTCTGTGCTTCGGGGCTTCCCTGCCCGGCCAGTTGGCGAGTGAGTACCCCCGGTGGGTTTTCCTGGCTCGTCAAAGGGCTCCAATACCACGTCAATTAGCGGCGGCTTCGTAGCCGGATGCTGCCCATTGCTCGGTGTCGGAGGCTCTTTGAGAAGCGGTGTCGGCATGGCAGTCCCGGGAACTGATGGTGCCGGATCTTGCGATGCCGTCCGCACACCGGCGACGGACTTTTTGATTCCGGAATGAATGTAAGAAGTCATCGCGCCCGCCACGCCAGCCAGTGCAATCAGCAGCACCGCCAGCCCTCGCCCAACCCGGCTCGTAGGTAATAGCGCTGGCATCCGCATCGCGGCCGGCTCGATTATGCGGCTGCCATCGGGCTGCTCCCCATCCACGCCAACCAGCGCAGGCGGCAGAAACGGCGGTGCGAGATCGGCACCGGGAGCAGCGATGAGCTGGGCGAGACGGACAGAGGGATAACCCATCGTCACCAGACTGGTTTTGCCGAGTTCCACCGCGTCCTGGATGCTGCGACCAAAGCCCAGCGCATCGTAAAAAGCCGTCGCAAACGCCGTAACTCCGGCTGTCCCCAACTCGGAGTCGGTGCAGATGGCGCAGCCCGCGGCCTCGGCCAGCGCCTGGGCCTGCTCCGGCTGCGCAGAGGAATAGCAGCCACTTAGCACCACCAAGCGAAGGTTGTCGCGGAGGACACTGAACATCTGCCGCAGCGCCAGAGGGTCCATCGGATGCAGGACGCTCGCAGGTTCCTGCCCGTTAAGCGTCAGTACTCCGGTACCCTCTTCGTTCCCGCCAAAGTGAACGATATGTGGCTTGTGACGCATCAAGGCCACTGCCAGCTCGTTAGCGCGAAGTCCAGGCTGCATGACGAACACGAAGCGCGAGCCGTACGGGCGGCGCAAAAGGCCTTGCCGCATCCGCTCTGCTTCCTCACCGAGCCGATGGCGACCAGCCACGCTCGGGTTAGCCGAGACAAACAGGATCCGCACGCTCTCGTCCGCAGCAAGCGGGCTGGCGGGCCGGACGGGTTGGGATGCTACCAACGCCGCGCTGGCCCGAACGAAAGAGCTCCGCAGCGCGGCCAGATCAAGTACTTCCCAGAGCCTCTTCAACCCCTGCGCAACGTCGAGCCAGGCCGCATCTTTATTCGGCCAATCATCGATAAATCGCTCACCCGTCGGTAGCGGGCTGTTCTGACCGAGCGGCACTTCGGTCCAAGGCGTGCTTCGGACGAGTACCGGGACCACGTGCTTTTGTTGCGCCATGGCACGCAGCGCCAATCCATAGAGATCCCAGAAGGCCGGAGTGACTAGGAGTACAACGATATCTGCCTGGTCTACTGCGCGCTCCTTGCGCGCTAAGGCTCTGCTCCCGGCGGTAACATCCTGGTCGCGGAGGAGCCGAAGTACTTTATGCACCCGCTCGAACACCGCCAGTTGCTGAGCCAGGGCCTGTTCATGTAGCGCATCCGCTTGCGCGTACAGAATGTAGACCACTATCTCCATGGGCGAATACTACTAAGGCACTAAAAGCGAAACAACACGAAAATCAAAAATTGTCGCGACGCGCCGGTCACAGTCTGGTTTGCAAAAAACTTTGTCAGAAAAGTCGTCCTGCCATCGTATTTCGTCGGTTGAAGGAGAATTAGGTCCCGCACATGCCTTTGCCGATCGGCGGAGAAAACGCGACGCAAAATTTCTTTCATCTAGCTATCAATGCCGTGCTATAGAGAAAAGGTTACCGTCAGAAGTGCACATCGCGACAATTGCAATGAAATGAATTGAATTGAGGAGCAACCCATGCCCAGCCAAGGTCCCCCCTCCGGCTCATCACCGTCCCCTAAAAGACCGATCGTCGAAGAAGGAAAAGAAGAACGCTGGTATTCGTACGAGCCCACCTCCAAGGCCGTTCCTGCTCAGGGGAACTCTGGGAAAGCGGAAGAGCCAGTTCCCGAGCAGTCTTCCAGCAAGGACTCCGCCGAACGACCATAAGAGCTGGATGGCACCCCTGCGGATAGGGCTCTGGCGAAGCAAGCTGCTAGGCAAAGTACTGGCAGGGCTTGTCGCGTCTGGGATCGGGATCGGCTGGTGGTGCGGACAAAAACTGCCGCTTGCAGCGACCCCGGTGGGCTGCGGCGTCCAGCATTCCAATGGCAGCTGTGAGCTCTTCGCCCATCGCAAGTTGCGGATTCTGCTCGAGGGCGATTCAGACATCGCCATCTCTGTATGGCACGGCTTGCGGCCACTGACCCCGCAGCATGTCGAATGGGAAGACCATGCACGACTCCTAAGCCTGGCCATTCCTAGCGGCCATGCAGCGCTGCGCCTGCTATTGCGGCGCGGCCTCTGCTGGCGCCTCGTCCGCCTGAAAGTCGAAGAGTCGCACTCGCCAGACTGGCTGCTTCAGGCCAGAGAGCAGTGGAGTAACGGTCAAGGTACACTTGCCCAAGCAACGCTAGAAGCCAGACTAGCGCAACCCATTACGCCGCGAGATCAGGCTGATACCCTAGGAATCCTGGCACGGATCGATCGCGAGCAAGACCGTGTCGATCGCGCGCGCCGCCGGTTTTACCAGGCACTCGCGGCCGACCGCCGGGCGGGATTGGTGTCAAACGAGATCGACGATTTGATGTCTCTGGCGCGGCTGCTGAACCGTCGTTACCATCAGCCGGCAGCGGCCCAGGCGCTCTGGGCAGAGCGGGAGGATCTCCTGGTGCAGATGCCGGAGATGCAGCCATGGCGGCTCTTGCACATGTCGATATACCGACAGAAAGCCGGCGACATGCGGGCAGCGATGGGCTATGTCGACGAAGGCAAAATCCTGGCCCGCCGATTTGGCGATCAGGACGTGCTCATGGAGCTGATTTCCCAGCAGGCCACCCTGTTAAATCAGCTGGGGAGGCTCAGCGAGTCGGAGGTTGCGCTGCAGGAGCACGTGGAAGCAGATCCCGAGGCCTGCCGGCAAGCCGAGCTGCTCGCGGATCAGGCATGGCTTCGTATTCTGAATCGCCGAGCGCAGCGGCCGGAGTCGCCTCGCGATCCCAAACAGAATGTGCAGCCTCTGCTCGATAAAGCTCTAGCGCTGGTCCACAAGCGCTGTGCGCAGCCCAACCTCGAAGCGAAAATATTGACCTACCAGGGACACGCGGAGCTCTTGGATGGCAGCTATCTGACCGCGGCGACTCAGGTCGATGCGGCGCAGCAAGCGCTCAGAAAGCGCGACCCAAACCTGGAGCACCCCGCCCCGGAGCTGGAAATTGAGTGGCTGGACATTCAAGGCCGAGCGGCGATCGGTCAGAAAGACTGGCGCGCAGCGCAGCGCAGCTATTCAGTGATGGTCGAGCGGGCACGTATTCTCGATGACTACGAGGCAGTGTGGCGGGCTAACATCGGACTCGCCTGGGCCAGCGAGCAGGATGAGCCCAAGCGGGCCTGCCAGCTGTATCAGCAGGCCGAGACCTATCTGGACGAGCGGAGCCTGAGCATGCCGCTGGGGATCGGGCGTGGCCCATTCCTAGGCAGGTTTGAGTGGGGTACCCGACTCTACATCGACCTTTTACACCGCCTTGGGCTAGATGGCGATGCAATGATGGCAGCCCGTCATGCGCGCGCCCGCGGCCTATGGGCGCTCAGTTTGATCGAGCGCATTAAGAACATCGATAGCGCAACCCGCGCGCGCTGGGACGCAGCGATGTCCAGGTACGGCGATGAGCGGCGGGAGCTGGATCAAATCGTGATCGCGGGCAGCGGCGCTTCGCGGGCTAAGGTAGCAGAAGCGGAACAGCGTCGAGCAGCTCAGACCAAGCGGCTCTGGGGGTCGCTGGATAAAGCGCTGGCCGTCCTTGGCGAGCGCCCGGGACGGCCGCAGTTTCAGCTTCCCGCGCCCCATGAGGTGGTGCTAACGTGTCATCCGGCGAAAACGGGCTGGCTATGCTTCGCCGCGGATCGGAAGGGTGTCAGCAGTAGTCGACTGAATCGACTGGACATAAAGGCGGACAACCAGACGCTAGCGACGCAGCTGCTCGCTCCGTTCGCGGCGATGCTTAAGGATGCCCAGCAGGTGCGTATCATCGCCTACGGCGAGCTGCGCCAGGTCGACATTCACCGCCTGCCATTTGCCGGTAAATCGCTGGGCGAAGCGCGCGAGGTCGTCTATGCGCTCGATGCGCCTTGGTACGCTCGGCGGCCACAGACCAAGGAGGCGCCCGCGCCCGGCCTGGCGGTGCTACTCTTCGACCCCGATGAAACGCTGCAAGCCAGCCGTCGCTCAGCAGGATGGATTGCCAAGTCGCTGCGTGCGGCGGGCTGGCAGCTGCGAATGCAAGTGGGCAGCACGCCGGGACCCAGCGATGCCCCTGACTCTGCCGGTGGAGCGAAGCAGATACTGCTGACGAAGCGGGACGAGCTGCTGCGTCAGCTAGGTCACGCCGAACTCTTTCATTACGTCGGCCACGCCGATTTCGCGACCAATGGGGTCTGGGAGCACTCTCTGCGCACTACGGACCAGGGCGGCGTTCTGGTCGGCGACATCCTGCTCCTTGATCGCGTCCCACCCAGAGTGTCGCTATTCGCATGTAACTCCGGACTCTCCGCAGAGGAGATCGGCGGACTGGAAGGGCTCGGGCTGGCACAGTCTTTTTTGCTGCGCGGGAGTAGGTGGGTCTTAGCGACGGTGCGAAATGTTGACGACGCGCTGGCCTCGGCAGTGGCGATCGAGTTTTATCGGCGCCTTAGCGAAAGCGGCGCCGACGACCGGCCCTACGGCGCATTACGAGAGGCGGTCTGGCATGCCAAACAGACCCTTCATTTGAACGATCCAGGATCGCTGAACGGACTGACTCCGGATAGGGACCTGGGGGCATTCCGAATTTTTGTGCGCTGATGGCGCTTGACGGGGCAGCGGAGTTCGATGAAACTTTGCAGATCATGCTCGATCCATACCCCATCGCGATCACAATCCTTCATGATCGACGTGATGAGTCGTCGCTGATAGCGTTGCTCCAGCAGCTCAGTACCGCGCAGCGCAGCGGCAAGGTGGCAATCTGGCATCGTGGCAATATGCTCCCAGGAGGAAACATCCCTGCCACGATTCGCCAGCGCATCCAGAGCGCTCAGATCATCCTCCTGTTTATGAGTGCGGACTTCATCGCCGATCACTCTAGCGAACTGCAGCAAGCAGTCTTGGCCCAGCGGCATGGCACGGTCGTGGTGCCGGTGTTATGTCGGCCGGTGCTAATGGACGACCTACCGCTAGATGGGCTGGCAACGCTGCCCCTGGAGTTGCCGGTCAGTCAGCACCGAGATAAGGATGAAGCGTGGGCCGTTGTAGCACGCGACCTCTTGCGGCTTGCGGATATCCTGCGCCAATCCTTGCCGCTCAAGCCGCTGCTTTCTTTGGCTGCAGACACGGCCGGTGGGTCCGGAGCTCTAGCGAAGGACGCGCCGCCGATCCACGGCAAGATCGTAGTCCTATTTCTGAGCTCATCGCCGCTCGATGCCTCGACGGTGGATGCGGGTCGAGATGTTAAGAATATCGATCGTTGCTTGAAAGCCTTCGCCAGCCGAGATCGATTTGAGCTGGTGCAGAAGTGGGCCGTCGCTACCGAAGAGCTGACCCAGCTTTTGCTCGATCATCGCCCAAACATCGTCCACTTCACGGGCCATGGTACCCGCTCCGGACAGATCGTTTTAGAGGACGGACACGGACAGGCGCGCGCGGTCCCGACGGAACCCCTGGCCAAGCTCTTCGCCGCGCTCAGCCCCTTCAGCAACATCCAGTGCGTGGTACTCAATGCCTGCTACGCAGAAGTGCAGGCCCGCGCACTTGTCGAGCACGTCAGCTGTGTCGTCGGGATCACGGACAAGGTTCATGCCAAGAGTGCCGCTGCCTTCTCGGCCGGCTTCTATGCCACGCTCGCTGCCGGAGGTTCCTATGCGATGGCTTTCGATATTGGCCGCATCCAGATCGAACTCCTAGAACAGTTTGAGTGCGATCTGCGCCTCCTGGTAAAGCCTGGGCAAGATGCGCATCAGCTCAGGCTCATCGCACCGGCGTCACCCTAGTATGAGTATCTTGACTTAGATTTGTGGATCCGCGCATGGCAACTTTTGATCTTCAGGAGCTACTCAGTGGGAACCGACGCGCTGCGGAATCCTTCGTTCTGGAGTACTCACCCATGTTTTGCAAAATCGTTCAGAACATCCTGGGCGGACCGACTTGGGGAAATCGACAAGAGGACTTGGTCCAGGACATCTTCCTGGCGCTGTTTGAAGACGAAAAGACTCCCTGCAAGGCGTTGCGAGCCTGGCGCGCAGATGGCGGGTCTACGCTGCGGACCTTTCTCTGGCGCTTTGCCCAGTTTCGCTCCTACGATCGTCTGCGCAACCGCGGCTTCGGCAACAAAAATACGCAGCTCGTGCCGCCCGATGAGCTCGGGCGACTTGCCAATACGACGCCGGAGTCCATGCTAAGCAGTGACAGTAGGCAGGATTGCGCGGCTCTGATTCAGGTAGCATGTCAGGTATTGTCTGACATCGATCAGCGCTTCTTTGAGGAAGCGTTCATCAATGACTGTGCAGTAAGCGAGATGGCCCAGCGCTGGGAAACGACGGAAGGTGCTATCCACCAGCGCCGCACGCGAGTGCGCCGGGCGGTAGTTCAGGCATTTTACCAAGCGACGCTTGAGCAAAAATAGGTGCCCGCGTGTCAGAAAGGTCAGCACTGATTCATAGTACTCAATACGATGGTGGAGCTTCTCATGACCGAGGATGAGCGTCACAGGTGGCTGCATGGCATCCAGGCAGCTGAAGCCGAAGAGCTGGACAGTCTTGAGGCCAACATCGATCCCCAACGCGATCGCGTGATTGCCGATGCCGTGGCCAAACAGCTATGGATGAAAAAACCGCGGCAGGTAGTCTTCAGGGCTCGTCGGGTATTTTATTATGTGGCCGCGCTGGCCGCAGGTATTGGCATCGTAATGGCCGCAAGGCTGTTTACCCAGCCGAGCGCTCCGCTGGTCGCCATGCACATCCACCTCCATGGTGACACCAGCGTCCTGGGCACCGGCACGGCGCAGCCAGCGGTGGTTCGCTTGGCTTCCGACTCAACGCTCCACATCGACATCCAACCGGACCAGGATATCTCCGAGGCGCTGGAGGTCCATGCATACCTGTATCAGCGCGATCAGCAGCTCCTGACTCCCTTAGTGGTTAACCTGCAGCGCTCAGCGCAAGGGCGGCTGCAGGGCAAGAAACGAGTTGCCGAATTTCCCCCGGTGGCAGGTGGCAGCCTGGAAACAGTGTTCGTGGTGGCGCGGCCCGCCGAACTGCCCAGTGATGCCGAAGTCACGCGAATTCTTGCCACTGGAACAGCGTCGGACAACCGTGCATTTCAGCTCTTGACTGAGAAAATCGAGCTTCATCGCTAAGCCGATCGCCTCCCGAACCCGCGCTACCTCTTCGCTACGGAACATATCAATGACTTTGCAACTCAAGACAGCCGGAATTTACTGTAGCTTCTCCTTTGGTTGAAGCTCCTCTGACGAGGGCTCTGGGCTGGGTGGGTTGATCCAGATAGACTCGGGGAGTCTCGGCAAGACGGGGATTCCGTGTTGAGCACGGCAGCGCGAGCTGCGCGCTGCTCAGCCGCCTGGCCCAAATGGACCTTGACCTTGCCTCGATTTAGTGGACAGTTCCCTAAACGCTTTCGCAACACAGCCCTC
>Ga0075158_10003995_pt1 | contig 10244 bp, 10 predicted proteins | sample JI91814BDNA_FD_70968 | JGI IMG/M metagenome (GOLD analysis project Ga0075158, IMG submission 70968) | Wastewater effluent complex algal communities from Wisconsin, to seasonally profile nutrient transformation and Carbon sequestration -... | ecosystem: Engineered > WWTP > Effluent > Algae... | reverse complement strand
CTTTATATGTGGATGAAAGAAGTGATTGAAATTACACAACCAAAAATTTTTATCGCAGAAAATGTAAAAGGCTTAGTAAATCTAGGTGATGTAAAATCAATCATCCAAAATGATTTTTCTTCTGCGAATGGAAACGGCTATATTGTACTTGATCCACAAATTTTACATTCAGCAGATTTTGGCGTTCCTCAATCGAGAGAAAGAGTAATTTTTATAGGTATTAAAAAATCTGCGCTTAAAAAATCGGCATTATCAGAGTTGGAAAAAGAAACGATTTCAGAACAATACAATCCTTATCCAAATCCTACACATAGTTTTACAGTTGAGGGCAAAAATTTGAAACACTTTGTACAGTTAAAAGATGTATTCAAACATTTATTAGAACCCGAAAATACTGAAGATATATCTCAAAGATATTACTCAAAAGCTAAGTTTATGGGAAAACATTGCCAAGGACAAACTGAAATAAAATTGGAAAGCATTTCGCCTACAATTCGTTCTGAACACCACGGAAATATTGAGTTTAGGCGACTTTCAAAAGAAAATGGCGGACAAATTGAAAACGAACTAAACAAAGGATTAAAAGAAAGAAGATTAACTGTTAGAGAATGTGCTTTAATTCAAACTTTTCCGCCTGATTATGATTTTGTAATTGAAAACAAGAACGGACGAAAAGGTTCATTTTTGGTTAGTCCATCGCAAGCATATAAAATTATTGGTAACGCTGTTCCACCGCTTTTGGCTTATAATTTAGCCAAGAGAATTGAAGAGGTTTGGGACTTATATTTTAAGAAGTAACGATGATAATTTCAGTAAATTCAGACCCAAACAGAAGCGAATTTGATTCTTTACTAGGCTCAACAATTGACGAGTTGAATGTACACGCTCTAAAATCATCAAAGAAAGTGGCTGCTCTTATAGGTAGAAATCTTGAGCCTTATGTAAGAGATGTAATAACAGATTTGGCAGTTGGAACGCCATTTGAGAATTCAATCGAACTTATCGGAGGACAAAAATTTCCTGACATTGTTGCCAAGAAATATTACGGTATTGAAGTAAAAACAACAACTCAGAACCATTGGAAAACAACAGGAAATAGTGTTTTAGAAAGTACTAGAGTTGACGATGTAGAACGCATTTTTATGTTGTTTGCTAAATTGGCAAGCCCAATAGAATTTCGTTGTCGTCCTTATGAAGAAGTTTTGTCGGAGGTCGTTGTTACGCATTCACCACGCTATTTGATTGATATGAATTTGGAGCAAGGCAAAACCATTTTCGATAAAATAAAAATACCTTATGACACTTTACGTAAAAAGGAAAATCCGATTAGACCAATTGTCGATTTTTACAAAAGCAAACTGAAACCAGGCGAAGAACTTTGGTGGATGGATGCCGAAAACAACAGTAAAGCAAGCAATATCGTTATCAGAATTTGGAACAATCTTTTCCTGAAAGAAAAACAGGAATTGAAAAACAGAGCTATGGTTTACTTTCCCGAACTTTTTGGGAACAGTAGCGATAAATTCGGAAGATTGGCGATTTGGTTGGTAACTCGTGAAGCAGTTGTTTGTCCAAATGTTCGAGATTTATTCACGGCAGGCGGAAAAAGCGATTATTTGATTGGTAAGAAAGTGTATCAAAGAGTGCCAAGAATTTTCTTGAACTTATTCGACAACGTACCAAATATAGTTGAAATCATAATGCAAACATCAGCTTTTGAACTTTCGGAATATTGGGAAATTATGACAACCGACAAAACGAAAATGTTTGATTGGATAGATTTAGTAGCAGAACACGCTATGAAAATTCAAGATGCAAAACATCTAAACGTCAAACAGATATTGACAGAATTAGCACTAAAATAGCCAATACTTTTGGTAGTACATTTGCATTTTAACCAACCGCACAAAGCCTAACAAATATGCAAAATAGCTACTTAGTCTAAGCAAACTGACAGACAAAAATGAATAAAAAACCAAGTCTGAAAAAAGGGGCAACCGCATAACAAGGTATCGTCAAAAGCAGGTCGGAAAGGCTTCAATTAGTCATAAAAATGACTGACAGCCGCATTTTGTCTTTTGAAAAGGTAATTCGCTAAGCAAAATTCTACTTCATACACATCTTTTTCAAGTCCTCCAAGGCCCCTTTATATTCATTCCCATCTACCGAAGTGCGGATACCTTTGATTTTGACGTTTTCCGTAAATTGGTGGAAAGTCCAATCCAAATCTCCCAATCGGTCTTTTCCCGAATAAGCCGCAATCCAGATAGGATAATCATCAATAAAACCTTTCAAATGCAGATTGTAAAAATCCAAACCGGTGTAAACCATCGGTTTGACGCCGTATTTTTGTTCGGCGAGTTTAAGCCAATTCAAAACGCCTTTCCTCAAATTTTCATCTCCCAATTTGCTCTCTTTTTCAATATCCAAGATGGGAATAAAATCACCTTTTTTGAGGATAACATTACTTTGGTAGTTTTCAAACTGTTCGGTTGAATTTTCATTGGGTCGGTAGTAGTGATAGGCACCTCTCAGGTATTTGTGTTTTCCGGCACTTTTCCAATTTTCTTCAAATCTGCGGTCTATACCATCCTTGCCCATGGTAGCTCTTATAAAAATAAATTCAATAGGATGGTGCGAAGTACGCAATTCTTCCCAATTGATTTTGTACTGATAATGTGAAATGTCAATCCCAAAAACGTATTCCGAACTGGAAAGCGAAAGGTTTTCAATGACATTAAAGGGCAAACTTACCATAATAAACCGCACCAATCCAACAATCACGACCAACTGAAAAAAGATGATGCTCAGGTAAATCTTTTTACCCTTAACAGTTCCTTTTGATCGGGTGGAGGATTTCTTTTTCAGCAAACGGTTGGCATTTGTCTGAATCCTTTTCAAAAAAGAGGAAATGATATAATAAACCAACAAAACCAACAATAAAAACAAAATAAAAACACCCAACTGAAAAAGGATGGGATGAATCTCTCTGAAATTGGTTATGTGAAATAGAATTTTTCTCAAAGGAAAGTAGTTAGAAATGAAGTTATTTCTTTTGATACAGTCTTCTTACGCCGAAGTGTTTATTTAAAAAAATCCGATACTTATAACTTTTGGAACGCCAAATTTTAAAAACTCTGTTTGTACAATTAAAGTATAATCAAATGTTTTTGAACAAATGATCCTCTAACGTCAATGACAGCGTTAAAACTCAGGTTTCCGCTTTTCCATAAACGCCGTTGTGCCTTCAACAAAATCTTCCGTGCCAAAGCAATTGCCAAATTCTGAAATCTCAGCTTCAAATCCATTGACACTTTTTTCAAACCCGGCATTGATACTACGAATAGCAGCAGCTATGGCAGTAGAGGAGTTGTGTGCAATTCGAGTTGCTATTTTAAGCGTAAATTCCATCAATTCTTCCGAACTTACCACGTGGTTGACCAATCCCCATTGTAAAGCTTCTTGGGCATTGAGCATGCCTGCCGTCATGATGAGTTCCATCGCTTTGCCTTTTCCTACCAATAGAGGCAAGCGTTGTGTCCCTCCGTATCCGGGAATCAACCCCAAGGATACTTCAGGCAAACCCATTTTGGCATTTTCAGAAGCAATGCGAAAATGAGCGGCCATGGCCAATTCGAGTCCACCTCCCAAAGCATAGCCATTGATGGCTGCTATCACCGGTGTGTTGAGGTTGGCTATAAAATCAAACAAAAGGCGTTGTCCTTCTTCTGCCAAATCAGCGCCTTGACTTTCGTCAAAATCAGAGAATTCGGCAATATCGGCTCCGGCTACAAAGGCTTTGTCACCACTACCGGTCAAGATGATGACACGGCAATTTTCATCCGTATCGGCTTCCGAAACGGCATGACTCAACTCGGCTATCGTATCCTTGTTTAAGGCATTCAGTTTTTGAGGACGATTGATGGTGATAGTGGTTATCCTTGATTGTACGGCGGTTTGGATGTTTTGATAAGACATTTTATAAAATTAGAAATTAGAAATTAGATTCCGATAGCTATCGGAATAGAAATTAGAATTTTGCAAACCATCAAAGCCATTTTTTATTCCTAAAATAGCGCATCATTCCCAATACAATGATAATCATGAAAATCCAAACAAAGAGGTAGCCGTATTTCCAATGAATTTCGGGGAAAAATTCAAAGTTCATTCCATAGACGCCTACAATAAATGTCAAGGGAATAAAGATGGTAGAAATAATGGTCAACACCTGCATGATTTGATTGGTCTTATTGCTAATGCCGGAATGATAAAGATCCAGAATACTCGTGAGACTTTCTTGCAAATACTCAGTGCTTTCATACAAGTACAAAGTGTGTTCATACACGTCACTGAGGTAAGGATTGGTTTTTTTGCTGATGAGCGGATAGATATTGGCTCTCAAATCTCCCAATGCTTCACGTAAAGGTACAATAGCTTTTCTAAAATCAATGAGATGGTTTCTCATTTTTTGAATATCTGTCAAATACCGTTTATCAGGCGATAATAAAACTTTATCTTCAATAATTTCAATTTCATCTTTAAAATGTTCGGTAACGACAAAATAATTATCTACAATGATGTCTATCAAGGCGTAAAAGAGATAATCAACCCCTTTTTGACGGATTTTCCCTTGTTTGTCACGCAAACGAATTCTGATTTTGTCAAACAAATCGCCTTCTGCTTCTTGGAAAGTGAGCAACCAATTTTTACCCAATACCATACTCACTTGCTCCGATTCTACATGATTATCAGCATTGACGGCAAGCATTTTCATCGTAAAAAATAGGTAATCGTCGTAGTCTTCCAATTTGGGGCGGTGATTGGTATTCAGAATATCTTCTAAAGTCAAATTGTGAATTCCAAAATACGTCCCGATTTCTGCAATCAAATCGGTATCGTGCAAACCGTCTATATTGATCCAAGTAGCGGTTGCACTTTCTTTAAAAGCAAAAGAATCCGATATCTTATCAATTTCCAATTCCTGAAACTGTTCATTGAGGTAATCTATGATCGAAATTTTTACTTTGTCGACAGATTTCTTACCTACGTGTTTTAAAGTCCCTGGAGGCAATCCGATTTTTCGAATATCTTCAATATGGGTTTTGGTATTTTGAGCCATTTTTGGGTTTATTTAGAGAAAAATCGAACCAACCATTCGTAAGAGTTTGAATACAAAAATAGGAAGATCAATAAGATTACTAGAATTACTAATGATTTAGTATAATTGGCTTTTTTTCTTTTTTTAAAACGTCCGAAATCAATCTTTTTTTCCATGAGTTAGTCTTTTAATTTCTATGTTTTGAGGCAATTCTAATTCGTGATATAACAATCTCCAACCAAAAGTTTCAACAATTTGTTCAATCATTCTGATGGTATCCAATGCTTTTTCCTGTGCAGTGTTGAGAATGCCACTCTGGGGAATTTTGGCTTCGATGTTTTCTCTCAGTTTGACGTTGATTTGAGTTAAATCGGCTGCATCAAATTTATTAAAAAGGCCATTGCTGATGTCATAATATTCTACTTGCGTTTCAATACTGAGTACTTGTGGTGGAGGAAAATGGGTCAATTCCAAAGTTTTGTTTTTGGGATCGGGTTTGATTTTGATAAGTTTTAAATCAAATCCTACCATTACTTTGGATTGAGATAAAATGATCGCTTTTTTATCGCTCTTGAGCAGATTGAGCAATAGATTCATCGAATCTTTATGATGCATGATTTCGGTAAAATCACTTTCTATTGTAATCAATTTCGATACATTTCTAATTTTCTCCAATAGAATAACCGACTGCTGTTCAGATTTGTCTTTGATAAAAATAGTTCGGAAATAATAAGCCAAAACAGCCACAACCGCAGCCCCAATAATCAATCCAATGATAAATTCCATATTCAGTTATTTGGTGTAAAAGTAAGAAAAATGTTTTATTCTAAATCACAAAAAACAAATCCCAAATTCCATCCCCAATCTAATCCCGATAGCTATCTGGACTAAACTCGCCAATCGGAAATCTAAACTCGGAAATCTAAAATCTAAAATCAATTTTTCTCCCCCGAAGCATCTCCCGCTTCCCCACCGGCCCAGGCAATCTTTCTACTTCAAAGCCAACACTTTGCAATGCTCTCCTCACACTGCCTTTGGCAGAGTAGGTGACCAAAATCCCATCTGTTTTCAAAGCTTTATACAGGTTTGAAAAGATTTTTTCTGTCCATAATTCGGGTTGTACATCGGGTCCAAAGGCGTCAAAATAAATCAGATCAAAAGCCTCCTCCGATTGGAATTGCTCAAATTTCATAGCTTTTTTGTTCAATGTAAAATGAGCGCTGACAACAGAAGTTTCATTCCATGGTGAATTAAAGATTTGTTCCATTAGGGTTGAACATTGTGGAGATGAAAGTATTTGACAAAAATTGAGTGATTGAAATTCTTCATTATTGATGGGATAAGCTTCAAGGCCGGTATATTGAATATGAATGGATCGCCTTTCGGCTTCCAAAGCCGTAATTAGAGCATTCAATCCCGTTCCCAATCCAATTTCGAGGATGGCAATTTCGGTTTTGGATATTTCAGATAAACCACTTTGGATAAAAACATGATAAGCTTCTTGTATAGCACCGTGTTTGGAGTGAAATGTTTCATTCAATTCCGGTACAAATAAACTGCTTGAACCATCGGCTGTTAGTATGATTTTTCGAGTTTGCATGATGAACTTGATTAAATGGTGACTTTTTACTCAATCGTTGTAGTAATTTTAGGCAAAAATACCATATAATTTGATAGTTTCAATTTATAACGATTTCATATTTTTTGTTGAATCATTAAAAAAACAGCATCAATTTGACGTAGTAATTATGAAAATCTCAAAAGAGCACTAAAATATGGGTTGGTATACTGCAATATTCGTAATTTTTTTTTAACTTCGTCGCATCATTAAATACTTATATCATGAACGCAGATATTTCTAAAAAGTTCGTTATTGAGAAGGCCCAAAAATCTCGTTTTCACGAAGTAGATTTTGAAAATTTACTTTTTGGAAAGGTATTTACAGACCACATGTTTGAGTGTGATTTTGTAGATGGAGCATGGCAAACACCTACCATCAGACCGTATCAACCCATTATGGTAGAACCCTCGTGGAAAGTATTCCATTATGGACAGGCGGTATTTGAAGGTATGAAAGCCTATAAGGATGAAAACGACCAAATTTTCATGTTTCGTCCCGACCAGAATCAAGAACGAATCAACAAATCTGCCGTGAGATTAGCCATTCCCGAATTTCCGAAAGAATGGTTTTTCGAAGCTTTAAACCGTCTTTTGGTTTTGGATCAACAGTGGATTAGAAAGGGTTTAGGCAATGTATTATACATTCGACCTTTTGTATTTGCAACCGAACCAGCCATTCTGGCTGCACCATCCACAACGTATAAGTTTATGGTCATCATGTCACCGGTGAAGAGTTATTTTAGAGGTGACGTTAGTGTGGTGATTGCGCAACATTACAGTCGTTCAGCCGATGGAGGTGTTGGTGCTGCAAAAGCAGCCGGAAACTATGCCGGTCAGTTTTTCCCAACCAATTTAGCAGCCAAGGAAGGTTATCAACAAGTCATTTGGACCGATGCCAATACGCATACATATCTGGAAGAAGCCGGAACGATGAACGTATTTTTCCGCATCAACGATACATTGTTGACAGCACCGGTAAGTGATCGAATTTTAGATGGTGTCACGAGAAAGAGTATTATCGATTTAGCTGAAAATGAAGGCATTCCGGTCGAAGTGAGGAAAGTGACCGTTCACGAATTGGTCGCTGCCGCCAAAGATGGTAGTTTGAAAGAAATATTTGGAGCCGGAACAGCCGTAACCGTAGGACCTGTAAAGAGTTTTGCATACGATGGAGTGGATTATCCGGTGATCCCACCTGCCGAATCTTACGCGGCTCGTTTCAAAGAAAGACTTTTAAATATTCAGTACAATCTAGCTCCCGATCCATTTGGATGGAGATATCAGGTTACTGAAAATAATTATTAAATACCATTCTTTTTCCCCAAAGAATTATTTTCTTTTGAGGAAAGAATGTACTTTTGTAGAAGTTGTCCGAAAGATGATCCAGCATCGTTTTTCAGGCAACTTCTTCAACTTTAATCCGATTGATCATGGAAGTTCCAACAATGGCTGAATTGACAGCCAAAGGTTTACAACCCGATATCCTTTTTTGGGTAGGATGCGCCGGCAGTTATGATGACCGCGCTAAAAAAATTACCCGAGCTTTTGTCAAAATCCTCCAACATGCACAAGTCAATTTTGCCGTGTTAGGCACTGAAGAGAGTTGCACCGGAGATCCAGCCAAAAGAGCCGGCAATGAAATGTTGTTTCAAATGCAGGCATTGACCAATATTGAAATCATGAATGCTTATGAGGTCAAAAAGATTGTAACTACTTGTCCGCATTGCTTCAACATCATCAAAAATGAATATCCGCAATTGGGTGGTAATTATGAAGTGATTCATCATACCCAACTCATAGACGCCTTGATCCAAGAAGGCAAACTCAAAATCGAAGGCGGAAGTTATAAAGGCAAACGCTTGACCTACCACGATCCTTGTTATTTGGGTAGAGCCAATGGGGTTTATGAAGTTCCCCGTAACGTATTACAAAAACTCGAATCCGATTTACAGGATGTTGAACAAAGCAAAGCCAAGGCCACTTGTTGCGGTGCAGGCGGTGCTCAAATGTTTAAGGAAGCGGAAAAAGGCAATCGTGAAGTTTTTGAAAAACGCACAGACGAATTGATGGCTCAAAAACCTCAGGTCATCGCTACGGCTTGTGCTTATTGTAATACCATGCTCACCGATGGCATCAAAGGACTCAACAAAGAAAATGAAATTGAAGTATTGGATGTAGCGGAATTGATTGCTAAAGATTTGTAAAATTAACTTATGCCAACCTTAAAATCCATCATTCAAGCGGCTAGATTAAGAACTTTACCACTTTCTGTTTCAGGTATAATTGTAGGTAGTTTTTTGGCTGCTAGCAAAGGTTTTTTTGAGTGGGAAATCTTAGTGTTGGCTCTATGTACCACTATAGGTTTTCAAATCTTATCCAATTTTGCCAATGATTACGGCGATGGGGTCAAAGGTACCGATAATGCAGATCGCATTGGACCACAGCGCGCCATTCAAAGTGGCAGTATTACCCAAAAACAAATGCTTTACATACTTTTTATTACTGGTATCATTACTTTGTTATTGGCATTGGCTCTGATTTTTGTTTCTTTTGTTTCCGACCAATGGTTGTACATCAGCGTGTTTTTTTTCTTGGGAGTGGCGAGTATAGCTGCTGCCATCAAATATACGGTAGGTAATAACGCCTATGGGTATTCTGGTTTGGGCGATTTGTTTGTCTTGTTGTTTTTTGGTCTACTCAGTGTGGTTGGAAGTTATTTTTTATATACCCATGAGTTGGATTGGACCTTATTTCTGCCTGCGTTGTCTGTGGGTTTGTTGAGTGTGGGCGTTTTACATCTCAACAATATGCGTGACAGAGTTTCAGATATGAAAGCCGGAAAAAACACCATGGCAGTTAAAATGGGCGAAGAAAAATCAAAGAAATACTATTATTACCTCATCGGATTTTCATTGGCATTTGCTCTTTTTTATGTCAATTTTCACTTTACCTCTTTTTGGCAATTCCTATTTCTTTTGGCTTATATGCCCATAGTAAAACAATTGATTCGCGTTTTGAAAAACCAAGACCCGAAAGCTTTGGATCCCGAGCTCAAGATTTTGGCTTTGAGTACATTTTTGTTCTCCCTTTTATTTGGTATAGGTCAAATCTTACCTTAAATCCGCAAGGATTTAATATTAGTGTTTATTAATCAGTAAATCGTAGTGAAACGAAGATCCCGTATAGAGGAATTAGAATCAATTTGCACACACCCATTATTAAATGATAAATTTGTGTATTCGTGGCTTTTACATTTTCTTTGTGGATTTAAGCACTTATAATATTTTTTCAAAATGAAAAAGTGGAATATCATTGTATTGCTTCTCTTCTTGACTTCTTTTATAGGATATTTGGAATGGGGCGAACGAAAAGAATTTATTTTTCAAATGGAGTTTGAAATTCTACAAAAATTGGTTGTCAATCCAACGTCAATAATCCATCCACTGGTAGTTTTACCCTTAATAGGACAAATCATTTTACTCCTAGCATTATTCAAAACAAATACCCATAAGTATCTGGTTTTAAC
>Ga0075158_10003993_pt1 | contig 10244 bp, 10 predicted proteins | sample JI91814BDNA_FD_70968 | JGI IMG/M metagenome (GOLD analysis project Ga0075158, IMG submission 70968) | Wastewater effluent complex algal communities from Wisconsin, to seasonally profile nutrient transformation and Carbon sequestration -... | ecosystem: Engineered > WWTP > Effluent > Algae... | reverse complement strand
GCCAAGGGCGGCAAGATCGGCCTGTTCGGCGGCGCGGGCGTGGGCAAGACCGTGCTCATCCAGGAACTCATCAACAACATCGCGAAGGCCCACGGCGGCTATTCGGTGTTCGCCGGCGTCGGCGAGCGCACGCGCGAAGGCAACGACCTCTATCACGAGATGATCGAGTCGGGCGTGAACAAGCATGGCGGCGGCGAAGGCTCCAAGTGCGCCTTCGTGTTCGGCCAGATGAACGAGCCGCCGGGCGCCCGCGCCCGCGTGGCGCTCACCGGCCTCACCGTCGCCGAGGAATTCCGCGACGAAGGCCAGGACGTGCTGTTCTTCGTCGACAACATCTTCCGCTTCACGCAGGCGGGTTCGGAGCTCTCGGCGCTGCTCGGCCGTATTCCTTCGGCCGTGGGTTACCAGCCGACGCTCGCCACCGACATGGGCGCGATGCAGGAGCGCATCACCACCACGTCGAAGGGCTCGATCACCTCGGTGCAGGCCATTTACGTGCCGGCCGACGACTTGACCGACCCCGCGCCGGCCACTTCGTTCGCGCACCTGGACGCGACCACCACGCTGAACCGCGACATCGCGGCGCTCGGCATCTTCCCGGCGGTGGATCCGCTCGACTCCACCTCGCGCATGCTCGACCCCCGCATCGTGGGTGAGGAGCACTACCGTGTGGCCCGCCAGGTCCAGCAGATCCTTCAGAAGTACAAGTCGCTGCAGGACATCATCGCGATTCTGGGCATGGACGAGCTGTCGGAAGAGGACAAGCTCACCGTCGCCCGCGCGCGCAAGATCCAGCGCTTCCTGTCGCAGCCCTTCCACGTCGCCGAAGTCTTCACCGGCTTCCCGGGCGTGCTGGTCTCGATCGAGGACACGGTCCGTTCGTTCGACGCCGTCTGCAAGGGCGAGTACGACCATCTGCCGGAGCAGGCGTTCTACATGGTCGGCACGATCGAAGACGCCGTGAAAAAGGCCGAGAAGCTGGCTGCCGAAGCCGCCTAAGGACAAAGCCCTATGGCCGAGAAGTTCCAGTTCGATCTCGTCAGCCCGGAAAAGCTGCTCTACTCGGCCCATGCCGAGCAGGTGGTGGTGCCGGGCGTCGAAGGCGATTTCGGCGTGCTCGCCGGCCACGCCCCGCTCATTTCGATCGTCCGCACGGGCCTGATCGATGTGAAGGGCAGCGAAGACGGCGCCGATCTGCGCATTTTCGTGCGTGGCGGCCTCGCTGAAGTGACCCCGGCCGGCCTGACCGTGCTGGCCGAAGAGGCCATGCCGTTCGAGGATCTGAGCGCCGCCGATCTCGACGGGCGCATCAAGAATCTCGAGGAAGACGTCGCCGACGCCCGGGACGAAAAGGCCCGGAATCGGGCCTCCGAGGCGCTGGACCAGCTCCGCCAGGTCCGGGCGCTGCTGAATTAACGCAGAAATCCGCGTTAACCTCTAACCCATTCCCGGAACTAGGGAATTGGGGTCCGCGTTAACGTATGCGGGCTTCAAACGCCTGTCATTTTGTGTCAGGGTCCCGCGCAATTGGGGTGGCCGCCAACGCGCGGTGCAAGGAAGTGCCACATGACGAAAGCGGGCTGGACGCTCGACGACATCGCGTGGGAGCGGTTCGATTCGAGCAAAGTCGATCAGAATGTGCTGATGGCGGTGAAGGCCGCCTCGGTCGTGGAATACAATGCGCCTGATTATGTCGGCTATCTGAAGGCCGTCTTTCCGGGCGACCTGGAGCTGCACGAAACATTCGAGCAGTGGGGCCGCGAGGAGACGCAGCACGGCGATGCGCTCGCGCGCTGGGTGAAGCTGGCCGATCCAACCTTCGACTTCGAGAAGACCTTCGCCGCCTTCCGCGCGGGTTACACGCCACCGCATTTCGAAAGCTCGGCCGGTTCAGTGCGCGGCTCGCGCCGCGGTGAACTGATCGCCCGCTGCGTCGTCGAATCCGGCACGACGTCCTATTACTCGGCCCTGCGCGATGCGACCGTCGAACCGGTGTTGAAGCAGGTCGTCTCGCATATTGCGGGCGACGAGATGCGTCACTGGAAGCTCTTCTACGACCTGCAGCAGGCGCAGCCGGAACTGTCGTTCTGGCGCAAGCTCAAGATCGCTGCGGGCCGTCTCGGCGAGGCCGAGGACGACGAGCTGGCTTACGCCTATTACTGCGCCAACACGCCCATCGAGCGCATCGGGATCGACCCGTATGACCGCAAGGCCTGCGCGAAGGCGTATGAGACGCGCCTGCTGCGCGTGTGGCGTCCGCAGCACCTGCAGCGTGCGATCGGCATGGTGGCGGTTGCCATCGGCATGAAGCCGCGCGGGTGGATTGCGCGAGGCGCGTCGAAGCTCATCTGGACGGCGGTGAAGTTCAAGAACCGCCACGCCATGAAGGCCGAGGCGCGCGCCGCCGGCCGTGGCGGCGTGCCGATGGCTCGGGCCGCCTAGGGCTTCGCGAGCGCCTTTACGCGGTCGCCGAACTCGGCGACCAGCGCCTCATACAGCGCCTTCTTGAAGGGGACGATCAGCTTGGGCAGATCGTCGACGGGCGCCCATTTCCACGCCTCGAATTCTGGCTCATGCAAATCGAGGCGGATTTCGCTGGCCTTGCCGGTGAAGCGGGCCAGAAACCATTTCTGGGTCTGGCCGCGATATTTGCCCTTCAGCGCCTTGCCCAGCAGATGCGGCGGCAGGTCGTAGTTCAGCCAGCCTTCGCTCTCGGCGATGATCTCGATGGTCTGGATGCCGGTCTCCTCGAAGAGTTCGCGGCGCGCGGCCTCTTCCAGATCCTCGCCCTTGTCGATGCCGCCCTGCGGCATCTGCCAGGCCTCGCCCGCCTCGCGGTCGATACGGCTGCCGACAAAGACACCGCCCTTCCCGTCGGTCAGCATGACCCCGACACAGGGCCGATAGGGCAGGTTGGACAAGTCCTTGCTCACGACGCAGGTGCGATGGCGAGGGCGCTGGCGGGGACGAGGGCGACGCCCTTGTCGTCCAGGCCTGCGGTCCACGCCTTCAGGCGGGTAAGGGTCGCAGGGGCCGGGCTGACGATCATCAGCGCCGTGCCGTTCTTGCGTGCGAGCGCCTCAAGACGTTCCAGTGCAGCATCAGCGTCGGAAGGCGAGGCGGTGGCCGGCAGCGTCACGCCCGCAGATGCCGTTTCGACACGCGCGCCGTCAAAACCCTTGGCCGCTGCATGGGCCCAGATGAGTCCGCCCGACCCGGCCTTGTCGAAGAGCGGCGCCATGGCGTTTGCGTTTTCCAGTATGGGGCTGCCGGGCGCGAAGACGAGGCCCGGATAGCCGGTGAAGCGCGCCGCCGCCCAGTTGAGCCGTTCGGCGTTTTCGTCTGCCGACAAGGATGTCAGCAGCGCCTGAGGGCCGGCATCGTTGGCGGGAAAGCCCTGCGGCTCGACGGGCACGTCGAGGAAAACCTCGTGGCCGTCGGCACGCGCGGCGTCGGCATGCTTTTGAAGATCGCGGCCATAGGCGCTGAGGGCCAGTGTCACGTCAGGGGGCAGATCGGCGATGGCTGCTTCCGTCGCGCGGGTGGAGAGTCCGAGCCCGCGCACGATCACTGCCACACGGGGCCTTCCATCCGGGGCTGGCGCGGCTCGGCGAAAGCTGGCCGGGTCGGCCAGCGGACGCACGGTTTCTGCGGGATGGGCTGGCTCCGCCGCCGTTGCGGTGCCGGTGGTGACGAAGGCGCTGGCGCCGGCCGGCCCGCCGCCCGAAAAGCTGGATGCAGCAACCGCGACAAAGCCGATGATCGCGACGGCCCAGGCAAGCGCCGTCATACGCAGGCGCGCGGGCAAAGCGCGCATTCGCGAGGGGCGGCGCGGCAGGCGCACGCTTTTCAGGATCGCCGAAACGGCCATGGCCGGACCATCGCGCGCACGCGGTTAACGCCGGGTTTACGGAGGTTAATACGACGACGGGCGGCGCGTGATGCGCCGCCCGGTCAAAGGCTTAGGGCTGAAGCCGCGGCTTACTGCGGATTGGCCGGTGCTGGCGCAGTCGGCGCCAGCGGGTCGGCCGGCGCGTCCGTCGCGGCGGCGACCACCTTCTTCTGCTCGATGCCCAGCGGCTTCATGCCGTTGCGCACGAATTTCAGCGCGTAGTCGAGCTGGAAGTCCTCAGTCTTGTCGCCGGCAGCCGGATAGACGACGCCCAGCGTGCGCGGTTCGACCGGGCCTTCCGCTTCCTCGCCGTCGAGATGGCCGGGAAGGCTCGCCTCGGACCGGCGGCGGCTCTCGATTTCCTTCTCCTCGTCCGAGTCCTTGGGCTTCATGTGAATTTCCCAGTCGGGCTCGATGCCGTGCGCCTGAATCGAGCGGCCCGACGGGGTGTAGTATTTCGCGGTCGTCAGGCGCAGCGCGCCTTCACCCGACCCCAGCGGGATGATGGTCTGCACCGAACCCTTGCCGAAGGAGAGCGTGCCGATGACGACGGCGCGGCCCTGATCCTGCAGCGCGCCGGCGACGATCTCGCTGGCCGAGGCCGAGCCGCCGTTCACCAGCACCACGACCGGCTTGCCGTTCGTGTCGTCGCCCGAACGGGCGGTGTAGCGCTGGACGTCCTGCGGGTCGCGGCCACGGGTCGAGACGATCTCGCCGCGCTCCAGGAAGGCGTCGGAGACCGAGATCGACTGGTCGAGCAGGCCGCCGGGGTTGTTGCGCAGGTCGAGCACGTAACCCTTCAGGTTGCCGCCGGCTTCCTTGTTGATCGCCGCGAAGGCCGCAGCCACGCCGCTTTCGGTCTGCTCGTTGAAGGACGAGATGCGGATGTAGCCGATATCACCGCCTTCGACGCGGTACTTCACGCTGTCGACACGCACCAGCGCGCGCTGGAGCTTGAAGTCGAGCGGCTTGTCAGCGCCGGGGCGCGCGATGGTGAGATTGACCTCGGTGCCGACCGCGCCGCGCATTTTCTCCACCGCCTGGTTCAGCGTGAAGCCGCGGATCTGCGTGCCGTCGATATGCGTGATGAAGTCGCCGGCCTTGATGCCGGCCCGGGCGGCCGGCGTATCGTCGATCGGCGCGATGACCTTCACGAAGTCGTTCTCGATGGTGACCTCGATGCCAACGCCGCCGAACTCACCGCGGGTCTGCACCTGCATGTCGGTGAAGTCCTTGGCGTCCATGTAGCTGGAATGCGGATCGAGCGAGGTGAGCATGCCGTTGATGGCGAACTTCACCAGATCGGCGTCTTCCACTTCGCGCACATAGTTGGCGCGCACGCGTTCGAACACGTCGCCGAACAGATTGAGCTGGCGGTAGGTTTCGGAGCTCGCCTCGACGTGGCCGAAATTGACCATGAGCGCCGTCGCAGCGACGCCTGCAGTCATGCCCATCAGGCCGGCGAGAAATGTGCTCTTCATCTGGCTACGCCTCGTCTTCGAACCGGAGTGTAACGCACTCCGAACGCCATACGCTCATCCGTTCGCGCCCGCGGGCTCGAACCATTTCGCCGGGTCGACCGGCACGCCATTGCGGCGAAGCTCTATATAGATCGTCGCCTTGCCGCTTTCACCGCCGGCCGGTCCGCGTCCCAGCGGCTCACCGGCCAGGACATGCTGGCCTTCAGCCGCCTCGAGCTTCGCCAATCCGCCGATGAGAACAAAGTAGCCCTCGCCGGGATTAAGGATCAATAGCCGCCCATAGCCCTGGAACGGACCTGCAAACACGATTTCGCCATCCGCCGGCGCCGTGATTTGCGCATCGGCGCGGACGAGGAGTTTCACGCCCTGGGTGGCACGGCCGTTCTCGCCGGTCTCACCATACGCGGCGGCAAGCGTACCGGCGGCGGGCCAGCGCAAACGGCCCTTGGCGCCCGAGAAGGCGGCCTGACTGACGCCGACCTGCACCGGGCCATCCGCAGCCTCGGAAACCGGTGCGTTTCCGTTTGGCTCGTTTTCCTCAAGCCAGGCCATCAGTTCCGTCATGTCGGCGGTGCGCGCTTCAAGCTGCGCAATTTGCGTATCGGCGCCCAGCACGCCGTCGGCGAGGCGCGTGACGGTCGCCTGGCGGCGCTCGATCAGGGCGGCGAGTTCCCCGTTGCGGGCCTCGATCGCGGACTGACGCAGTTTTGCGGTGTCGCGCTCGGCGGCGAGGCTGATGCGGGTGCGGCCAAGTTCCGAGAGATCGGCGGCGAGTGCGGTCGCCTCGGTTTCCAGTTTTGCCGCGATGGCGGCGATCATCATGGCGCCGCGCGCGGCTGCAGCGGCGTCGTCCGGTGACACGGCAAGCGCCGGCGGCGGATCGCGGCGAAGGCGCTGCAGGGCCCCCAGCAGCGGCGCGATGCGGTCGCGGCGCTGGTCGAGTGCGAGGGTCAGTTCCTCGTCGCGGCCGCCGAGTTCCGCGATCCGCGCTTCGGTCTGGGTGAGGTCTGCCTCCAGCGTCTGCACTTCACTGGCAAGTTCCGCCGATTCCGCCCGCAAGGTCTGAAGTTCGGCGGACAGGGCCCGGCGCTCGGCATCGTCGGCAGCGCGGCGGCGCGCGGTTGCCGCGATCTCTTCCTGCAGGCGCTTCAGTTCCTCGGGCGTGCGCGCAGGCGCGGCCTCTTCGGCCAGCACAGGGCTGGCGAGCAGGAGCGCAACTGCAAGGACGCCGCTAAGCCGCACCGCGTATCGCCTCCGCATCTCTGAGCAGCGAGTGTCCGGTCATCTCGGCGGGCTTGGGCAGTCCCATCAGGTCGAGGATGGTGGGCGCAATGTCGGCGAGTTTGCCCTTGGCGAGCGCGACGGGTTTCGCCAGCGTCTTTGCGTTCACCATCACCAGCGGCACGTCGAACGTGGTGTGCGCGGTGTGCGGTTCGCCCGTGACCGGATCTTTCATCTGTTCGACATTGCCGTGATCGGCTGTGACGAGCATCAGCCCGCCCGCCTTCTCAACTGCGTCGCGCACACGTCCGAGGCAGAGATCGACCGCCTCCACAGCCTTCACAGCAGCGCTGAGGATGCCGGAATGCCCGACCATGTCGGGGTTGGCATAATTGACGACAATGACGTCGAACCTGCCGGAGCCGATCGCCTCGACCAGCGCATCGGTCATCTCGAACGCGCTCATCTCGGGCTTCAGGTCGTAGGTCTTCACTTTGGGGCTGGGGATGAGGATGCGCTCCTCGCCCTCGAAGGTCAGCTCGCGCCCGCCGTTGAAGAAGAACGTGACGTGCGCATATTTCTCGGTTTCTGCGATGCGCAGCTGTTTCAGCCCGGCGGCGGCCAGCACTTCGCCCAGCGCGTTCGGCACATCTTCCGGCGCATAGAGCGAGGGCATCAGGGCCGCGATCGCCTTGGAGTATTCGGCGACGCCCGCCGCCGCCGCAAAGGCGACGACGCGGGTGCGGTTGAAACCGTCAAATGCGGGATCCAGAAGCGCCGTCATGATCTGGCGCGCGCGGTCGGCGCGGAAGTTCGCCATGAGGACGCCGTCGCCATCGCGCATTCCCGGATAGCCGTCGATCACGGCGGGCACGACGAATTCGTCGGTGACGTCATTGGCATAGGCGGCGTCGATGGCGGCTTCGGGCGAGGCGGCGGTGGGGCCCTTCGCGTCGACCATTGCGTCATAGGCGAGGCTCACGCGGTCCCAGCGCTTGTCGCGGTCCATCGCGTAGAAGCGCCCGCCGACGGAGCCGAACGCTATCCCCGGCATATCGCCGATCAGCGCGCGGAATTCGGCGATGAAGGTGATGGCGCTCTGCGGCGGCACATCGCGGCCGTCGAAGAAGGGATGGATCCAGACCTTCAGGCCCGCCGCCGCACCGGCCCTGGCCAGCGCCGCGACATGCTCCTGATGACTGTGAACGCCGCCCGGTGAAAGCAGACCGAGGATGTGGAGCGCGCCGCCTGAGGCTTTCGTCTTGGCGATGACGCCGGTCAGCACCGGGTTCGTGGCAAGCGTGCCATCGGCGATGGCGTTGCCGATGCGGTCGAGCTCCTGCAGCACGATGCGGCCGCCGCCGATGTTCATGTGGCCGACTTCGGAATTGCCCATTTGTCCCGGCGGCAGCCCGACCGAGGGGCCGCTGGTCGCGAGGAAGCTCCACGGTCCCTCGGCCATCATCGCGCGATAGTGCGGGATGTTCGCGGCGGCGAGGGCATTGTCCTCGCGGCGCTCGCTATGGCCCCAGCCATCCAGGATAGCGAGCACGATGGGTCGGGGACGGGCGGAGGCGGTCATGGCGGATCTGGAACCTGTGGGCGTGAAGGATAGCTAAGAATGGGGCGGCACCATGTCACCCCGACTCGCAGTTTCGGCTTCAGACCCGGTGATAGGGATGGTCGGTGAGGATGGTGACTGCCCGGTAAATCTGCTCGGCGGCCATCACCCGCACCATCATATGCGGCCAGGTCGCCCGCCCGAAGGCGAAAGTCTCCCGCGCGGCTGCCTTGACCGGGGTGGGCAGGCCATCTGCCGCGCCTATGGCGAGGGCCAGCGCCGGAATTCCGCTGTCGAGGTGCTTGCGCAGCCAGGCGGCGAGTTCCGTCGAGGACGCATTCGTGCCGCGCTCGTCCAGCGCCGCCAGCACGCCGCCTTTGGGCAGGGCCTCCAGCCAGTTCGCCTTGCGCTCGTCGATCTCGACGAGGCCGGCGTCTTTCAGGCCGATCTTCTTGCCCGCCAGGGCGGCACGTTTCAGGTAGTCCGTGGCCGTGACGGTTTCCGGCGCCGAGGCGGCCCGGCCGCCTGCCAGCAGCAGAAACTTCAAGGCCTCAGCCGGCCTGGGCGCGGTGTTCGGCGCCGGCGGTCCACATCGCTTCCAGGTCGTAGAAGCTGCGCACTTCCGGCCGGAACACATGGACGATCACGTCTCCGCAATCGACGATCGCCCAGTCACCGGTTTTCTCGCCTTCCACCACGGCGCGGCCAAAGCCGTCCGCCTTCACCTTTTCGGCGAGATGGTCGGCGATCGAGGCGACATGACGGGCCGAGCGCCCGGAGGCCACCACCATGACGTCGGCATAGTCGGCGCGACCTTCCAGATCGATCGAGACGATCTCCTCGGCCTTGTCGTCGTCGAGCTGGGCCAGAACGGCTTTGAGCAGTTTTTCGAACGGACGCGGGCCGGCGGCCTTTTTCACGGCCTTGGCTTTTGGCGCGGCCTTCTTGACGTCTGGCTCAGCGGCGGCCTTGGCGGCGCGCTTGGCCTTGCGTTCGGCGGTCTTGGTGGTGCCGGGCGCCGGCGCGGCTTTCTTGATTGCGGCCTTCTTCTTGGCGGCAGGCGTCTTCTTGGCGGTCAGGGCAGCGATCCTTGCTTTCAATCGTGGTGGTCAGCCTATCACGCCGCGCCGGTGGGCCAAAGGCCGCGGGCGCGGATCGCGGTGGATGAGGTAGGGTCGAGCCGTTCATCGAGATAGGTCCAGGCGGGCGCTTTCCGGAACGGCAGAAGCTCTGCATCGGAGGAATCGAGGCGCGAGGCCGCGAATAGCTTGGCGGCGGGCGAGGCCAGCGCCTTCATCGCATAGCCGGGGCGGGCCACCACGACGATCGGCATGGTGCGGAAGATGTCCTGCCAGTCGCGCCATTTGTGGATGGTGGCAAGATTGTCGGCCCCCATGATCCAGACAAAATTGATCGCCGGAAAACGCCGGACGAGGGCGCGCAGGGTATCGGCGGTGTAGCGGGTGCCCAACTCGCTCTCCAGCGTCGTCACGTGAATGCCGGGGTGGTTTTCGATGTCGACGGCCGCCTTCAGGCGCTGGCTCAGCGGCGCGAGACCGCGTGGGTCTTTCAGCGGATTGCCCGGTGTCACCAGCCACCAGATGGCGTCCAGCCCGAGCCGGCGCAGCGCGATGAGGCTGGCGTGGCGATGGCCTTCATGCGGCGGGTTGAAAGACCCGCCGAACAATCCCACGCGCAGCCGCTGCGGCGGCGCGGAGGCGCGCGTGAGGAGGCGGGGCATCGGGATGTCGGCTTTATGCTCTAAATGGAGATTACAGCCTCATGCGTGGCGCAGTGTCGTGGTTTTGTCAAACAAGCCGCGCCTTGCGCGGGCCAGGGCCGAGACTCAGGGCCGCGTCTGGCCGGTGCCGCGCACGATGGTCTTGTAGGTGGTGAGCTCTGCGGCACCGACGGGGCCGCGCGCGTGCAGCTTGCCGGTTGCGATGCCGATCTCCGCGCCGAAACCGAACTCGCCGCCATCGGCGAACTGGGTGGAGGCGTTCCACAGCACGATGGCGCTGTCGACGTGGGCGAGAAAGTACTCAGCGACCGCTGCGCTCTCCGTCACGATCGCGTCGGTGTGCTGCGT
>Ga0075158_10003991_pt1 | contig 10248 bp, 3 predicted proteins | sample JI91814BDNA_FD_70968 | JGI IMG/M metagenome (GOLD analysis project Ga0075158, IMG submission 70968) | Wastewater effluent complex algal communities from Wisconsin, to seasonally profile nutrient transformation and Carbon sequestration -... | ecosystem: Engineered > WWTP > Effluent > Algae... | reverse complement strand
ACCATATGGCGAAGCCGAGAATGCCGATTTCGTCTGTGAAGACCCGTGTAGTCAAGGTCTGCCCACACTGCGGCAAGTCCTATGACCTAAACGGACTCCACTCTTGCGCGGTCACCCCGCCGGGCGTCGCGCGGGAAGATCGCAAGCGGCCTCCGGAAGATCCGCTCATCGGCGCGACGCTTGGCGACCGCTACGAGATCAAGGAGCGGCTCAGCCAGGGCGGTATGGGAGTGGTCTACAAGGCCCGCCACAAGGTGCTCGGTCGCTCGGTGGCGGTCAAGATCATGCTCAAGCAGAAGGACGAGGCGGCGCAGGAGCGCTTCTTACAGGAAGCCAAGATCGCCTCCACCCTGACCCATCCCAACATCGTCTATATCTCCGACTTCGGCGTCCTTGATGATGGGCGCTCCTACATTGTCATGGAGTACCTGCAGGGGCAGACGCTGTCCCGGGTGCTCCTGCGCGGGCGGCTGTCGCCGGCGCGCAGCTGTCAGATTGCCGAGCAGATCGCCGACGGACTGCAGGCGGTGCATGAAAAAGGAATCGTCCATCGGGACCTGAAGCCGGACAACATCCTGCTCCTGTCGCAGGTGTCGCAGGCGGGGCGCGAGGACTTCGTCAAGATCCTCGACTTCGGCATCGCGCTGTTTGGCGAGCAGCGCGGCACCTCGTCTTCGGGCAACCTCGTCCCGCCCATCGTCGGCGAGGAGGAGCCGGCGGTCGAGGACGCGCTGCAGCGGCGGTTCACCGTTCCGGGCATGGTGATGGGAACCCCGGCTTATATGTCGCCGCAGCAGGCCCAGGGGGAGGAGCTCGACGGCCGGTCGGATCAGTACGCGCTCGGCTGCATCCTGTACGAGATGCTGAGCGGAGTGGTGCCGTTTGACCACCGGCGCAACGTCGCCAAGGTCCTTATGGGCCACATCACCGGGCGGGTCGTGCCGCTCTCCGAGCGCCTGCCCCCCGGGACCATCCCGCCGACGCTGGACGCCCTGGTCCTGCGGCTCCTCGCCAAGTTCCCCGACCAGCGCTTCGCGAGCATGGCCGAGGTCGGCGCGGCGCTCGGGCAGGAGCTCAAGGTCTTAAACCCGACCGCCGAAGTCGACTCACCGAGCTCGGTTCGGCTGCCGCCGGCCAAGAAGCCCCGGGGCCTCGGCCGAGGGGTCCGCCGCGTGCTCCTTTTGGCGCCGCTCGGGCTGTGCCTGCTGGGCGGCGGCGCATACCTCGGGTATCGGGCGCTCGTGCGGCCTCCCGATCAGGCGCTCATGGCGCGCGAGCTGGTCGAGCTCCGCCAGCGGGCGCTGACGGTGCTCAAGGAGCAGCTGAAGACGGCCGAGCCGGAGCTGCGCCTGCGCGCCATCACGTCCCTTGGCGAGTCGCACGAGCCGGCGATGCGCGAGCTCCTGGAGCCGCTGCTCAAGGACCGCGACGTCCGGGTGCAGAGCCGCGCCGCCGAGGCGCTCGGCCAGCTCGGCGAGCGCGGCGCGGTGGCCGAGCTGCGCGCCGTCGTCGAGCGGACCAAGAGCCCGCTCCTGCGGGTGGCGGCGGCCGGGGCGCTCGATCAGCTCGGCGACCCGCTGAGCCAGAAGCTGCTCCACAACGAGCTGATGAGCGACGATCCAGAGGCCCGCCTGCAGGCGGCGCTGCTCCTGTGCAGCGCCTCCGAGGTCGAGGCGCAGAACGTCCTGCGCGACTGGCTGCGGCGCGGCACGCCGTCGGACGAGGTGTTCATCAACACCCTGTATCGCCTGGCCAGCGCCGGCGATGGTCAGGCGCGCAGCCAGCTGCTGTCCCGGCTGGAGCGCGGCGGCCGCCCCGAGGTGCAGCTGTCGGCGGCGGCCAGCCTGGCCAAGCTTGGTGAGGAGCGCGGGCGCGCGGTGCTGCGCGAAGCGGCCAGTCGCATGGACCAGACGCAGGTCCTGGCGGCGCGCCTGCTGGCGTCGGTGGAGACCAGCACCAACGTGCCGCTGTTCCTGCAGATCCTGAAGAACCCCCGCGCCACGCCGGCCGCGCTCATCGCCGCCAGCGAGGGGCTCGCCGACGCCGGGCAGAGCGACGACGCGCGCGCGCTGGCCGGCCTGCTCACCCACGCGGATGCGCGCCTGCGCCAGACGGCGGCCAGCGCGATCGTCGAGCTGACCGGGCGCGATCCGGCGGCGCTGTCCGAGCAGAGCCTGGCCTGGGCCGAAGGGGCGCTGAGCGACCGCAGCTCGGAGATCCGCAGCTCGGCGGTGGCGGCGCTCGGCGACTCGACGACCAAGACGGTGCCGCTGCTGCAGAAGGTGCTGACCGGCGACACCGAGCCGACGGTGCGGCGGGCGGCGGCGCGGGCCCTGGCGCGCCGCCAGGAGCGCGACGCCCTGACCGCGCTCCACCTGGGCCTGCGCGACGCCGACACCGACGTGCGCAAGGAGACCCTGCGCGCGATCGAGCGCATCGGCGAGCGCCTGCGCCGGCGCGGTGACACCAAGGTGCTGGCCGAGGTCAAGTCGTGGCTGGCGCCGCTGCTCGATGGCGCAAGCCTCGAAGAGCAGGTGCTGGCGAGCGGCACCCTGTACCAGCTCGGCGATGAGCTCCAGCGCTCCCGGCTGGTCAAGTGGCTGACCTCCGCGGATGCGACGATCCGCCGCCTGGCGCTGGAGCAGCTGGCGCGCGACCGGGAGCTCCTGGCCGCGGTGCTGGTCGACCTGGCCCCCGCGGTGCGGCTGACCGCGGCGCGCAAGCTGGCCGAGCTCGGCGATCGCCGCGGCGCCGCGGTGCTGGTCGAGATGATGGCGCGCGGCGGCCTGGACGGACTGTCGGCGTACGCGCTGCTGCGCAAGCTGGGCGTCCCGACGCTGCCGCCCAAGGATCTGAACCAGCTGCGCTTTGACCCCAATCCGCGGACCCGGCGCGCGGCGCTGGACGCCCTGTCCACCCTGCCGCCCGGCGAGCTGCGGCCGCTGCTGCTGACCGCGGTGCGCGATCGGGCGCCGGAGGTGCGCCTGGCCGGCGCCGAGCTGGCGGCGGAGCTGCCGGTGGACGCCGACAACCTGCCGGCCGGACTGCCGGTGCTGCGCACCCTCTTGTACGACCGGGATATCGTGGTCCGCACGCGTGCCTCGGCCCTGCTGTCACGCCTGCTGCGGCCGATTGCCGAGAAGGAGATCGCTGCGTCCACTGCCGCCCGGCACCTGCCGCGGCCGCCCGTGGTGCCGCGGATCCCCGAGGGCGTGTCCCGCGATGCGGGAGCCCCGCCGGACGGCTGGCTCGATGGGGGGCTCGATGGCGGGGTCCCAGATGGCGGGCCGTTCGCCGATGGCGGGCCGTTCGCCGATGGCGGGCCGCCCACCGACGCTGGCCCGCCTGTCCACATCGAGGCCGCCCCGCCGCCGGCGGAGACCCGCCTGTCCGCGCTCCTCGTCGAGCAGTACCTGTCCGGCGGGGTGACGGCGCTGGAGCACAAGGACTTCACCAAGGCGCAGAAGCTGCTGGAGCGGGCGGGCGGCCTGTGCGCCAAGAAGGGGAAGCGCTGGAAGGAGTGCGCGCACCTGGCCCCCGAGATAACCTGGCGGCTCGGCACCGGCTACGAGGCCCAGGGCCAGCTCGCCAACGCCGCCGCCGAGTACCAGAAGCTGCTGCCGCCGGTGGCCAGGGGCAAGGGCAAGTCCGAGCGCCTCAAGGCGGCCCAGGCCGCGATCGGCCGCCTGTCCGGGCGGCTGGGCCGGATCGAGATCAGCAAGCCGGTCGAGGGCCGCTGCGAGCAGGGGATCCTGTGGATGGATCCCGGGGTGCACCGCGTCAGCCTGGGCAATGGCCAGAACAAGCTGGTCAATGTGCAAGCGGGCCAGACGACCGAGGTCAAGACCTGCACGCCGAGCGCGCACGGCCATCACCCGGCGGAGACTCCCTGAGGTGGCCATGCTGCCGGCACCGAGCAGAGTCGCTTTTCGGATCCTGCCGCTGGCCGCTGTGAGCCTGCTCGTCTGCCTGGGCTCGCACGTCGCTCCGGCCAAGGGCGAGCGCAAGGCGGGCGCGGTCAAGCGTCCCGCCGCCGGCGAGCTCGACCCGCGTGAGCAGGCCAAGCAGCTCCTGCAGGCGGGCGTGGCGGCGCTCGCCGCGAAGAACTTCTCCAGCGCTTCGCAGTCGCTGTCGGGGGCCTACCGGCTCGCGCCGAGCCTGGGGACGCTGTTCCAGCTCGGGGAGCTCGCCGCGGCGCAGGGCCGGACGGCGGAGGCCCAGGACCTCATGCGGCGCTTCCTCCACGACGCGACCGAGCCGGCGCAGAGCCCGGCGCTCACGGAGGCGCAGCGCATCCTCGCGCTGCCGGCGCAGCCGAGCGGCGAGGTGAACGTCATCGGCGAGCGCAACGCGGTGGTCCTCATCGACGACCGCGCGGTCGGGGTGCTGCCGCTGCCGCTGCCGCTGCTGCTGCCCATCGGCGAGCACAAGGTGGTGGTCGAGCGGGACACGCTGCGGCTGGAGGACGGGGTGACCGTGCTCGCCGGGCGGACGATCGAGCTGCGCTGCCAGTTTCATCCCGGCGTGGTGGTGGCGACCATCCCGCCGGCGCTGCTCCTGCTCAGCGACTACCCGGCGCTCGCCGGCGAGCCCGAGAAGCGGCTCGACCAGCAGCTCGTGCAGGCGGCCGGCCAGGCGCACCTTACCTTGCTGCGGCAGCGCGAGGCGCTCATGCAGGCCCCCAAGCTCGCCGAGTGTCTGTCCATGACGCGCTGCCAGCTGGAGCTGGCGATGCAGAACCTGCTCCAAAATGTCCTGCTCCTCAAGGCCGAGGTGCGGGCCGGGAGCTCCGCGGACTGGCAGCTCAAGGCGGTTCTCCTCGACGCCATGGTGGGGGACGCCGCGGCCGAGATCGAGAAGGAGTGCCCCGGCTGCAGCGCCGAGCGCGCCGCCGACCAGCTGGCCGAGGCGGCGGCCGCGGCGCTCAAGCAGGGCCTGCTGCGCCCGCACGGAGTCCTGGAGGTGGACTCTGTCCCGGCGGGGGCCGAGGTCAGCGCGGGCGCGCGCGCGATCGGCGCGACTCCCACCCGGCGGGCGTACTTCACCGGTCCGGTGCAGGTGACCCTCAAGTACCCCGGCTACAAGCCCAAGCAGGCCACCCTGAACATCCAGGAAGGCCAGACCGCGAGCCTGAAGCTGGAGCTGGAGCGCGAGCCGGTCCCCGTCTTTGTCGCGCCGCCGCCAGTAGTGACGCGCACCGAGATCCTGCCCCGGCCGCGCTGGCGGCTGGGAGTCGGCGCGGCGGCGCAGGCGGTGGGCGTGGCGCTGGCCGGCCTCGGCGGCTCCGCGCTGTCGGTCAATGGCCACTGCGTGCCGGACTCCTTCGTGGGCGACCAGTGCCAGAGTGTCTACATGACGACCGGCATCGGCTCCGGACTCATCGTCACGGGCGTCCTGCTGGCCGCCGGAGGAGTCACTCTGCTGGCGCTGCCCGGCAAGCGGCATCAGGTCGTGGTCGCGCCCGCCAGTAATTCCCAATGAAAGGTACAGGTACAATATGGGAACAGTACGCTTCCTTTTTTGTGCACCGCTTCTCCTTGGAGCCTGCGACCTTTTATGGAATCCCTTTCAAGGCCCCAATCCGGAGTACTGCGAACCGGGCTCGCTCGACTGCAGCGGGGGCGCTGCGGACGGCGGACCGGATCTGGCGGACCCGAGCGGCGGCGGCGACGCCGGGTCGTCCCCCGATCTGAGCTGCAACCCCGGCCCCGCCTCCCCCTGGCTCGCCGACAGCTCCCCGCCGGGTTCGACGGCGATCGCGCTGTCCGGGGTCGCCAGCAATGGGACCGGTGATCTGTGGGTGGTCGGCCCGCCGAGCTACGCGGCCCACCGGTCGGGCACCTGGAATACGATCACGCTGTCGGCCCTTATCACGACCGTGGGGCGCATGGTGTACGCGCCCAAACAGGCCCAGGCGATGGCCGTCGCCGGGAGCACGGGGGGCGGCGAGATCCTGTACCTGAACAAGACCACCGCACCCGCGCCGGATCTGGTCACCGTGGCCCCCGAGACGGTCATCGGGCTCTGGGTCAGCGCCGCTCCGGAGAGCACCCCCTATTTTGTCGGCTCCGCCGGGACCTTCCAGTCCTTCGCCAATGGGCTCGTCTGGACGGGCGCGGGAGCGACGCCGCCTTCGCGGCTCGATGCCTTCGCGGGATTCGGCCTGGGGGCGACCACGACCCTGTGGGCGGCCTCCGCCACCGACAACCTGGTCACCGCCTACTCGCAGTCGACGAACTCATGGCGCACCCTCACCACCGGCACGAGCGCCTTCAACGGGCTGTTCGTGACCGCCGCGGGCGGCGTCAGCCTGGTCGGCAAAAACGGCGTCATCATGAGCGCGCCGGCGGCGGTGCCGCCCATCGGACCGCTGTCGCCGGTGACCAGCCCGGTGACCAGCGCGCTCTCGGACGTGGCCGGCACGGCAGACGGAAAGCACCTGTTTGCCGTCGGCGCTGGTGGCGCCGTGCTCCACTGGGAGTCGGTGTGCCGGCGCTGGACCGCGGAGACCAGCCCCACCGCGCAGGATCTGAACTCCCTCTTTGTAAGTGATGCAGAAAATACAGTCTGGGCGGTAGGGAAGAGCGGCACGCTGCTGCACCGGACGATTCCTTAAGCGACTGCATCGACGGCTTGGGCGGACGCCGCGCGTCCTTCTGTCAGCGGCGCAAGCTTGCCGGGGGTCGCTCGGCAACCAGCATATAATGAGACCGCGGGATGTCGGGTTCTGCCAAAAGCGGCGGGGGTGAGGGGTCGGCGGGCGCCGAGCCGCCGGCGGCCCCCGCAGCCGGCGAAGCGGTGGGCGCTAAAGGCGCGAAGTTCCCGGGACCGGAGGCGAGCCGGGCCGCCCGGTCTGTGGCGCTGCTGCCGACGCTCGATTCCGCCCAGCCCGCGGTCGCCGGACTGCTCGCCACCACCGCCGCCCGCTCGGCCGCCTCGCCCAGCTCGCGGGCGAGCGGGCCCGGCGGCTCGGTGACCGCAGAGCTGCGGCGCGGCACGACGATTGGCCGCTACCTGATCACCGAGCGACTCGGCGCCGGCGGCATGGGCGTGGTCTACGGAGCCTACGATCCGGAGCTCGATCGCAAGGTCGCGATCAAGCTCCTCCACGCCGAGAGCTGGACTTCGGACAGTACGCTCGGCCGCGCGCGCCTGCTGCGGGAAGCGCAGGCGATGGCGCGGCTGTCGCATCCCAACGTGATCGCGGTCTTCGATGTCGGGACGTTCCGCGAGCAGGTGTTCGTGGCCATGGAGTTCATCGACGGCCAGACCCTCACCGACTGGCTTACTGCGGCGCCGCGGACGCGGCAGGAAATCCTGCGCCTGTTCAGCCAGGCCGGGCGGGGCCTGCGCGCAGCGCACGCGGCGGGGCTCGTCCACCGCGACTTCAAGCCCGACAACGTGCTGGTCGGGCGTGACGGGCGGGTGCGGGTGACCGACTTCGGGCTGGCGCGCAGCTTGAGCGAGGTCTATGAGCGGGCGACCGGGCACAACCTGCGCGAGCTCGCCGACTCGTTCGAGGAGCAGCCGCTGCCCGTGCAGCTGACCCAGCCGGGCGCGCTCCTCGGCACGCCGCGCTACATGGCCCCCGAGCAGTACTGCGGCGAGCCGGTCTCGCCGCGCACCGATCAGTTCAGCTTCTGCGTCGCGCTGTTCGAGGCCCTGCACGGCCAGCCGCCGTTTGCCGGCGACAGCCTGGCGACGCTCTGCTTCAACGTGCTGAGCGGCAAGTTCGCCCCGACGCCGCCGACGCCGCGGGTGCCGGCGTGGCTGCGCGCGGTGGTGCTGCGCGGGCTGCAGCAGGACCCCGAGCGGCGCTTCCCGGACATGGACGCCCTGCTGGAGGCGCTGGCCCGCGATCCCGAGCGCCGGCTCCTGCGCATCGCGCTGACGGCGCTGGTGATCGGCGGCGGCGTCCTGGTCGGCGCGGGCAGCGCAAAGCTCGCCGGGCGCGGCCCGCAGCTGTGCCGCGGGGCGGAGCAGAAGCTGGTCGGGGTCTGGGACGGCGAGCGGCGGCAGGCGAGCCGCGCCGCGGTGGAGGCGGCGGCGGGCGCCGATGCGAGCGAGCTGTGGCCGCGCATCGAGCGGGGCCTGGACGCCTACACCGGGGAGTGGGTGGCGATGTACACCGAGGCCTGCCTGGCGACCCACAGCCGCGGCGAGCAGTCGCAGCAGCTGCTCGATCTGCGCATGCGCTGCCTGGGGCGCCGGCTGCAGGATGTCTCGGCGTTCACCGCGCTCCTGCAGACCCCGAGCCGCGCGACGGCGGAGCAGGCGGTGGCGGCGCTCAGCGAGTTCCCGCCGCTGCAGAGCTGCGCCGACATCGAGGCGCTCAGCGCGCCGCAGCCGCCGCCCGAGGAGCCGGCCCGCCGCGCCGAGGTCGAGCGGCTCTACCGCCGGCTCTCCGAGCTGTGGGCGCAGGAGCGGGTCGGCCACTACGCCCAGGTGGCCAAGGACGCCGCCGCGGTCGCCGAGCAGGCCGAGCGCACCGGCTACAAGCCCCTGGAAGCGGAGGCGTGGTTCCTGGTCAGCGAGCTGCAGAACAACACCCAGAAGGGCCGCCGGGAGAGCGACCCCCTGTTCCGCGCCGCGCTGGCCGGCATCGCCGGTCACCACCTGCGCATCGCCGCCCAGGCCTTCACCCTGCTGGCGGCGGGCGCGGCGATCGAGGAGGACTACAAGGCGGCGGTCCAGAGCGAGCAGCTGGCCGCCGCGGCGCTCACCGCCGCCGGGGGCGATGAGGAGATCCGCGCCCGCCTGCTCAACGCCATCGGGCTGCGCGCCGTCCAGCAGCAGCAGCTCGACGAGGCGCTGCGGCTGTTCCGCGAGGCCCTCCTGCTACGCGAGCGGCTGCAGGGACCCGTCCATCCGGGGCTCATCAAGGTGCTCGGCAACATCGCCTGGACGCTGCAGCTGCAGGGAAAGTACGCCGATGCGCTGACGCTGCGCATGCGCGCCCTGCAGATCTCCGAGCTGCAGCTGGGACCGTGGCACCCGCAGCTGGCCGTGGCGTTGTTCGCGCTGGGCCGCGTGCTGCGCGCCCAGGGCTCCTACAGCGAAGCGCAGGACTACTACCAGCGGGCGCTGCGCATCGAGGAGCGCGCGCTTGGACCCGCTCACCCGCGGGTGGGCAGCACGCTGCGCGAGATGGGCTCGCTGCTCCTGGAGCAGGGCCTCTATGGGCAGGCGACCCAGCCCCTGCGGCGCGCGCTGGCGATCACCAGGGCGCAGCCGCAGCCCGACGAAGATGAGCAGGGGCGCTCGCAGATGATCCTCGCCGCGGCGCTGCGCAATCAGGGTCTGTTCGAGGAAGCGCTGGCGCTGCAGGATCAGGTGGTCGACCGGCGGCGCGCCTCCCCCGGGGCGCACCCCGGGCGGGTGAGCAGCGCGCTCGTCTCGCGCGGCCAGACGCGGCTTCTGCAGAAGGACTATCCGGCGGCGCTGCGCGATGCCCAGCAGGCGGTGGACTTCGCCCGCCGGACTCCCCTGGTGGAGCGGGCCGAGCTCGCCGAGGCGCAGCAGATGCTCGGCCGGGTGCTGCTGCGCCTGGGCCGGCCGGCGGCGGCGCTGCCCGAGCTCACCGAAGCGCTGCGGCTGCGCGAGGCGCTCGGCGACCCGGTCGAGCTCGGGGCGGCGCTGGTGCTGGTGGCCGACGGGCTCGTGGCGCTCGGCCGGCCGGCGGCGGCGCTGCCCGAGCTGGAGCGGGCGCTGCGGCTCAAGGCGAGCCGCGAGCTCTTCACGGTCCGGCTGCACGCCGACGCGAGCTTTGTCCAGGCCAGGGCGCTGCTGGCCCTGGATCGCCTGGCCGGCCGCCGTCCGCTCTGCGCCCGCGCCCAGGTCGCGCTGGCCGCCGCCCGGGCCGGCTACCAGCGCCTGGGCAGCATCGCCCGCGCCGAGCTGCAAGAGGTCCAGAGCTGGGCCGCCCAGACCGGCTGCCTGTAGTCCGCGCCGGGCCCCGGCACCGCCGGTCGCAAGCGCGCAGCGCCCCTAGCGGCCGAGGCGCAGCGCCACTTCGAGCAGCTGACCGACGTTGGGCGGCGCGTGCAGTCCGTCCATGCTGCGCACCCAGCGCCACTCGGTAAACTCGCCGTTCGGCTGCACCGCGTCAGTGTCGACCGTGGCCACGAAGACGAAGTTCAGGTGTCGGCCCTTGCTGCCGGCCACGTGCTCCTCATAGCCGATAAGGCCGGGCGGCGTACCGTCGATCGGCGAGAGCTGCGGGAAGGTGCCGGACAGCCCGGTCTCCTC
>Ga0075158_10003988_pt1 | contig 10251 bp, 4 predicted proteins | sample JI91814BDNA_FD_70968 | JGI IMG/M metagenome (GOLD analysis project Ga0075158, IMG submission 70968) | Wastewater effluent complex algal communities from Wisconsin, to seasonally profile nutrient transformation and Carbon sequestration -... | ecosystem: Engineered > WWTP > Effluent > Algae... | reverse complement strand
TGCCCGAAGCTCGAGTCCTGGACCTGCTTGCCGAACACCACGCACAGCAGCAGCGCCGTGACCCCGACGATCGTCGCCTCACGGACCCCGCGCACGCTCCCGCCGCGGACTTTATAAATATACAGGCCCATCGCCAGGGCGATCGGGATCGACATGCCGATCGTGAACACGCCCCACGCGCTCTCGGCGAGCGCGCCGACGACGACGCGCCCGAGCCCGGCCAGCGCGATGACGACGATGAACAGGATCGCCAGGCCAGCGATCACGCCGGCGGACGGCCCGATCTCCTCGCGGGCCATCTCCGCGAGCGAGCGCCCGCCGCGGCGGACCGACGCCGTCAGGATCACCAGGTCGTGGACCGCCCCGCCGAGCACCACCCCGAACAGGATCCACATGTATCCGGGCAGGAACCCGAACTGGGCCGCCAGCACCGGCCCGACCAGCGGACCCGCGCCGGTGATCGCCGCGAAGTGGTGGCCGAACAGGACCCACCGATGCGTCGGGTGGTAGTTCTGCCCGTCATTGCGCAGGTGCGCCGGGGTCGTGCGCGCCGGGTCCAGCGCCAGCACCCGCGCCGCCAGGAACGCCGAGTAGTAGCGATACGCGATCGCCAGCACCGCCAGCGCGAGGAGCATGAACCACAGGGCGTGCACGCCCCCGCTCCTAGCACCTCCGCGCTACACGGGGAAGACCTGATCGAGGCTCGCCAGGTCGTCCGCCGTCAGCGTCAGGTTGGCCGCGGCGGCGCTGTCGAGGGCGCTGGTGATCTTGCTGGCGCCGGGGATCGGCACGATGACCGGCGACTTGATCAGCAGCCACGCGAGCGCCACCTGGAACGGCGAGACCCCGTGCCGCGCCCCGACCGCCTTGAGCGTCGCGTCCTCGGCGACGCGCGCCTTGCCCCGGCCGCCGCCGACCGGGCTGTACGCGAGGTACGTCAGGTTCTCCGCGGCGCACAGCGCGATGACCCCGTTATTAAAATCGCGGCGGTCGAACACGCTGCAGCGGTTCTGCACGCTGACGATCGGCGCGACCGCCTGGGCCCGCTTGATCTCCGCGACGCCGACGTTGCTGAGGCCGATGTGGAGGATCTTGCCGGCGCGTCGCAGGTCGGCGAGCGCGCCGACGCTGTCCTCGATCGGCACCGCGTCGTCGACCGCGTGGAGCTGGTACAGCTGCAGCGCCGGGACGCGCAGCGCCTTCAGGCTCGCCTCGCACGCCGACTTGAGGCGCCGCGGGTGCGCGTCGGTCACCCACGCGCCGCCCGGCCGCTGCAGCCCGCCCTTGGTCGCCACGACCACCGGCGTGTCCGTCTCGGCCTGCGCCAGCGCCTCGGCGATCAGCCGCTCGTTGTGCCCGATGTCCGACTGGTCGAGGCAGTACACGTCCGCCGTGTCGATCAGCGTGACGCCGGCCCGCAGCGACGCGTGGAGGATCTTGATCGCCTCGGACTTCGCCGGTCGACCGGTGATCGACAGCGGCATCCCGCCGAATCCGATCTGGGACACATGGAGGCCGGAGCTGCCGAGCTGTCGAGTTTGCATACGCGGTGCCTCGAATAGCACAGGTTCTCCCCCGCCTCAGCGGGGCTGTCCACCCCCACGAAAATCGTCGCCACGCGCCGCGAGCGGGCGCGGTCCCGCTTGCACACGCTCGCTAACGGCCGCCACTCCGGCCGTCCTGCGCGGGCACGCGTGTTACACCTCCGACCGGAGGTCGACCCGTGATCGAAGTCGTCGAGTATGACCCGCGGTGGCCCGAGCAGTTCGCACGACTCCGCGACCGGTTGTGGCCCGCCTGTAGCGATGCCGGCGCGATCGCCGTCGAGCACGTCGGCAGCACCTCCGTGCCAGGGCTCGCGGCCAAGCCGGTGATCGACCTCGACGTGGTCATCCGGACCGAGGCCGACCTGCCGCCGGTGCGATCGGCGCTCGAACAGCTCGGCTACCGGTTCCGCGGCGACCTCGGCGTGCCGTGTCGGTACGCCTTCCACGCCCCCGACGAGCCGGCGATCCGCCACCACCTCTACGTCTGCGTGTCCGGCAGCGTCGCGCTGCGCAACCACCTGCTCGTGCGCGACAGCTTGCGCGCGGACCGGGCGCTGCGCGACGCCTACGCGGCGCTCAAGCGCGGGCTGGCCTCCCGGGTCCGGACGATCGACGAGTACATCGACGGCAAGACCGACTACCTCGTCCGTCTGCTCGCGGACGCAGGACTGGACGCCGACGAGCTCCGCGGCGTGGCGGCGATCAATCGCTCGCCGAAGTGAAGCGCGGGCAGGCCCACAGCCCCCCGCGCCCTGGCGTCAATCGAGCAGGTCCTTGACCCAATCGACGCCGTCCTCGGCGACGTCGCGGATCCAGCCGCCCGCCGTCGAGAACGCGTCCTCGACCTCGTTCGCGGCGTAGCCCGCCCCCTTCAGCGCCTTCTCGGCGACGTCCCGCGTCATGTCCGGGAAGCTGCCCGCGAACTGCAGCGCCTCGCGGACCGGCGCCTTGAACACGTCGCGCAGCACCCGGATGCCCCTGTCGACGCCGACCTCGAGCACGCGGAGGACCACGCTGGGCGGGAGCTTCAGGTGCGCCAGCATGCTGGTCGCCACGTCCTCGACCGTCGCGCCGACCGCCTTGAAGAACTTGATCGTCTCGCGGGTCGCGAGCCCCACGGTCTCGCGGACCCACGTCACCGCCGCCTCGGTCACGTTCTTCAGCTCCTCGATCAGCTTGCCGAGGACCAGCCGCTTGAAGCTGTCGTGGAACGCGGCGAGCAGGTCGTCGAGCGAGCGGATCACGCTCGGCACGCGGACCTCCAGCGACTCGGAGCGCCCGAGCAGGGTGTAGCGGAACTTCACCGCCTGCGTGAACGACGACCGGGACGCCTGGACCGACACCTCGGCGCGCACCGCCAGCCCGAACGTGCGCCCGGCCACCTCGATCGTCGCGCCGAGCCCAGGCGCGAAGCTGAAGCTCGCCGTGCCGTCCCTGAGCGCCGCCTTGAGCCCGTAGTCGATCATCAGCGTGTCCTGGGCGACGCTGAATTCGAACCCCGTGGTCGTCACGCGGGCCGTCGCCGCGCAGGCCAGCAGCCCGCCGAGCACCCGCAGGCGCCCGTCGCAGCCGACGCCCTGGCGCGCCAGCGTCAGCTGCACGTCGACGGTCGGCCCCGCCTTGCCGCTCGCGTCGGTGAACGCGAACATCTCGAACCCGCCGGGCATCAGCCGGATCGGGTCCATCGCGCCGCGCAGCACGACGCCCTGGGTCAGGTCGATCGACCCCTCGAGCTGCGCGTCGAACCCGAAGAATTTGGCCCGCCCCGCGATCGCGAAGCCCGGCGGGAAGTAGCGCCCGGCCAGCGTCCCGCCGAGCGGCGCCGCGAGCAGGCGCAGGTCCTTGAGCCACACCGGCGGCACGCGCTCGGTGGCGACGAACTTCGGCCCGAGGTACAGCCTCGCCAGCCGCGGCAGGTCGATCCCCTCCGGGCTCGTGACCTCGAGGATCGACGCCGCCGGGTTGCCCGAGTCGACGAGCACCGCGATGTCGCCGCCGATGTCGGCGTCGCCGAGGTGAACCCCGCCGCGCACGCCGATCACCACGTACGGGAAGTTCGGCGTGGCCGACAGCTGCAGACCCACCCCCGTGAACATCAGCCCGCGCAGGCCGAACGGGTCCTTCCACGCGCCGTCCTGCGTGTCGATCGCCCCCCACACCGTCACCTTGCCCGCGCCCTCGCCCTCGAGCGCCAGCGAGCCGCGGCACTGCAGCGTGTCGCCGCCGATGTGCAGGTCGAACCCGATGGTCGCCGCCCCCGACAGGCTCGTCGTGCGCTGGTTGACCTGCAGCCCGACGCTGCGGAACACCACCGCCCGGGTCGCCAGCGGCACGTTCAGCATCAGCTCGGTGCTCAGCAGGAACGACAGCCCGCCGGGCCCCGGCGCCGCCTCCTGGTCGGCGCTCTGGCCCGCCGGTGCGCCCTGCTGGCCCGGGTTCGGCGCCGGCGCGCCCTGCTGGCCCGGGTTCGGCGTCGTCGTCGCCCCGCCGCCCGCGCCGCCGCTCGCCGCCTCGATCGTGTTGTTGCCGGAGCCCCCCGGCAGCCGCAGCCCGAGCGACAGCACCAGGCTGCGCTCGCCCAGCCCCAGCGCCGGGAACGTCGCGCTGAGCTGACGGAACGGTTCGAACGTGTCGCCCATCACCTCCGTGTAGAACGTGATCCCGCGGACATAATCGCCGAGGTCGTCGTCCTCGCCGTCCGACGTCGAGAGGATCACCGCGGACCGGTCGAACACCTCGAGGAACGGCACGACCGTCGAGTCGAGCACCTGCCACACGTCCGCCGAAACCTCCGGCCGGACCTTCGCCGTCAGCAGGTCGGCCAGCGACGTCGCCATCGCGAACCGCACCATGAACTCCGGCCCGGTGTTGGTCCGGGTCACGCGCACCTTGGCGTCGACCCCGAGGTTGAACGGCTCGGTCAGGGTCGCCTTGCCCGTGAACGTCACCGCCTGGTCCAGCACCGACACCCCGATGTCCCCCTCGAGCTCGACCGGCAGGGCGAACGCCCGCGTGAACAGCTGGAACGGCAGCATCCCGAGCGCCTGGAGATCGAGCAGCCGCGGGTCGTCGGCCGCCGCCAGCTCCGGCGGCGGCCCGGCCGGCGGCTTCGTCCGCTTCGGCGCCGGCGGGATCACGATCTCGGGCCTCGCGCCGACCACCTCGACGACGATGCTCGACGTCTTGTTGTCGAACGACCCGACGTTCGTCGTGTCCGACTCGTACGCGATCTTCGCCCCGCCGAACCCCGCGTGCTCGTACAGCACCACCCGCAGCCCGCGCGGGACCTTCACCGACGACAGGCTGTCGTTCGCCAGCCCGAGCTGCGCCAGATCGTAGCCGCCGGGCGGCAGCCTCTGGCTCTTGCCGAGGTAGTCGCGCGACTCGTACACCGTCACGCACGGCCCGGTCTGCGCCGACCGCGGCGCGACGATGACGCTCGAGGTGCAGTCGTTGAACCCGCCGAGGTGCGGACTATCCCCCGTCAGCTCCACCGACTTTCCGGTGAACCCGCTGTGCTCGAACAGCAGCGCCACCAGCCCCGCCGGCACGCGGATCGACGAGATCGCGTCGTTGCGGACCCCGAGCCCCGCGAGGTCGTGGCGCCCGACCGGCAGCGCCTTGCTGGCCCCGCCGTAGTCCGGGTCCTCGAACACGGTCACGCGCGGCACCTCGGCCGGCACGTCGATCGCCTCGACGCGCACGCTCGAGATCTTGCCGCCGACGCTGCCGAGGTTCGACGCCGAGCCGGTGAACGTCGCGCTGCGCCCGCCGAAGTTCGGGTCCTCGAACACGACGACCCGGTAGCCCGCGACGACCTTCATCGACTGGATCCGGTTGTCGCCGAACGGCAGCTGGTCGACGTTGAACGCGCCCGCGCCGAGCCGCGCCGCCGGGCCCCGATAGTCGGTTTCGCTGTACACGACGACCTGCGAGCTGGCCCGCGCGTCGAGGACGGACACCGTGAAGGGCATGCCGAACTGGCCGCCTGTGAACGGCAGCACCCGCGTGTCGCCGGTGAGCGTCCACGGCGTGCTGTTCGCGAAGTCGAAGCGCGCCACCATCCCGCCCGGGACGCGGACCGACCCCGGCACGAAATCGAGGTGCACATATCTCTGGTAGCTGCCCTCGCCCAGCTCGTAGCGCGTACCCTGATAGTCGGCGCCCTCGAACAGCGTCACCCGGTCGGTCGGCGCCGCGTCCTTCTCGACGCGCAGGCTCGAGATCGCCGCCTCCATGGTCCCGAGCACCGGCACGTCCCCGGTGAGCGCCACGCTGCGCCCGCCGAACTTCATGTGCTCGAACCCGACGACCCGGTACCCGTCGGCGATCTTCAGCGACCGGATGCGATCGTTGCCGGTCGGCAGGCGGTCGACGTCGTACGCGCCGACGTCGACGCGCACCGCCGGGCCCATGTGGTTCGCCTCGGCGTACGCGAGGACCGGCTGGCGCGCCTTCTTGTCGGTCACGAGCAGCCAGGTCGCCTCGCCGCGGCCCTCGTAGCTCAGCCGCGCCGCGTCGGCGTCGACGCTGCCGCCGCGGCCCTCCGGGAGCATGAACTGCACCGATAGACCCGCCGGCACGCGCAGCGACCGCGGCGCGAAGCCGAGGTGCTTGTACGTGAAGTACTGCCCCTCGCCCAGCTCCTGCTGCCTGCCGCCGTAGTCACTGGTTTCGAACGCGATGATCTTGCTTGCCACCCTGTCCACCTCCAGCGCGGCACTCTATCACGCGGACGGAGCGCCGCGACCGACCTGTCTGAAGAGACACATCCATTATCGACGACGAAGCGCCCCCGCACCGGCGCGCCCGTGCCCGCCGCGACACCGCGCGGCGCCGGCGGCGGACGCGGATCGCGGCGGCCGCACGCGTGCATACCAGCACGCCGAGGATCACGGTGCGAACGCGACAGGGACGGTCTTGTTTGGCGACAGCCAGATCCCCGCATCGCTCGATCCGCGGACGCGAGTGCCGACAATGGCGCGCATCGCCGCCGCGAGCGCGGCAATCGACCGACCGTACATGCTACGCGGGTGTCGCCACGGCGCCGCGGGCTCGCAGGTCCTGGCGAACGAGGCGACGTGCGTCGGGCTCGAGACGCTCGACCTGTCGTGCTGCCTGTCAATGCGATGCTCGCCGTGTGCTGGTCTCGCGGCTTACGCTGAGGCCCAGATCTCGACGAGTCAGCAGCGCGGCGCCGGAGTCGGCGTCGAGGACGAGCCCTCCGGCCGCGGTGACGGCCAGTCTACGGCCATCGGCGGACCAGTGCAGAGTGGCCGCGGTGGTCGCGAGCGCGCGCGCCCACAGTCGACGCGGCGTACTGCCAGAGAAGTCGTACATACCCAAGACCATGAAATCTTCATCATCGTCGCTCTCGAAGACAGCGACGCGATGGCCCGCAGCTGCCATTGTTCGTACGCCGCCGCGGTCCAGTGAGATTGTCTTGATGCCATCAGGACGGATCTGCGCCAGACGATCGCGGGTGGCGACATAGAGGGGAGCACCTTCCGCACGAGGCGCTGGTGTGAGCTCCGCGTCGACGACGGATAGGAGTGTCGCTACACGTTGCCGCTCGCCCAAAGGTGTCGGGAGCAACTCCGGCCAGCGAGAGCTCGCGGCGGTGAGCTCCCGCTGGGGCCCGAGGTCGTCGCCGTCGACGGCCAGCACCCCGCCCGATGTCGAATCCGACGGATCCACCCATGCGAGCTCGCCGTGGGCCTCACCGAACGCGTGGTACGCCACTGCGGTGGCGCCCGTGGGGTCACGGAATCGGTGCGTACGGACCCTCGCACCGTCGATCGCGCTGAGCAGGGTCACGTCGCTGGACCCGGCGACGAGCAGGCGTTCGGGTGCAATGAATACGATGAGCTTCGGTGCGTGCTGGAACGTGGCGATCGTCCGCGGCGCCGCGGGATCGCCGAGTCGCTCGGTGATCAGTCGCCCGCCGACCAGCCAGGCGACGCGCTCACCGTTCGGGTCGAGGGCGACGCCCGTGGGTTCAAAGGCGGCGGTCGTGATGCTGAGGCGTTGACCGTCCGTGAGCGACTGGACGGTGAGCGTGTCGCCGTCCACGAATGCTCTCGTCCTGGCGGCCGCTACGCTGCTCTGCAGCGCGGCGGCCGACGAGCCAGCCAGCAGTACGTGTGTCCGTGCCGTCGCCCTCGCGCGGGTCGGATCGGAGACTGCGGCTGTCAGGTCGATCGACAGCCCCTGACCCTGGTCGCTTGCGAACAAGACGTGCGTCGGATCGATGAATTGGACGCGGGGCGCCGACGAGCCCGTGAAAACGCCGGAGATCCACCGGCTCTCGGAGGTCGCGAGGGTGATTCGCTCGAGCGACCAGGTCTGACCTCCGCCTGTGCGGTGCAGCGCGGTCAAGAAGGTGCCATCCGGTGATATCGCCAATTCGTCTCGGCCCGGCGACTGAGCGAGGGCGATGGCCCGTCGCGCCCCGACGAACGCGAGTTTGTGTTCGTCGGTGCGGATCGACCGGACCCGCACCGGGTCGGCGAAGACCGCCACGATCACGGGCGGCCCATCCGGCGGCTCCGCGACTCTGAGCTGCTGCGGGGCTTCCGGGCCAGGTTCGAGGTATGCGAGCCAGTCGCCGTTGCGCGCGTGCAGAGATATCCTTCGGCTCCGCGACAGGGCGACGAATCTCCCGTCGCGGAGGACGTGGACCTCCAGCATCGCGCTGTCTATGGGGAGTTCATTCACCGTTTCCCAGCGTGCCGTGCCGGCGTTGATGTCGACGCGGCCCAGACGGGTCAGCCCATTGCCATCGATCGCTGCGATCACGAATACCGACGGACCGACCTCCGCGAACGAGATCCACACCCGCTGTCCGAGCGGCAGAGCCCACGGCAGAGCTCCGGCGCTCGCACGTACGTCCGGCCACAAGCGAGCTTCACCGTCGGCGTCGAGCGTCAGCGCGGCCCGGCCTCGCGGATCGAGGTGCACGGCCGTGAGCGGCGCGTGATGAGCCGCCGCGACGAGGGGCATGCGGTCGAGCTCGAGCGAGTCGATCTGTGGCGGCGGGGCGGTCGCCGGTGGGCGGCAGGCGGACGCGGCGAGGACGAGCGCGAGCGTTGAGTGGAGTCGGCGCATCATTCGAGGAGGATCAGAGAGAGCGCAAGTATGCGAGGATGTCCGAGTTCCAGGGCCGATCGGGGTGGGAGTAATAATCTACCCCCATTCGTCCATGAACACCGCCGAGGTCGCGGGCCGCGTCCTCGAGCGTGGGTGCGCTGCCGTCGTGGAAGTAGGGCGCCGAGTGAGGGACGCCGATCAACGACGGGGTGTCGACAGGGGCGGGGGCGCCGTGATAAGCGCGCTGTCTGCCGTCGGTCGATCTCTCGCCCGCGTGGCAGCCGAGGCAGCTCTTCTCGAAGATCATTCGTCCGTTGTGGATGGCCCCGAGGTCTTCGCCGACGTCCTTCGTTCGCTGCACGGGCCGCGGCAGGCTCTCCATGTAAGCACGGAGCGCGGAGCGCTCGTCTGCCGCCAGCTCGGACGGGCGACCACCCTGCGCGATGATGAGGCCGCTCACAGCAGCGTCGAGGTCGGCGTATTGGCCGAACCACCCGTAAGGGGCTGTGAACAGCAGGCGATCGTTCAACATAGGGGTCTGCACGGGGACCTGTCCGATGAGCCAGGTCAGGCCGTCGGCCCGACCCTCGGGGTGACAGCTCGCGCAGGCCATCGCGCCGGCGGCGGACAGGCGCGGGTCGCGGCCGCGACGGAACAGTTCGGCGCCCCGGGCGACGAGCGGGCTGCGACCATCGGGAGCCAGCTCGGGACCACGTCGCCAGGCGGTCGCCGCGGTGGGGTCCGCCGTGGCCAGGTCGATCGCCATCAGGCGCCGCGCGAGCTCGCAGTGAACCCACAAGGTGTTGCGATCCAGGGCGAGCCCATCGATCCCGCAGGCGTCGCGGAGATCCTGCGCGAGCGCTGTGGACCAGGCGACGCGCGGGGCCTGCTGCGAGATGTCGGCGACGGCGAGCACGCGATCGTCGCCATAGCCGCCGATGTACAGGGTGTCGCGACCTGGGTCATAGGCGATCGCGCGAGGCTGATGGAGGTCGATCTGCGCCGAAAGGAGCTCGGTCCGGGCGGTCCCCGGGAGGTGGAGGCGCGTGAGGTGATGGGTGAGTGACGATGCGGATGTTCGCGGGCTCCGCGGAGTCGCCCGATGATGCGGGACGACGACGCGATGATGGCCGATCGCGCCGATGGCCCAGGCGCCGCGAGCTTCGGCGTCGCCGGACGAGAGGCTGTGCCAGCGCGGCATCTGCAGCCCTGACATCGGGAAATTGACGATCGCGCCGGTCGTCAGGAAGCTGATGTGGACCGTGGATGGATCGCCCGCGATGGCGACACCTCGCGGCTCGGGGGCGCCGAGCCCGAGCGTGCGAGCGCGTGTCATCGTGGTCGTATCGACGAAGACCAGCGATTGCTCGCCGATGCTCGTGACCGCCAGAGTGCCACCGTCCATCGTCAACGCGAGGCCGTAGGGCTCGACGACTTCGACCTCGGCGGCGACGGCGAGGCCGTCGCCATCGTCGTCGCCTGGGGTGAGCTTCACGACCCGCCCGCCCCGACGATCGGCGATGAACGCGTGCCCGCGACCGTCCCCGACGATCTCTCCGAGGTCCGGGTGCAGCTCCAGACGGGCCACGGGCCCACCGTCACGGCGGCAGCGGAC
>Ga0075158_10003980_pt1 | contig 10259 bp, 6 predicted proteins | sample JI91814BDNA_FD_70968 | JGI IMG/M metagenome (GOLD analysis project Ga0075158, IMG submission 70968) | Wastewater effluent complex algal communities from Wisconsin, to seasonally profile nutrient transformation and Carbon sequestration -... | ecosystem: Engineered > WWTP > Effluent > Algae... | reverse complement strand
AGGCGGGTGCCGATGATGTGGCACGTGTGCATGTCCTGGGCCTCGGGGATCTCGAGGATCTCCATGGCCTCCTTGGAGCAGCGCACGGCCTGCTCGATCTCTCCGGCGCCGAGCAGGATCTCCGCGCGGCGGTTGGCGATGCGCAGCTCGAGCACGCGGTCGCGCGACTGCTTGGCCGCCGACGCGGCGTGCTGCAGCTTGAACAGCGCGGCCTCGGCGTCGACGCTGCCGTCGAGGATGTAGCGGTCGACCAGGCCGAGCCAGAACAGCGCCTGCGCGCGGTGGTCGGCCAGCAGCTCGGCGACCAGCACGCCGGCCTCGAAGTGGGTCGACTCGCGGCGCGGGTCGTTGAGCGCGCCGGGGGCTCGCTCGACCATGCTGAGCATGGCCCGCAGCAGGCGCGGGAGGCCGGCGACGCGGCCGTGGCGGCGCAGGCGGATGATGATGCGCTCGAGCACCTGGGCGGCGAGGTGCGGCTGGTTGGCGTTGAACAGGATGTCGACGGTCTTCTCGAGCTCGGCGACGGCCTCGAGCGACTCGGAGGCGTCGTCGAGCAGCCGGGCGCGCAGGAACACCAGGCTGGCCTCCTTGCTGTCGAGCTCGGCGATGCGCTCGGCGAGGTCGAGGCGGGTCTCGTTCAGCGAGTCCTCGTAGCGGATCCTCACCGCCTCGCGCACGGACGCGTGGGCGAGCGCGACCTGGCCCTTGCCGGACACGGCGCTGCACAGGATGAGGCCCTCGCCCTCGAGGCGGTCGAGCGTGCGGCGGAATCGTTCGCGGCGCAGGTCGGTGAGGTTGGTCAGCTGCTCCTCGTCGATCGGGGCCTCGATGAGGTAGAGGATGCTGACGATCTCCCAGGCCGACACGCCGAGGCCGTCGAGGCGGGCCTCGGACCGCTGGGCCAGCGTCTTGTGCAGCTGCTCGGCGGCGACGGAGGCGGAGCGCAGGACCCAGGTGTCGTTGTCGCGGACGAGGATCGCCTCCTCGATCAGCACGCGCAGGGTCTCGCGGAAGCTCAGCGGGTGGCCGCCCGTGAGCTTGTCGAGCATCGTGACGAGGTCCTTGAGCGCCGGGGCGTCGCCGAGGATGCCGCGCAGGATCTCCAGCATCTCGCGCGGCTGGAACGGGCGCAGGTTGAACAGCTCGGCGATCTGATCACGGCACAGGCTCTGGAAGGCCGGTTTAATTTTTGGCTGCGGCTCGCTCGTGACGCACAGCAGGATCCGCGAGTCGTTGTGGTCGATCGCGCGGGCCAGCTGTTCGAAGATCGTGCGGGTGAGCTCCGAGCCGCGGGCCAGGTCGGCGAGGTAGAGCACGTACGGGTGCTCGCTCGCGGCGCGGATCAGGAACTCGGTGATCTGGCCGGCGACGATGTTCTCGTCGCCGCGCTCGCGGGCGGCGCGGACCAGCTCGGCGTACTGCTTGACGGTCTCGGAGCGGTCGCTGAGGGCGGTCGCCAGCTGGAGGACGATCGGGCCGAACGGGCCGAGGCCGTCGCCGTCGCCGGTCCAGCAGTTGCCCTCGATGAAGATGCCGTCGCCGAGCTGGATCTCGCGGCGCAGCTCGGCGAGCAGGCGGCCCTTGCCCATGCCCTCCGGGGCCTCGACGAGGATCGTGTGGATCACCCGGCCGCGCTGGCCGGGGCGGATGTTCTCCGGGCGCAGCACGTCGAAGGCGCGGCGCAGCAGGATGTCGAGGTAGTCGGCGCGGTCGACGAACGGCAGGTGCTCGACGAGCACGCGCGCGAACTCCCGGCGGTCCTGCGCGGTCCGCTGGCGGTCGCGGATGTGCGACGACTCGCGGCGCAGCAGCTCGAGCACGATGCTGCGGGCGCTGTGCGGGCGGCCGGCGGGGTCCGGGCTGAGCATGCGGCCGATGAGCTCGGCGACGACGGGGCCGGTCGGCTGCAGCAGGGCGCCGGCGAGCTCGGGGCGCCAGTCGAGCTGGTTGCGCAGGGCCTCCTTGAAGGTGCGCGAGGGGAACGGTCGCACGCCGCGGACGGCGGTGTAGATCGTCGCGGCGAGCGAGTAGATGTCGCTGCGGCTGTCGGTCGGCTCGCCGCGCAGCTTCTCCGGGGCGGAGAAGCCGGGGGTGCCGAGGACCTTGATGTTGTCGGGGTCGTCGGGGTCGCCGGTGATCTTCGGGGCGCGGAACAGGCGGGCCAGGCCGAAGTCGATGAGCTTGGCCTGCGGCTTGCCGCCGTCGGTCTCCGGCTGGCAGACGATGACGTTGCTCGGCTTGATGTCCTCGTGCACGAACCCGAGGGTGTGGATGTAGTCGAGGGCGCGGGTCAGCTGGACGAAGATCTCGACCACGGTCTCGCGCGGGGCGCCGCGCAGGAAGTCCTGGAGGGTCTGGCCGCTGAGCAGTTCCTGCGTGAAGTACACGCCGTCGTTGTCGCAGCGGCCGAAGTCGTAGACGGCGGCGAGGTTCGGGTGGTGGAGCTGGGTGAGCAGCCGGAACTCGGCCATGAAGGCCTTGGTCACGTCGTCGCCGGGCACGCCCTGGGTGTTGCCGAAGCTGCGGGTGACCGGCTGCCGGCGCATGGCCTCGGCGTGGCGGCTGGTGTTCGGGCTGTGGTTCGGCAGCAGCGCGCCCGAGGGGTGCTCGCTCGAACGAGAGCCAGGCGGGTCCAGGCTGGCGTCGCGGCGGATGACCTTGAGCGCGACGGGGCGGTCCTCCAGCTCGTCGTAGGCCTCGTAGACGGCACCGAACCCCCCCCGTCCGAGGAGGCCCCGCACGAGGTAGCGACCGGCGATCTTGTCCGGCAGCGGCGACTCATCCGGTGCGTCCCCCGCCACGGGCTTGTTGTGCGCATCGGAAAGGGTCATGAAAGGCTCTCTAGCGGCGGCGGGGCCGGACTGTAACGGCGAACGCACGCGGCGACAACGGACCCGCGCCGGGCCCGTAACAAGCAGCCCCCGAGTATTCCACACGGCTGGGCCCAGGGGTGCGAAATGTGGCTTCCGGGGCCTGAATCCTCACGCACCTGCAGGGCCACTACGAAGCGATGGCCGGGTTCGCGCGCGAGAACAATGGGACGGCTATGTAGGTGTGGTTCATCGGAGGCGATGGTTCATCAGCGACGTGGACCCCACGCGGGTGGGCCGTCCGCGCGACCTGCGCTAAACGCCGCGCGACCGATCGCTGCCTCGCCGGTGGCGACGCAGTGATCGTAGGCGGCGGCCTCGATGGCGAGGCGCTGGGCCTCGGGTTGGCCGAGCGCGGCGAGCAGGCCGCGCTTGAACGCGGCGACGGCGGTCGGCGATCGCGTGCACAGGCGCTGCGCGAGGCCGCGGACGCGCGCGAGGCCGGCGTCGACGTCGGCGACGCCTTCATGGACGAGGCCGATGCGCAGCGCCTCGGTGGTGTCGATCTCCTCGCCGGTGCAGCCGAGGCGCAGCGCGTGGGCGGGGCCGACGAGCAGCGCGAGCTCGGCGGTCCCGCGGGCCCCGGGCAGGATGCCGAGGCCGGTCTCGGGCAGGGCGAACCTCGCGGTTGGGGTCGCCAGACAGTAGTCGGCGGTCAACAGGAACTCGGTGCCCCAGCCGAAGCTGACGCCGTGGGTGACGACGGTCGTGAACACCGGGGCGTGACGGAGGCGGCGGAGGATCTCCCGCTGGCGCAGCACGTGGGCTCGCACGCGATCGTCGGACCAGCCGACGCGCTCGCTGACGTTCGCGCCGGAGATGAAGATCGGCGTGCCGCGGCCGCTGACGCGGCGGCTCGTGGTGCACAGGCAGGCGATGCCCTGCGCCTCGAGCAGGTCGTTGAGGAAGTCGAGCGCGTCGAGCTGGGCCGTGCTGATCTCGTTGGCCTTGCCGTGGTCCAGCTCGAGGGTGAGGAGCCGGAGCTCCGGGTCGTGGGTGGGGTGGAGGGCGGCGATGCGCGACAGGTCCATCGCTGCGGAGGGTAACCGAACGCGCGCGCGTTCTCTGCGGGGATCACACCCGGCCGGCGTCACGGCATGTACGATGGCTCGATGGGCGGACGGGCGTGGGTGGTGATCGCGGCGGTGGGCGCGGTCGGGTGTGGCGGCGGCGCGGAGGACAGCCGCGGAGACGGCGTTCAGTCGGCCTCGGCGATGTCGGCGGCGGACACGAGCGGCGGGGAGGCGACCAGCTCGGGCGAGAGCTCCTCGAGCGGCGAGGCGCCTGTACCGACGAGCGGTGGTGATGACACCTCGAGCTCGAGCTCATCGTCCTCGACGACGAGCGGGGCGGCTTCGTCGTCGAGCGGCGGGGAGGACACGAGCAGCGGCGAGTCCGACACGGGTGGGGCCGCGTGCGGCGACGGGGCGATCGACGGGGACGAGCTGTGCGACGACGGCAACGCGGTCGACGGCGACGGCTGCAACGCCGACTGTCAGCCGTCGGGGCGGCTGCTGTGGTCGGATCTCTACGGCGGCGGGAGCAAGCTCGCCGACGAGATCCTGGACTGCGCGGTCGACGAGTTCGGGTCGATCTACGTCGCCGGGTTCACGACGATCACGAAGCCCAACGAGGACGTGTGGGCCCGCAGCTACGCGGTCGACGGCGCGGTGGTGTGGACGCAGACGTACGCCGGGGCGCTCGGGGCCAAGGACCGCGGCGAGGCGGTGGTCGTCGACGCGTCGCAGCTGGTGTACGTGGCCGGCCACGACAACGTCTCGATGCAGGGCAACAACGTGTGGGCGCGCAAGCTCGCGGCCGACGGCATGCCGACGTGGACGCGCGGCTACGACGGTCCGAGCAGCGGCAGCGACGCGGCGTACGCGGCGACGTTGACGGCGGCGGGCGACCTCGTGGTGGTCGGCGGGCACAGCGTCGACGGTCAGGGCCTGGACACGTGGCTGCGCAAGTACGACGCGGCCGGGACGACGCTGTGGACACGCACGTACTCGGGCCCGGCCGGGCTGACGGACAGCGGCCGGGCGGTGACGGAGGGCGCGGGGGGGATCCTCTACGTCGCTGGTGAGGAGGAGGTGGTCGGCGAGGCGGGCAACATGTGGCTCGGGCGGTTCGACACCGACGGCAACCTGCTGTGGTCGCGGCTGTACAGCGGGGCGGCGAGCCTCGACGACGCGCTGTACGGGGCGGCGGCGACCGACGACGGCGGGGTCGTGGTGTGCGGGGTCGAGAAGTCGGTGGCGGTGCCGTCGCTGAGCTTCGTGCGCAAGTACGACGAGGCGGGGCTGGTGGTCTGGACGGTGAGCGACGACGGAGAGGGCGCTCTGGGGGCGAGCTGCTACGAGGTCGACATCGCGGACAACGGGGACGTGCTGGTCGCCGGGTCGGCGGTCGACGGCGCGGTGACGCGGCCGGTCGTGCAGCGGCTGGATCCCGATGGTGTGCTGCGCTGGTCGCGGACGATCCCCGGGGCGGGCACGGCGGCCAGTCAGGCGCGCTGCGTGCGGCCGGCGGCCGACGGCACGATCGTGGTCGCGGGCTCGCTCGACGACGGCGTCGACGGGCGCGACGCGTGGGTCGGGCGGCTGAGCCCGTAGGCGTCGCGGGCCGGTCAGTTCGGGGGCACGAAGTTGTCGCAGGCGTCGTCGATGATGGCGACGGCCTCGGTGAAGAACGGGGCGTAGTCGGCGGCGCAGATCGTGCTCTTGAGGCCGTGGTCGCCCCACATGTCGATGAACTCGTTCCAGTGCGCGCCCTTGATGTCGCCGTTGCCGGCGCAGTCGGGGTCCTCGGGCACGAGGGTCAGGCCGGCGACGACGATCGACTGCACGTTGCCCTTCTTGGCGGCGACGACGGCGTCGTACCACTCCTGCGGGACGCCCTCGTCCTCGTAGTTGGGGTCGTCGCTGATGAAGGTGATCACGAGGATCGCGTCGTCGCGCAGGAAGCCGGCGTTGCAGCCGCCGACGTCGTTGAGCGGGGCGCTGAGGGCCTCGGTCATGCCGTTCATCGGGCGCTCCGACGGGTTGCCGGCGGTGCCGACCTTGGCGACGCAGGCGAAGGTGGTCGGCAGGTCGGGCTCGTCCTGCAGCATGTAGCGGTTACCGCCGGCGATCGGGCACTTCATGTTGGTCGCGAACGAGCCGACCGGGTGGATCACGCCGGCGCCGCGGGTGGTGTCGCACTCGCTGAGGTTGGCGTTGCAGGCGTGGTAGTTCTTCTCGGCGCAGTACTCGGGGACGTCGGGGTCGCCGACCATGTCGCACCGCTGCTTGCAGCGGCCGTCGTCGTCGGTGTCGACGACCATGATGTGGTAGTCGCTGGTCGCGCTGAGGGTCGACTGGATCGCCGTGATGAAGCCGGGGAAGCTCTGGATCAGCGCGGCCTGGTTGTCCTCCATGCTCGCGGAGTTGTCGATCACGAACAGGAAGTCGACCTTGTCGCAGCCGACCTTGGACCCGGTCGTGCCGCCGGTGTCGGCGCTGCCGATGTCGAACTTGACCACGCCGGTGCTGTCGTCCGGCGGGGCCGAGGCGCTGCCGGTGACGTCGACGGTGCTCGCAGAGGAGGTGTCGCCGCCGGTGCCGGGATCGGTCGGGGTGTCGCTGGTCGGCGTGTCGGTCGCGCCGGGGCTGCTCTGGGTCGTGATCGAGGTCGCGGCGGTCGCTGAAGTGGCGCGTCCGTCGTCGCCGCACGCGAGGAGGCCGAGGGTCGTTGAGGCTACAAGGAATGTGCGCGTCACCGCGGCGAAGGTAACACGCGCGGCGACGGCGACGCTGGTGCCTCGCGACCACACTACGCGAGGCGGGCGAGGTCGGCGGGGCTGTCGAGGTTGTCGAGGACGGCGGGGTCGTCGACGGCGAGGCTGCGTCGCAGGTCCTCGTGGTGCGCCAGCAGATCGCGGGGGCTGGCGTCGGCCGGGAGGACGCGCAGGGCCGGCAGCAGGGCGGCGGGGTAGACGATCGGGTGGCCGCGGCGGCCGGCGTGCGCGGGCTGCCAGATGTACGCGGGGTCCGCCGTGAACGCGGCGAGCAGGGCCGCGACGGTGGCCGGGCGGACGTGCGGGCGATCGACGGTGAGGACCAGCAAGCCGACGGGGTCGCGCAGGATCTCGAGGCCGCGCTGCAGGCTGCTGAGCTGGCCTTTGGGCCAGGCGTCGTTCTGGATGCGAGTGGCCGGGGCGAGGTCGACGGCCGCGAGGTCCATCGCGCCGGTGACGACGAGGATCGGATCACAGCCGGCGGCGAGGTCGACGGCGCAGCGGACCCACGCGCGGCCGCGGTGCAGCAGCAGGGCCTTCGGCTGGCCCATGCGGGTCGACGCGCCGGCGGCCAGGACGATCGCGGCGGGGGCCATCACTTGCCGCCGAGCGGCTTGTCCGACTGACGCGAGCCGCCGAGCGGCTTGTCCTCGCTGACCGGCCTGGCCGGCGAGATCGCCGACCACAGCTTGCTGACCTGCGCGGCGTCGGCGGGCGAGAGCACGAGCAGGCTCTTCGACAGGCCGGCCGCGAACACGCCCTGCTTCGGCTCGAGCTTGAGGCCGAGGCCGAGCGCGCCGCCGAGGCGGTTCACCGTGGCGGCGGCGGTGTCGATGTCCTTGACGCGGGCCTTGTCGCTGCGCAGCTCGGCGTCGACGGTGATGACGAACCGGGCGAGGCCGGCCGGGTCGAGGGCGACGCAGAAGTGGCAGCCCTGGCTGGCGCTGCGCGCGAGGGCGAGGCCGGGGTGCGCGGCGAGGCTGCCGGCGGGCTTGCCGACGGCGCCGGCGAGGTCGCGGGCGCCCGCGCCGATCGCCAGGAACGCGGTGTTGCCGGAGATCACGGTGACGGCCTCGAGCTCGAGCTTCTTGGTGAGGAAGGGCTGGGCGTCGGCGACGTCCTTCTCGAGGTTCTTCGGGACGGCGAGGGTCAGCACGTCGCCCTTGGCGGCGCCGAGCTTGTTGTCGGTCTTGAACGCGACGGCGAAGGTCGCGTCCTTGTTGTTGCCGGCCAGCGTGTTGAAGCCGGTGACGGCCGTCTTGACCGCGGTGAGCAGGTCGCGGGCGGCGTTGCGGGTCGCGGTGTCGTCCTTCACGTCGGCGGCGACGACGACGGTGGCCTCGCCCTTCGCCGAGAGGTACAGCGCGAACACGACGTCGTCGCGCAGCTGGTCGAGCAGGCCGTGCGAGGCCTTGATCGCCTCGCGCAGCGGGGCCTCGAACGGGCCGCCGGCGACGCCCATGGCCTCGGCCGCCTTCGCGCCGTTGTCGATCGCCTTGTGCAGCAGCTCGGGCGAGCCGAGCGGGATGGCCAGCACGAAGGTCGGACCGCCGGGCAGGCGGCCCTCGAGCGCGGTCGGCTTGCTGCGCGCCGGGCCGAGCGGGCCGAGGCCGAGGCGCTCGAACGGGGCGACCGCGGAGACCTCGACGAGCAGGTCGCGATCGGTGCCGGCGTCGATCGCGAGCGCGGCGCTGGTCGCCTCGCTCAGCACGGCGCCGACCTGACGGCGCAGGCCGCTCGGGAGGCCGGGCACGAGGTCGCCCGAGAGCAGGCCGGGCGGGAGGTCGGAGCCGCGGACCTGGACGCGCCGGCCCTTGACCTCGGCGGCGAGGCTGCCGGCGCGCGCGAGGTCCTGCTGGCTCAGCGCGAACTCGAGGGTCTTCGGGGTCTCGCGCAGCAGCACGCGCAGCTCGCCCTGGACGAGCTCCCACATGCCGTTGCCGAGCGGCTGCGGGCGCTGGCCGGACGGCATGGCCTCCATCACGCCCTTGGGGTTGGTCGCGGCGACGCTGCCGATCAGGCGCAGGTCGTTGGTCGGGGCCTGGGCGAAGAAGGTGGCGTCGACGGCCATCACGCCGTTCAGGTCGAGGCTGTTCCACAGGCCAGGTCCGTAGCCGAGCTGCAGCAGCATCGCCTGGATGTACGCGGACGCGTCGAGCGGGTCCTTCGGGGTCCACGCGGTGGTCGCCTGTTTGACGAGCTGCAGCACGTCGGCGAGCCCGGTGATGCTGGCCTGCACGTGCACGGGGTTGCCCGCGGGCCGCGGACCCTTCGGCTGCGCGGCGTCGGCGACGACGCTGCCGCCGTCCGCGGGCTGACTGCCGGTGTCGTCGGCGACGGTGACGGCGGGGGTCGAGGTCTTCTTGACGCAGGCCGGGGCGGAGGCCAGGAGCAGCATGGCCGAGGCGGCCACGATCTTCGCGGAGCGTGTGCGAGGCATTGCCGGCGAGTGTAGACGAGACCAGCCCGAACCAGCGCACCCGCGCCGCCGTGCGGTCAGCCCTCGCCGGCGGACGCCAGGTCGGCCGTGCGCGCAATTGCCTGTGGAACAACGTTCATGGCGTCCCCCGTGCCTCCGTGGCGGTCGGCGAGCAGCTCCGCGACGACCGAGATGGCGATCTCCGCGGGGGTCCGGCCGCCGAGGGCGAGGCCCATGGGGGCGCGCAGGCGGGTCAGGTCGGGCGGCGGACGGCCGAGTTGTTGCTCGCGGCGGAGGATGCGGGCGAGGATCGCGTGGACCTTGCGGCGGCTGCCGATCATGCCGATGTAGCGGTGCGGCTGGCGGAGCGCGGCGGCCAGGGCCAGCTCGTCGCGGGCGTGGTCGCGGGTCGCGATCACGAGGTAGTCGCCCGCGCCGAGGTCGGGGATGACGGCGGTCAGCTCGTCGACGTCGGCGCTGTGACGGGTCACGGGGACGAACGCCGGGTGGGCGAGCATGTCCTCGCGGTCGTCGACGACGACGACCCGGAACCCGACGCCCACGGCGACCGGCGCGATCGCCTGGGCGACGTGTCCAGCGCCGATCAAGATCAGCCGCGCTTGCGTGTCCAGGTACTCCACGAACACCTCCATCGAGCCGCCACAACACATGCCCAGGTCGCGCACGAGGTGGGCCTTGATCAATTGCGGCTTGCCGTCGCGCAGGGTCGACCGGCAAGCGTCCAGGACCTGGGCCTCGATCGCGCCGCCGCCGATCGTGCCGATCATCGCTCCGTCGACGCGCAGCAGCAGGCGCGCGCCGATCACCTGCGGCGCCGAACCCGTGCGGCCCACCACGGTGGCGAGCGCCGCGGGCCCGGACCGAACCCCCGAGAGCACGTCCGCCGCGGCGCGCAGGACCTCGAGGGCGTCGGCGGACATCGAGGCGGCAGTGTAGCGCGGGTCCGCGTGCCCGGTCCCGCGCCCGCGGTTTTTATACTAAGAAAGCAGCGCGAAGCGATGCGCCGTCCCCTCACCCTCGCGCTGCTCGTGCTCGTCGCCTGCGAGGCGCCGGCCGAGCCGCGACCGACGCCCCCGCCGCCCGCTCCGCCGCCCGCCGCCATGTCGCCCGCGGAGCTGGCCGAGGCGCGCCGCAAGGCCGGCTTCAAGGACGACGACTTCGCCGCCGAGAA
>Ga0075158_10003976_pt1 | contig 10265 bp, 3 predicted proteins | sample JI91814BDNA_FD_70968 | JGI IMG/M metagenome (GOLD analysis project Ga0075158, IMG submission 70968) | Wastewater effluent complex algal communities from Wisconsin, to seasonally profile nutrient transformation and Carbon sequestration -... | ecosystem: Engineered > WWTP > Effluent > Algae... | reverse complement strand
GCGGCCGCGAAGCTGCAGAACGACCGCCTGCGGCTGTTCATGCCGCTCGACCTCGCCAGCATGCCGACGCCGACCAACCCGCTCGAGCGCAGCACGGCCGACCTGTGGGTCCGCACGGCCGGGCCGATGTCGCTGGAGGATCGCAAGAACTTCAGGCTCGGCAACGAGAAGATGATCGACAGCTGGCTGGTCGAGCTGCTCAACCAGTCGCAGCACCGCGTGCCCGACCCGGTCGACTACGTCGAGATGCGGCGCTCGACGTTCGGCTCGGACCTGACGATGAACCTGGCGCGCATCACCAAGGGCCGCGACCTGCCGGCGGCGGTGTTCGAGTCGCGGGCGCTGCAGGCGCTCGAGCTGGCGGCGCAGGACTACTGCTGCTTCATGAACGACATCTTCTCGTACCAGAAGGAGATCGAGTTCGAGGGCGAGGTCAACAACATCGTGCTGGTGCTGCAGAAGTTCCTCGACGTCGGCAAGGACGAGGCGCTGGTGCACGCCAACAACCTGATGACGTCGCGGATGCAGCAGTTCCAGCACGTGATGGCCGAGGACCTGCCGCTGCTCATCCGGGACCTCGAGATCACCGGCGCCGCCCGCACGGCGCTCGACACGTATGTGCTGAGCCTGCAGGACTGGATGGCCGGGATCCTCGCGTGGCACCGCATCACCCGGCGCTACGACGAGGACTTCCTGCGCAGCCACTCGACGTCGCCGTCGATGGTGGTCGGCGGGCTCGCCGGTCCGACCGGGCTCGGCACGCAGGCCGCGAGGATCGCCCGAGGGCCCGCGCCGGCGGCCAGACACGACGCACCCGCGTCGCCCGCGGCGACGACCGCCATGGGCGCCGCGGCGCGCGTCATCGCCGAGCTGGCGCGCGCGCTCGCGGCCGAGGATCGGCCGTGACGACCGCCGACAATTACCACCGTTGACAACACTCAAAGATTTTCCCGACACCAGTCGAATTCATCGAGGAGATACAGCCATGAATCAGCCCGTCAATCCCCAGCCCGTCCTGCGCAGCGAGTACCAGCGGTCCGTCGCCAACTACTGGAACACCAACCAGTACGACCCGCAGAACATCCTGCTCGGCCACGTCGATGGCTACTACCATCACCACTACGGCATCGGTGACGTCGACTGGAAGATCCTCGAGACGCCCGCCGACCAGCGCGACGACGCGATGATCCGCGAGATGCACCGCCTCGAGCACGCCCAGGCGCTGTACCTGCTCGACCAGCTCGGCGACATCAAGCCGGACATGCGGCTGATGGACGGCGGGTCCGGCCGCGGCGGCACCAGCCTGATGGCGCACGAGCGGTTCGGCTGCCAGGTCGACGGCGTGTCGATCTCCGAGTACCAGGTCGGCTTCGCCAACGAGCAGGCCGCCAAGCGCGGGCTGACCGCGAAGCTGAAGTACCACTTCCGCAACATGCTCGACAGCCAGTTCCCGACCGGGTCGATGGACGCGATCTGGACCAACGAGACCACGATGTACGTCGACCTGTTCAAGCTGTACGCGGAGTTCTCGCGGCTGCTGAAGGACGGCGGCCGCTACGTGTGCATCACCGGCTGCTACAACGACGTGCTCGGCGGTCGCTCGCGCGCGGTCAGCGAGATCGACGCGAAGTACATCTGCAACATCCACCCGCGCAGCGCGTACTTCAAGGCGCTGGCGGCCAACGACCTGGTGCCGATCTCGGTGGTCGACCTGACCGCGGCGACGATCCCCTACTGGGAGTTCCGCGCCAAGTCCTCGGTCGCCACCGGCGTCGAGGATCCCTTCCTCAGGGCGTACAAGGAGGGTAGCTTCCATTACCTCATGATCGTCGCCGACCGCCTGGTCCGCTGACATTCGCCGCCTGTATACATTCCCGCACGGAGACGAGACGATGATGGACGTCGAATTGAAGACCCTGACCGCCCGCCTGGCCGGGCCGAACGGCCTCGGGACGTCTGCGGCGCGCCTCCTCGGGATGTACTCGCACGCGGCTCCGCCCGCGGCCGTCGACGCGGCGGAGGCGGCCGAGCCTCCCGCGGCGCTGGTGGTCGACGATCCGGCGTACGCGTACCGTCCGTGGGGCGACGGCACGGCGTCGCCGGTGTACTGCCCGCTCACCGAGCGGATCGACGATCGCCTCGCGGCGGAGGTCGACGCGCGGCTGCTCGTGTGGGCGACGACCTGCGGGTTCGACGAGGAGTCGCTGAACGCGATCCGCAAGGCGACGTTCGGGCGGCTGGTCATGCTGACCCACCCCGACACGGATGACGCCGACCGCCTGCTCGTCGCGGCCCAGCTGAACGCGGCGTGGTGGGCGGCCGACGACAGCTACGCCGACGACAGTGACCGCGGGGCGGTGCCGGAGCAGCTGCCGCCGCGGCTCATGATGGTGATGGCGGCGATGGACCCGCTGCCGCGGGTGGGCGAGTTCACGCCGCCGCTGGAGGCGGCGCTGCACGACGACCCGATCCTCGTGGCGCTGCGCTCGGGCGTCGAGCACCTGGCGCATTACGGCGGCCCGGCGGTGGTCCAGAGGGTCTGTTACTCGACGTTCGCGATGTTCGTCAGCTGGACGGCGTACGCGGCGTGGCGCCACACCGGCGAGTACCCGCCGGCGTGGAAGTACCTGGCCGCGCGGCAGCACGACAGCTTCTACACGTCGATGACGCTGATCGACGCGCTCGGCGGCTACGAGCTGACCGCGAACGTGTTTTATGAGCGACGGATCCGTCACGCGGCGTTCCTCGCCGGCACGGCGTCGGTGCTGATCAACGACCTCCACTCGGTCGCCAAGGACGCGGCCGACGAGAAGCCGGTGTGCAACATGGTCCTGCTGATCGCGGCCGACAAGAAGTGCTCGATCCAGGAGGCGACCGAGCAGGTCGTGGCCCTGCACAACGACGTCGTCCGCGACTTCCAGAGCATCCACCGCGAGGTCCTGGCGGTTCCTTCTGTCGAGCTGCAGCGGTTCATGCGCGGGCTGCGGGCGTGGATGGGCGGCGGGTTCGAGTGGCACTCGACCAACCCGCGCTACAAGTCCAGCGCGAAGCAGTCGTGACGGGCCCCGTCTCGGGGGTAGCCGGGAAGAGATAATCTCGGCCGCACGGTTCGGGCGAGAGATCCCTCATCATCGTGGGATCCGCGAATGCATCGAGGTGATCGTCACACCAGCGGGGAGCGCTGGCCGTTGCCCGTGATCACGAGGACGTCGCGGGCGCGGGTGGCGGCCACGTAGAGCAGCTTGCGTTCGCCTTCGTCGTGGAGGGCCCGGGCGGTCTCGTCGCGGGTGGTGAACGCGGCGTCCTCGAACGGCATGGTGCCCTTCTGGACGCCGGCGAGGATCATTCGCGGGAACTCGAGGCCCTTGACGCGGTGCATGGTGGCGATGCGCACGCCCGGGCCGAGGGCCTCGCTCGCGTCGGTGTCGATCGGCACGCAGGCGATGCCGTGGCTGAGCAGCGCCGGGGCGTACGAGTCCTTGAGCAGCGCCCTGGTGCGGACGACCACGCAGATGTGCTCGGAGGGGACGCCCTCGGCCTGCCAGGCGCGGACGAGCTCGGCGATGCGGCGGGTCTCGGCGGCGATGTCGGGGAACATCTCGATGTCGGGGCGGTCGCCGGAGCGCAGCGAACGCTCGCCCTTGAGGCTGTCGGTGCCCTCGTCGAGGTCGTCGATCTCGAGGTCCTGGAGGCGCTGGACGGCCCAGTTGCGGATCTCCTGGGTGGTCCGGTAGTTGATACGCAGCTTGCGCGAGCGCTGGCCGCGGACGCTGATCCCGCAGCGCGACAGCGAGGCCTTGTGGCCGTAGATCCGCTGGTGCGGATCGCCGACGACGAAGATGTCGTTGGGCCGCTCGCGCACGAGGGCGCGCAGGAGCACGAGGTCGGCGGTGCGAAAGTCCTGGATCTCGTCGGCGACGACCGCGGCGTAGTCCTGCGAGGGGCTCTGCTTGAGGGCGAGGCGGGCCTCGCGGATGAAGTCGGCGTGCTCGCTGACCCCCATGAGATTGAGCTGCTGGCGGTACTCGGCGAGGATCTTCCACACGTGCTTGCGCTGGCCGCGGGTCAGGCGTTGCCCGCGTCCGACCCGGGCGGCGCGCAGGTAGCCGTCCTCGTCGGTGACGTCCTGGGCCTGCACGACCTTCGACCACTCCTCCTTGTAGAGCACGGGGTGGAACTCGAGCGCGTGCGCGTCGAGGGCGCGGGTCCAGGCGGTGTTCTGCTGGGCCTGGGTGGCGGCCCGCTGCAGGTTGATGCCCTTGCTGCGCAGGATGTCGCGGGCGACCTCCTGGAGGTGCTTCACGTCGATCTGCTCGATCTCCGGGCCGCACATGCGCTTCATGTTGGCGCGGATGTCCGCGGCCAGGTTGGCGGTGAAGGTCGTGAACAGGATCCGCTGGCCGGGCTCCTTGAACACGTGCTTGGCGAGGAAGCGGGCGCGGTGCATCGCCACCACGGTCTTGCCGGTGCCGGCGCCGCCGAGGACCTGCGCCGAGCCGCCGCTCTTGAGCGTCGCCAGCCGGGTCTGGCTCGGGTGCAGGAACACGCGCCACTGCTCGAGCGGCGCCGCGAGCATCGCGGCCAGCTCGGCGTCGTCCTCGAGCAGCTTGAAGGTCCGCCGCGACTCGACGCGCTCCAGCGCCGACGCGAAGTCCTCGAGGTCGACGGCTGGCTGGTCGCCTTCTGGTTTGCCGGGGACGGCGCGGCGGTCGAGCTCGTCGAGGGTGGCGTCGACGCTGTGGCCGGACGCCAGCAGGTAGACGGCGTCGGCGGCGTCGGGCGGGAGGTAGCGGGCGAGGTCGTCGAGGTCGCGGTCGGTGCGCAGGGCCCGGACCGCGGGGAGGAGGGGCTCGGGTACGCCGAGCAGGAGCAGGTCCTCGTGCTTGTGGCCGGCGAGGAGGAAGCCCTTCGGGACGACGTCATCGCCGCCCGCGACCTGCTCGACGCGGGCGGGCGCCGGGGCTGCGGCCGTCTGGACGCCGTCGACGGCCTCGTAGACCTGGAAGGTGCCGGTGTAGCGGTTGACCTCGAACACCTTGTTGCGGGCCCAGTCGACGGCCTCGTCGTGGTTGTCGACCCAGACGAGCAGGTACACGTCGCCCTTGGGCGGGTGGATGACGATGGCGCGGTACTTCTGGTCGATGCGCACGCTGCGGACCTTGGGGTCGCGCATGCTGTGGAGCTTCTCGTAGTTGAGCGCCTTGGAGGTCGGGTCGGCCCGGAACTTGTCGATCCAGGCGCGCACGCCCTTCTGCTGCTGCTTGCCGAGGCGGGCGAAGGCGCCGAGGAAGTCGGCCGACATGGCCACTTGGACAGGGTGGAGATTCATCCGTGGGTGCTCCTGTGGGCGAGTGCGTCGGCGATCGCGGCGGGGTCCTCGACGCTGGGGTCGAAGGCGAGCCAGCCGCTGGCGGCGAAGTGTTGACGATCGAGGTCATCGAGGCCGTAGCGCAGGGCGATCCGCGGGCCGTCCCACACGAGGTCGACGTCGCGGGCGACGCCGCCGAGCACGAACTCATCGGTGGGCTCGTACGGCGCGGGCAGGTCGCGGGCGGCGAGCAGGCGGAGGAGCGGCTCGCACTCGCGGAAGGCGTCGAGCAGGACGGCCAGGTCGGCGCGCAGGCGCGGGGCGTCCGGGTCGGCGAGGACGGGCACGGCCAGGCGCTCCGCTGCCGGCTGGACCTCGCCGCTGACGAGCAGGCGCTCGCTGCTGGTGACCTCGACCTCGTGGAACTGCAGGAGGTTCCACGCCTGCAGGAAGGTCCGCCACGACCGTTCGAACCCGTCGGCCTGGCGATCGGCGTGGAGGTCGTAGAGGCGGAGCTGGGCCCGGACGGCGCCGGGGTGGCGGCCGAGCTCGGCGATCGGCGCGACGAGGAACAGCGAGACGGCGGGGCGCTCGAGCAGCCCGGCGACGACGGTGCCCTTGGTCGGCTCGGCGAGCAGGTTGACCTGGGCGGGCCGGGCGACCCCGGCGGCCAGGGCGTCGCGCACGGCCTCCGCGGAGGCGGCGCGGAGCGGGCGCTGGAGGTCGAGCGAGGCGACGCCGAGGGCGATCGCGGTCCGCTTCAGCCACGCCTCGTCGGGGTCGGCGAGCCAGCGGAGCAGCAGGTTGAAGCTCTCGGCGCCGCCGAGCTCGCGCGTCGGCGGGCGAGCGCCGGGTTGTTTGGCGGTCATCTTCTCGCCGAGCAGGGTGAACGCCCGCGGCTCGACGTTGCCGAGCAGGGCATCGACCGCGCCGCCGCCGTCGCCGATGGCCACGGCGATGTCGGTCCAGGTCAGCGACCACACCCAGTGGCGCTCGGTCGGCGGGAACATCTCGGAGACGCCGAGGATCGCCAGGCGCTTGGCGATGTCGTCCTCGATGCGGGCGCGCTTGCGGGTCGGCTGGGCGTGGAACTCGAAGCCGTCGACGAACACGGCGATCCGCCGGGTCGCGCGGCCGACGGGGACCAGCACGAAGTCCGGTCGGCAGCGGCGCGCGACGCCCTCGGCGGGCCCGAGGTCGACCTGCGGGCGGACCTCCCACGCGAGGTCGTCGGCGACCGAGATGCGGAAGCCCTGACGGCCGCCGATCGCGGTCTCGGTCCACCGCCACTTCCTGTCCTGGGCCGCCTTGCGCAGCGCGGCGATGAAGCGGCGCTCGAGCTCGCTCTCGAGCAGCGAGTCGAGGTTCACGTCGGACAGCGAGGGGATGGTCTTCTGGTGCTGCTTCTCGCCGAGGATCGCCTCGAACAGCTCGACCGCCCGCTTGCGGGAGATCGACGCCAGCTCGCGCTGGTGCTGGTGGGCGTACAGGCAGCGGTAGCAGCCGTCGCGGCCCTCGAGGCCGACGCAGCGGCAGCGACGCATCGCGTCGAGGGCGAGCTCCATCACGGTGAACAGCTGGTCCTTGCGCCACAGCTCGGCGAGGTAGCCGGTGCCGCCGGGGACGGTGTCGTAGATGACGAGGAAGCGCTGGCGGCTGTTGCCCGCCGGCTCGGACATCGTCGTGATGCGGAGGTGGGCCGGCTGCCCGCCGAACTTGCGGCGAAAGCCGAGCTCGAGCGCGGCGCGCACCGAGTTGATGACCTCGCCGACCTCGTGATCGGCGACCGGCAGGAGCACGCGGATCGCCTCGGAGGTGTTGTGGCGGTACAGGCCGACGGCGACGTGGTCCTCGGGGGCGCCGGCGGTGCGGACCTTGCACCACGGGAGGTGGTCGGTGCGCGCGGCCTGGCCGTGGGCCTGGGCCTCCTGGACGCGGCCGCACAGGGTGCACACGACGAAGCCCCGCTGCTCGATGTGGTCGCCGGCGATCGGCGTCGAGGTCGAGAGGTCGCGCTGACGGCCGAAGTTGATCTCCCGCAGGATGGCCCGCGGGAGCAGCTCGTAGCCGAAGACCATCGAGTCGGTCTCGATGAGTCGGGCCTCGCCGAGCTGCGCGCCGTCCTCGACCTCGATCAGCTCGAGGAGGCGATAGGACTCGCGCTCGCGCTCGTCGCTCTCGTCGGCGGTGCTGGCCTCGAGGATCGTCGAGGTCGACCACGCCTTGCGGAACTCGATCAGCGACCGCAGGCGCTCCTGGTCCTTCCAGCTCGGGTCCTTGCAGCGCGGGCAGGTGTCGACGGGCGGCTCGCCGGGGTCCTGCCGCTCCGAATGGTGGCAGCTGGCGCACAGGCGCCACTGCTCGACCGTCGGGGCCTGCTTCGACCCGAGGTCGAGCTGGGTGATCTCGATGCGGCGACCCTCGGCGTAAAAACTGTTGAACGGGGCGAACTCGCGGATCGCGGCGCTCGCCGGGCGCATGTACTCGGCGCGCTCGCGCGGGCGGGGCTTCTTCTTGCCGTCGTCGCCGTCGTTGTCGTCGGACTTCGCATCGGCGGGGCCCTGGTTCGGGCGGCCGAACAGGGTGGCGCGCAGGGTCACGCCGGGCTCGGGGAACGCGTAGTTGGGCAGCACGCCGTCGTCGGTGAGGACGTTGAGCGGGTACTTCTCGCTGAGGGCCTCGAGCTGGGCGCCGTACGAGCGGAGCGCGTCGTCGATGTCCTTAATTTCGAGCTGCTGCGACCTCTCGGGCTCGAGGGCGTCGGGATAGGCCTTGCCGGGGTCGGCCTCGAGCTCGGCCCTTCGCTTCTTGAGGGCGTCGCGGCGGCGGCGGAGCTCGATGCGCTCGACCTCGACGCCGTCGAAGGCGGCGCGGATCTTTTTGGGAATTTGATCGGTGTCGATCATCGCGCCGAGCGAGGCCTCGATGTCCTGCCAGGCGGGGTGCTGCTGCGGGTCGCGGCCGAAGCCGGCGAAGAAGTCGCGTTTGATGCCCGCCTTGTTCTCTTCGTAGTAGCGGAAGAAGGAGTGGGGGAAGCCCTCGGTGTTGGCGGCGCCGAGCAGGTCGCCCATGCGCCGGGGGATCCGCTGGCCGCTCGCGGCCTTGGCCCACGAGTCCATCGCGTGGGCGACGAGCTGGCGGGCCAGCATGTCGGGCGCGTCGAGGAAGCAGCTCGGCGGGTCGATCTGCCCGCGCATCATCTGTTCGGGCTGCTCGAAGAAGTAGCGGTCGTGCGGGCGGGCGTTGGCGACGGTCAGCACGAATGCATTGCCGGTGCTGCGACCGGCGCGGCCGACCCGCTGGACGTAGTTGGCGGGCAGCGGGGGGATCGAGCACAGCATGACGGCCGAGAGGTCGCCGATGTCGATGCCCATCTCGAGGGTCGGGGTGCAGGTCAGGAGGTTGGGTGCGTCGGGCTGCTGGCCGCGCTTGAACGAGACCTCGAGCGCCTCGCGGACCTCGCGATCGAGCAGGCCGGTGTGCTCCGCCGCGAACACGCGGTGGATGCGTCCGCGTTTAAAGATTCGCCGGTAGTAGCCGTGTTCGTCGGCGAGGCTGACGCGCTGGAGCTGGCCGGTGCACCGGTAATTGGGGCAGCGGGCGCCGTCCCAGCGGGCCACGGCGGCGGCGGCGATCGTGCGGGCGTTGCCGCAGGCGCCGCAGCCGACGAGCGCGACCTTGCGGGTCAGCCACAGCTTCGCGGGGGCGAGGCCGCTGGCCTGGGGTTCGGTCTTCGCGGGGCCGCGGGTCGGCCGGGTGTCGACGAGGCCGGCGCTGGCGAGGCGGCGCATCGCCTGGGCGAGCACGCTCTGGATCCCGCCGTCGCGCGGCTCGACGCGCAGGGCGCGGGCGGTCCAGTCGCGGTACCAGGTCAGGCGCGAGGCCGGGGCGAACAGCGGCTCGAACAGCTTGTGGGTGGCGCCGTGGAACGCGAACAGCGGATAGCGGGCGTGCGGCGGGAACCGGGAGATGCGCGGGTTCTTGCGGCGCGACAGCAGGAAGGTGTTGCCCTCCTTCACGTAGGTGTCGAGCAGGCGGTCGTGGATGCCGCCGCGCCCGCGCAGGCGCTCGACCAGGCCCTCGAGGTAGTGCGTGACCTCGGCGAGCGACGGGCCGCCGGCGGTCAGCGTGACCGGACGTTGCTCGTGCAACCACGCGTGCAGCGCGGCGCCTGCGGCCTGCAGGGCCTGGGGATCGGGGGTCGCGGTGGCGCAGGCGGTGCGGTCGAGGCTGCGGCCGATGACGACGCCGAGGCCGAACTCGCGGGCGACCTCCCACGACAGGCGCAGGCGCAGCAGTTGGTCGATCGCCTTGCGCTTCGCGGGGCCGGGCTTGCGCGTGGGGTGGGCGATCGCCTCGATGTACGCGGAATAGTCGGGGTCGTCGCGCAGGTCGGGCGGCAGCAGGGTGGCGGCGAGGCGTCCGGCGTGGCCGCCGTCCTCGAGGCGGCCGCGCCAGTGTTCGAGCATCGCGTCGACGAACCCGGCCATCGGCAGGTCGTCGTCCCTGGCCTCGAGCACGGCCTGAATGGAGGTGCGCAGGACGAACCGGAAGGTCCGGCCGGAGAAGAAGCCCGCGCGGTGCGAGGCGTCCTGGACCGAGTCGGTGAAGGCGAGCAGCTTGCGGTCGCTGTTGTAGGGCGAGAGGAACAGGTGCGAGATGGCGACGCTCGACAGGCTGGTCGCGCGCGAGCCCATGATCGTCAGGCCGTCGTCGGCGCCGCAGGCGGGGCAGCGGCGCAGGAACTTGTTGTCCTCGCTGAGGTCCTTGTGGACGCTGACCGGCAGGCGGGGGATCGGGTGGAGCACGCCGTCCTCGTCGGTCTCGTGGGTGCGGGGCTCGTTGCTCTCGTCGAGGTGGAGCGACGAGGGGCACAGGTACTTGCGCACGAGCTCGCCCTGGCCGTCGCTGCCGAACGCGCCCGCGCCGATCCGGACGTAGCGGGCGGTGTCGGCGG
>Ga0075158_10003974_pt1 | contig 10269 bp, 5 predicted proteins | sample JI91814BDNA_FD_70968 | JGI IMG/M metagenome (GOLD analysis project Ga0075158, IMG submission 70968) | Wastewater effluent complex algal communities from Wisconsin, to seasonally profile nutrient transformation and Carbon sequestration -... | ecosystem: Engineered > WWTP > Effluent > Algae... | reverse complement strand
CGCCGCGGTGCAGGCCGCCGGTCCGCCGCCGAGCACCGCGACCTTGAGCCTCCGCAGCGCCGGGGGCCGCGGGAACGTCACGCCCTTGCACGACCTGGCCAGCGTGACGAACTGCTTGCACCGCAGGCGGAACGCCCCGAGCGGCGTGTCCTGCAGGCTGGCGCTGCGGTAGGTGCCCGGCGGGATGCCGGCCGGCGACAGCGACGCGCCGATCGTCAGCTCCGACGTGATCGGCTGAATGGTGGTACCCGGCTGATCGACCTGGTACAGCACGGTGGTCGACAGCAGCGGCCCGGGGAACTTCAGCGAGAACGCGTCCGGATCGACGATGTGCAGCGCCTGCGAGATCGTCGGCTGCTCGAACAGCTGGCGCACGATCGTGAAGTTGGCGTACGCCGCCGGCGCCTGGGCCGTGCCGAGCGCGTGGAACTCGCCGACCAGCGCCGGCGCGGCCCCGGCCTGGGTCACCGTGTAGGTCGTGGCGTCGCCGCGGTCGACGCTGGTGATCGTCGCGGCCTGCTTCTCCCACCCGTACAGGTGGACCCCGAGCTCGCGCGGGACCGCGTCGTTGAGGTACAGCCGCGGCATGTAGATATACGGCCCCGGGTAGCGGTCACGCGGCTCGGAGATCTGGACGTACGGGACCGCCAGCATCATCTCCTCGTAGTCCATGTCGCCGAACCACGCGCTGAAGTTGTCGTGTGAGCACAATACATAGACCGGGTGCCAGCCGCACGGGACCACCGGCTGCGGCGCCAGCTCGAGGCCCGCGGGCAGCAGCTTGCGGACCTGCTCGACCGGCAGCACGAGCACGGTGACGCGGGTGTCGATCGTCCCGTGCGCGTCGGTCGCCGGCGATCCGCCGAGCTCGAAGATCTGCTGCAATTCGCCGGCGTGCGCCGCGGGGTGCGCTGAATCGTCGGAGCTCGCGAGCGCCGCGGCGACCGCGGCTGCGCGGCCCAGGTCGGGGGGGGTCTGTGCGATCATAAAGTTTCCTTCGAGGCTCAGGTTTGCGGGTGAAATCCGGGTGCCATCATATCGGTGTATCGATCGGGGCGACGGACCTGCTCGGCGGTCGACCACACGTCCGCGAGGCGGATCAGCGCGCGGCCCTCGTCGCCGCCGACCAGGGCCGCGAGCCGCCGCCGACTGGCCGACAGGTAGCCCGCCATCTCGCAGCGATCGAACACCGCGACGGCCCGCCGCAGCTCGCGGACCGCGGCCTCTTCGTCGCCCGCGAGCCCGGCGGCGCCGGCCAGCGCCAGCCGCCCGTAGCCCTCGCCGAGGATCAGCGGCAGCGCGAGGCACTTCTTGGCGGCCGCGCGGGCGATCGCCAGCTGTTCGCGCGGGTCCCTGCGGCGGACCGCCAGAGCCAGCGCGTTGCAGGCGCGGGCCCGCTGGAACTCGACCGCGACCCACGGCGTGCGCAGGAAGGCCATCCGCTCGATCGTCGGGCTGTCCTCGCGGTGCATCGCCCACGCTCGCTCGCCGTCGCCGCGGTAGCGCTCGAGCTCGGCGCGCTGGCACGACCAGTTGAACATGTGGACCTCGAAGCGCTTGGGCCCGTGCAGGCGGTACGCGGCCATGTGCTCCTCGGCCTCGTCGACCTCGTCGGCGGCCAGCCCGACGATGTTGCCGAGCAGCCCGCGCGCGAACCCCTCGACGTACGGGTTCGGCCGCGCGCTGCAGTCGCGGACCAGCGTCGCGGCCGCCTCGCGCAGCGCCGCCACGCGGCCGAGGTACAGCAGGCACAGCGCCCGATGGGCCTCGTTCTGCGCCACCTCGTGCATCTCGCCGATGCATTGCGAGCGCAGCGTCGTCATCGCCTGGTCGTACAGCGGCAGCGCCCGCGAGAAGCGCCCGACCATCTGATGCGCCGAGGCCCAGAACTGGTCGATCATGCCGCGCGCGTACGGGCTGGCCTGCACCGCCGGCGACCGGGACAGCCGCCCATACATCGCCTGCGTGCTGGCGTCGGCCGCGTCGCCCTTCATGACCACGTGCAGGTACACCTCGAAGGCGATCGCCCGGGCCGTGCGGACCGGGTCGCCGCTGGTCAGCGCGAGGTCCAGGTGGCGCGCGTGGAACAGCGCCGCCTGCAGCCCGTCGACGTACAGCAGCCCGCGCGTGGCCGTCCAGCACACGTCGAGCCGCTGCGCCGCCGCGCCGGTCAGCCCGGGCGAGCCCGGCCGCGGCATCACCAGCTCGCGGAGCGCGAGCCGGGCCCGCTGCGCCAGCAGCCGCGCGACCGTCCCGGCCATCCCGTGGCTCATCGCCAGCCCGACCCGCTGCAGCAGCGACTCGAGCACCGCCTTGCCCTCGTCGTGCTGGCCGGTCTGCAGCAGCTGGACCGCGGCCAGCCGCAGCCACTCGGTCCGCATCTCGTCGGTCGCGTCCGCGGCGTCGGCCGCCGCGCGGTACGCCTGGGCCGCCGCGTACAGCTGGCCGCTGTTGGCCAGCGCCGCCGCCAGCTCGCCGCGCACGCGGGTCGCCTCGCCCGGCGCGAGCCCCCCGAGCGCAAGCAGCCCGCCGAGCAGCTCCGCCGCGCGCTCGAACGCCAGCTGCAGCCCGGCCTCCCGCGCCGCCAGCCGCATGTGGTGGGTCGCGCGGGCCACGTCGCCCGCGGCCCGGAAGTGATGCGCCAGCGTCGCGGGGTCCGCGTGACCGGCCGCGAGCAGCGCCTCGGCGATCGCCAGGTGGGTCGCGCGTAGCGGCTCGGCGTCGCCGTCCTGCGCGTCGGCGGCGACCAGCGTCCGGATGCGATCGTGGAACGTCTCGAGGATGTCGTCCTCCGAGCCGTCGGCGCGGATCATGTGCTCGGCGCGCAGGCGGGCCAGCGTCCCGCGGTCCACGACCCCGGCGGTCGCCTGGACCACGCCGACCGCGACGGACCGCGGCAGCCGCCCGCCCGCGATCGCCAGGACCTCGACGAGCCGCCGCGCCGCCGCCGGCAGCCCGCGCAGGCGCATGCGCAGCACGTCCTCGAGGTTGAGGCTCGCCACCGAGTCGCCGAGCCCGCCGCGCCCGCGCGCGAACCGGGCCAGCTCGCCGACGAAGAACGGGCTGCCGTGCGACTCGCGGGCGATCCGCCGCGCCATCGGATCGCCCGGCCCGAGCCCGAGGTGGTGCGCCGCGAGGGCGCTCGCCTGATCCTCCGAGACCGGCCCCAGCGCCAGCGCGTGCACCGTCACGCGGTCCATCGCGCGCAGGCTGGCGAGCAGGCGCATCAGCGGCGGCCGCGTCGCCTCGGCCCCCGCGTGGAACGTGCACAGCAGCGCCAGCGGCGGCGGCTGCGGGCGCAGCAGCACCGACTCGAGCAGCTGCACGCTGTCGAGGTCGGCCCACTGCAGATTGTCGAGCACCAGCACCAGCGGGCGCCCGTCCGCGACCCGCTCGAACAGCTCGGCCAGCGCGTCGGCGGCGTGGCGACGGACCTGCACCGGATCGACGCCGTCCAGCAGCGCGTCGGCCAGCCCGCGGATCTGCGGCACCGATCGCAGCACCGGGAACAGCCGGGCCAGCGCGGCCGCCCCCGGCGCGTCGGTGAGCTCGACCGGGTGATCGCACAGGTGGATCGCCAGCTCGTCGAGCGCCGTGTCGAGCGCCTTGAACGGGATCGACTCGCGCGCCGAGCACTGCCCCGTGAACACCAGCGCCCCGAGCTCGCGGCGCGCGTGCTGGGCCACGTGGGCCACCAGCGTCGACTTGCCGAGCCCCGAGCGCCCGCTGATCGCCGCGGCGCTCGGCCGCCCGGGCCGCGCCGCCGCGATCACCTCGAGCAGCGCCGCCGTCTCGCCCGCGCGCCCGACCACGCCGTGGCTCACGACCTCGATGGCCACCAGGTCGCCGCGCCCGAGCCGCGTGAGCACCTCCGCCGCGCCCGGCCGCGCCGCGGGGTCGCGGGCCAGCAGCTCGACGCACAGCCGCGCGAGCTCCGGCGCCACGACCACGCCCTCGGTCTCCGGCGATCGCGGCGCGCCGGTCAGCTTGCCCTCGAGGATCGCGTGCATCGATCCGATGTGGCGCGGCGCCCCGGTCAGGCTCTCCCACAGGATCTCGCCGACCGCGTACCAGTCGGCCGGCGGCCCCACGCGCTCGGCGTCGACGACCTGCTCCGGCGCCATGTACAGCGGCGTGCCGACGATCGCCCCGCTGTCGAACGTCGCGCTGCGGACCTCTCGCACGAGCCCGAGGTCCAGCACGACGACCCGCCCGCCCGCGGTGATCATCACGTTCGACGGCTTCACGTCGCGGTGGACCAGCCCGTGGCGGTGGATGCACGCCAGCCCGCTCGCCAGCCCGACCAGCCCGTCCTGCAGCCGGCGCACCCCGGCCTCGTCGAGCCCGCCGCCGGGCGGGTGCCCGCGCCGCACCGCCGCCACGAAGTGCTCGCCGTGCAGCCGCTCCATCGTGAAGAACACGCTGCTCTGCCCGTCCTGGTCGACCTGCAGCAGCTCGTACAGCTCGACCAGGTTCGGGTGGACGATCCCGCTGAGCGCGCGAAACTCCCGCTTGAACCGGTACAGCCGCTCGGGGCTCGCGTCGCCGATGAACTTCAGCGCCACGACCGTGCCGTCCGGCGCCTGCGCCTCGTACACCGAGCCCATCCCGCCCGCGCCGATCAGCGGCCCGATCGTGTGGTCGCCCGCCAGCTGCGGGCCCACGACCCGCCCGCGCTCGCCCTGCTCGGTGACCGCGTCGCGCGTGTCGTCGGCGGAGTCCCTGAAGCGGAGATCGCTGGCGATGAACTCGCGGGTGATCGTCTTGTCGAGCCCGATCGCTTCGGGCTCCGACGACGCGCCCTGTCGCAGATTGCCCGCCACGATGACCTGGATACGTCACCCGCGGACAGCCCGTCAACACGCCCACGCCCGCGCGAAACACGACCTCCAGCGACGTCCACATGCCGGGCCCGCGGCGTGCGCCGTTCGTCCCGCGGCTGTTACCCTCGCCGCGTGTCCGCGCCCGTGCTCGCCGTGCTCGCCGTCGTCGCCGTGTTCGTCGGCCTCGCGCTCGTCACACCGGGCACCGCCGCCGCCTGGCTCGCCAAGGAGGGCCCCGTCGAGCACGCCTCGCACGTCGTGCTGCTGCTCGCCGTCGCCGCCTGGATCGCCCTCGCCGCGCGCACGCGCGGCCGCCCTCGCCTGCTCGCCGCCGTGATCGCCGCCTTCCTCGCCCTCGTGCTCGCCGAGGAGCTCGACTGGGGCGCCGTCTACGGCTGGCCCGGCCCCGGCGAGGCCGTCGCCCGGATGTTCGGCCACCGCAACATGCACAACGCCGCCCGCGGCAGCTCGTACCTGCTGTTCGCCGCCCCGCTCGCCGCCTACTTCGTGTGGCCCGCCCCGCCGCTGCCCCCGACCCGCGGCGAGCGCCTCGCCTTCGCCCTGCTCGCCGCCCTGTTCCTCGCCTGCAACCTGACGGCCTGGGAGCGCCACGGCCAGGAGCTGCTCGAGGCGCTCGTGTACGCCGTCATGCTCGCCGTCGCCGTCCGCCACTTGCGGCCGCGCCCCGCGTGACCGCATCCTCGCGGTGCATGACCCCGGTCGTCTATCCGGTCCGCACCCCGCTGCTCTACTGGGCCGTCGTCGGCGCGATCTTCGTGCTGTGCCTCGCCGGCGTCGGCCTCGTGATCTACTCGCTGCGCCTCGGCATCTCCCCGCTGCTCGACCTGTTCGGCCTGGTCCTGCTCGCCCTGCCCTTCCTGTACCTGTGGACCACCCCCGAGTACCGGGCCCACGGCGCCATCCACCTCGCGGTCGGCGAGGTCACCGTGCCAGGCGCCCGCGGCCGCCCGCTGCAGTTCCGCGTGCCCGGCCTGCGCCTGGACTTCACCCGCGTCCGCGTCCGCGTCTCCATCGAGCTCATCCCCGTCGGCACCGTCGAGCGCGGCGTCGTCATCGAGTTCACCGACGCGTTTAATAAGCGCCGCCTCTCGACCCTGACCCTCGCCGAGCCCGACCACAAGGACGCCCTCCTCGACGACCTCGAGCGCGTGCTCCGCGGCGAGGCCCCGCACGGCCCGTACCCCCGCGTCGCCGCCGCCCCGCCGCGCCCGCAGAGCGAGCTCGAGGCCCAGCTCGACCGCGAGCTCGCCGCCCTCGACTGACGATCCGCCAGGCGTGCCCACGAAGGAGTGACCCATGGGACAGCCCCGGAGTCCGCGACGCACGGCGAAAAAACCGTGTCCGATCAACGACTCCACCGCGGCATGGTGGTTGCTCAAGCGGCGGCATGGTCACGACGAATCGAACCTCCCGCCTCCTCACGCTCACCGCCCTCTCGCTCGTCTGCTCGGGCGCCCTGACCGCTCACGCCTACACGATCAAGCCGCCGTGGCGCGGCGACTCGCTGCCGCAGGGCTCGTTCATGCGGACCAGCGGGCACACGGGCTACGACTGCGTCCCCGGCGTGACCCACCACTGCTCGCTCGACCTCTCCGCGGTCCGCTGGGACGACGGCGCGGGCACCTACACGACCTCGCGCACCACGTCGAGCAACGCGACGACCACCGCCGATCACGTGACCTGGGAGATGCCGCTCTACTCGCCCGTCGACGGCGCCGTCGTCGCGTGCTGGTGGAACATGCCCGAGGACAATGACGACGGCAGCGAGCCCGCCGGCTGCGACCCGCAGCTGGGCTGCATGAAGGGCGGCAACCACCTCGTGATCCGCACCGACGACGACAAGTACGTCGCGCTCATGCACATGCGCCAGGGCAGCATCCCCAACCCGACCAGCGGCGGCAAGGTCCTGTGCCCGATCCCCGCCGTCGAGTCGGTGGTCCCCGTCAGCGGCCCCGAGCCGTGCGGCCTCGCGGGCCAGATCGGCGTCCGTCAGATCACCCGGATGGACGAGCGGGGCTTCATCCCGGTCCGCGTGAAGAAGGGCGAGTTCCTCGGCCGCGTCGGCAACAGCGGCGGCTCGGAGACCCCGCACCTCCACCTCAACGTCGGCACCATGACCACCGACCCGCGCGGCGACCTGTGCATGAGCCCCGAGGTGATCGACTTCGCCGAGGCGTTCACCCAGCCGATGAAGGATCAGACCGAGCCGGAGGCGCTCGACTGGACCCCGCTCGGCGGCGACATCCTCGGCGAGACGCTCGTGCTCGACGGCAGCAAGCACCTCCTGTGGGGCGACCCGGTCGGCGGGCGCACCGACGCGCTCGAGCTCGAGATCGGCACCCGGCCGGCGGTCGCGCTCGGCAACGTCGGCGGCGTCGCGGCCTTCCGCAACGGCGACGGCAACCTGGCGACGGTCGGCTTCCAGTTCGACGGCGACGACGCGTTCGACCTCGGCGCGGCGCAGGAGCACGTGGCCGTCCGCGACGTGGCGATCGCCCGGACCTGGCCGTCGGACGACCGGTTCTTCGCCGTCGCCGTCCGCGACGGCACCGACCGGCTGCGGGTCATCCCGTACGCGCTGCGCGCCGACGCGGACCTGGTGAAGGGCACCGGCGTGATCGAGGCGACCGCGGGGGTCGGCCGGGTCGAGGTGACCACGGCGCCCACGCACCGCGGCGTCGTCGTCGCGCTCAAGAACAGCATGAACCGCATCTCGATCATCAACTACGGCGTCTCCGTGTCCGGCAGCGAGCAGCTGACCGCGGCCCGCCGCGGCAGCGCCGCGTCCGCCCAGGAGATCCTCGACCTCGACGTCGCGACCGTCACGAAGGGCTTCAAGGGCGTCGTCACCGTCGAGCGCGCCCACGACGACACCATGTGGCTGCGCACCTGGAAGATCTCCGTCGACGGCACGGACGTCGTCCTCACCGACAGCGAGCTCGCCCGCAGCGCCAACAACAACCTGCCCCTCTCGGTCACCGACGTCGACATCGCCGTCACCGGCGACGTCGGCGGCGTGCAGTACGCCGTCGTCTCCGCTGCCACCGCCGCCGGCCTGCGCGTCCAGGCCTGGAAGATCTCGAGCATCGGCCAGCTCACCCGCAGCGACCAGGTCGACGGCGGCGGCCCCGTGTCGCAGCTCGACTCGGCGCAGGTCGGCCCCAACGACGTCGCCCTCGGCCTGCAGGTCGCCGGCGAGGGCCGCTCGCTGCTGTCCTTCCACGTCGACCCCAGCGGCGCCCTCCGCCGCGTCGGCACCCGCGACGCCAGCGACGTCTCGGCCCTCGCGCTCGACGGCTACAACCACTCGAACGTCGTCCTGCTGACCGCCGACGCCGCGACGAAGGAGCTGTCGCTGCACAACTACCGCACCAACTACAGCGCCTCGCTGTAGCCCGTCGACGACCGCCGGCTCAATCCTCCGCGCGCCCGCCCGTGTCGATCGCGTACTGCTCGATCCACCGCGAGATCTGCTTGCGTTCACGGCCGTAGTGCTTGGCCGTCGCGCGCACGCTCCACGCGTTGGCCGTCAGCACCGCGACCAGCTCCTCGCGGCTCGGACGCGGGCGCACCGTCCGCTTCGGCTCGCTCGCTCGCTCCGTCGACTCCTCCGCGGCCGGGGCCGCGTGGACCCACGCCGGCAGCGCCGGCCGGTCGATGCGCCCCTGGTTGGCCGCCAGCACGTGGACGAGCCGCTGCAGCCCGCGCAGGTTGTCGCGCCAGCCCGACAGGTGCAGCGCCTCCGCGGCCTCGGCCGTGAACTCGAGCGGCGGCTCGGCGCCGCGGCCCCGCTCCTCGCACCACACCCGGTGCACGCGGTCGATCCAGCCGACCAGGTCGACCCGGCGCGCGCGCAGCGGCGGCACGTTCACCTCCCACAGGGCCAGCCGCGCGTACAGGTCCTGGCGGAACTTGCCCGCCTCCACCTCGTCGGCGAGCGACCGGTTGGTCGCCGCGACCAGCCGCACGTCGACCTTCTGCTTCTGCGTGCTGCCGACCGCCATCACCTCGCCGAGCTCGACCGCCCGCAGCAGCTTCGGCTGCAGCTCGAGCGGCAGCTCGCCGAGCTCGTCGAGGAACAGGGTCCCGCCCGCGGCCGCCCGGAACAGCCCCGCGTGCTCCGCGGACGCCCCGGTGAACGCCCCGCGCACGTGCCCGAACAGCTGGCTCTCGATCAGCTGCGGGCTGAGGGCCGCGCAGTTGATCGTCACCAGCGGTCCGCGGCGTCCGCTGAGTCGGTGGATCTCCGCGGCCACGCTCTCCTTGCCGCTGCCCGTCTCGCCCATCACCAGCACCGGCGCGCGGTCCGGCCCGGCCCGGCCGATCGCCGCGCGGAGCTGCTGCGCCGCCATCGACTCGCCCGGGATCGCCGTCCGCGAGACCGTCGACGCGTCCGTCGGCTCCGCGTCGGCGTGCTCGACCACCATGATCACCTCCCCCACCCGCAGCACCGCCCCATGATTCACGAAGCGCGCCATCGTCCCGACCGGCTGTCCGTCGAGCCAGGTCCCGTTGCGGCTCCCGAGGTCGACCACGCTCTGGCGTCCCGCGTCCCGGCGCAGCTGCGCATGCCTGCGCGACACGGTCGGATGCCCGAGCACGTCGCGCCCCAGCGTCACCTCCCCGCCCAGGCGGTGCACCGCCGCGAGCGCACGCGGGTACACCACCGTCAGTCGGGCCACCCGCGGCCCCGTGCGCTGCCGCTGCGCCGCCTCGATCGAGACGGTCGCCCCCGCCTCGCGCTCCGGCGTGTCGTCGCGCCCCGCTGAGGCCATAACCGGCCGCATGGTCGCCCACCCGGCTGTCTCCCGACAAGCCGCGTTATCGCCCGCGAGTCGGCGACCCGTCCTCCCCGTCCCGCCGATGGACACTCTCGAGTGACGCATGGGACACTCGCGAGTGCCCGGCCACGCCATCCCCGACGGCGGCAAAAAGCTGAGTATGTTCAAGGGCCTGGGAGGTGGTGCGCCGCTTGCTGTGTAGGTCCTCGAAACGCGGTCCTGAGCCGCTTGCGAGCCCCGCACTTCTCTTTCGAGGTTGCCATGAACACCCGGACCATTCTCCTGCCATTCGCCCTCGCCCTCACCTTCGCCGGCGCCTGTGATCAGCCCTCCCCGGCCGGCTTCGAGGCCAACGCCGCCGACGGCGACCCCGAGTTTCGCTGCCTCGAATGCGTCTTCAATTCGCCCAGCGTCAACGACTTCGGCGCCGGCGACATGCGGGTCGACGGCCTCCCCAACGACGACGGCGTGTCGTTCGCCGGCATCCGCTCGACGGAGGGCATCGTCTACGACCTCGAGATCATCGACGACGAGTTCGCCGCCCAGACCTCGGGAGGCCTGCTCATCGGCGCCCAGCTGGTCGGCTGGGATCTCCTGCTCGATACAGGCGGCGACATCGTCCCCGTCCACATCCACGCCGCCGA
>Ga0075158_10003973_pt1 | contig 10269 bp, 6 predicted proteins | sample JI91814BDNA_FD_70968 | JGI IMG/M metagenome (GOLD analysis project Ga0075158, IMG submission 70968) | Wastewater effluent complex algal communities from Wisconsin, to seasonally profile nutrient transformation and Carbon sequestration -... | ecosystem: Engineered > WWTP > Effluent > Algae... | reverse complement strand
CGGCGGCGCGACGCGCCCGAGGCGGGCGGCTATCTGTTCGGGCGCTCGGCGGCGATGGCGCGGCTGCGGCGGGACGCCCAGACCCTGGCGCGCACCTCGTTCCCGGTGCTGCTGCTCGGGGAGACCGGCACCGGCAAGAGCGCGCTCGCCGAGCAGGTGCTGCACCCGGCGACGGGGCTCTTGGGGCCGTTCTGCGCGGTCGACATCTCGGCGCTGCCCGAGTCGCTGGTCGCCGCGGAGCTGTTCGGGACGGCGCGCGGGGCGTTCAGCGGCGCCGTGGATCGCGAGGGCCGCTTCGAGCGGGCGCACCAGGGGACCCTGTTCCTCGACGAGATCGGCAACCTGCCGCTCGAGGTCCAGCGCATGCTGCTGCTCGCCCTGCAGGACGGCCGCGTCACCCGCCTGGGCGAGAGCACGCCGCGCGCGGTCCAGGTCAAGGTGCTGGCGGCGACGAACCTCGACCTGCTGGCGGCGGTCCGCGCCGGCCGCTTCCGCGCCGATCTGTACGCGCGCCTGAATCCGGCCGCGCGCCTGGTGCTGCCGCCGCTGCGCGAGCGCCTGGAGGACCTGGAGGAGCTGCTGCGGGCGCTGGCCCGCAAGACGTTCGCGCAAGGGGTGAACCGGGCCCTCCTGGGCGACTACTGCGACCGGGCGGGGCTCGCGGGGCCGCTGCACGTCGAGCTGGTCGTCGCGCGCACCGCCCCGGCGCCCGCCCGCGGGGTCCAGTTCGTGCTGTCCCCGGCGACGATGGCCGCGCTGCGCGCCCACCCGTTTCCGGGCAACGTGCGCGAGCTTGCGTGGCTGTGCGGCAACGCGGTGGTCTTCGCGCTCGCCGATGCGCTGCGCGCCGCCGAGGCGGGTCGGGCGGTGGCGGGCGGCGCGCGGACGATCCCGATCCCGGCCAAGCTGGTGCGCGATCTGCTGGCCAGCTCGGGCTTTGACTCGGGGGCGGCGATCGACGGTGCGCCGGCCGCCGAGGCACGGGCCGGGGCGCCCGGCCTGAGTCTGCAGCTGCCGCAACAGGAGTCCCTGCACGCGGTCGCGCAGGCGCTGGAGCGGCAGGTCTTCGCGCAGCTGTACGCCCAGACCGCGGGCGACTTCGCGGCGATGGCGGAGCGCCTGCTGGCGGGCGACCCGGCGGCGAACGCGCGGCGGGTGCGGCTGCGCTATAACCAGCTCGGCCTGCGGGTGCGCGGGAAGCGACGCGAAAAGTAGACTCCGATTCTATCGGCAGTAGATTTGGCCGCGAAAGGGCCCGGGGCGGGCCGGCCCAGGGCGCGCTCGCGAGCCCAATCTTCTCGTCGCTGGCAGGTCGGTCGGGGGGCGGCGCCGGGCGCGCTGGCACGGCCGCTGCAATCTCCGGTCGGCAAGGAGGGTGCGACGATGACCCAGACTACCGAGACGAGCGTGATGTTTGCCCTGGCCGAGCTGCAGCGATCCGAGGTGGCGCGCCAGGCCGAAGAGGTGGCGCGGGAAGCGCAGCGCCAGAAGGACAGAGAGGACAGGGAGCGCCGCGAGCGCGAGCGTGAGCGTGAGGCCGAGCTGCAGGCGCAGCGAGTCGCCGAGGCGGCGGCCCGGCTGCGCGTCGAGGTCGAGGCGCGCGAGGCCGCCGCTCGCGACCGGGTGGCGGCGATGCAGCAGGCGCTGATCCAGATCAAGGCGGAGCGCGATGTGCTGCACGAGCACCTGCAGACCCAGCCGGCCCCCGCGGCGGCGGCGGGCCTCGCCGTGCGCTGGGCGATGAGCGGCATGGCGCTCAGCTTGCTCGCCGTGGTCGGCATGGCCATCGTCCTTCTGACCCAGCCGGTGCGGGCGCGCAGTCACCAGGGGCTGGCCGGTCTGGCGGCGCCGGCCCCGCTCGGCTTGACTCGGGCGCCCGTCCAGCTGCCGCCCGCCGAGCCAGCCCCGCCGCCGCCGAACCCGGTGCGGCCGGTCTCCGGCGCGGCGCCCGCCCGGTTCGTGCATCGCCCGGCCATCATCCGCCGGCCGGCCCTGCCCATCCCCGATCCGGCGGCCTGCGGTGATGATCCGATCTGCGGCATGAAGTTCAAGTAGCGCGCCGGGACGTCCAGTTCGCGTCCACCGGTCGTCGGTCGCGACCCGGCGCGGCCCGGCTATATTGGCAGGACTCCGTTCAGGCGGGCGGGCCCGCCGCCCAGCTCGGCGGCTTCCACGGCGGCCTCCGCGGCGAGGCTGGAGGTGCGGGCGGGCCACGGCGACAGGCGCGAGCCCAGGCGCGCCGCCCCGGCCAGGATCTGGCACAGGGGGCGCATCAGCGCCGACATCTGCGCGCCGTCCTCCAGCTCGCGCTGCGCCTCCGGATCGATGCCGCCGACCGCCGCGCTGAGGAACAGGCCGATCACGAAAGAGGTCGCCCCGGCGACGAAGAACAGCAGCAGCACCGCGGTCGTACTCTGCGGCGCCAGGACCCGGCTCACCGTCCACCAGACCGCGTAGTTGCCAAGCCCCGCGACCGCCGGCGCGCCGAAGGTCTGCCACGCCGGCAGCCGCAGCCGCACGATCAGCCGGTGGTTGAGCACCCAGCCAAAGATACACTTTAGCCCGAGCGCCAGCAGCGTCGCGATGTAGATGCCGGCGAACTGCAGCCGCGGCACCAGGAGCAAGAGGAGCAACAGGCGCACCCCCTGCTCGACCAGCATGACCACGGTGTTGGTGCCCGGCCGCCCGGCGCCCTGCTGCAGCGAGTCCGACAGCCATGCCAGCGGCAACAGCAGCCCGCTCAGGCAGCCCAGGAACAGATAGTCCGCGGCGCGGCTCCACTGCGCGCCCAGGGCCCCGCGGATGAACAGCGGCCCGACGGCGCACAGCATCGAGAAGATGAGGGTCGAGAACAGGAATCCGAACTGCAGATAGCGCGCTACGTAGTACTGAACCAGCCGCTCCTTCTTCGCCGCCATCGCCTCGGACACCGCGGGCACCGCGCTCTGGTAGTAGCTCCAGGCGAAGAAGAACAGGAACGCCAGGCGGTTGTTGATGAGATCTCGGATTCCCAGCAGCGCCGGGAAGTCGGCGAGCCAGCGGATGATGATCTGGCTCTCCAGCGCCTGGGTGAAGCGGTATGGCTCCTGCCCGATCGTGGTCTTGACGCCGAACAGGAGCTGCCGCCGCACCGTCGCGCGGTCGAAGTGGGCGCGGAACAGCGGGAGCAGCGGCACGCCGAGCCGGCGCAGCGCGTAAAATCCCATTCCCATCACCACAAGCTGCGTCGCCACCGTGCCGACTCCCAGGCCGATCGCCGCCCCGTAGGCCTCGCCGAAGTCCGGCTGGCCGCGGCCCCAGGCGCGGAAGCCGAGCACGAACGGAATCGGCACCAGGAACACCAGCAGCCGCTGCTCGGCGAGGTCCAGGAGGTTCTGGTAGTCAAACCGCTGCAGCGCCTGACACAGCAGCTTCCCCAGCCCCGCGACCGAGGGCAGACAGTACGCCGCATAGAGCAGCGCCAGCGGCGTGTACATCGCATAGGTGGAGTAGGGGAGGTAGCCGAGCACCAGGGCGACCAGCAGCGACGCCTCGACCAGGCGGGAGAGCAGCTGGAACCAGACGTAGAACTGGATGTCGCGCAGCGCGTCCTGGGGGCTGACCACGCGGTGCTCGGCGAAGTACTTGACCATCGCGGTCTGGGTGCCAAGGTCAAAGGTCAGCCACAGGATCATCAGCATCCCGACCAGATCGCGCCACAGCCCGTCGGCCTCGGGGAACGGCTGCACGTGCTGGCCGAGCAGCGACTGCAGGGCGAAGTACGGACCGATGAGCAGGACCATGGCCGACAGCAGCGTGAGCAGCCCGGACAGCGGGCGGGCGAACCCGGCGCGGGTCCAGGCGGCGCTTACCGCGGCGGCGGCGGTGCTGGCGTTGAGCTGCCCGCCGCCCTGCATCCAGGCCAGCGACTCGGGGCCGCGGGCGGCGGGGCGCCGGGCGAGCTGGAGCAGCCCGAGAAACAGGAGCCACAGGAGGACTCCGGCGACCAGCACCGCCTGACGGAGCGCCTTGCCCGGCATCGGCGTGTGGGCGAAGTCGGCGTAGCGCGGCACCGGCTGGCCGGCGGCGCGGCAGGCCGCCAGGTGGAGCAGGTAGTTGAAGTACGGCCAGCGGCGCAGCGCCCCCTCGGGCGTGTCGGCGCGCTCGGGGTGCGGGTCGGCGGCGGCGAAGGCGACTCCCACTTCTCCCGGGTGGACGTACAGCACCGGCTGGCCGGTCTGGGTGCGCAGCAGGACCTCGGCGCCCTCCAGGCTGGCGGCGGCGACCGGCAGCGGCCGCAGCGCCTTGGGCATGCTGCGCCAGTTGATGTCGCACAGCCCGGCGGCCGACTGCCGGCAGTCCGGCGGCTGCACCGACTCGGGCGGCGGCAGCGGGAGGGGGACCGCGGCGAAGCGGAAGCGGACGCCGGCGACGCTCGCCCGCTGCACCCGCAGGGCCAGATCGGCGTCGGCGGGGCTCTTTTCCGGGGCGGCCGGCTGGCCGCGTGCGCTGGGCGGAAAAAGGAGGAACCAGGTCGCAAGGAGCAGCCCGACTGTTCGCATCGGCGGAGCATACAGCACGCGCCCGACTGGTCAGCCGGGCGAGATTGCAGGGAAATTTTCGGGGCGCGCGACGCCGCCGAGGCAAGCCGGTATAATCTACAAAATGGACTCAGGCGAGCACTCACCGACGCCGCTCGTCGGAGCGCGTCCGCACCTGCGGGTGGTCCCGCGTCCCCCGGACAGCGTTGCGGACGAGCCGAGCGAGGCGGCGAGCCGGGCCCGCAAGCCGAGCTCCCCGGGCGTCGGGCCGGCCTCCGGACCGGGCGTGGCGCCGGGCTCTGGGCCGGTCTCCCGGCCGACGCAGAGCGCCCCCTCGGTGCTAAATGACGCGTACGTGTTCGGGGCCCGGCTGCTGGTCGACCAGCCGGCCGCCTGCCGGGTCGGCTACCGGCTCTTTTTTGTCCACAACCGCGACCTCGGCTGGGTCGATCTCGAGGCTTCCTCGACGGTGTACGCGATCCTCGGCTGGCACGACAACTGCGACCTGCAGCTGCCCCGGCTGCCCGGCATCGCCAACCGCCAGATGCTCGCCAGCTGCAGCCTGCTCGCCGACGGCTCGCCCGCCCTGCGGCTGCTCGATCTGCAGTCGGGTCAGCCGTTCACGATTGACGGCCAGCCGCGCCAGTCGATCTCGGTGAGCGGACCGCTGCTGATTGGCCTGGGCGAGCACCAGTGTGCCCTGGGCTGCGTGCCGCTGCCGGAGTTTCACCAGCAGCGCGGCGCCCTGACCACCGGCCAGGAGCTGCCGGCCTACGACACCAGCGAGGCCGAGATTCCGCCCGAGCTGTCCATGCGCATGATGCGCCGCACCCACGTCACGGTGATGCCGCGCAGCGTGCGGCTGTCCGATCTGCCGGTGCCGGCGGCCGGTCCGCCGGGCAGCGCACGCCTGACCCTGCGGCGCCAGACGCGCGCGGTCTCGATCGAGTTCAGCGAAGCCGACCTGTACGCCGGGATCATCATCGGCCGCGCCGAGACCTGCATGGACCGCGGTCTGCGGCAGGTCCTGTCCGGACAGATCTCACGCCTGCACGTACTGCTCATGGCAGAGCGCGGCCGCGTCTACGCGATGGACCTGTGCAGCACCAACGGCACCTGGCAGAACGGCCAGCGCATCCGGCGCGTCCACCTGGCCGACAGCGGGACCCGGCTCATCCTGTCGGGCAACGACTCCAAGGTCGAGCTGACCTGGCATCCCCGGCTCGCCGGTGAGACGCCGCGGCAGCCGACCATGCGCGAGTTCGGACCGACGCCGAACAACAAATAGGACGGCGGCGCCGCGGTCCCGACCGGCGATTGCATTGCCCGGGAAAAGTGGCAGACTTCGTCGCGGCGCTTCTTTAGAATAGCGACCGGAAACCGCGCATGGCGACAAACCCCGAGGACGGATCCGCCGCCCCTAAGCCCAGCCAGTCGAGCCTCGGCCAGGAGTGCCTCGCCGGTGGCGGCGAGATGGGCGCGCTGATGCGCTCCATGGACTGGGAGAAGACCGGACTCGGGCCGGTCGCGGGGTGGCCAAGGAGCCTGAAGACCATGGTCGCGGTGATGCTCGCCAACCGCTTCCCGATGCTCATCTGGTGGGGACCGGAGCTGCTGTCGCTGTATAACGACGCCTACCGTCCGGTCCTTGGGATAAAGCACCCGGCTTCGATGGGAGCGCCGTGCCAAGCGGTGTGGTCCGAGATCTGGGACTTCATCGGGCCGATGATCGGCTCGGTGCGCGCGGGCGGTCCGGCGACGTTTCACGAGCACCTGCAGCTGTTCCTAAACAGCCGCGGAGTCGGCGAAGAGACCTTCCATACGTTCTCCTATAGCCCGATTCCCGATGACGACGGCGGCATCGGCGGCGTGCTCAACACGGTCCAGGAGACCACCGAGCAGGTCCAGGATGACCGCCAGCTGCGCATGCTGCGCGATCTGGCGGCGCGCTCCGCGGACGCGAAGTCCGCCGAAGAAGCCTGCCGGACGGCGGCGAGGATCCTTTCGCTCAACGACTCCGATCTGCCGTTCTCGCTGTTCTACCTGCAACCCGAGGGCGGCGACAGCGGCTACGTCGACTTGGTCAGCGCCAGCGGGCTCTCTGACTATGACGGACCGGCTCGGCCCCAGCGCGTCGCGCTGCGCGAAGGGGCGGACGCGGGCTGGCCGTTTCGCGCGGTCGAGCTCAGCGGGCGCGAGGCCATCGTGGACCACCTGACGGATCGCTTCGGCACCCTGCCCAAGGGACGCTGGGGCGAGCCGCCCGAGCGCGCCGTGGTGCTGCCGCTGTCGCGGCCGGGCTACCCGCGCCTGCACGGGTTCTTCGTCGCCGGGGTGAGCTCGCGGCGCAAGCTCGATGAGCGCTACCTGGGTCTGTTCCGCCTGACCGCGGACCAGGTGATGACGGCGATTGCCAACGCGCGGGCCTATGAGGAGGCGCGCCGGCAGCTGGAGCAGTCGCGCGCGATCGAGCAGGAGCTGCGCCACGCCGCGGAGGCCGCCAACCGCGCCAAGGACGAGTTTTTAGCCATGCTCGGGCACGAGCTGCGCAACCCCCTGGCGCCGATCTCGACGGCGCTGCACCTGATGCGGCTGCGCGGCGTCACGGTCATCGAGCGCGAGCGCGTGGTCATCGAGCGGCAGGTCGCGCACCTTATCCGGCTCGTCGATGACCTGCTGGATGTCTCGCGCATCACCCGCGGCAAGGTGGAGCTGCAGAGAAAGCGGGTCGAGATCGCCGAAGCGGTGGCCAAGGCGGTCGAGATGGCCAGCCCGATGCTGGAGCAGCGGCAGCACCACCTGGCTCTCGAGGTCCCCCCGCGCGGCCTGTCGGTCGACGGCGATCTTACTCGCCTCGCGCAGGTCCTGGCGAACCTTCTGACCAACGCCGCCAAGTACACCGAGCCCGGTGGCCACATCGCGGTGGCGGCGCGCCGCGAAGGGGAGCAGGTGGTGCTCAGGGTCACCGATGACGGCATGGGAATCACCGCCGAGATCCTGCCGCACATCTTCGAGCTCTTCATGCAGGAGCGGCAGGCGCTGGATCGGTCTTCCGGGGGCCTCGGGCTGGGGCTGGCGATCGTGCGCAGCCTGGTGACGATGCACGGCGGCACCGTGGACGCGCAGAGCGAGGGCCGGGGCCGCGGGAGCGTGTTCACCGTCCGCCTGCCCGCCGCCGCGCCGCCGCGCGAGGCCGCCCCCGCCGGCGGTGCGGGCGCGGGCTCCGCGACTTCCGGCGCCGGGCGCACCATCCTGGTGGTCGATGACAACGAGGACGCGGCCGAGGTGCTGGCGGCCGGTCTGGAGCTGCTCGGTCACCAGACGCGGGTGGCGCACGACGGGCCGGCGGCGCTGCGGGTGCTGGCCGACTTCAAGCCGGACATCGCGCTTCTCGACATCGGCCTGCCGGTGATGGACGGCTACGAGCTGGCGCGCCGCCTGCGGCAGGACCCATCGCTGGCCCACACGCGGCTGGTCGCGGTGACCGGGTACGGCCAGGACAGCGACCGCCGCCGCTCCAAGGAAGCGGGGTTTGATGCCCACCTGGTCAAGCCGATCCAGCTCCCCGAGCTGGACGCGCTGATCAATAACCTCGGCGAGGCGGCTGCCAGCACCGAGCGGCGGGGCTAGCCGGTCGGCTCAGGGGCTCAGGGCGGGGCCAGCGGCAGGGTGAAAAAGAAGGTCGTCCCGGCGCCGACCTGGCTCTCGGCCCAGATTGTTCCCTGGTGGCGATCGACGATCCCTTTGCAGATCGCCAGCCCAAGACCGGTGCCCGCGCGGTCGGTCGAGCGGGCCTGCCAGAACCGGTCGAACACCCGCGGCAGGTCCGCCTCGGCGATCCCGGGGCCGGTGTCGGTGACCGACAAGCAGACGTCCTGGCTGCGGCGCGTGCAGCGGATGAGGATCGAGCCGTCTTCGGGCGTGAACTTGATCGCGTTGCCGACGATGTTGGTGAGCACCTGCAGGACGCGCTCGCGGTCGCAGAAGACCACCGAGCTCGCGTCGCGCAGCTCCCCGGTCAGCTTGATCCGCTTGGCCTGGGCGGCCGGCTGCAGGGCGTCGATGCCCTCGCTGATCAGCGCCGTCAGCTGGGTCGGCTTGGGGTTTATCGACAGGTGGCCGCTCTCGATGCTGGCCAGGTCGAGCAGATCGCGGATGAGGTGCTCCATCCGCTTGACCGCGCGATCGAGCTTGGCGGCGTGACGGTGCAGGCGCTTGCCCTCCTCGTCGACGGCCGGCGCGGCGAGCATCAGCGAGGCGACCATGGCGATGGTGCTCAGGGGGTTGCGCAGGTCGTGGCTGACCGTGGCCAGCATGTCGTCGCGCGATCTGATGGCGCGCTGCGCCTCGTTGAGGAGCCGCAGCCGCTCGTGCTCGTTCTGCTTGTGATCATCGATGTCGGTGGCGGTGCCGTACCACTTGGCTATGTGGCCCTCCTTGTTGCGCCAGGGGACGGCGCGCCCGAGGTGCCAGCGGTAGCTCCCGTCGGCGCGCCGCAGCCGGTACTCGCTCTGCCAGGTGGTGGCGCTCTGCCGGGCCTCTTCCCACCGGGCCAGCGTCTGCGCCAGGTCGTCCGGGTGGATCGCCCTCAGCAGCGTCGCCGCCTTGTGGTCGGTGGGATCCTGACCGGTGTACTCGAACCAGCGCGGGCTGATGTAGTCGAGCTCCCCGCCGGGCCCGAACTCCCAGACCAGCTGCGGGATCGCCTCGGCGAGGCCGCGGAAGCGACTCTCTCCGACCTCGGCCTCGGCCCGCGCCGCGTGCGCCTTGACCAGCTGGCGCTCCATCTCTTCCACCCGCTTGCGCTCGATGGCGTAGCGGATCGAGCGGGTGAGGATCGGCGTATCCACCCGCCCCTTGACGAGGAAATCCTGCGCCCCTTCCTGCACCGCCCGCAGCGCCGTCTCTTCATCATCGAGCCCGGTCAAAACCACGATCGGCAGCGACGGAGCCAGGCCCCGCAAGAGCCGCAGCGCCGCCAGCCCCGTGGCGTCGGGCAGGGACAGATCGAGCAGGACGACGTCGAACCGCTCCGGACTTACGACGGTCGCCGCCGCGGCCAGCCGCTCGACATGGGTCGTCTCGCTGTGCAGGCGGGGCGCGTCCTTCAAGAACTCGCGCAGCAACCGGACGTCGCCCGGGTTGTCTTCAATGAGGAGAATGCGAATGTGCGCAGTGTTGGACATGCAAGCCTAACCCGGAGGCAGCCTAACTACACTCAGCCAGAAGTCGTCGATCGACCTGACGACCGAGACGAACTTATCGAAGTCGACCGGCTTGGTGATATAGCAGTTTGCGTGGAGATCGTAGGTGCGGAGGATGTCCTCTTCGGCCTTGGACGTCGTCAGCACCACGACCGGAATCCGCTTCAGCGCGGGGTTGTCCTTGATCTCGGCCAGGACCTCGCGCCCATCTTTTTTCGGCAAGTTGAGGTCAAGGAGGATGAGGTCGGGACGCGCCTCGTGGGCGTAGCGACCCTCCTGGCGCAGGATCGCCAGCGCCTCGACCCCATCGGGGGCGACGGTCAGCGAGTTGCCGACCTTGCCCTCTTTCAGGGCCTCGCGGGTGAGCCGGACATCTCCGGCGTTGTCCTCGACGAGGAGGATGTGGATTGGGCGTCCTTCCCCGACAGTCATGATTTCACTCCCTGGAGGGTGAAGAAGAAGGTGGAGCCGCGGCCCGGCAGCGACTCCAGCCAGATGCGGCCGCCGTGGCGCTCGATGATCTTTTTGCAGATCGCCAGGCCGAT
>Ga0075158_10003970_pt1 | contig 10275 bp, 7 predicted proteins | sample JI91814BDNA_FD_70968 | JGI IMG/M metagenome (GOLD analysis project Ga0075158, IMG submission 70968) | Wastewater effluent complex algal communities from Wisconsin, to seasonally profile nutrient transformation and Carbon sequestration -... | ecosystem: Engineered > WWTP > Effluent > Algae... | reverse complement strand
TGTGGATATAGAAGCGCTCAAGTCTATGGTGACCGCTGTAACCAAAATCGCCAAATCGGGAGGCGGCGGACGCAACAACAGCATGGAAATCAACTACAATATCAAGATTCCCAAAAAAGGAAGCGTCCAGGTTAAAAACAGTTACGGCTCGATCATTACCGGCGATTTGAGTGGCAATACGAATCTTTCGTGTGAATACGGCAAAATACAACTGGCCAACCTTACCGGAAATAGCAACGTGATTCGCATTGACTATTGTAGCAAATCGATCATTGAATCCATACGAAACGCCACGATTGATGCCGATTATTCGGGACTTACCATCAACGAGTACAACAAAATCCTGCTCAAGGCCGACTACACCAACATCAATTTCGGGAACGGCAGTGACCTCAAGTACGAATGCAGTTACGGCAAGCTCAATTTGGGTAAAGTCAATAATCTCGATGGTGCCGGCGATTATCTGTCAATATATGTCACAGAGGTCTCGGGCAACCTGAACATCGACACCAAATACGGGAAAATTTCGGTAGAAGGATTATCGGCTAAATTCAATAAAGTCAACATCGATTCGGGCTACACCTCAGTCAACCTGGGTTTCGACGCGGCGGCTTCGTTTGATTTTGATGTGGTCACCAAATACAGCAATTTCAACTATCCGGGCGGCTTGGAGATGACCAGCAAACAGGAAACCTCCAGTAACAAATCCTACCAGGGTTATTATAAAAAAAGCGGCGAAAACAAAATCACCGTGCGCAGTGAATACGGCAATGTGAATCTCTCTAAAAAATAATCAATCATCCGAGGCACTACCGACCCGAGCTTTAGCGAACAGGCGAAGCAATTGTATGGAGCGCAGCGGAACAAAAAACAAACAGTTATGCGATCAATCATTTTAACATCAGTCCTATTAGTTGCCGCTGTGGCCGGTGCACAGGAAAAAATCAAAGGAAACGGGAATATGACCCAAAAAACAGTCTCGACACCAGCTTATGACCAGGTGAACGTTTCGGGCTTTTTCGATGTGAACCTCATTGCCGGCAGCGAAGGCAAAATCACCATTGAAGGCGAATCGAATATCGTCGAATTTATAGAATGTAAGGTAGACGGCAACAGCCTTACCATCTGTGTGGAGAAAGGCAAACGCATCAGTCCAAGCGCGGGCAAATCGATCACCGTTACCGTTCCTTTTGAAAGTTTAAACGAGGTAACGTTGGCCGGTTCGGGCGATGTTACTTCTAAAAGCACCATCAAGGCTACCGATTTCACCACAACGCTTTCGGGTTCGGGCGACATCAAACTCCACGTCGATGCCCAACAGGTGAACGCTAAAGTAACCGGATCGGGCAATATGACCCTTAAAGGGAATTCGGGCGATTTAACTTGCAGCGTAACAGGTTCGGGCGATTTGGATGCTTTTGGACTCGACAGCAACAATGCAGACGCAACCGTAACCGGATCAGGGAATTGCAAGGTCAATTGTTCGGGCTTCCTACAAGCAAAAGTGACGGGCTCTGGTGATATCGATTACAAAGGCGACCCCAAAAAGAAAGACACGAAAGTGCACGGTTCGGGCGCCATTTCAAAAGCTTAAAATAATCTAAGGTTAATTTCTTTAAGGGCGTCTTACGATGGTAAGGCGCTTTTTTTTGGTACGCGCAAAAGCAACAACAAACCGACGATGAAAAACGAACCAAGAAACACGATGGCAAAACGCGGTCCCTGGAATTGGTCTATAATCCCGTAGACACACATCCCGATGACAATCCCGACTTTTTCTGCGACATCATAGAAGCTAAAGAACGAAGCCGTGTCTTCGGTTTCGGGCAATAGCTTGGAATACGTGGAGCGCGATAGCGATTGGATGCCACCCATCACCAAACCCACCAAAGCGGCCATGACATAAAAGTGTGTAGGTTGTGTCATAAAGTAGGCCGCACCACAAAGCAATACCCAAAATCCGTTGATGGCAATCAGTACGGGAATATTCCCGAATTTACCCGAAGCGCGCGACGTTAAGAACGCGCCTAAAACGGCTACAAGTTGAATCAATAAAATACAAATGATAAGCCCAATCGTGCTTTGCTCCTTTGATTCCCACTGGATCTCCTGCGATCCAAAATAGGTAGCAATGAGCATCACCGTTTGTACGGCCATGCTGTAAACAAAAAATCCGCTCAGGTAGCGTTTCAGGGCGATGTTTTCCTTGAGCAAACCCCACACTTTTTTAAGTTCCCTAAAGCCGTTGAACAAGACCGCCTTGGTCACTCTATCGGCATTCTTGTTGCCTTTGGGTAAGTAATAATAGGTGTACTGGCTAAAAACAATCCACCAGATCCCAACCGTTACAAATGAATATTGCATGGCCTTCATCGCGGCCTGGCCTTCTGTTCCGCTAATGCCAAAAAGTTTGGGTTTCATGACCATGGCCAGATTGAAGATCAGCAAAATCACGCTGCCCAAATATCCCATAGAATAGCCTCTGGCGCTTACTTTGTCTTGCTGCTCGGGAAACGCGATGTCGGGCAAATACGAATTGTAGAAAACCACGCTTCCCCAAAATCCAATCAATCCCAAAAAATAAAAAAGCAATCCGGGATAAATATTCTCAAGGCTAAACCAATTGAGCCCAATGCACGAACAGGCACCCAGATAACAAAAAAAACGCATGAAGTTTTTTTTGTTGCCCACATAATCGGCGATGCCCGAAAGCAGCGGAGAAATCACCGCAACGACCAAAAAAGCCGCAGCAGTCACAAAGCTGATCAGCGCGGTATTCTTGACATTCATTCCAAAAACGTGGATAATTTTGCTGCGGTCGCTGTAAAGGGCGTCATAAAAAATCGGGAAGATGGCCGAGGAAATGACAAGCGGATAAACCGAATTCGCCCAATCGTAAAACGCCCAGGCGTTGAGTAGTTTCTTGCTTCCTTTTGGTAAATCTGCCATGGTCTGTTTTTAAGATGGGCTAATTTATTTAATTTTTTCAAACCGTTGACACAATCGCCGATAAGTTACCGTAAACAAAAAGCCACCCTTTTCAGAATGGCTCTTATAATATCGACATGTTGGTTTATTTAAACGTCACCCCAAACTTTGCCGCTTCGGCCTTTGCTTGGGGGATCATCGCCTTGATGTTGGCAATCCTTGTCGCATCTGATGGGTGCGTACTCATGAATTCCGGTGGCGCCTGCCCACCCGATTTTGCAGCCATGCGTTGCCAGAATGCCACTGCATTTTCGGGATTGTAGCCCGCAATCGCCATCAAGGTCAAACCAATCTTATCGGCTTCGCTTTCATGGCTTCGGCTAAACGGAAGCAAAGCCCCGAATTGCGTCCCGACGCCATAAGCCTGCATCGCGACTTGTTGGTAGGCTTCATTTTTATTGCCTACCGCCGCGCCTACTCCAACGGCTCCCAATTGCGTAAGTACGTCGGCACTCATACGTTGTTGCCCGTGGTTTAATAGCGCATGCGAGACTTCGTGTCCCATGACTACTGCCATGCCTTGTTCATCCTGGGTAATGGGTAAGATTCCGGTGTAAAAGACGATTTTTCCGCCGGGCATACACCAGGCGTTGACTTCTTTGCTGTCTACGAGGTTGTATTCCCATTGGTAACTATTGAGGTAACCAGCGTATCCATTTGCAGCGAGCCATTTCTCGGCAGCACCTTTGATTTTCATTCCAACGGTGCGAACACGTTGCGCATCGGGCGTTCCTGTAACGACTTTATTTTCTTTTAAGAAAGTACTGTATTGGGCAAAAGCCGAAGGCAGAATTTGCGAGTCAGGAACCAAAGCAAGGGTGCTTTTTCCCGTAAATGGGTTGGTAGCACAGGCAACCGCCAAGGCTGCAATCCCGATTCCGCATAGTAAAATACGTTTATTCATGGTTTTCAATTTTAATTTTAACAAAAGTACAATTAAAATTATTCGGCGGTGATATGCAATTCCGTAAAATCTTTATCGATTAACAAAGTTTTGCCATCAAACCCAAGCGGTTCAAAATCGGCGCGTTCGTTGTCTATGTAGATGCGCTTCACCTTGAATGGCAAGGCGTGCAGATTGATGCGGTACTTTGAATAGTTCACTTCAAATTTACCTTCCTTGAATTGTTGGATAACCAGGTTGTTCTCGCTGCCTTTAAGTCTAAAAGTAGACAGGCTGAAACGCCCTTTGTTGTAATCGTAACCGTCCTGGGCATCTTCATACAGGATGGATTTTTCCTTACCGGATTTGAAATACACCTCAAGGGTAATCTCATCAAATTCCAACTCGCCCACATACTGCTGCACCGGATATTTGGGGATCATGGCGCCTTCCTTGATAAAAATCGGGATCTGGTCGTAATCGGTTTTGACCCAAAGTTCCTTTCTTCCCGAAACGAGCTCGCCAGTCCAGTAGTTGTACCAGTTGCCGATTGGCAAATACATGCGTCGGCCTTGTGCATTGGGCTCTAAAATCGGGCAAACCAATATTTGGTTCCCAAAGATAAATTCATCGGTTCTGTAATGCGTCTGTTGGTCTTCCTGGTCAAAATACACGAGCGGCTTGAGCATCGGCACGCCGTCATTGATGTATTCCCAAAACATGGTGTACAAATACGGAAGCAATTGGTAACGCAATTGGACGAATTTCCTCGTAATGTTGATTACGTCCTCGTCAAATGACCAAGGTTCCTGGTCGCCATGATCGCCAGAGGAGTGCGTACGGCAAAACGGATGAAACACGCCCAATTGAATCCAACGTGCATACAACTCGCCCGAAGGCTGCTCGGCAAAACCGCCAATGTCCGAACCCGTAAAACCCATACCCGAAATAGACATGCGCTGCATCTGGATGTTGGCAATCCAAAGGTGTTCCCAAGACGCGACATTATCGCCCGTCCAGGACGACGTATACCGTTGCGCACCCGAATAGGCCGAGCGCGTGATGATAAATGGCCGCTTGGGATACGCAAATTGCTTGACGCCTTCATAAGTAGCGCGCGCCATTTGCGTTCCGTAAATATTGTGTGCTTTTCTGTGCGAGCAGGGATTGCCGTCGTAATCGTGGCGCACGTCCATGGGGAAGGTTTTTCCGGGAACTTCCATCACGGCGGGCTCGTTCATGTCGTTCCAGACGCCTTTCACGCCAATCTCGGCGATGAGCTCCTTAAACAATCCGGCCCACCATTCGCGCACTTCGGGATTGGTGTAGTCGGGGAAATTACATTCGCCGGGCCATACTTTTCCCTTCATATAAGGGCCGTCGGCGCGTTTGCAGAAATAGTCTTTCTCTAGTGCTTCCTTGTACACCCAATAATCCTTGTCTATTTTGATTCCGGGATCGATGATGACCACGGTCTTGAATCCGTCCTGCGCCAGTTCGTCTACCATGCGCTTGGGTTCGGGGAAATATTCTTTGTTCCAGGTGAAACATCGAAATCCGTCCATATAATCGATGTCGAGATAGATCGCGTCGCACGGAATCTGCAACTCACGGAATTTGGAGGTGACTTCGCGCACTTTACTTTCAGGGAAATAACTCCATTTGCATTGGTGGTAACCCAGCGCCCAAAGTGGCGGTAATTCTGGCTTTCCGGTCAAATGCGTATAGGTAGTGACCACATCGGCCATGAGCGGACCGTAGATAAAATAGTAGTTCATTTCACCGCCTTCTGCCCAAAAACTGGTGACATTTCTGCGCTCGTGGCAGAAATCGAAACAGGTGCGAAAGGTGTTGTCAAAGAAAATGCCGTACGCTTCCTTGTGGTGCAAACCGATGTAAAACGGAACCACCTTATACAATGGTTCCTGGTCTTTGTGAAACGCGTATTGGTCGGTGGCCCAATTCTCCACGCGCTTGCCTTTGAGGTTGGCATGCGAGGCTTTATCGCCCAATCCGTAGAAACTCTCGCCGTCGCGCGAGGCTTTGCTCATCTTGACGATGTTGCCGCCAAAGTGGTAGCTTTCTTCCCAATGGAATCCTTTCTCATCTTCTAAAATCACATTCCCTGAAAGGTCGGTGATGGCAATGCGCAAGTCCTCTTTTTGGATCGTACAGATGACTTTACTGGTTTTGATGGCGTAGTGTTTTTTCTCTTCGGTGACTTCGAGGAAATTGTAGCCGTGCGATTGCGTCTTGTCTATCGCATAAGAGAAATCCTTGCTGAAATAGCCTTTGGTCGTGTAGCGAAAACGCAGCATGCTGTCGCGAAGTACTGTAATCTTCAGGATAACACTGTTGTCGGTATAGAAGTAAACGCTGTCGGTTTCTTTTTTGAATTCGGTGATTTTGGATGGATAGAGATCGCCTTTGTATTCTAATTCGGTGTTTGTAATCATACTTGTGGTTATAAAATCCGGCGGAATTTGGGAATCCGCAAAGGTTTCAAACTTACAAAATTAGTTGGTTGGCATAATGGAATTTTAGAGATTTTCACGCAAACGTTTGAGTTGAAAACGCCTTTGAAAACCTGCGCGCGATACAAGCGCATAGTCCTTTTTTCTTTCAAAAAATAGAACTAACAGGCTTCATTGTAGCTTTTTATCCGAAAAATAAGTTTTGTACCGACAATTGCAGGACAATTCCAAACACTTTTTTAATTTGGAGCAACCAATCTAATAAATCCTCAATTATGGAAACCAACACTACCTTAAAAGTCGTACACCGGCTCCTCATAGAAGAACCACAAAACGACCCGGCGTTCGAAGCCACAGAACTCAGCATTGTAATCGACGAAGATTTTCGCGACACTTACGATTACTTCCCCGATTTCGGAATTTAACTTTACGATAATTTAAACACGACTACTGCCAATGGCGGTAAAGTCACCGCTGCAGAAAATTCGCGTCCGTTCCAAGGTTCCGCATCGATCTTGATGGCTTTGGCATTGGTAACGCCGCTGCCGCTGAATACTGTGTCATCGGTATTGAAAATCTGTGTGATTTTTCCTTTTTTCGGGAGCCCGACACGATAATCTTCACGCACTACCGGCGTGAAATTGCAAACCACAACCAGGTTTTCCTTTTCCTTTTCACCTTTGCGGATATAAGACATCACCGCATTCTGGTGGTCTGAATAACTGATCCATTCAAAACCTTCGGGCGAAAATTGCTTTTCATACAAAGCCGGATTGGATTTGTACAGACCATTGAGTCCGGTGATTAACTTTTTGATTCCGTCATGGTAACCAAATTCAAGCAGGTGCCAATCGAGGCTGCTCTCAAAATTCCATTCACCGCTTTGCCCAAATTCGGCGCCCATAAACAATAATTTCGCGCCCGGATGCGTAAACATATAGCCATAGAGCAAACGCAGGTTCGCGAATTTCTGCCATTCGTCGCCAGGCATCCGTCCGGCGATTGATTTCTTGCCATACACCACTTCGTCATGCGAAAGCGGCAACATGAAGTTTTCGCTGAACGCATACGTCATCGAAAAAGTCAGGTCATTCTGGTGGTATTTGCGGTAAACCGGTTCCTTTTGGAAATACTGCAAAGTGTCGTGCATCCAACCCATCATCCATTTCATGCCAAAACCGAGGCCGCCATTAAATGTAGGTTTCGATACCATTGGGAAAGACGTACTTTCCTCGGCAATCGTCTGCACGCCTTCAAAAGTAGAGTACACGGCTTCGTTGAAATCCTTGAGAAAACTGATGGTATCGAGATTTTCGCGTCCGCCGTAAATGTTCGGCTCCCATTCGCCGTCTTTTCTGGAATAATCCAAATAAAGCATCGACGCCACGGCATCCACACGCAAACCATCCACATGATAATGCTGCAACCAGAAAATCGCATTGCTGACGAGAAACGAGCGCACTTCATTGCGGCCGTAATTGAACACCAGCGATTTCCAGTCTGGATGATAACCTTTGCGGCGATCGGGATGTTCAAACAAATTCGAACCGTCAAAAAAGCCCAAACCATGCGCGTCGTCGGGAAAATGCGACGGCACCCAATCCAGGATCACGCCAATGCCCGCCTGGTGCAATTTGTCTACGAGGTGCATGAAATCCTGCGGTTTGCCGAAACGCGAAGTGGGCGCGAAATACCCCACGAGCTGGTAGCCCCACGACGGATCGTACGGATATTCCATCACAGGCATGAACTCGACATGCGTGAAACCAGTTTCCTTGACATAGGCCACGAGCTGATCGGCAAGTTCAAGATAGGTGAGGAATTTGCCTTCGGCATTTCGTTTCCACGAACCCAAATGCACTTCATAAACCGAATAAGGTTTGTCAAGGCCGTTGTGATCCTTGCGGGTTTTCATCCATTTGTCATCCTTCCATTTGTAATCGAGATCCCATACCACCGAGGCGGTTTGCGGCGGATGCTCGCAGTACAATGCAAACGGATCGGCCTTCTCGGTAATGATACCATTATTGTTGGATTGGATTTTATACTTGTAAATCGTACCCTTTTCAACCCCAGGAATAAAGCCTTCCCATATACCCGATGAATCCCAGCGCACATTGAGCTGGTGTTCGCCCTGGATCCAATAATTGAAATCGCCGATTACAGAAACCGACCGTGCCGACGGTGCCCAAACGGCAAAATAAACGCCTTTGACGCCATCCACTTCAATGAGGTGCGCGCCTAGTTTTTCGTAAAGGCGAAAGTGTTTTCCGGCTTTGAATAGGTTGATGTCGAAATCGGTGAAGAGGGAATGTGGTTGTACTTTGTTCATGGGTTTTATATTTCGCTTTTTTGTCACCCCGAGCGCAGTCGAGAGGCTATATTTTTTATCTGTTAAGTCCCTCGACTGCGCTCGGGATGACACATCATTTAATCTGGTTTATACCTTGAATGGGTCGCGTTTCTACATTTGGACAACGATTGAATTAAATCAAAGTTACCTTTAATCAGAACTACGGAACTTTCGATTGAACAAATATCCGATAACACGGATACGAAACCACCGTAATCCCAACCATCAACCAAAAGCTCAACGCATCGCTCAAGGCAAATCCGATGAATAAAGCAATGGTCACAATTAGCGCAAGGCCAGTCGAAAACGGATACGCAAATGCCTTATAAGGCCTCGGGAAATCGGGTTCTGAATTCCTGAGTTGGATAAGTGACGCAAACGCAAATCCGGTCACGGCGGTCATCATCAGCGTGGCGAGGCCAAACAATTGCTCGAACGAGCTGTAAATCGTAAGTACCAAAGCAAAAGCATAGCAAATCAACAGTGAATAATAAGGTGTGCCGCCTTTGTTGACAATAGTACTTTGCCCGACGAAAAACCCATCGCGACCCAGCCCAAACAAAATACGCGACGGAATCAGCATGTACGCATTGAGGATTCCGACGACAGAAAATATTGCAACCGCGGTCATCAACGTGCCGCTCCAACTGCCAAACGCAGCAGCCGCCGCATCCGAAGCCGCCAATGGCTTGCCCGCAATCGTTTCGACCGGAATCACGTATAAAATCGCCGCATTGATCAGCACATACAAAACAGCAATCGCCGAAGCGCCAAGCAGGTATGACCTTGGTATATTTTTAGACGGATCGTGGTCTTCCTCGGCAAAAAAAGAAACCGACATCCAACCGTCGTAAGTTCCCATAATGAGTTGCAGTGATTTGAAAAGGCCAAGCAACAATCCACCTTTGACGACCGCGGTTTCGGCAGGGATTCTATTTTCGGGCGTAAAGGTAAAACAACCTACAATCAGTACCAGGAACAAGATGACCTTGGCTACGCTCGTGAGTTGCTGCACAAAACTGCCGCTCTTTATTCCGGGCAGGTTGATTGCGGTAAAAATAGTCAGGAACGAAACGGCGACCATGGTTTTAAAGTCGGCCAATTGCGGAAACATCAAAATCGAATACTCGCTCAGCACAATGCAGAAATACGCCGGTGCAATCGCATTGGTCAGAAAATCGAACCAACCGTTAAGAAAGCCCAGATAGTTCCCAAAAGCGCGCTTGATGTAGTTGTACGCGCCACCTGCTTTGGGGAACATTGTGGTGAGTTCGGCATAAGAACTGGCCGCCAGGATGATGTACAACCCAATCAAAACCCAGCACGCCATGATGATCTTCGCATCGGGAAGGAGCGCGGCGATACTGCCTGGTGTGCGTAAAATACCCACGCCTATCGTGCTGCCGATGACTACGGCCAAACCAAATGCAACGCCTAAAACTTTGCGCAGTTGGTGGGTTTTGGGCGTTTGGTTTTCCATGACTAGGCGATTTTGTTGAATTCCATGATGCTCGCTATTCCCGTAAGCGGGATCACCGCCCAACGCGGACGCGAATTGAGTTCATAGCCGAGTTCGT
>Ga0075158_10003967_pt1 | contig 10278 bp, 10 predicted proteins | sample JI91814BDNA_FD_70968 | JGI IMG/M metagenome (GOLD analysis project Ga0075158, IMG submission 70968) | Wastewater effluent complex algal communities from Wisconsin, to seasonally profile nutrient transformation and Carbon sequestration -... | ecosystem: Engineered > WWTP > Effluent > Algae... | reverse complement strand
TCGTTGGATCCACCGACCTCCCGCAGGCGGTCCTCGACTGCATCCTCACCGCGAGCCAGCGCTGGAGCTTCCCGACCGCCATGCACGGGCATCGCCGCGAATATCACTACACCTTGCCGATCCCCGCCGGGGAGCCCCCGGAGGCCGACAAAACCGGCGAATGACGCCGGCTGAGCGCGTATTCGCCATCGCGCCGGATCGGACGACGTCGCGGTCCGGTCTCGACGCGGGCCGGTGACTGCGCCACGTATGTCCGGGCAGCCTGACGTCACGGCGATGCGGCGCAACTGGGGGCGCCTGCGTGGGAGACAGCTTGCCGGTTCGCCGGTTCGTGCGACGCTGCGCGACAGACGACGAGCGCATGGACACCGACGCGACACCTTGCATCCCGGACGACCTCGCCGCGCTCGACCACCTGCGCACACCGACGTGGATCGTCGATCTGGCGCGCGCCGAAAAGTGGTGGTGCAACCGTGCGGGGCTGGCGCTGTGGAATTCGCCGTCGCGTGACGAGTGGGTGGCCCGCAACGCGACGAATCGTCCGTCCGAGGCGACGCTGACGCGGATGGAGATCATGCGGCGTCGGTTCGAACGCGGCGAGGTGGCGACGGAGCGCTGGACGTTCTACCCCGACGGGGCGAGCCCGGTGGTCGCGGAGTGCAAGGCGTCGGGCATCGTCGTCGCCGATCGCCACGGTGAACCCGGCCGGCTGGCGATGCTGATCGAGGCCCGCCTGCTCGGCGCCGACGAGACCTACCCGAGCGAGCGGCGCAGCTACGAGGCGCTGCGTTACCTCGGCGAGATGGTCTCGTACTACGGCGACGCCGGCGAGGCGCTGCTGCGCAACCCCTCGGCGCTCCGCACGCTCGGCGACCTGGCGCCCGCGGGTGAGGCGAGCGACCAGCTGCTCGCCAGCTTCGAGGATCCAGGGCAGGCGGCGGCGCTGCGCGCGTGCATCGCCACGGGCCAGGTGTTCCGCGCGGACGTGCTGGTGCGCACCGTCGCCGGTCCGCGCTGGTTCGACACGGAGGCCCGCCACACGCCGGATCCCGTGACCGGTGTGCAGGGCGTGCTGGTCACGCAGCGCGAGATCGAGGAGCGACGCGCCCACGTCGAGGAGCTCGAGCGCAGCCGCGGGCTGCTGGCCGCGCAGGCCGAGGCGCTGCGCGTGCTGGCGGCGCCGGTGATGCGGGTCGGGCCGGGGGTCCTCGCGCTGCCGCTGATCGGCCGACTCGACCGCGAACGCGTCGACGCGTCGCTCGCGGCGCTGACGCAGCGCACGGCGGCCGGGCAGATCGTCCGCGTGGTGCTCGACCTGACCGGCGCCGAGGTCGACGCGGCCGCGGCCGCGGGCCTGCTGCGCATCGTCCGGGTGCTGCGGCTGCAAGGCGTGGCCGCGGCGCTCAGCGGGGTCACGCCCCGGCTGGCGCAGGCGTGCGTGCGCGACGGGCTCGACCTCGGCGGGCTGACGTGCTTCCAGAGCCTCGAGGACGCGCTACGCGCGGGCTGAGCCGGTCGTGCCGCGGCCCGCGATCGCCTGCGCCAGACCCTGCGCCAGGCTGCCCGAGGTCGCCATCGTCAGGTCGACGCCCAGCTCGACGATCGTCCGGGCGACCGACGGCTGGATGCCCGTCGCCGCGCAGCGGGCCCCGAGCAGCGTGACCGTGGCGGCGGTCTTGATGAGATAACTCGCGACCGTGGTGTCGACGACCGCCACGCCGGTGAGGTCGAGCAGCACGGTGTGGGCTCGGGCCGATGGCAATCGCCGTGGTGGGCAGCCAGCGCCGCGAATATCGCCACACATCGCCCGCGTGGCGACGACGATCGTGCGACGCTCACTGGAAGCCCGAGCTGATCACGTAGAACGCCACCAGCTCGCGGTCCGCCTGCGCCGCGGGCCCGCAGGTGCCGGTGCGCGCCTCGGTCACCACGGCGGTGTAGCTCTCGCCGCCGAACTCGCCCGGGACCCCGCCGCTGCTGCCCGCGGCCAGCACGCGGACGTTGTCACCCTGTCCGAACGCGACGGCCCGCGGCGTCGTCTGGCCGGTCGCGTCGTTGCAGGCGATCGGCGCGCATGCGCCGGCGACCGGCGTGACCTCGACGTTCGGGTGGAACCAGTCGGGCGGCGCGTCGGGCGGCGCGACCGTCGGCGCCTGTCCGGCGACGATCCACCACTGGTTCTGCCCGCGGACCCGCAGCCACTCGCCGAGCGTCGCATCGCCGTCGACCACGCGGTAGTCGACCTCGAGCACGTCGCCGGCGACGACGCCCGGCTTCATCGTGTCGGCGAGCTTCAGCGTGAAGATCCCCGTGAAGTCGCCGGTGCAGTCGAGCGCCAGAGTGTCGTCGTTGATCAGCGTGCACTCGGCCGTGCCCGGGTCCGGCGCCGTGCCGCTCCACACGAACGCCGGGCCGATCCCGCCGTCCACGCACTCGAACCCCGCGTCGCCCGTCGTCGGCGTCGCGTCCGTCATCGTCACTTCCGTCGCGCTCGTCGTGGTCGTCGGGTCGTCGGTCGCCGAGGCGCCCTCCTCCGGGTTGCACGCGACGATCCACAGCCCGGTGACGACGATCCGCAGGTTCATGGCCAGCATCCTACAGCAGCGGGCCCGCGAGGGTCCCGGATGGCGTCGCTGGCCGTCCCGGGGCGGGCGATCGGTATACTGGCGCCGTGCCAGGCGACCCGGACCCCTCGTCGTTCCTCTCGGCCCGCGCCCGGGCGCTGCAGCGGCGCTCGCCGTTGCCGGGGTACCTGCGCGAGCACTTCGCCCGCGGCGCGGCGGGAGTCGACGCGGCGGGGCGTGGCTACGTGCCGCTGTGCGTCGCCGAGAACCGCCTGGTGTTCGACCTGCTGCAGCCGAAGCTCGACGCGCCGCGGCGGGTGCCGGCCCGCGCGCTCGCGTACGACGCGATGATCGGCGCGATGGGCTTCCGCGAGCAGCTCGCGGTGGGCATGGAGCGGCTGTTCCTCGGCCGGCGCTTCGCGCCCGAGCAGATCGCCGTGCTCGCCGGGGCGGGCAGCGTGCTCGAGCTGTTGTTCTACGCGCTCGCGGATCCCGGGGACGGCGTGCTGGTGCCGACGCCGAGCTACGCGGGCTTCTGGGGCGACCTCGAGACGCGCGACGAGCTGACGATCGTGCCGGTGCCGACGAGCGACGCGGACGGGTTCCGGCTGTCCGCCGAGCGGCTGGACCGCGCCGTCGCGGGCGCCGGTCGCCCGGTGCGGGCGCTGCTGTTCACGAGCCCCAACAACCCCGTCGGCACGGTGTACACGCCGGCCGAGATCGCCGAGGTGCTGGACTGGGCCGAGGCGGCCGGCGTCCACGTGGTGCTCGACGAGATCTACGCGCTCTCGGTCCACGGCGCGCGGCCCTTCACCAGCGGTGCTCGCGTCGCGCCGCACCTCGGGCCGACCCGGCACATCGTGTGGGCGTTCAGCAAGGACTTCGCGGCCAGCGGCCTGCGCTGCGGCGTGCTCGTCAGCGAGAACGAGGCGGTGCTCGCGGCCGTCGACAGCCTGTCGTACTGGGCGGCGACGTCGGGTGACACCCAGCACCTGCTCGGCGCGCTGCTGGGCGACGAGACGTGGCTGACCGCGTACGTCGCGGAGAACCGGGCCCGGCTCGCGGCGGCCTACCGCGCGACCACGGGGGCGCTGGTCGCCGCGGGCATCCCGTTCGTGCCGGCGGAGGCCGGGTTCTTCTGCCTCGTGGACATGCGGCGATTCCTCGGCGCCCCTACGTGGGCCGAGGAGGACGCGCTGTGGCGGCGGATGCTCGCGCGCACGAACGTCAACCTGACCCCGGGGTCGGCCTGCCGCGCGCCCGAGCCGGGGTTCTTTCGCCTGTGCTTCGCGGCGGTCCCCACGGAGCAGGCGACCTCGGCGATCGCGCGGATCGGCGCGATGCTCGTGTAGCGTCGGGGCGTCCGCGCGGGGTCGTGTCGAATTATAGTGAGGTGATGCGGATCGGACTGGCGCTGGGAATGGTGGTGTTCGGCTCGGCGCTGATCGGCGGTCCGTTCATCACCGCGTTCGCGGCGCCGGAGCCGGCGAGCTGGTGGATCCCGGCGCTCATTCGGGTGGTGTGGCTGACCGTCGGCGCGGCGGCGTGCATCCGCGGCCTGCAGAAAGCGGCGGATCCGCGGGAGCCGTTCATCGTGTGGTACGTCGCGATCGCGGCGACCGCGGCGGCCCTGTGCTTCAACCCGGCGCTCGACCTGATCCGCGGCCCGCTGCGCCTGCACGGCCGCCTCGACGTCCGGATCATCGAGGACAGCGAGGTCCCGACGATCATTCGCCTGACGATCACGGCCGCGGATGGATCCCCCGCGGTGGTCGAGGCCGAGAGCTATCAATGCATGGGCCTGCACCCGCAGATCGAGGCGTGCAAGGACCGGCCGGACGTCGACGTGGTGGCGCTGCGACACCTGGAAGTGTTGCTCGCCGTCACCTGCCCGTAGCCGGTCGCGCGGCGGTCCTGGTAGGCTGCGGCGTGGCCACGGTCCCGACCGCCGAACCCGACGTCGACCCCAGCGACCCCTACGTGCGCAGCGCCCAGACGTTCGCGCGGCTGACGGCCGACATGGTCGCGCGGGTCGCCGCGTTCGGTGCGGAGGAGCCGGTCGTGCCGGGCACGCTGCTGTTTCGCCAGGGCGAGCGCGACGCGGACTTCTTCGTGGTGCTCGCGGGGACCATCGAGGTGTTCCAGCAAGATCCCTCCGGCGCGCCGACGTCGATCACCGTGCACGGCGAGCACGGATTCACGGGGGAGCTGCAGATGTTCAGCGACGACAAGCTGCTCGTCAGCGGCCGCGTCGTCGGCGAGGGCCGGGTGATCCGCGTGACGCGAAGCGCGTTCCGGCGGCTGCTGGTGGCCGAGCCGGACATCGGCGAGATCGTGACCCGCGCGTTCATCCTGCGCCGCGTCGGCCTGGTCCGCTACGCGCAGGGCGGGGTCGTGGTGATCGGCGCGAGGCACAGCGCCGACCGCCTGCGGATCGAGCGGTTCCTGACCCAGAACGCCCACCCGCACCGGCTCGTCGACAGCGAGGCCCACGACTACGCGCAGTGCCTGGCGATCAGCCAGATGGCCCTGCCGGTGGTGATCCACCACGAGGGCGTGCTGAGCAACCCGGACAATGCGACCCTCGCGGACGCGCTGGGGATCGCGGCGGAGATCGACGAGGCGCACGTGTACGACGTCGTGGTCGTCGGCGCCGGACCGGCGGGGCTGGCGGCCGCGGTCTACGCGGCGTCGGAGGGCCTCGACGTGATCGTGATCGAGGGCCAGGCGCCGGGCGGACAGGCGGGCACGAGCTCGAAGATCGAGAACTACCTCGGCTTCCCGACCGGGATCTCCGGGCAGGCGCTGGCCGGTCGGGCCCAGATCCAGGCCCGGAAGTTCGGGGCGAAGCTGGCGATCTCTCGCCACGTGGTCGGCCTCGACTGCGGCGAACAGCACCACCGCGTGCAGCTCGCCGACGGCAGGCACGTGACGGCGCGGGCCCTGGTGATCGCGACCGGGGCCCGCTACCGCAAGCTGCCGCTCGCCAACTACGACCGCTACGAGGGCCAGGGCATCCAGTACGCGGCGACCGCGATGGAGGCGCAGCTGTGCCTCGGCCGTCCGGTGGCGATCGTCGGCGGCGGCAACTCGGCCGGCCAGGCCGCGATGTACCTGTCGCGCCACGCGGGCCACGTGCACATCCTGGTCCGCGGCCCCGGGCTGGCAGCGACGATGTCCGACTACCTCGTGCGCCGCATCGAGGCGTCGCCGCGGATCTCCCTGCACCCGCACGCGGAGATCACGGCGCTGGACGGCGACGCGTCGCTGCGCCGCGTCGTGTGGTGCGACCGCCGCAGCGGCGTCAGCCAGGCCCACGACATGGAGAACGTGTTCGTGATGATCGGCGCCGAGCCGAACACCGGGTGGCTGCGCGGCTGCGTCGAGCTCGACGGCCACGGCTTCGTGCGCACCGGCCTGGCCGGCGACGCTGCCCCCGGACGCTCGCCGTACACGACCAGTCGACCGGGCGTCTACGCGGTCGGCGACGTGCGCTCGGGCTCGGTCAAGCGGGTCGCCTCGGCGGTCGGCGAGGGGTCGATCGTCGTGCAGGCCATCCACGCATACCTCCACCCCCCGATCGCGTGAACCCCGACAGGACGACATTCACCATGGCCGAGATCTGTGAACACCTCGAATCCCTGACGAAGCTGATCCCCGCGAAGGAGCGAGTGTGCGAGGCGTGCGTGGCGATCGGCGGGCGCTGGGTCCACCTGCGGACCTGCCAGACCTGCGGCACGACCCGCTGCTGCGACTCGTCGCCGAACCAGCACGCGAGCCACCACGCCCGCGAGGCGAAGCACCCGGTCGCCGCCTCGGCCGAGCCCGGCGAGCGCTGGTTGTGGTGCTACGTCGACGAGAGTTTGGCCGAGTACTAGCGCGGCTCCTGACCGCGTTCGCGCGCGGATCGTGGATGCGCGCCGTCGGCCACGCTCCGCGGCGTGCGCCCCTCGGCGGCGATCGATATGATGTCGCGATGCGTCATCGTTCACCCCTCGCAGCGGCCGCGCTGTTGTTCGTGGCGATGTTCCCCCGGCCCGCGTGGGCGCACGACTGGGGCGGCGGGGCGTTCATCATGGTGTTCATCATGATGATCGCGGTCCCGCTGGGGCTGATGGGGATCATCGCGGGGCTGATCGGTGGCAGCAGCGCGAAGACTTTCTTCGGCACGGTGATGGTGATGGCCATCCTGGCCTGCCTGGGGCTGTGGGTGTTCGTCATCCAGGATCCGAGGGTCGGCCTGGCCGGGCACGCGCAGCTGCTCTCGCCGATCTTGCTGCCGCTGGTGGGCGCGTGGCTGTGCCTCCGCAGCCCCCGCATCACGGACGACAGCGTCGACGGCTCGCCGTGAGCCGTGACGACCGCGCGGCGCTCAGCGCGGGCGCGGCAGCGGGTCGGTGATGCGGGACGGGTCGCGCAGGGTCGTCGTGCGGATCGTCGTCTCGCCGGCGGCGCCGCCGGGCGGGGCGCCCGGGATGGTCCGGGTGAGGTCGATGCGCTGATGCTCGCGGCTGTGCACGGCGACGAACTCGCCGGCCTCGAGGTCGAACACGGCGACGGCGTGGTGATCGAGGTTGATGTCGGGCCGGGCGGTGACCTCGGGCGGGGCGTCGACGTCGCGGACCTCGGTCTTCACGCTGTACTGGACGGCGAGGTGGCCGTCGACCTGGACGTAACGATCGAGCTGGTAGGTGGTGGTGCCGCGGCCGTAGAACATGGCGCCCTGGATGTTGAACGGGAACTCGAACGGCGCGGCGATCGGCTGGCCGGCGACGAGCGGGGCGGGCGGGACCGGGAAGCGCAGGCGCAGCTCGGCCTCCTGCGAGATCCTGCCGTCGATCGAGGAGTCGGGGCCGACGTCGACGATGACGAACCCGAGCATGTCGTCGAGCTTCGGGTCGGGCTCGCCCGGGTCCTCGATCCGCTCGTGGCCGACGTAGCGCGCGAGGCCGTTGGCCTGGCCGTGGAACACCCAGGTCGCGAGGGTCGTGGTCGTGGTCTCGCGGCTGCCGGCGATGAACGTGTTCGGGGTCGGCTCGACGAGCGTGGCCGCGTAGGCGTGGACCTTGCCCGCGGCGAAGTCCCAGCGGATGTGCGGCGGCTTGGCGGGGGCGGGCGCTTCGGGGTAGGTGACGGCGGCGGCGAGCTCCGGCGGCACGGTGAAGGCGACGCCGGCCTGGACGGCGAGGCCGCAGCGCGCGGCGGGCACGGCGGGCTCCGGCGCGGCCCCCGGGGCGGAGCGCGCGGGGTCGCGGTCGAGGCTGGTCCGGCTCACCTCGGCCGTGGCGCCGAACGATCCGCCGAACTCGCCGCGCGGGGAGTCGCCGGGGAACAGGTCGACCTTCGCCGTCGCGTGCGAGCGCACGGCGACGAAGCTGCGGTCGTCGAGGTCGAAGACGACGACGGCGTGCACGGTGAGCGCGACGGTCGGGGGCTTCGTGAGCTCGGGGATGCGGTCGACGTCGTGGATGTCGAGCTTGACGCGGTACTGGATCCCGCGGTGGCCGTCGACGGTGACGTACCTGTCGAGCATGAAGGTCATGGTGCCGCGCGCGAAGAGATGGGTGAAGAAGCTGTCGATCGGGAAGCGCACCGGCCGGGCGATCGCCGCACCAGGGAGCAGCGGGGCGGGCGGCAGCGGGAGCCGCATCTGCAGCTCGAGCTCCTGCGAGACGCGGCCGCGGATGGTGGTGTCGTCGCCGACGTCGACGACGAGGCCCTGCAGTCGCTCGCCCTTGTCGGCGTCGGGGAAGCCGGGCGGCGGCTCGCCGTACACGAGGTAACGCCCGAGGTGCTGGCCGGCGCCCCGCAGCTCGACGCGCTCGCGTACGGTGTACCCGTCCTTGCCGGGCGCGAACGGGCTCGGGCCCTCGTGGGCGGTCTGGACGGTGTAGGCCTGCACGCGGCCGGCCGCGAGGTCGAGGCGCAGCAGCGGCGGCTCGGCCGGGGCGGGGGCCTCCGGGTAGGTCGGGGCGACCAGCTCGGCGGGCAGCTCGAAGGGCTGGCCAGGCACGACGGCGGCGAGGCAGTCGGCCGGCTTCGCGGGGGCGGGTCCGTCGGCGCCGGTGCTGTCGGTCCGCCACAGCTGTTCGAGGCCGCAGCCGGCGGTGAGGGCGAGGGCGAGGGCGAGGACGCTGGCGGAGCGGGGCACGGTTCGACGGTATCACGCGCCGCGGCCCGCGGGCGCGCGGCGTCGTGGTCGCCTGTCCTTCGGGGCAGGTGCCCAGATATCCCCGCGTTTAACCGCCGAGGGCGCGGCGGCCGGCCTCGCGGTAGACGTCGAGCCAGTAGAAGATCTCCTCGAGCGGCAGGCCGAAGCGCACGGAGATGCCGCGCGGGGCCTCGTCGCCGCGCAGCATCGCCAGGACGGCGCGCTCGCGCAGGCCGACCTCCGGGTTCTCGAGGGTCCGCGGGCGGACCATCGTGTTGAGCGGCGCGGCTCCCGGCTGCGGATACGCGTACGGGCTCTCGGGTGGCGGCGGCGGAGTCGGTGTGCTCATGGGGACCTCGGCGTATCGGGGCGGGGCCGCGGACGGCCGCGCTGGCTGCGGCGGGAACGGCATGACGGGGTACGGCGCGCCCGGCGATGGCGCTGCGGGCTGTTGCGGGGGAGCGCTCGCGGGCGAGGAGACCGCGGCCGGCGCGGGCGCGGAGGGTTGGTCGATCGCGGGTGATGGGATTGCGGGCGCGGCGGTCGGTGCAATTGCGGGTGATGGGATTGTGGGCGCGGAGGTCGGTGCAATCGTGGGAGTCGGTGCAATCGCGGGAGTCGGGGGCGGTGCGGGCGTCGGTGCAATCGCAGGAGTCGGTGGTTCAGCGGGCGCGGGTGCTGGTGTGCGGTCGAGGTCGATCGGTGCGCGGGTCTTCGGTGGTCCTGCAGCTCCGACGCCTCGGTCAGCGAAGCGCGGGCGCCGCCGGCGCCGTGGCAGGCGACGCAGGACGAGGTGGCGGTGGCCCGTGGCGATCGCCGAGGAGCCGTCCTGCACCGTGTAGTACAGGGCGCGCGCGCGCCTGGCCAGGGCGCCGGGGCGGACATCGATCGCAGGGCTTCAGCGAATGACGTCGCCGCGGTCGCCGCGTGATCGCGGGGCCGCGGCGCAGGTCAGGGTCTGCTCGCGGACGTGGACCACCGCGTCCTCTCGCCATTCGATCAGCGCGGCCTGCACGCCGCGGCCGGTCGTCGACGCGGCGATCAGCGCGGCGGTGAAGCGCAGGCAGGTCGGCGGCATCCCGCTCAGGCGCGCGTCGATCCGCGGCGAGCGCTGCCAGCGATCCAGCAGCGACTCCCACCGCTCGTCGGCGCTGTCGACCTCGGGCACCTGGGCCAGCCACGTCCACGCGCCGGTGTCGCAGGCGACCAGCCTGGGCTCGGCGCGCCACCCGGCCGCGTGGGTGTGCCCGCCGATCACGATCAGCGGGGCGTCGTCGCGGACCAGAGCCAACGCGTCGGCCCACTCGTCGGCGGTCACGTCTCGCGGGTACAGCCCGGTCGGGGCGGCCGCGCCGACGCTGGCGCGCAGCAGCTTGACGCGGGCGCGGCGGAGGGCGCCGTCGTCGTACGCGACGGACCCGAGGATCACGTCGGGGTCGAGGGCCGCGAGCAGCACCTGCGCCTCGCGCTCCGCGAGCCCCGCCCGCGCGAACGACCCGGAGGCCCGCAGCGCCCGCAGCGTGTCGGCGGCGGCGGGCAGGTCGCGCAGCACATACCGGGCCG
>Ga0075158_10003965_pt1 | contig 10281 bp, 8 predicted proteins | sample JI91814BDNA_FD_70968 | JGI IMG/M metagenome (GOLD analysis project Ga0075158, IMG submission 70968) | Wastewater effluent complex algal communities from Wisconsin, to seasonally profile nutrient transformation and Carbon sequestration -... | ecosystem: Engineered > WWTP > Effluent > Algae... | reverse complement strand
TCGATTGTAGAAAAAGAAATTAATGGTGTTACTGATAATCCTAATATTTTTGTTGAAGATGATTTAATTGTGAGTGGTGGAAATTTTCATGGTGAGCCTTTGGCATTGACCTTAGATTTTCTGGCAATGGCATTAAGTGAATTGGGCAATATTGCTGAACGTCGTGTGTATCGTTTATTGAGTGGGGCAAGAAACTTACCTGAATTTTTAACGCCAAATCCGGGATTAAATTCGGGATTAATGATTCCTCAATATACTGCGGCGAGTATTGTTTCTCAAAATAAACAATTGTGTACACCAGCGAGTGTTGATAGTATTTCAAGCTGCAACGAACAAGAAGACCATGTGAGTATGGGTGCCAATGCAGCAACAAAATGTTTACGTGTTGTCGAAAATATTGAAAAAATTCTGGCAATCGAATTACTAACCGCTGCACAAGCATTCGAATTCAGGCGGCCATTAAAATCTTCAATTGCAATTGAGAACTTTTATACAGCGTATAGATCAGTGGTGTCATTTAATGAGTCTGACCGGTTTTTACATTTGGATATAGATAAGAGTTTGTTGTTTATAAATGCGTAGGTTTCTCGCAAAGGCCCAAAGGTTTATTTAATTATATAGGTGCTTAATGTATTATGTAGATATTCAAGCACGCAAAGGTGGACCGCCAAAACATTTTTTATATCCGCTCAAAGCGAGTATACGCGGTTAATATTTTTAAATAGTTTCAAGTCGATTTATTTTTGCACAAAACAATTAGCTTGTGTTGGAACTTGATGAGAATGAATTGGCAAAATTGGTAGTTAATATTGCATTTGAAATACATGTAAAATTAGGACCTGGGCTATATGAATCTGTATATGAAGAGATACTGTTCAAAGAGCTTGTAAAATGTGGTTTACAAGTGGAAAGGCAAAAAGCAATCTACTTATATTGGGATAATGAAAGAGTAAACAAGTATGCTTTTCGAGCTGATTTGATTATCAATAATAAATTATTAATTGAAGTGAAGTCGATTGAGGCTCTTGCAGATGTGCATTTTAAACAAGTAAACACATACTTAAAAGTTACCGGAATTAAGCTAGGCCTCATTATCAATTTTAATGTAGCCTTAATAAAATACGGTATTAAGCGCATTGTAAATGGCTTGGAACTAAAAAGCACATGACAATGAAGGGAAAATTAATGCGTGGGTAAAGACTTAAATAAAAATCTGCAAAATTCAATTACAGAGGACGACATCCAGCTTTGCTTGCTTGAATCTGGTTTTTCACCAATCAAATTTCGCCTTTGGGCCTTTGCGAGAAACACAACTAACCAATCTCCGCAACTCCACTCTCCGCGTGAAATGGGCTCACAACAATTTTACGCCAACAATTTTTAATTGCTCATTATCCACATCACCAGGCGCATCCATCATCATATCGCGGCCATTATTATTTTTAGGGAATGGAATTACATCTCTGATAGTATCGCCACCGGCCATTAACATTACCCATCTATCGAAACCGAATGCACAACCACCATGAGGCGGAGCACCGTATTTGAATGCATTCACCATAAAACCGAAACGTTTTTCTTTTTCAGCTTCACTAAATCCTAAAATGGTAAATATTTTTTCCTGTAATGTTTTATCATGCACACGAATACTTCCACTTAAGATTTCGTTGCCATTCATTACTAAATCGTAACTCTGTGCACGCACACGCAATGGTTCTGTGTCCATATATTGAAAATCGTCAGGATGTGGCGAACAGAATGGATGATGTGCAAAAATTGGTTCGCCGGTATTTTCATCCGGTTCAAATAAAGGCATATCTACAACCCAAAATACACTCCATGCATTTTTATCAATCCAGTTTTCACGTTTAGCCATTTCTAAACGCAACTCACCTAATACTTTTCTTGTTTTATTTACTTTATCGGCGATGATTAAAATTAAATCACCTTTTTGTGCATTTAATTTATTGCCAATTGCTGTAAGTTGTTCAACCGAATAAAATTTATCAACGGAAGATTTTATGGTGCCATCCTGATTAAATTTGATATAAATTAATCCTCCAACTCCGCGATGTGGAGCTTTAACAAATTCAGTTAATTCATCAATTTGTTTGCGAGAATATTCACTGCAACCTTTTGCATTAATACCTGCAATTAAACCATTGCTGGTTATGATATTGTTAAATACACTAAATTCAGTGCCACCAACTACATCATTCAAATCGATAATCTTACAATCGAAACGTAAATCCGGTTTGTCGCTGCCATAATATTGAATAGCCTCTTTATAAGGTAATCGCAGAAAATCCGGTAAGTCGATATTTTTTGTTTGTTTGAATACATATTTAGTCATGCCTTCAAACATATTCCACACATCTTCCTGACGAACAAAACTCATTTCGCAGTCAATTTGTGTAAATTCCGGTTGGCGGTCGCCACGTAAATCTTCATCGCGAAAACATTTTGCAATTTGGTAATAACGGTCCATGCCGCTCACCATTAATAATTGTTTTAATATTTGAGGCGATTGAGGCAGAGCATAAAATAATCCCGGTTGTAACCTCGAAGGCACTAAAAAGTCGCGGGCACCTTCCGGTGTCGATTTAATTAAATTCGGTGTTTCTATTTCAACAAATCCTTCTGCATCTAAATAGGTGCGAACGGCTTTTAACATTTGTGCACGCAACATCAAACGCTTCTGCATTTGTGGTCTGCGCAAATCAAGATAACGATATTTCATACGCAGCTCTTCGCCGCCATCAGTTTCGTCATCCATAGTAAAGGGAGGTAATTCCGCAGCATTTAATACAGATAGATTGGTAACAATTATTTCAATTTCTCCTGTTGGAATATTCAGATTTTTGCTGGAGCGTTCAGTCACTGTTCCTGTGGCTAAAATCACGTATTCCCGGCCCAACTTTCTGGCTTCTTCACACAACGCGGCATTGGCATCCATATTGAAAACCAATTGTGTTATCCCATAACGATCTCTCAAATCGATAAATATCATCCCGCCCTGGTCGCGGTTCTTGTTCACCCATCCGGTTAAACTTACGGTTTTACCAATATCCGACATTCTTAATTCGCCACAATGGTGCGTTCTGTAATACGTTGAACTTTGCATTAACTAAAATTTGAACAGCAAAGTTATTGATTAGCAGCCATCTAAACGAAAACTAGCCTTATCTTTGCCTAAAATATAGGGGTTTAAGCCAAAATTTAATGCCTCTTGAAACTTTTAAGCCTATGCATTGCGAAAACTGTGGGAACAATCTTTTTACCATAACACCCTTTTATTATCGCTGGAATGATAAAGAATTTTTATTGAAAAAATGCAAAAAGTGCTCGCTAATTGCTCTTGACCCGCAACCTACAAGCGAAGAATTGATAATGTTATATGCGGATGACTATTTCGAAACTGGCCAACACGGTTTGAACCAGACTGCTCAAACATACGAGGAAAATAAGGACGCGTTGTCCATGGAAGCTAGAGCTACAGCTATAAAAAACAATATCTTACAATTTAAACCGGATACAAAAAATGTATTTGAAATTGGATTTGCCATGGGACATAGTTTGGCTGCGGCAAAAACCTTGGGCCTTGAGGTTTCAGGTATAGAGTTTTCGGAGACTGCAGTACAAAAAGCTAAAAATAAATTTAATATTGACGCTATATGTGGCAATTTTGAAGACCTCGATACAACTCCATATCTTAATAAATGGGACTGTATTTATGGGGGTGATGTTTTTGAACATTTTGGGCAACCAACCAAAGTTGTGAAAAACATGTTTGCCATGCTTGCTGATGGTGGGATAGCTGTTGTTATTGTGCCTTCAACCTTTAATTTATTCTCAACCTATTTTGCTATTTTATTTTATAGAATAACTGGTAAAAGGAAGAAATTTTATGATAACCCGTATCATTTATTTGAATATACCCCAAAAACTATTACCTCTATTTTCAATAAATATTTTGATGACGTGCAGGTAGTGAACAGGATAAAAAAACCTGCAGAATTAAATATGAAAGGAGGAGGGATAGAATATACAATAAAAAAAATGATTCATTATATCAACTATCCCTTCACTAAATTATTTAACCGCAATGGTGACAGACTGCTAGTTGTTGCACGTAAATCCGGTAGCAAAAAATAATTTATTTGCTGACAACCAGATTTTTTGTCGTAATAAAATTTTCACCTTTTATTGTAACGTAATATAACCCACCGGACAACTGATTTAATGTTTGATTAGGAATGGTGTAAATGGTGTTAGATGTTGCATTAAAAGTGTCATCTACAAATAGCTGTTCGCCAACAATATTGGTAATCATAATTTGTATTTGCTGGGCAGGTAAATCATGTATTTCAATTATAGCCTCATTGTTTGCAGGATTAGGATAAACATTAACATTTTTTGCCGCAATATTTTCCTCAATTCCTACTTCAACCGTATAACAAATTTCTAATTTCGGGTAATGGGTAGGGTCTTCAAAATCGCTCATTGCAAAAACACGACGGCGATATTGTTCTTCAACTTCTAATAGAAATTCAAATCCGAAACTATTGGCCGGGTCGTCAACGATATCTTTTACTAATTCTGTAACATCAATATCCAGCACATCTTCATGTTCTTCTTCCGATTCAGGAATAGTTACCTGATTTACTGTTGTTGTAGCCGGTGCGGAATCCCATGTAACTAAATCTTCTTCCCACGGAGAAATTACTCTCCTGATTAAACTAATATTTGGTCCTGACAATGAACTATTATATTGTGATGAAGTAGTTGAATTAGCAAATAAACTCAGGTAGGCATAACAAATTTCTGCATTTTGAGGAATTTGAGATAAATCAAATTCCATTAATGAACGTTCAATTCCAGACTCTCCATCCCAAGTCCAAGCCATAATGCGAACTTCAGTATAATCGCCAAAATTTACATTGTGTTCTACGCTCCATATTTTAGCATCTTTACCCTCTTCAGGACCTGGTTGAAGCGTTAAAATGGTTTGTGCATTTGTTGTAAATGCTGCAACAATAGCGGCAGTTAGTAGTGTATGTTTCATAGTTTTTATTTCAAAATTAACAAATTACCATCCATTAGCTACATCATCACCACGTTTATCAGCGGCGCCTTCCAATTTGCCATTTGGGTATACTAAAATGGCATCTACGCGTCCTATGGCTTCACGGCCTGTTATTTTGTAACCTTTGGCTTTTAATGCAGCTACAGTTGTTTCGTTAAAATCGTTTTCAATTTTAATTTCATCGGGTAACCATTGGTTATGAAAACGAGGTGCATCAACTGCTTCCTGCATAGTCATGTCGAATTCAATTACATTGATAATATTTTGAAACACGCTGGTAATAATTGTTGAGCCACCGGGTGTTCCAACTACCATAAATAATTGTCCATCTTTTTCAACAATTGTAGGTGTCATACTGCTCAACATACGCTTACCGGGAGCAATTGCATTAGCTTCACCACCAATTAATCCATATAAATTTGGCTCACCCGGTTTTGCACTAAAATCGTCCATTTCATTATTTAAAATAAATCCGCATCCATTTACTATTATGCGCGAACCATAGCTATCATTTAAAGTTGTTGTAATTGATACCGCAATACCGTATTTATCTACAATACTAAAATGTGTTGTTTCCTCACTTTCATAACCGCTAAAAGTTCCGGCTTTAATTTGTGCTGCCGGAGTTACAGTATTCGTATCTACATTTTGCATGCGTGAAGCGGAATATGATTTACTTATTAATTCATTTTTCGGTACTTTAGTAAAATCGGGATCGCCCAACCATGTAGCACGGTCGGCATACACGCGTTTTTCAGCTTCAGTCATAATGGATACACTATTTATGGAATGGAATCCCCATTTTTTTAAAGGATAATTTTCCATCATATTTAATAACTGCATTAATGCAATTCCACCACTTGAAGGAGGTGGCATACTTAGAATAGTGTAATTTTTATACGTGCCTTTTATGGGTTCACGCCAAACTGCCTGATAATTTTTTAAATCATCGGTAGTAATAATGCCATTGTGTTGTTGCATTTCAGCAGCAATTTTTTCCGCAACAGGTCCGGTATAAAATCCATCTCTGCCATTGTCGCGAATTGCAATTAATGTAGTAGCTAAATCAGTTTGAATTAATGTGTCGTTCGCATTCCATTTTGATTTAATAAAATAATTTTTCCCTTTATTTAATTGTTTTAATTCAGCTTGTAGTTGATTAAAATCTTCAGCCTGATGCGCTGTAATAGGAAAACCTTTTTGGGCTAATTCAATAGCAGGTTGCAACAATTTTTTCCAATCCATGCTGCTATATTTTTGATGTGCTTCCCACATGCCGGCTACACTTCCCGGTACACCCGATGCTAAATGCGATGTTTCAATCAGTTTTCGATTTACTTCGCCATTTGCCGGATTAATAAACATATCGCGTGAAGCTTTTGAAGGTGCTTTTTCTCTAAAATCCAAAGCATTGCTGCTGCCATCTTTCATTCTGGTAACCATAAATCCACCACCACCAATATTGCCCGCATTCGGATACACCACAGCCAAGGCAAATTGAACGGCAATGGCAGCGTCAACTGCATTTCCGCCCTGTTGTAATATGGCCATTCCCACTTTCGAAGCCTCAGGATGTGCACTAACCACCATGGCACTGTCGCCAATTACCCCGTGATTGCGATTGGAAAAATAATCTACTGTTTCTTGTTTCGGAGCAACTGTATTTTGATTCGACGATGGTTTACAACCAAGCAGCCATATAAAAAGGATTACGATTATTCGCATACTGTAAAGATAGCATATCCGCATAAACAGCTTTTTTACATTTGAACACTATTTGAAATAAATAGTATAAATTTGACAGCATATGCCAGCAGCGGTTAATTATATAGTATATGCGATTCCTGTTTTTTTCCTGTTAATTGGTATTGAATTGCTTATCGATAAGTCGAAAAAAACAGGTTACTATCGCTTAAATGATGCCCTCTCCAATATTAACGCCGGAATTACTGAACAGGTTACAGGCGCATTTTTAAAAGCATTTGTCGTAGGTGTTTATGCCTGGATTTTTGACCATTATAAAGTGACAACAATCCCGCCTACATTATTAAACTGGACCATTTTATTTATTGGAATAGATTTTTTTTATTATTGGTTTCACCGCCTTGCACATGAAATTAATGTGTTATGGGGAGGCCATGTTGTGCATCATCAAAGTGAAGAATATAATTTGAGTGTGGCACTTCGCCAAGGGGCTTTTCAAAAGTTCGGCTCGTTTTTGTTTTATTTACCACTGGCGATTATTGGCTTTGATCCGGTGATGTTTATTATTATCAGTCAGTTTCAAACTTTATATCAGTTTTGGATTCATACAAAAACTATTCATCTGTTACCAAAACCTATAGAATATATTTTTAATACACCTTCACATCATAGGGTGCATCACGGGCGCAACCCAAAATACATCGACAAAAATCATGGTGGCACTTTAATTATTTGGGATAGAATGTTTGGCACATTTCAAAAAGAAGATGAAGAAGTAGTGTATGGTATTACCAAACCTTTAAAAACCTGGAACCCGCTTAGAGCACAGTTGGATTTTTGGAAAGATTTATTTGCCGATTTGTCTAAAACAAAAAAACTAACTGATAAACTTAAACTATTATTTTTCCCTCCTGGATGGTTCCCGCAAGAACTTGGTGGTCCGCAAGCGGCTCCGGAAATTACACCTGATATTGCTGTTAAATACAATACGGTTATTCCTGTAAAATTAAATTATTATGTGATGGTGCAGTTTGTCATTATCCTCGGACTGGCGTCATTATTTTTGTTCACCTATGAGTCCTATGACTTAACAACCGGATTAATTTTTATGGCACTCATTTTATTTTCTATTACCAGCATAGGGATGATTTTAGAAGCAAACCGAAAAGCCTACCTGATAGAAATTGGTCGATTGTTATTTACTGTAGTTTTTTATGTGTTGATGCTGCAACAAAATATATTACATGACCCGAACTACTTTGGACTTTTTGGGTTGGTAGTATTTGCTTTGGGTTCAACTTTAATTTTCATCAGTATGCGCAAAACATTTGCAAAATGACGCTGAATAAAAACACCGGATTGCTTATAACTTTTCTTATTGTATCTGCCATTCATCTTATTGGTATAATAATTAAGCAACCCTTGTTGGCAGATGTTACGAAAGTGCTGTTAATGCCATTATTACTTGGTCATGTAATAGCATTGCCTAATCGGAAGTTTATCGGGTTTAATCTGTTGGTTATAGCTATTCTTTTTTGTTGGGCAGGTGATGTGCTATTAATGTTTACAGAAAACAACGAATTATTTTTTTTATTGGGATTGGCAGCGTTTTTAATCGGGCACATTTTTTATATGCTTACGTTTAATAAAATGGCCGATAAAAACAGTATCGGAAAACCACTACAACCATTGTTTTACCTTCTTCCGTTGCTATTTGCATTGTCGTTGCTTATAGTATTGTTTCCTAATTTAGGGGAGATGAAAGTTCCGGTAATAGCCTATGCAACTGTAATTTCCCTTATGTGTGTAGCTGCTATGCGCAGATGGCAACGAACAGATACAAGTAGTTTTGTAACTGTTTTAACCGGAGCAGTTTTGTTTATTTTTTCTGATGCACTTATTGCAATCAATAAATTTCATACGCCATTTAATTCGGCTTCACTACTTATAATGATAACATATATTGCTGCTCAGTACCTGATAATTACCGGCCTGCTTAAACATGTGCATCCAGTAAAAAATTAATCTAATCCGTGTTTGCGGTTCCGAATTACGTTTTCCAAATTCCAGATTACTTCATTTTCAAAAGGCGCCTGTCGTTGTAAGCAGTCTGCCTTTTTACAAATACGACACATTAATGGTGGAACACAAGCATCAATGTGAACGAACCATTCATCAGAAGTTTCATGATGTTTTTTAATGATGGTTTCTATTTTCTCTAATTCGTTATGCCCTTCTTTTACAGTAAAATAATAAGGGACTGTGAAGTGACAATCAAAATGTAAGTTTGCGCCATATTTAATCACGCGCATATTATGAATATCAATCCAATTTGGTTCTCTGTTTTGTTGTAAGGTACTAATTACCCCTTGTAACAATTCAGTATCAGCTTCATCCATAATTCCTGCAATACTTTGGCGTAAAATTTTATAACCTTCGTAACAAATGTAAGCACCAAATATTATCGCTACGGCACTGTCAATCCAGGGATATTGTAAAAAATACAATAAGGTCAACCCAACCAGTAATCCAGCCGTGCTCCAGCCATCACTTTGTAAGTGTTTTCCTCCTGCAACTAAAGTGAGCGAATTCGATTTTTTGCCACGTTTCTCCATCACGTAACCCATCAAAAAATTGATAATACCGGCAAAACTCACCAGGATTATACCTGATTCAATATGTTGAATAGTTTGAGGGAAAAATAAATTGAATGTTGATTTGCCAATTATGAGTAATCCTGCAATTAATATTAAACTCCCTTCTATGCTGGCAGAAATGAATTCAATTTTACCATGACCATAGGGATGACTTTCATCCTTAGGCTTTGAAGCGAGAATGAGACTGTATAGTCCAAAAATTCCGGCAACCACATTCACGATAGATTCTAATGCATCCGTTAATACTGCATTAGAATGTGTAATAATATACGCAGTAAATTTCACCAGCAATAACACAATGGCTATTGCTACTACTATTTTTTGTAAACGTATATTATCTTTTTGCAAAATAAATTTTTACTGATTAAGTTAATTTATTATTTAATGTGCTTCCAACCAATTAGCGCCAACACCAACTTCTGCTTCAATTGGCACATTCAATTTGATGGCGGTAACCATTTTGTCTACAACAATTTCACGTAATTCATCCAATTCCGGAATAAAGGCATCGAATACCAACTCATCGTGCACTTGCAACAGCATACGCGATTTTAATTTACGTTTGTTGAGTTCGTGGTGAATATTAATCATTGCTACTTTAATCATATCGGCAGCTGAACCTTGTATTGGTGAATTTACCGCAATACGTTCAGCCTGATTGCGAACTGTTTGATTGGCAGAGTTAATGTCTTTAATATACCGTTTTCTGCCGCGCACTGTTTGAGTGTAACCATGTTTACGGGCAAATTCAATATTGGTATCCATTAATTGTTTTACACCCGGAAATTGCGCGTTGTAATTTTCAATAATTTCTTTGGCTTCACCTCTTGATAT
>Ga0075158_10003961_pt1 | contig 10291 bp, 12 predicted proteins | sample JI91814BDNA_FD_70968 | JGI IMG/M metagenome (GOLD analysis project Ga0075158, IMG submission 70968) | Wastewater effluent complex algal communities from Wisconsin, to seasonally profile nutrient transformation and Carbon sequestration -... | ecosystem: Engineered > WWTP > Effluent > Algae... | reverse complement strand
CATATTTGGTCAAAAGTGAATCAAAAAGTGTTGTTTTTATTGGTTTTTGAGTGGGTTTTAGATGCTGTGGTAATTTGTGGGATCATTTTAAAACTCGAGATTTTCAAGTTTTGAGTTTTTTGAGGGTTCGGCATCAGAAATTTGGACATGATGGATCGCAGAAATGTTAGGTCAATGAAGATCGAATCAATCAATCAAGCTTGTGCGATTTGTTCTCTTTAAAGTATGGATGTTATTTCATCCTTATTCGTGTGACGAAGGATCGCTTGAGAATATCTCGCAATGCGACAAAGCGGGAAGTCATTTAATTCTTTACATTCGCAACATCAAGTCATTTTCCCGACACCACGTATGGATTATCAACTCAAAGAGGAACACAATTTCAAATACATTGAAGAAGGCCAGGGTAGGCCGCTGATATTGCTGCATGGACTATTTGGTGCACTTAGTAATTTCCGCGATGTCATCGAGCATTTTTCAAAGACACACACGGTCGTCATTCCCATGTTGCCTTTGTATAGTATGCCATTGCTCACTACCGGAGTGAAGAGCATTGCTCATTTTCTGCATGATTTTATTCAATATAAAAAATACGACAAGGTAAATCTTCTTGGTAATTCATTGGGCGGACACGTGGCGTTGATTTATTGTAAAGAACATCCTGAACACGTGAATTCACTGGTGCTAACTGCTAGCTCAGGTTTGTATGAAAACGCATTTGGATCAAGTTTTCCACGCAGGGAAGACAAAGAGTTTATTCGCCAAAAGGTTGGTTTGACATTTTTCGATCCGAAGTATGCGACCGACGAATTGGTGGATGAATGCTTTGAAATTGTCAATGACAGGAATCGTGTTTTGAGAATTCTCGCACTAGCGAAATCCGCAATTCGACATAACATGGCAAAGGATCTCCCGAATATGAAGATGCCCGCTTGTTTAATCTGGGGAAAGAATGACACCATCACACCTCCAGAAGTCGCCGAAGAGTTTCATCAGTTACTTACAAACTCAAGTTTATTTTGGATCGACGAATGTGGGCATGCGCCTATGATGGAGCATCCGCAATTGTTCAATCAGCTCCTGGACAATTGGATCAGAGAAAAAGGAGTTTAATACAATTATTAAAATGATGAGGATTTATTGCAATGCCCTCTTTGGAAGGTTTTGCATTTCACTCATTGATCGCTGTTCTCATGAAGGTTTCTTCCGCAACTTTTCTTAAATCATCATCAAACTTAGAGCAATGTCCTGAAACGGAGCTCAAGGAATTTGCATTTATCGGCAGAAGTAATGTTGGTAAAAGCAGTTTGATCAATATGCTTGTAAATAAAAAAAGTCTTGCTAAAACATCTGCAACTCCGGGCAAGACTAGGTTGATTAATCACTTCGTGATAAACGAAGAAAAGAACCCGTGGTATCTTGTGGATTTGCCGGGCTATGGATATGCTAAAATCTCTATGACCGAGCGCGCGAAGTGGGAGCAAATGATTCGTCAATATTTGAATAATAGACCAAATTTACTTTGTACAATGGTCTTAATAGATGTTCGCATTGAACCTCAGAAAATTGATTTGGAATTTTGCCTGAAGCTTGGGAAAGATGGATTGCCTTTCGCAATTGTTTTTACAAAAGCAGACAAAGAAAAACCGGGTGCAGTTGAGCGAAATGTGAATGCGTTTTGCAATAAAATGTTGGAATCATTTTCCGAATTGCCGAACATTTTTGTCACTTCAGCAAGAAGTCAGATGGGGAGAGATCAAATTCTGGACTTCATTGGAACGGCTATGAAGGATAGTTGAAAGCCTCACATGGGCGCTTTGATGTTCATTTTTTCAGCGTAATATTCGCAAAAGTCTCGCATGGTATCCGCCATCTTTTTTTCATTCGTTGCTTTTTCAAAACTATCAGCCAACGTGAGAATTGTTTGATGAACAAATTGTTTCATTTCATCTACTTGCATCTCTTTCGTCCACAAATCAATTCGCATTGCGTTTTGCTCATCCTTGTCCCAAACACTTAAAATCATTGCTTTTGCTTCAGCGTGTTTGTGGTTTTCTGAAGCTGACCATTGCAGCTTTTCAGGCACATTATTTTCGTCGAGCGATATGTCAATCTTGATTTGTTCTGTTTTCATGCTGCAAGTTTACTCAGACTTCTCGAAACAAAAAGCAAGTGCTACGAACGATTCGGTTTGAATGCCCCCAAAATTTTACTATTGTCTGTTTCATTGAGGAGGTCCTGCAGTGTCAATTCAGGATGAGCTAGCATGTAGTGTCTTACTATTTTCCAACCGAGCCACACGCCAAGTTGTGGCGGAGAGTCTTGTGGAATCCCATTGGCGCCTGTGAAAGGCCCGTCAGCAAACCATTTATTAATATCAAAACTCTTTGATTGAAACATCACTTTTTCATTAGCGATGGCTTGCCATGTTTTCCATTCATGTTTTTCAGCCCAAAGAAGTTGGTCGGTGGACCAGCTCATCATCACCGAATCTGGTATTTCAGGCGCCAATGCTTCAGCGATGTAGACTAATTTGCCGTAAAAAATCAGTTCATTCAGAAGGTCTTTTTTGGAATAATACTTTTGAAACTCTTGCGATACCATGCCTTTCATTGCATCTGCAAGGATGTATTTTTCTTCCATGTTTTGCTTCTTGTAAGCAGGAAAAGCGTCAGGAGAAAGTTGTTTCGTGATTTTGTTTTGAGCACCCAAATAAGAATCGAGTGAAATTGCCAGGACGGAATCAGTAGAAGCGATATTGCTGTTCCAGGCAGATTGATAGTAGATTACTTCCGGAACGATGCTGTCAGGAAAGAAATGATGCCAGCGCTGAAGCGATGCTGAAAGCACTTCGTTGAGTTTAGATATTTTTTCGTCTGTAAAAACCCGTTGAATTTCACGGTGAGTTTCTACGATGTCAGGATTGTACACAAATGGCTTCAACAGCGGTCCAACACTATCTGAATTGCAGGCAGCAAGGAGGAGGTCCTGTTCGATAAATCGGCAAAAAAAGCTGCCATACTTGTGGTACAGTTGTTGGCATGCGGCCGCGGGATTTGAAAAATCTGCAGCGAAGAGATCGATGTCGAAACGATGAAATTTTATTTCAAGGGACACAGTTTCCGGCGATAGTTCAATGTTTTGGAGCGGTTTGTCCTCGTGACATCCTCCACATCCTACCATGAATAACATCAAGATTATTACTGATAATCGCATTGTGAAATTGAATTAATTTGGTCCACGAAAATTGTGGCAATTTTAAACCCGTAAAACACGAAAACATGAAAAATAGTATTTTAGTTTTGACAGCAGTGTGCATGTCCATTGTTGGCTTGGCACAGGAGAAGGAGTGGAAAATCGCATTGCACGTGGATCCGAATATTTCCTGGATGAAGCAGGACAACAAAAATATCGAGCAAGGCGGCAACAAAATCAAGTTTGGTTTTGGAATGATGATCGACAAAATGTTCTCTGACAATTATGCGTTCGGCACTGGCATCAATGTGATGCATATGGGGGGCGAACTTTCTTATTTATATGCTGGAAATTTTTTGAAAGATTCGGGCATTACACCCGTTATTGCTAGACAAACCAGAACATATAACCTTCAGTATCTCGAAGTGCCATTGACCTTTAAGTTGCGCACAAATGAAATTGGTTACATCACTTATTGGGCTCAAATGGGTATCGGACTGGGACTTAATATCAAGGCAAAAGCTGATTTTGAAACTACATATGTTCGCGAGTACATTGGGATTGACAATCCATTGACTGCGGAAGTAGATCCACTTGTTGATTGGTATTTGGCTGATATTAAAGCGAGCAGTTCTGAAGATGAGGAAATCAAAGATGATATCAATCTTTTCCGCACTAGTTTGATTGTAGCGGCTGGTATCGAATATAATCTCAGCGGCAAAACCAGCATTTTGGCCGGTTTCACTTTTAATAATGGTTTCAGCGACGTACTCAACAAAGACGGCGTGAAACTCAATGAGTCGGGCAATCCTGAAATTTTCAATGGCAAACCTCAAACGTTTGAATTGAAAGGATTCAACAACTTCGTAGCACTGAACGTCGGTGTGCTGTTTTGATAGCATAGATTAATTCTGATAAATAGAAAAAGTCCTGCCATCTTTGGCGGGACTTTTTTATGACTATGAATACACAAAAGGTAATTGAACATATTGTCGGATGGCTTAGTGAATATGCCACGGAAAGCAGAACAAATGGATTTGTAATTGGCATCAGTGGTGGAATCGACTCTGCCGTCACCAGCACTTTATGTGCTCTAACAGGTAAAAAAGTATTGTTGTTGGAAATGCCGATTTACCAGGCGGAAAGTCAAGTTTCACGAGCCAATGAGCACATAGACTGGTTGAAAAAAAATCATGTGATGGTATCAAGTGAACGAGTTGAACTAACAACAACCTTCGATTCGTTTATGAATGCGGTTCCCAAGTCCTCAGATGAACACATGCTGAACTTATCACTAGCCAATACGCGAGCAAGATTGCGGATGAGTACTCTTTATTATTTCGCGGGAATACACAAGTTGTTGGTTGCCGGAACAGGAAATAAAATCGAGGATTTTGGTGTAGGATTTTTCACCAAGTATGGTGATGGGGGTGTAGATCTTTCACCTATCGCCGATCTTACAAAATCAGAGGTTTACGCTATCGCGCAAGAACTTGGTATTGCCGTTAGTATACAAAAGGCCGCGCCTACAGATGGGCTTTGGGGCGATGATCGCACAGACGAAGATCAAATCGGAGCCAGTTATCCTGAATTGGAGTGGGCCATGGAGTTTGCTTCGGAGAACAAGTTGCACGCTTTTTCTCAAAATACCGGATTTGATTTGAACGAGCGTCAATTAAAGGTGCTGGAAATTTACCTGCGACTTAACAGAGCCAATCAGCATAAAATGATACCCATTCCTGTGTGTGAAATTCCGAAGGAATATAAAAGGTAGAATCATTTCTGACAATTCGAAGAACAATCTGCAATTAAGCTTCGTTGCCAATGGTGAGTTCCTTGAAGATATCTTCCAACCGCTGTTCTTTTTTGTTCAACGTGAGAATAGAAACATGATGTTGCGTTGCGAGATCTGATATTTCTTTTCGAATATCGATTCCTGCACCCGTGGAAATTTCCCAGATATTCTCAGCAGTTGAGACCAGGTGTTGCACTCCTTTGATTTTTTTTATGACATCAGGAGAAATGGTACCACTGAATTCAACAACGATTTTTGTACTTGCACCTTTTGTAAATTCAGCTAGTTGAACAGTAGGACTATCGGCAACTATATTCCCTTTATGTATGATCATTGCTCTATCGCAGATTGCTTCCACTTCTTGCATGATATGTGTTGAAAGCATAACTGTTTTTTCTTTTCCAATTCGAATAATCAAATCGCGAATTTCAGCGAGTTGATTTGGATCCAATCCGCTTGTAGGTTCATCAAGAATCAATACGCGTGGATCGTGAATCATCGATTGTGCAATACCCACACGTTGACGGTATCCTTTCGAAAGAGCTTCAATTTTTTTGTGCGCTTCAGCACCGAGTCCAACCATGTCGATCATCTGTTCGACGCGTTTTTTAATCTCAGGAACACCATAAATTTTACCGATGAAACTTAGGTATTCCCGCACATACATGTCGGTGTACAAAGGATTGTGTTCAGGAAGATATCCAATGCATTTTCTGGCATCGATACTCGCTTCTCGAACATCGTAACCACATACGGAAACAGAGCCGGAAGTTGGCGGAATGTAGCAAGTGATAATTTTCATCATGGTACTTTTTCCGGCGCCATTTGGTCCGAGAAATCCAACAATTTCACCTTGTGAAATGGAGAAACTGACTTCATTCAGCGCTCTTTGTTTGTCATAGTATTTCGTTACAGATGATGCAGTAATTGACATGTTGTGAAAGTAAGTGCCCAAACGTACGTCCAATATTTTGGTATGGATTGGTCAAGTTGTAAAACTTATTTCAATTCTTGCATTGAAAAAAATCGGGAATTGCCCAACACTCTCAGAATTGAATTTTATTCCATCTGGTAATTGTAAATTTGCAAAAACCAAACTCCATTGAAAAGAATTGCGATTTTCGCTTCCGGTGCGGGCAGTAATGCCTTGAATATGCTGCGTTATTTTAAGGATTCGGATCAAGTGAAAATCGCACTTATTGGTTCAAACAAAGCGGACGCAGGCGTTATGAAGATTGCTCAGGATCATGCAATCCCGGCATTTCTAATTACAAGAGCAGAATTCGAAAATTGTGAAACATTGATCGCCAAGTTGCATGCGCATGAGATTGATTTTATCGCACTTGCCGGGTTTTTGTGGAAGATACCTCAAGCGCTGATTGATGCCTACCCCAAAGGAATTGTGAATGTGCATCCAGCATTACTTCCAAAGTATGGTGGCAAAGGAATGTACGGTCACTTTGTCCATGAAGCTGTGTTTGCGAATCATGAAAAGCAGTCTGGAATTACCATTCATTTCGTAAATGCTCAATACGATGAAGGAGATATTTTATTTCAGAAAAGTGTGGCACTAGATCCATCAGATACACCGGCCGCAATTGAACAGAAGGTGCGGGCTTTGGAATTAGAATATTTCCCCGGCGTGATTGATCAATTGCTGATGTCGAATTGATTGAAGCACCTTTCACTCATATTAAAATGAACTAATCTGCGGCTTGTATGCGGTTTTACATAGCTATGAATCAATGTCCAATACAAGAATGTTTAAACTCTTACGGTTGGTTTAGCTGTGAATTTGTTTAGTAGGGCTATACTTGCAAAACATCAACACCACTATGTCTAGTTTCTCCAAATTACTTTCGAATGTTTCTCGCGACCTTCCAGCATCCATTGTTGTTTTTTTGGTCGCTTTGCCGCTTTGTTTAGGTGTTGCTGTTGCTTCAGATGCTGATCCGTTTGCGGGTATCACAGCAGGAATTATCGGCGGAATTGTCATCGGCTTTTTGAGCGGTTCACAGCTCAGTGTGAGCGGACCTGCAGCGGGTTTGGCAGCAATAGTTGCCTCAGCTATTTCAACGTTGGGTGATTACGAAGTTTTTTTGGTAGCAGTTGTTTTAGCAGGAATATTACAGTTGGTTTTTGGGTATTTCAAAGCAGGCGTTATTGGCAGGTACATTCCGAATGCGGTGATCAATGGAATGCTCGCGGCCATTGGTATTTTGCTTATACTTAAACAGCTCCCTCACTTTGTCGGCTATGATAAAGATCCTGAAGGTGAAGAAGCCTTCTTTCAACCTGATGGAGAAAATACATTTTCAGAATTGATTGTAGCGCTCAACCATATATCTCCATTGGCGATTTTGATTGCCATCACTTCTGCGCTCATTCTTCTTTTGTTTGAATGGAAAAAGGTGAAAAGTTTGAGCATTGTGCGGTTTTTACCGGGTCCATTGATCGTTGTAGTTGTTGGTGTTTTAATGAATGAATACATACTCCCGGATGAACACATGCTGTCTTTGAGAGATGAACACGTAGTGCAATTGCCAGTATTCAGCGGTATTTCGGAAATGTGGTTTTCCTTGCCGTCTCCGAAATGGAGTGAAATATTGAACTATGACATTTGGATTGTCGCAGTCACCATTGCCATTGTTGCGAGTCTTGAATCTTTGCTTAGTTTGGAGGCATCAGACAAATTGGACGAGGAAAAAAGAATAAGTCCAACGAACCGGGAATTAATGGCCCAAGGCACTGGCAATGTTGTTTCAGGATTGTTGGGTGGTTTACCTGTGACTTCTGTAATTGTTCGCAGTTCTGCAAATGTGAGTGCGGGTGCAAAGTCAAAAATGTCTACAATTTTTCACGGAACATTGTTGTTGCTTTCGATACTGCTGATACCAAATGTTCTAAACTTGATTCCGAAGGCGGCATTGGCAGCAATACTGATATTCACTGGATATAAGTTAGCGAAAGTTTCGCTTTTTAAAGAGTATTATAAAAAAGGGTGGGATCAATTTTTGCCTTTCATTGTAACGATTGTTGCCATATTATTTACCGACTTGTTGATCGGTATTTTCATCGGAATTTTGGTTGGATTCTTCTCTGTCTTGAAAAGCAATTTTAAATCTGCATTGTCTATTACACAAGACGACAATCGATATCTGTTTCGTTTTGGTAGAGAAGTTTCTTTCCTGAATAAACCATATCTCATGGATCAATTGGAAAAAATACCAGAGAATTCGCATGTGCTTTTGGATGCGCAGCGAAGTGATTTTATTGATGCTGATATCATTGAGATTGTAAATGATTTCATTGCGGGATCCCATTCTCGAGGAATCAATGTGTATGTCAAACGAGATTCTAGTCAGGCTAAAGAGTATTTTATTGATCCATATCGGCTACAAACTATCTAAAAACTGTTTTGATGAAGAGCTACGAACGTCTGTTATTGGAGAATAAAGCATGGGCATCTGAAAGAGTGCACGATGATCCGGGTTATTTCAAAAGGTTATCCGAAGTGCAAACACCCCAGTTTTTGTGGATTGGTTGCAGTGACAGCCGCGTGCCGGCCAACGAAATTACTGGCACTTCTCCCGGAGAAATTTTCGTGCATCGAAATATTGCAAATTTGGTAGTAGATAACGATGTTAATCTACTCAGTGTGTTGGAATATGCTGTTGATTATCTGAAAGTGAAACATGTTATTGTCTGCGGGCATTATGGCTGTGGAGGCATAAAAGCTGCCGCTTCTGGCCCTGTGGCGGGCATCATAGATGGTTGGTTGCAGAATATTCGGAATATTGAGAAATCGCACTTTACAGAATTGAAATCAATAGAAAAGGAAGAGTCACGAATAGATAGACTTGTTGAATTGAATGTCATGGAGCAAGTGAATAATCTTGCAAAAACATCCATCATTCAACGCGCTTGGAAGAACGAAGAACGCCCGCATTTGCATGGTTGGGTTTATCGGCTCACGGATGGTATTTTAAACAATATGATACACCTTGTTCCCGGTTCTTATAAAGAGTATTTCGACAAGGAAGAAATACTGGAATAGTGAGGTTTAGCAGTAAAGAACAACTTTTTCTTGGTTTCTCCTTTGGCTTATGAATCACAGCATAAATTCGCCCCATGCTTGATTGGGTAGAAGTAGGTTCCTGTTTTATGATTTTGTTTGCTGTTATAGACATTGTCGGCAGCATACCAGCCATACTCAAAATTAAGTCCTCTGTTGGAAACATTCAGCCAATTACCACTACAGCGGTTTCTTTTTTGTTGATGGCAGTCTTCCTTTTTATAGGGGAAAAATTTTTGAATCTCTTTGGTGTTGATGTCAATTCATTTGCAGTCGCAGGTTCATTTATTTTGTTTTTTATTGCAATGGAAATGGTGTTGGGTATCCGGATTTTCAAACAAAAGGAAGGAGCAGAAAAGTCGGCGTCTATAGTTCCGCTGGCATTTCCCATCATCGCCGGTGCTGGTACATTCTCTACATTGATTTCACTTCGGGCGGAGTTTCAACAAATCAATATTCTTGTCGCGATTGCATTGAATATGCCGATCATTTTTATCGTGCTTAAGCTTACCGGAAGATTAGAAAGACTCTTGGGTGTTGGGGGAATTGCGGTGTTAGAGAAAGTTTTTGGAATAATACTACTTGCCATTGCTGTAAAACTTTTTTCGAATAACATCCAACATCTGCTTCGATGATTGGCGGATTTTTAATTAAGACCTAGACTTATTTTGGCAACTCCAATACACATGTTTACCGACGGCGCTGCGCGCGGGAACCCAGGTCCTGGCGGTTACGGACTGATTCTGCAAAGTGGTCAGCATTACAAAGAAATAAGTGAAGGATTTCGTTTGACTACCAATAATCGTATGGAGCTGTTGAGCGTTATCATTGGATTGGAAATGCTTAAAAATCCAGGAAGTGATGTTACCGTTTTTTCCGATTCGAAATACGTTGTGGACAGTGTGGAGAAGAAGTGGATTGAAGGATGGGTAAAGCGTGGTTGGAAAAACGTAAAAAATCCTGATTTATGGAAGCGGTATCTGAAAGCAGCATCAGAGCATAACGTAAAATTCAAATGGATACGTGGCCACAATGGTCATGAAATGAATGAACGTTGCGATGAGCTTGCTGTCAATGCTAGTCTTGGTAAAAATTTGCAAGCGGATAGTTGGTATGAGGCCAATAAGGACAAGGATCTTTTCCGAAATTAGGTTTGTATACTAGTCACGTGTGGTGCTTCAGTGAACATATCGCTCTTCTTGGTGGTTCTTTGCCTGATTTCTGAA
>Ga0075158_10003960_pt1 | contig 10292 bp, 6 predicted proteins | sample JI91814BDNA_FD_70968 | JGI IMG/M metagenome (GOLD analysis project Ga0075158, IMG submission 70968) | Wastewater effluent complex algal communities from Wisconsin, to seasonally profile nutrient transformation and Carbon sequestration -... | ecosystem: Engineered > WWTP > Effluent > Algae... | reverse complement strand
GCGCCGGTCGGTCGCCCGTCCGCGGCCAGGCGAACCCGAACGATGGGGCCGTCTTCGGCTCGGAAGTCCATGGGCGGGACTATAGCACTGCCGCCGGTCAGACGCGGGACGGCGCGGCGAGCGCGGCCAGGGCGACCTGAATGCGCGAGAAGGTCGTGCAGGCGGCGGCGGTGGCCAGCGCGTCGAAGACGGCGACGTCGTCGGTCAGCCCTGCGGCGCGCAGGCGGGCGATGGTAGCGGCGCCCAGGCGCCACGGCGCAAGCGTCACTTCGTCGGCTGCCTCCACCAGCGCCGCCGCGAGCGGGGAGCTCGGCGGCGCCGCCAGCTCGCGTACGGTGGCGGCATCACCCAGGCGCTCGGCGACGGCGTAGGCGATGACGGCGCGCTGGTCGCGGGCGAGCGGAGCCTCGCGCAGCAGGGCGTGGGCGCGCCAGGCGGCCAGGGACTCGGCGGCACCGGGGCGGCGGGCGAGCTCCAGCGCCGGGCGCGCATCGGCGTCGGGCCACTCGGGCGGCGCCGGACGCCGGTAGGGGGGCGTCGTCGGCTCGGCGTGCGGCGGCGTCAGGTCGGTCGGGTAGTCCAGCTCGATTCCCACGGCGTCGGCCACGCGGTTGAGGTGGCCGAAATACGCGGACAGTAGCACTACCTGGAGGGTGGTCTCGTCGGGCAAGCCGACGGCGCGGGCGCGCGCGAGGTCGGCGGCTCCCAGCTTCCACGGCGCCGTGGTGGTAATGCACGTCAAGTGGACCAGCGTGCGCACCAGCGGCTCCGGGGCCCGCTCGGCCAGGGCGCACGGGTCGGCGATGACGGCGCGCGCCAGCTGCTCATCGGACAGGGCGGCACGCAGAAACTCTGCGTGAGCGCTGGTTCAATAGAAGCACTGGTTGAGCCGCGAGGTCACTGCGTTGACCAGCTCCCGCTGCGGCCAGGTGAGCGGTCCCTGTCCGTTCAGGTTGGCCGAGAACTTGAAGACCCGCGTCATCAGCTCCGGGTCGAGGCTGTGGGCGCGGATGATGCCGGGCGCGCCGCCGTGCACGGGCCGGTAGACAGCGGGCAGCGGGCGCGCGCCCAAGCTCTGGTAGACCTCGCGCAGCCTCCCTTCAGCTTGGTCAGGGCCGATCAAGAGTAAGTGCGACATGAGGCAGATGATACAGCTCCGGCGGTCAGCGCGCCGGCAGCCGAGCGATAAAGCGCGTCATCGCCTCCAGCACCGCCGCCGGGCAGTCGCGGTGCGGCGCGTGTCCGCACCCCGGAAGGATCAGCCGCTCGCAGCGGCCGGGGACCTGACTGCAGATCGCCTCGACCTGAGCCAGCGTCCCGTACGGGTCGTCCTCCCCTTGAATGACCAGCGACGGCACGCACACTCCATGCAGGAACGGCTCGAGGTTCCAGCGGCGAAAGTCGGGATCCAGCCAGGCGTCGGCCCAGCCGTAGAAGGCACCGTCCGGGTCGGCGTGGTGCCGGGCGAGCCGCGCCCGGAGGTCGGTGCGCGCGTAGTCGGCGCGGATGCGCGTGATCGCCTGCACGCACACCTCCTCGACGAAGACATGCGGCGCCTGGAGCACCAGGCCGCGCAGCCGCGCCCCGATCGCCCCGGCGTAGATCAGCGCGATCGACGCACCGTCCGAGTGACCGACCAGCACCGCCTCGTCCAGGTCGAGCGCCGCCAGCAGCTCGGGCAGCGTGCGGTGCGCCTCATCGTGCATGAACTGCAGCGGCCGCGGGCGCACCACCGGCTCGGACCGTCCGTAGCCCCAGCGGCTGTAGACCACCGCCGCAAGTCCGGTCGCCGCAGCCAGGCGCCGCGGGAAGTCGCGCCACGCCGACACCGAGCCGAGCCCCTCATGCAAGAAGACCAGCGTCGGCGCCTTGCCGTCGATGCGCACGACCTCCAGCCGGTGTCCGCCCGCTTTGACAAAGAAGTTCATGGCTCGGCCGGGCACCAAGATAGCAAAACCGCGAGCGCCGCGCGGCTTCAGCTTGCGGCGCTCCTCTGTTCCGCACCAAGGCAGCGAGCGACCTGGACTTTGCCGCGCTGCGGAACGACCGAACGTCGGTCTCTCTCGGGGCCGACCTCAGGGTCGCCAAGATCCACACTGCCCGCGAGGGGGGCGTCGACATCAATAACATCAGCCAGGACCAGGATGGCCTGACGACCCGGTGCGGCGACATCATGGGCACGCCGGCGTACATGGCTCCCGAGCAGGTCCGTGACAGCGCCGACGTCGACGCGCGCGCTGACATCTACGCGCTCGGGGTTGTCATGGACGCCCGGGTCAGCCGGCCGGCGCGACGGAGCGGGAGTCGCCGCCGGAAGCCGCGGCCGCGGTCTTCCCAAGCTTCCCACCAGCGCCGCAGCCGGCGACCAAGGGCGTTGCCTGGCCCGGGGCGGGCTGGTAGGGTCGCGGCCAGTTGCAAGCCGCATGACGCCGTCGCCTCCACAGGTCGCTGCCCGACCCGAAGCTCCAGCCGCAGCGCGCCCGGGGTACGCCCGCCCGCGGCGCTGGCTGGAGGGCCTCCTGGTCATCACGGCGCTGCTGCTGGGCCTGTACGCGCGCTGCTGGATGACCCAGGGATTTCTCTTTGCCGGCGCCGACAGCTACTCATATACGAGCGCCGCGGCCGAGCTGCGGCAGCACCATCGCTACGGCTTCCGGCTGCCGCCGTGGTACCCGACCCGACCGAGCGCGCCGCCTCCCGGGCGCTGCCGGCCTCCCGGCTATCCGCTGCTCCTCGCCGCGCTGGGGACTCAGGACGAGAAGGACTATCCGCCGTTTTTCGAGCGGACCAAGCATGTGCAGTGGTTCCTCGATATCGGCGCGGCGCTGTGCGTCTACCTGCTCGGCCGGACGCTCGCGGGGCGGCTGGTGGCGGCGCTGGCGCTCGCGGCATACCTGCTCCACCCGACCATGATGGCGTACAGCGGGAGCATCATGACCGAGACCACGGCGGTGGCGTTCTCGGCGCTCGCGCTGTGGCTGTGCGCGGTGGCCTGCGAGCCGCGGCGCTCGCTGCGGGCGGCCACCCGGGCCCTGTGCGGCGCCGGCGTGGCGGTGGCGCTGGGGATGCTGGTCCGCGCCGATGGCGTACTGCTCGGTCCCTGCCTGCTGCTGCCGCTGGTCCTGCGGCGCGAGCCGCTGCGCGCCCGCGGGCGCATGGTGGCGCTGACACTCTTGTGCGCGCTGGTCACCTACAGCCCCTGGGTGCTGCGGAACCTCCATACGTTCGGGGCTCCCTACGCATTCGGCTCGCTCTGTGAGATTGACGGGACTCCGATCGAGCGGACGTGGTTTCACCACTGGTACGCCAGCTGGGTGCGCACCGAGCACGACCTGCTCTCGACGCAAGGGTGCATCTACAGGCGGACCTGCGCGACCTCCATGATCATGTTTCCGGAGTACGCCTTTGACTCGGATGCAGAGCGGCTGCGCGTCTACCAGCTCCTATGGCAGCACAGCAGAGAGGGCATGAGCGCGAGCATCGACGATGGGTTCCACGAGCTCTGGCGGCAGAAGGTACTCCGCCATCCGCTGCGCACCCTGGTCCTCGCCCCGGCGCACCGGGCCCGGCATCTGTGGCTGGGTGCCAACGATCTGCCGACGCGCGCCCGACCGCCCGAGCAGCCGACGCGGCTGCCGCGCGAGCACCGCCTGTACGGCCGCCTGGCGCAGGTGAGCGCCTGGCTGGCGCTGTCGGGACTTTTTTCGTTGCTGCTGCCGGTGTGGCGGGCGCGCCGGAACATCCTGGGGCTTTCCCTGCTGGCTATCGGGGTGCGCACCGGGTTCCTGGCGCTGCTCGGGTTCCCCGAGCCCCGCTACATCCTTGAGCTCTTGCCGCTGACGCTGGTGCTGGGGGGTATCGCGCTGGCGACGCCGCTGCGCCTGGCCTTGCTGGCGCACGCGGGGTCCAGGACGGATCGGCGCTGACCGGCGGCCGGCCGCTGCGGTCGGCGGGCTCCCCACCAGTCAAGCCACCACGGCCTGGAGACTCCCGTACGCGCCGGTCACCCGCTGCAGGCTGCCGCCGCGCTGGCGCCAGCGGGCCGCCCCGTCGGCCCGAACTCGCTCGGGGTCATGCTGTACGAAGCCCTGACCGGTCAGCGGCCGTTTAGCGGGGCGTCGATGGACCTGCTGCTGGCGCACCTGTTCAATACACCGACCCCGCCGTCGGTGGTAGCAGCTGAGCGCGGCGTCGTGCGGCCGACCCTGGACTGGCCGCGGCTCGACGCCATCGTCCTCAAGATGCTGGCCAAGGAGCGCGCCGACCGCTACCAGGACTGCCAGCTCTTGATTGAAGATCTGACCACCGTATGGCCGGTCGGCTTTCCGTCGGGTGTCTCGCTGGGGCCGCCGAGCAGCGCGACGCCGACCGAGTCAGCGACGGAAGCTCCGCCGACCCGGCGGCGATTTCTCGCGGCCGGCATCGTGGGGGTATCCAGCCTCGGGGTGGCGCTGGGGCTTGCAGCGTGGTGGTGGCGGCGCCCGGGGCCGCCGCGGACGCTCGCGCAGGGGCGGCGCCGGGCCGCCGAGATGGTCCAGGCCGCGGAGCGCGGCACGCCGGCCGAGCGCAGCGAGCTGCTGCTGGCGATCGCGGGGGCGCGCAGCCGGGCGCTGACCGCGGTGGTGGTCCGGGCGCTTGGAGATGAGCACTCGGGGGTGGCGCAGGCGGCGCTGCTCGCGGCGCTGGCGGTCGGGCAGCAGGGCGACGCGCAGCTGGCGGCGGCGCTCCAGCAGCTGGCGGGGCAGGCCATCGGCGCGACGGCCGTCGAGATCGCGGTGGCGCGCGCCCAGCTGGGCGATGACGCGGCGCGTCCGCTGCTGGTCGCCGCCGCGGCCAGCCCGGCGGTGGACGCGACGACCCGGCTGCGCGCCACCCTGGCCCTGGCCGAGGTCAAGCAGGCACCGGCGGCGCTGCTGCGGGTGGCCCTGTCCACGGCGAGCAAGAGCGAGTCGCTGCGTCCCGCCCTCCGCCGCGCGGCGCTGACGGCGCTCGTCCGCTTACACGACGGCCCGACTCTGGTCCACCTGACCGAAGCGAAGTCCGCACCGACCGCGGCCGAGCGGCTGGAGGCCGCGGCGGTGCTGGCGGCGGCCGGCCAGCCCGCGGCCCTGGCGCCGCTACTGCGCGCTGCCCAGGCGGCCGAGGGCAGCGAGCGGATCGAGCTGTGCGCCCTGCTGGCCGAGGTCGGCGACTCGGAGTGCCTGCCGCTGCTGCCGGCGATGCTGCGCAGCCCGCAGCCCGAGCTGCGCCAGCGCACGACCGTGATGCTGGCCCTCATCGGCCGCGGGCCGTCACCGGCGGTCGAGCAGGCGGTCGCACCGCTGCTCTTGCCGCTGCTGCAGGACCCGGATCCGCGGGTCGCGCTCACCGCCGCTGTGGCCCTGCTCAGCCTGCCCACCGCAGCTCCCGCCAGCGGGCCGGCGGCGGACCCGCGCGATCCCACCCCGCCAGACCGGAAGCGCGCATGAAAGTCCGCGGCGAGTCCCTCAGCGGTGAGACGCTCGGCAGCTACGAGCTGACCACCATCCTCGGCCGCGGCTCGCTGGGGGTGGTGTACGCCGCCCGCCACACCCAGCTCGGCAGCATGTGCGCCTGCAAGGTGCTCCACCGCGAGCTCGCCCAGGACCCAAGCCGCGTCGAGCGCTTCCGCGCCGAGGCGCAGCGCGCGACCCGGGTCCACCACCCCAACATCATCGACATCTTCGACATCGGCGAGCTCCCCGACGGCCGCATCTACTACGTCATGGAGCAGCTGGCCGGCGAGCCGCTGGCCCAGGTGCTCAGCGGCGGTCGCCTGGCGTTCGCCGAGGTCGTCGAGGTCGGGCGCCAGCTCTGCGAGGGCCTGGCGGCCGCGCACGCCGCCGGGGTGGTCCATCATGATCTGCGCCTCGCCAGCATCTACCTGCTCAGCCGCCCCGGCGAGGCGCCGCGGGTCAAGCTGGCCGACCTCGGGCTCACCCGGGTCGCCGAGCTGTCGCCGCGCGACGCCCGTGCGGTGGGCCGGCGCCAGATCTTCGGCGCCCCGGAGAACCTGGCCCCCGAGCGCATCCGCGGCGGCGATGGCAATGGCGATGAGCGCTCGGACGTCTACGCCCTGGGCGCCACGCTGTACACGCTGTGCACCGGCAAGCCGCTGTTCGGTGGCCGGTCGCTGGGTCAGCTGCTGCGCGCCCACCTGTACGCGCCGCCGCCGCTGCTCGACGCGGGGTCGCTGCTCGCCGGGGTGCCGCCGCAGATGGACGCGCTGCTGCACAAGGCGCTCGCCAAGCGCCCCGAAGATCGGTACGCCACCGTCGAGCAGCTGGAGGCGGATCTGCTGCGCATCGGGCGCGGTGAGCCCCCGCAGGCGCTCGCCTATTACCAGGCGCAGACGCGCGGCGCGCTGGCCAGGCTGCGCCGCCGGGTGGGCGGACTCAGGACCAGCCGGTGGACCGCGCCGGGGCTGATCGTGCTGACCTTGGCGGTCGCCGGTGGGGGATACGCGACGGCGCGCTGGCTGTCGGGCTGGTCGGCGGCCCGGCCCGGCCGGTCGACCGGCCAGCTCGACGTGCTGGCGCTGCGGTCGCTGGCGCTCGAGGTGCTGCAGGAGGGGCTGCGCGCCCCCGACCCGGAGCTGCGGGTGACGGCGCTGCGCGCCCTGGGCCAGAGCCGCGACCCGCGCCACCGCGAAGCCCTGCAGCTGTATCTCGCGGACCCCTCGCCGCAGATTCGCGCCGAGGCCGCCGGGGCGCTCGGGGCGCTCGGGGTGCGCGCTGCGGCGCCGGCGCTGCACCGGTGCGCCGAGGCGGCCGCGGATCCGCCGACACGGCTCGCCTGCGCCGAGGCGCTCGACCGGCTGGATGTCGAAGCGGCGGTAGGCCTGCTCCGCAAGGTGATGACCGCGGGCGATCCGCAGGCGGCGATCGCGGCAGCGCTCGCCCTGGAGGCGCGCGACGACCCGCAAGCGCGGCGATTCCTCGACGAGAAGTTGACCCAAGCCGACCTCGGCGAGGCGCAGCGTGCGCGGGTGCTGGAGCGTCGGGCGCAGCGCGGGGACAAGCAGGCGCAGGCGCTGGCGCTGGCGCTCGCGCTGGACCGCAGAGCCGGCGCCGCCCCCACCCGGCTGCAGCTGGAGGTGGCGGCCGGCCTGACCCGGCTCGACGAGCTGCGGGCGCGCTCGGTGCTCATCGCGACGGTCGAGCAAGGCGGTCCGCTGCAGGTGCTTGCCGCCCAGCTCCTGTGCGCCGCCAATGATCTGTTTGGCCAGCCGCTGTTGCGCCAGGTCTTCCGCGAGCCCGGGCGACCGCTCTCGGACCGGCTGCTGGCGACGAGCGGGCTGGGCACCTGCGGCGACCGTGAGGACCTGCGCAGCCTCGCCCAGCGGCTGCAGCACGGCGAGCCCCAGCGCATCCTGCGTCAGGTCGAAGCCGGCTCGCTGCTGCGGCTGTGCCTGAACGACCCGGTGATCCTCTCCGAGCAGAGCCTGAGCCAGGCGATGGCCGGCCTGCACGATGACAGCCCGCTGTGGCGCGAGGCGGCGGTGGCCGCCCTGGGCGAGAGCGGGCACCAGCAGGCGGTGCCGCTGCTGCGGCGGGCCCTGCGCGAAGACGCGCAGCCCGAGGTCCGGCGGCGCGCCGCGCGGGCCCTGGGCCGGAGCCACCAGGCCGGCGCGCTCGCGGCGCTCGGCGAGGCGATCGATGATCAGAACCCCGAGGTGCGCTTCAGCGTGCTGCGCTCGCTCGGCGATGCCGGGGCCAGCTTGAAGGATCAAGATGAAGCCGGCCTGGACCCGGCGCTGCGCACCCGGCTGCACAAGGCGCTCAGCGACCGCGCCGAGAGCGCCGACCCCGCCGAGCAGGTCATGGCCTCGGCGACGCTCTTGCGGCTCGGCGACACCGGCCAGCGCGAGCGGCTGCGCCACGGCCTGACCACCACCAATTCCGAGATGCTGCAGCTGGCGATCGAGCAGACCGCGGCGGATCCGGAGCTGCAGCGCAAGAGCCTGCCCCCGCTGCTCGAGCACCCGGACTTCGCGGTGCGCCTGCAGGCGGCCACGAGCCTGGCGGCGATCGGCGAGCACAGCGGCGTGCGCGTCCTGCGCGAGGCGCTGGCGCGCGGTGAGGCGCACGCGATCCGCGCCTACGGCCTGCTGACCCAGCTGGGCGAGGTGGCGCAGCTGCCCGAGCACTGGGCGGCGCCGCTCGCCAGCGCCGAGCTGACCACGCGCCTGGCCGCCGTCGAAGCGGTGCTGCACCTGCCGCTGGAGCTGGCGCTCGATCTGCTCACCCGGGCCAGCCGCGATCCGGATCGGGTGGTGCGGCGGCGCGTCGTCGAGCTCCTCGGCGAGCTCCCGCTCGGCAATCGGCTGGCTTTTGCGACGGGCATCTTGCGCCGGATGCAGGATGACTCGGACGCCGTGGTCCGCGCCCTGTCGACGGCGATCCTGGCGCGGCTGCTGCCGCGGAGCACCGGCGGCCGGGCCACCGCCGAGCGAGCCGCGCCCGCTGAGCCGCCGTCGCTCGATGGCGGGACGCCGGCGGATCTGGCGGTCCCGGCCGCAGCCTCGGCCGATGCCGGCACCGACAGCGAAGAGCCCCCGCCGGCCGACGGAGCCCCGAGCCACCCGACCGCGGGGCCGGGGCCGGGGCCGGGGCCGGGGCCGGGGCCAGGGCCAGATCGAGAAGGCGCGCTGGGCGATGACAGCGGCTCGCACGCCCAGGCTCTGGCCATCCACAAGGCCATCAGCGCCGGCCTGGCCGCGCTCAAGCGCAACGAGCTGAGCCGGGCCCAGCACCTGCTGGAGAAGGTCAACTCGGCGTGCGCGCGCAGCCGCAAGGAAGCCGCCGCGGCCTGCGCCGAGTCCGCCTGGGAGCTGTCGCTGGCGCTCGGCCGGGTCTACGAAGCGCAGCAGCAGTGGGCCCTGGCGATGCGCGAGTACGACAAGCTCAAGCACGAGGGCGGCCCCCATCCGCCGACCCCCGCCCAGCGTGCCGAGGTCAGCGCGGCGGTCAAGCGCCTCTCGCCCCGGCTCGGCCGCGTCATCATTCCCAAGATGATCCACAAGCGCTGCCAGGAGTCCGTGGTCTGGATGGCCCCCGGCACGCACACGGTCGACTTGCACGGCACGACCCAGCAGATCCGGGTCCGCGCGCAAGAGACGGTCAAGGTCGGGCAGTGCCCATGACCCGGGGCCTGGGCGACAGCTGCGGCCGGTGGTGCGCGCTGGCGGCGGCGCTGACCGCGGCGCTGCTCGGGCTGCCCCGGTCCGGCTGGACGCGCCACCACCGCGAGGCGAGCGCCGAGCCGACCGCGGCCGCGCCCGCCCGCCACCGGGCGGCGGAGGCCTCGCCGGTGGTCGGGGCCCAGCAGGCGCTCGCCGCCGGAGATATCGACGGAGCTTACCAGGCGCTCGAGCAGGCGTACCGCGCCCGCCCGAGCGCCGAGCTCCTGTTCTGGCTCGGTCAGGTCGCGGAAGCCGAGAAGCGGCCGGTCGCGGCCCAGGACTACATGCGCCGCTTCCTGATGGAGGCCGGCGTCGACAAGGACGAGGCGGCGGCGGCGCTGCGCGCCCAGGCGCAGAAGCTGGCCGATCAGTCGACCGACGGGGCTACCGAGGCCCGCGTCGTCGGGCCCAAGGGCGCGCTGCTGCTGGTCGACGGGCACCTGGCCGGTACCCTGCCGCTCCCCGGGACGCTGCTGCTCGCGGCGGGAGCGCACGGCCTGGCCATCGAGACCAAGCGCAAGCGCCTCGAAGGCAAGGTGCAGACGATTGCCGGGCGCGGCATCGAGGTGCTGTTCGACCTGGAGGCGAGCGCGGTGCTGGTCTCGCAGCAGCCCCTGGTGCTGGTGCTGCGCGTCGATCGCGGCGTGGCGGCGGCGGACCAGGCGCGGCTCACGGTGGCGACGCGCGAGGCGCTGAGCAAGGCGCGCTGCTCGGCGGTGCAGGCGGCGGAGGCCCTGCGCAGCGCGCCGGAGCTGCGCGGCTGCCTGGCCGAGATCGGCTGCGCGCTGCGGCTGGCCGACAAGAACGGCCTCGACTACGCCCTTCGCCTGGCGATCGACAGCCAGCCCGGCCCCGCTCGCCCCGAGGTCAGCATCAGCGCAGCGGTCCTCGATGTCGCGGTCGGCTCGGTGGCGGCGCAGGTCGAGCGGAAGTGCAGCGACTGCACGAGCGAGGCCACCACCGCTGCCCTCCGGGAGGCGGTCGGCCAGGTCCTGGAAGCGGGCCTGGGCAGGCCGCGCGGCACCCTGCTCATCGAGAGCGAGCCCCCCGGAGCCGCGGTCAAGATCGATGGCCGGCTGGCCGGTCTGGC
>Ga0075158_10003957_pt1 | contig 10295 bp, 10 predicted proteins | sample JI91814BDNA_FD_70968 | JGI IMG/M metagenome (GOLD analysis project Ga0075158, IMG submission 70968) | Wastewater effluent complex algal communities from Wisconsin, to seasonally profile nutrient transformation and Carbon sequestration -... | ecosystem: Engineered > WWTP > Effluent > Algae... | reverse complement strand
GTGCATGTCGAAGCAGCGGGTCATCGTGGAAGCGGTCTTGGCAGGCAAGTCCCAACGCGAGGTGGCCCGGCTCTACGGGATCTCCCAACCGAGAGTCAGTCAGCTCGTGGCAGCGTGGCGGGCCGGAGGCTGGGACGCGGTGGAACTGCGGTCCCGGCGGCCGCGCTCCAACCCGAACCAAACACCACCGGAAGTGGTCGATCGCATCCTCGCCTTGCGCCATCACCTGAGCAACGACGGATGCGACGCTGGCCCCCACAGCATCGCCGCGATCCTCGATGATGAGCTCGCGATCGCTCCGTCAGTAACCACGATCTGGCGGATCCTGACCCGCGCAGGCGCTATCACCGCCGAACCACGCAAACGCCCTAAACGCTCGAGCATCCGGTTCGCCGCCGACCTACCCAACGAGTGCTGGCAAGCCGACTTCACCCACATCCGGCTCGCCGACGGCACCGATACCGAAGTACTGATCTTCCTCGACGACCACTCCCGCTACCTGATCTCGGTCACCGCCCACCCCCGAGTCACCGGCGACATCGTGGTCCAGACCTTCCAGGGCGCCTGCACCCTGCACGGCATCCCGCAATCCACCCTGACTGACAACGGATTCGTGTTCACCACACGATTCCGCGGCAGTCCCAACCGCTTCGAAGTGCTCCTCGCCAAACTCGGCGTCACACAAAAGAACGGCAGCCCGAACCACCCCCAGACCCAGGGCAAAGTCGAACGACTGAACCAGACCCTGAAGAAGTGGCTCGCTGCACGACCCGCGGCCGACGACGTCGTCGAACTGCAACACCTTCTGGACCGCTTCACCGACTACTACAACCACCGCCGCAAACACCGATCCCTCAACCGCCGCACCCCCGCCCAGGCCTACACCGAACGAGCCAAAGCCACCCCCGACCCGAACTCCCGCAGCCACTACCGCATCCGCGACGACACCGTCCACGCCTCCGGATCAGTAACACTGCGTCGCGCCGGACGCATGCACCACATCAAACTCGGCGCCGACCACATCGGCGCCCCCGTCCGCATGCTCATCCACGACCTACACGTCCTCGTCATCAACCGCGACACCGGCGAAATCATCCGCGAACTGACCATCAACCCCGACAAAGACAGCCAACCCCGCGGCGTCAAACCCGGACCACGCCCCGGACACCGAAAAGGCGGCATGCCCAAGGGCTACAAATTCCCCAAGAAATAAGCATGTCCCGGGACAGCCGATAAGCATGTCCCGGGACATCACATTGTCGGGCTGGCGGGATTCGAACCCACGACCCCTTGACCCCCAGGCGTGCGAGGGCCGTTTCTGGGCGTTTGCGGGCGTCCGGGGATTTTCGGAAAATCGGCGAGAGTGCCTGTGCTGCAAGGGGTTTCGGACTTTGACGGACTTGTACGGACTTAGGCGGATTTCGGGCCAGAATCGTTAATGGTGTGCAGAATTGAGTGCAAATGATCTTTGATGTTTGCCCGCTGGCAGTTCTGCCGTTTGGAATTTTGTGCCATCTCGATCCGGAATGACACTAGCCAAGTCGAGAGATTGTTTCGTGCTCGAACACGCGTCATAGTGCCGGCGCAAATAGCGGCTCACTGAGCTTGTCGCCCGGCGCGATCGGAACTCTTACATTGGTGATTCCGGTTACAGACGACACCCAGTGCCGGGTAGACGGTGAGATGATCTTCCGGTGAACACCTCGGCCTCAACATCCACACCTGCGGGGTGGTTTGCCGATCCGTGGCATGACTACACGTACCGGTATTGGGATGGGGACCGATGGACCGGTCTCGTTTCGGCACATGAATGGCAACCCCGACCAGTGAACGTGAGCGGAACCTGGTGGGATGCGACGAAAGCCGTGTGGGGATTCGCCGGCTACGGGGTTGATCTGAAGTCGCGCGATCTTTCATTCACTGCAACACGGTTCGAATCGGCAGTGCCTTACCGCGAGCGAGCTCAGGCTGCTCAGGCGCACCGGTCCATGTGGCGAGCGCGACGCGTCGTCAAGTCTGGCGTTTCGGACTTCGCCTCGAGACACGCCTACGAGTCGATCAGATTCATCTGCGTCCGATGGGCGATCATCGGCATCACCATTGCTGCCCTAGTTCTCTACCTCGAGTCACAGGCCCCTCGTTACGTGTTCTGGGCCATCGCGATCCTCAGCTTCGCGGGGACCACATGGGAACAGACGGTACGCGCGCGGGCGGCCCTCTACGCACTCAACGGCAAGCCATACCGCTACCCGCTGACCAGAAAGCTCGGCCGTCGCTGAATATCTGGATCGCGGCCCCACAGGTACAGATTGAGTCGGCGCTCCCCGCAGGCTGAGTCCGCGCCAAGCCAGGTGCACTCACGAGACGGATCGTCTATTTGCTCAGCTGTTGGGCGCGACTTCGCGTAACACCGAGCGCGTCGGCGATCTGTTGGTACGACCAACCTTCATCACGAAGTCGGCCGACGGCAGCTCTGCGTTGCTGACCCAGCTCTGCCAGAGTCCTCTCCGCGATTCGTATCTCTTCTGCGAGCTCCTTGATCTGTTCAACGGTCCTATCGGTCAAAGTCGTAACCCTCCTGTCGATACAGCCGATGGGATCCTCAACCAGCGAGTTTACCGTCGGCGGACGCCAAGCCTTCGAGGTTTTCGCGCTCAGTGCGAGTCTGCCGTCACCGAATCTTGAATGACCGTGGCCCGACGAGCCATTCAACTCCTGCGCGCACACTGACACGAACTTCGGCAATGAGCGAAAGCCGTTTGACCGGCCATCCGCGTGAACGAAGCCTTTCCTCGAAGCGCTTGAGTCCTAGGCCTCGGATGCGCGCGCCTCTTAGCCGGTAGGTCGCAATCCCATAGCCGTCAGACTTGGGTACGAATCGGAACCCGGTGAAGTGGCCTCTGTACACCGCTAAGACCTCCGATTTGTCGACCGCAACATCTGCGCCGATGATGAACGGAGCACGGAGGCGAATGTGTTCGTCGTCGAGAGTGACTTCGATTGCGCCAGTATTGAATGTCATCATGCCGGCGATGCCACCGTCCGTGTGAAAGACATCGGCGTCGTCGCCGAATTCGTACGGATCGAGTCCGCGCTCCCACGTTGGCACGCCTTCACGGTATCGCTTGGAACGATCAATACGCCCTTCACGAACGAGGGCGGTGCGACGGAGCTACCAGCCGAGGAAGAACACCCGACGGACCGACTTGCGCAAGGTCTGAGGGATTGGCATTCGCAACGCCCAAGACACCACCCAGACCCAGACCACAATGATCGCAACACATGCGCCACAGACCGCAATCCCGATACCGCCAGATGCCAGCCCAAGGATCGATGCAGCCAATGCTGCCCAGAACACGACAAGCGCGCAGACTCCGAGCGTTAAGGAGAGTTCCTTGGAGTCAGCGATCGTTCCCCACGACTCGCCATCCCAGTGCCGAACGTAGTTGGCATCAGATGGATCATCACACCAGCAAGCAATTCCCTGCGACGGACCAGCAGCGGGAAAGTACTTGCTAGATCCTCGATGGAGCCTCACTTGAAGATCGTAACCGCCCTGAGGTGCAGATCGAGTCCGCGCTCTCGCGGGCGCTTTCGAACGCGCTACCGCCGGACCAGGAAGTTAGCCGCTCCGATCAGCTGATCGACATCGGCTGAGGTGAGGTCGTCGACGCGCACCGACTTTCCAGCGTCTGCGCCGCCGGACTTGCTATCCCCGAACTTGGTCCCACTGAAGGCTTCCTCCACAGCAGCATCCCCGAGCTTCTGCTTCATGCCCGCCAACTTGACCAGAACGCGTGCGCTTTGATCTTCGGCGGAAGAAGGTAGGTACAGATTCCATGCTGAGAACTCGACGCCCGCCGACATGTACCAACCAGCCACCGCAGGTTGTGCGCCAGATCCGTAGTAGATCCGACTACCGGATTCTTCAGCGTGGGCGAGTAAACGCATGAGGTCGATCTGAACACCGGGTTCATATCGGGCTTGAATGACTCGGAAGATCTTCTCTTCGTTCCATGGTGGCTGCAGATCATCGACCGCAACCGAAGTGGGGCCTTGAGCGGTGTGCGCCTGTGGCACCGTTGCTGATACAGGCGCACTCAATACCGCTGCTTCCCTCGCATGACTAGCCACGACAGTCTGGGCCCCGACCAGCGCAGGCTCAGGTGAAGCTGGAGTGGGCTCATCTGTGCGACTTGAAACCGACCGATAGATGAGCTGGATGGCTTTGTACACAAGCCAACCAGCCAGGATGAAGACACCGAACATCACAGCGAGCACGACCAAGCAGAACATCATGAGAAGCCCGACGCCATCGAGCGAGTCATTGACGGCGGCCTTCTTGCTTATGTACGACACAGTGCTCCCCCAAGCATTCCAAGATCATCTAGTCCGACGGATGCAACCGGACTGCGGTTCCACACATGCTCTGTGTGCTGTCCGACAATCGAACAGTCGCAACCGCGCTCGGTTTTGATCGTTTTGGGTCTGATGTCTGACCGTCCACGCATCCTTGAGGTATCCCGATTTGAGGCCAACTGAGATTTGCGTGAGGTTCAGGAATGAATGATGATCGAATTGTGACTGTCCTAACGCCACACGTTCACGGGCGTTCAATGGAAGTGGGCGATTCGGCGCTAGCCCAGCAGGCCCGCGATGAAGCGCCGATCCGTGTGGCATTGATCCGCCATGCTGAATCCGTCGCGAACACGCAGCTCCATGTCATCGGGGGACGCTCCAATCACAGTCCGCTCACCGCCGCCGGCGAACAACAAGCGGTGGAACTCGGCGAGAGGCTGAAAGCCGTCGGGTACTCGCCAGACGGTGTCTATAGCTCGCCAGCGGTCCGAACACTGGAGACCGCGCGCATAGCTTTGTCAGTGACGGGCTACCCGCATCGGGTCCAGGTCGATGATCGCCTGCAAGAACTCGAACAAGGTGAATGGACAGGTCGACTCCGAGCAGACACCTACACACCGACAATGAGTGCGCGCATCGCACGCTCAGGCGTGGACTTCGCCGCCCCAGGCGGGGAATCAATGCGCGATGTCGGCCAACGCATGCACAACTGGCTTCGTTCCCTGGCGAGCGATGGACACGCTGAAGTCCTCGCGTTCACTCACGGCGTCGCGATACGTTGCCTCGCAGGTTTAGTCGAAGATTGGCCGCACGAAAGAATCTGGAAGACACACCTTGGGAACTGCTCCATCACAGTTTTCGAACTTGACGGTCAATCGATGAAGGCAAGCGCCGTCGGCATCGAACCCGCTGACTTGATGACCCTAGCGACTAGCGAGAAACGTGAGAGGTAGATCCAATGTCGACGATTGAATCCCACGCCGCCGGTTGGTCGCTTGCCGCGGAACTGGGGCGATGGCTGCAGTTAAGAACCGTCGAGTATCACCCCGGCGGCGGCCAAAACGACTGTCTGCGGCTCACGACGGCGGGCCCGTTCCTACACGGCGAAGGCGACTCTGTCGCATTCGCATTTGATGTCAACTTAGGTGGATCGATCCATCTAGTCGAAAGCCCCGACGACGAGCGACGCTCCCCAATCCCTCATGAGACATGGGTCGGTGCTTACCGCGAGGCAGCACTTCCTGATTTTGCCCGACACGTCCTTCAATCGGCGGGCTTTGACCCGCCGCGTTTAGTGCCGACGTATCCAGAAGGCGTCACTGTGCAGGTCGCCGCCGCGATTCTCCGAATCTGCGCGAACGATCCATCGGACTGGGAGATTCGCTCGGTCTGGAGGGATGACGAGGAGGGCCTCAACCTGTGGGAGGCGTACAACTCGCCGTTCCCCGAGATGGCGCCCATCTCCAAATCGGCATGGGTGGTGCTACGTGACAATCGACCACAAGCGTGGCTTGCGTTGGGCTGGTTGTGGACGAGATACGGCGAGCGTCGCGATCTGATGGCCGAACGCAGTCGAGGACGACCCATCGACGATCTCGCGCGCGTTGCAACGCGACCGCGACCTGCGGCGCCGATGGCAGCGCCCATCTTCACAACGTGACCGCCAATCCTGACCGAGTGACCGCTTAGGTGCGGAGCCGAGCTAACCCGACGCCTAGTCGCGCACGTTCTGCACTCGCTCCGCCATGCAATCTGTATGCACTCGAGGAGGTTCATCGCTGTCGAGGTCAAATTGTCAGACACCTGCTGCATCGTTCTTCTATCGCAACAAGAACCGAGTGATTTGCGATGTTGAGGAATGGTGAAGATGAGCGTCTTGCAGTTGAGTGAACAGCCCGTAGTCGGGCAAGTGAATGGGTCGATGAATGTACGGATCCATCGTGGGTGTGACGAGATCGGCGGAAGCTGCGTCGAGGTCGAGTACCGCGGCAGCCGACTGATCCTCGACATCGGACGCCCTCTGAGCGCCGGGCGTGACGAGTTCATTCCACTCCCCGGGGTACCTGGACTGGCAACCGGTCATCCGTCGATCGCCGCAATTCTGCTGAGCCACGGGCACCAAGACCACTGGGGCCTCATTGACCAAGTCCATCATTCGATCCCGGTGTACATCGGCAAGCGTGCCGCGAATGTGCTCCGCGCGGCTGACTTCTGGGGTGCCGGAATTGACCTCCGCGAGCGTGGTCATTTCGGTGATCGTGTTCCGATGTCGATTGGGGATTTCACGGTCACGCCGTACCTTGTTGATCACAGCGGGTTCGATGCGTACGCATTCGTGCTCGAAGCTGGTGGGCAACGCCTGATGTACTCAGGTGACTTCCGCGGCCACGGCCGAAAGTCATCGGTGTTTGAGCGACTCATCGCGAACCCGCCGGGCAATATCGACGCCCTACTGCTGGAGGGCACCCACGTTGGCCAAGCCTCTGCCGGTCACGGGTTGACTTCGGAGGCGCAGGTCGAAAAATGGCTCGCTGAGCTTGCCCGTTCCACCACCGGTGCAGTGGTCACACTGAGTTCCGCGCAAAACATTGACCGGCTCGTCACGTGCTACCGCGCCGCATTGCGCTCTGGGCGCGACCTTGTCATGGATCTGTACACGGCCGAGGTCGCTGCCGCGACCGGGCTGGCGACAATTCCAAAAACCGGAGCGGACTGGCCGCGAGTAAAAGTGTTCCTCCCACAACGCCAACGGATGCGCGTGGTGACTTCGGGTGAATTCGCCCGGACCGATCGCGTGCGGCCGTATCGGATCTATCCAGAACAGACCAAGGTAGACCCGTCCCGCTACCTATTCGTGGGGGCGTACCAAGGCGAGGTGCACCGCATGTTGCGCGACGAAATCCTGACCAGCGACGGATGCGTTGTCTGGTCGCTGTGGGATGGCTACCTCGACGACCGATCAGGTCAGCTACTCGTCGAACATCTCGATGCAGCGGAAGTTCCGCTGGTGAAGCTCCACACCTCAGGCCACGCATCACCGACAGACCTCCAGCGTTTTGTGGACGGCATCAAGCCACGAACGGTCGTACCGATCCACACTGAGAACCCGCACGCCTACTCCGACATGCTCGCCACGCCTGTCGCTATGCAGCCCAACGGATCCTGGTGGCCCGTCGATGCGATGTAGCGAGCCAATCGGGATGGCCAACGTTGGACATACCGATCAATACGCAATGCTTGTCCCAGCATGATCCAATTCTTGACACCTTGATTGAGGCCACATGTACGCGCAGATTTGCCCGCAGCACCCCGATGAATTTGTCCAAGCCGTCGTCGTCAATGACGACGGTCTCCTCAGCTACACCTGCGATCGCGCAGGCCACGTGACTGCCGGTGACTTCGTCTGGTCCGGGGTCGCCGAGTCCAACGCGACCGAATCGATCAGCGGGCTTGCCGCCGAACTGAGCCTGGACACTGCGCTGCCAGCAGCGATTGCGCAATACCCCGGCAAGTGGATCGAGTATGGGGTCGTCGAAGCCGCGTACGCGCAAGCAAACCCCGAGGACTTTGCACACCTCATTCAGGAACACGGGCATCGCGCAATCAAGCCATCGAAGTACACAATTTCCAAGTACCTGGCCAGTATCCTTGGCATTCTCGGCCGCAACGGCGCCATCGCCTTCCACACTGGACCGGCAACCGGGCGCTGGAACTACCTCGGGAAGGTTTCGTGGTGGTCCTCGGACTCGACGCTGGAGTGGACGCCGGAGAATCAAGTCTCTGTCGCAGGAGCCGGGCTCGACGCCAGCTATGTGCCCGGCTCCAAAGATTAGAGCGAAAACGATCGACATCGGAGAACCGAAGTAGCTCACCAAGGCAGTAGTACTCGACTCCACGTTCTCCATCCGACGATGGCAGAGTTGGCTAAGGGACCGTCAGTAGCGGTCGTACCTGGTGTTGTTCTGCGCTCGGACCCTCCGCACTCGTAGGCAGAGTCAGTGGTTGCGTATCTGCTACCCCGAACCCGAGCTCGTTGCCAAGTTGGCGGCCGAGGCCAGCCGAACCACGCCTCAAGCCCCAAGTAGCCGAGACCCCGAAACTCGAACTGCGCATACAGGCACCAAATCCGCTAGCGAACCCTGCCAGGACGAAAGCATGTCTCGGGTTCGCTGCCCGCGACCAACTCCCAATCGCCCTCACGAGAGTCGACGCAGACCAGGTAGCGACACGTTCGTCTTACTTCTGGGGTATCTAGACAGTGGGGTAGGTCACTACTTGGATATGTGAGTGGATCTTAACTCTCGGGTATATCCAGACAGGAACGAATGCCCACTGAATCGAGGAGTGCTATGTCTGGTACCGAATCCTTCGCTGGCGTACTCAACCGAGCATCTCTGACCAACATAGCTAGTCTGCTGACTCCGCGGACCCTGCCCGTAGGTGGCCACACGGCGGCTGCAAACCTACTGACGACGCCACAGGGAGAACGGCCGGCACATTCACCTGAGCGGAGTTCCTCCGCGAGGCGGTACGTCGCTCGCCACGGTGCGGGCGTCGTCGCAGCGGCCTTCGACTTGGTTGCGATGCTAGCGGTAGCACTGGTATTGCAAGTCGATGTACTCACTGCCGCTATATCGATAGTCTCGATCGTCGCCCTCCTCTACGGCTCCGACCTCTACCGTTCACGCGCATCGCTGTCCGTATTGGACGATTCCCCGAGGCTCCTTGCGGTCGTCGCTGTGAGTGCGATTCTCGGTTTCGCCATCAGTTTCACCGCACCACTGTCGTTCCAAGACCTTTTGCCCTACTTCTTCTACTTCGCCGCAATCTTTGTTGGACGCTCAATCTCTTACGCCGTCGTGCACGCCGCCCGAAAGCGGGGACTGCTTCAACGTCGCGTCGCGATCGTAGGAACGGGAGCGGTCGCCGACAAACTCGTTACCGCTTCAGCCAGTAACCCAGAGTGCGGTTTTGACATCATCGGATACATCGACGATGTAGAGAACACCGATGTGACTCGGCCTCAACTCCGCCCAGTTATTGGAGCACCCAAAGACTTCAACGCAACAATCGTGGCGCACGACATTGACGTCGCGATTGTGGCCTTCAGCGGTCTGGCTGAGTCTGAACTCGTGGAGATCATTCGTACAGCCGACCGTCAGAGCTGCGACATCTCGATCGTTGAACGGTTCTTCGAAGTGACCTCGAGGCGAACTGGTGTTGATGAAATCAGCGGGGTTCCGTTGGTGCTACTACAACGCCGCGCTTACCGAACCGTGGAATGGAAAGCCAAGAGACTTCTGGACATCATCGTTTCGGGCGTGGCACTGGCCCTACTTTCGCCGCTCATGGTGACGATCGCTGTGATCAGCAGAATCACAGACGGACCGGGAATAATCTTTCGGCAGGTGAGGATCAGCACCGACGGTGAGCCATTCGAGATCATGAAGTTCCGTAGCCTACGACCCGCCAGCGATGAGGAATCAGCGACGAAGTGGAACGTCAAGAACGACGATCGGATGAACGGCTTTGGCAGGTTCATCCGAAAGACATCAATCGACGAACTGCCGCAGCTGTTCAACATCCTGCGTGGCGATATGAGCCTCGTGGGACCACGTCCCGAACGACCTCACTTCGTGGAAGAGTTCGGGTCTGAGTTCCGGCACTACGGCGCCCGTCATCGAGTTCCGAGTGGACTGACAGGCTGGGCACAGATCCACGGACTTCGTGGCGACACTTCCATCGAAGAACGCGTGCAATACGACAACTACTACATCCAGCACTGGTCACTGTGGCTCGACATCAAGATCATGATGCGGACGGTTCTCAAGCTTACGAACGCGGCAGGCTAGATGCCGTTTCCGTCGCATAGGCGCGGCGGCTTGCCGTTCAGGGTGGGACGTATTCGCGGCGGATATGTGGCTTCCGTTCACCAA
>Ga0075158_10003955_pt1 | contig 10300 bp, 7 predicted proteins | sample JI91814BDNA_FD_70968 | JGI IMG/M metagenome (GOLD analysis project Ga0075158, IMG submission 70968) | Wastewater effluent complex algal communities from Wisconsin, to seasonally profile nutrient transformation and Carbon sequestration -... | ecosystem: Engineered > WWTP > Effluent > Algae... | reverse complement strand
AGGCACTGTTCCACCGACAGGCACTGTTCCACCGACAGGCACTGTTCCACCGACAGGCACTGTTCCACCGACAGGCACTGTTCCACCGACAGGCACTGTTCCACCGACAGGCACTGTTCCGATTATGGAAAATGAAATGCGAGCAGGTGCGTTACCACCAAATCCGCAAGGAGGCATTGTGGGGGACAGTAGTTCAACAAATTCCGGGCAGGAGGAATTGCGGTATTTGGATCTGAGTGAAGCAACGGTCGTTGCGGCAAGAGAGCGGAAAAAGCAAAGAGAAAAAGTAAGTATAACATTTGGTCGGAATGTTGTAAAGGGAGTGATAACTCAGGGTAACTATAGGTTTGTGATCTTTCTCCGCGAGGAAAAATATTATGCAACGCAATTTTATAAACGGCCAGATACGCCGCCCTGGACCATGGATAATGTTGCCATCTTCAAGATAATGCCATTTAGTGAGACGTCTGAGATCGAGATTCTTGATGAAAAATTAGGTAGTAGTCTTTGGTTATTGCGCTATCATCGACACGAAATGCTTTCCCGCGTGCGCGACAGCTTAGAAATGCTTAAAGAAGAGAATGATCGTTTAATTGAAAGCGAAAACGGTAAGGCTAAAGATGTAATGGATGGGGAGTTGATAAAAAAGCTGAAATCAGCAAATGAGCAGATTAGTAAGCTTGATGCTGCGTGTTCGGTATATCATGCAGAAGTTGATTCGTCGGTGAAGAAGGCAAAGCTAGAAACATGCCTATCGTTGACGCTTGTAGATGAGTCTGTAAAGGAGATCAGCGACGCATTGCAGAAGGTTACAGATACGGAATTGAAACATCGCGTAGAGCAGGTTGTGCAGCAGGTGAAGCAAGAGTACGTGGACGCCAGAGAATTGGTAAAGACATTCAAGATTGGTGTTGTAAAGGCAGAGTAGTTTGTTTCCGAGCAAGAAAATTCGCATTTAGCACGTTTTACAGTTTTCCTGTTTAGGACTGAACTTAAATGACGGTAATTGATCAAATTCGGGCGATATTGAAGGGGCGGGCGGCCATTAGTCGTGAGATGCTCGAACCTTTGGTGGCGGAGTACTCAGAGCGTGTTGTGCGAGTGAACGAGCGATTGCAACGCTGTGAAAGTCTATTGCGCAAAGGTCTTCGCAGTGAAGCGATTCAATTCGCGGATTTGGAACCACGATTACTCGATGAAGTTGCGCTGCTCGATTTTCCTGAGCTCGAAGATTGGGAAGAGATTCTCCGCTTTTATGGGCTAGATGTTCCTGCGTCTTTACTGCTTGACTCGGCTCTGCAGTTGCAGGATGCCATGCTTAGTGAACAACCTCTTAACGCTGTATTGAAGCAGCACCGTAGGTTGGCTATTGCCCGAGCTCCTTTGTCCTGGCGGCTTAGGATCTTGCGTCAAATCGAGCGTCTTGATCCCGGCAATCCCAACTGGGGTGAGGATATCGAGTCATGGGAGAAAGTGCGACTTAAAGAATTGGATCGTGAAGTCGATGAAGCGATTCAAAAAGGCAATTCGGAGGCGTTGCTGAAACTTAGGGAAGAGCTTGGAAATGAACGTTGGGTCATCAAGCCCCCGGATGGATTAGTCAATCGCATCGAGGCCAAGATAAAAAGCCTGCGTGTTGTGGCAGCTCAATCGCAGCTGCATTCACTCGCTGAACAGCTCAATCAGGCTTTCTGTGAGATGGATTCGAATCGTGGAAAATCGCTGGCTCAGCAATGGAAGCAGGTTTCGGCATGCGTGTCCCAGATTCCATCCGAGTGCTGGCAAATGGCAGAGCCTGCCCTAGCGTGGATCGAGGAGATGGAGCGGGATCGTCTGCAACGCGAGGAGTTCGATTTGCTATCGCAACGCCTTCGGGAAAGTTTGAATGAACAATCGAAGGTCGCGGATGTAATGCGGTTACATCAAGCGTTAGTTCGGATGGAAATGGGGGTTGAGGCTTCTTTAGAGAGGTTGTATCAGAATTTTCTTGAGAATCGACGAATTGAAGGGCAAAGACGCACTCGCTTGGCGATGGCGGGCCTAGTTGGCAGCTTAGCCATAACCGCAGGCGTGATCGGTTTTTTTCTGTGGCAAAGATCGGATCGCAATCGCGAATTGGAGGTTGTGGGGCAGCTTGAGCAGTTAGTCAATGAGGGAAAGTTTGAAGAAGCCAATCGCTACATCGAGGAGATGAATTCCAGAGCGGGTGAGATGATGGGTCGCCCTTCCATTACCAAATTGGTAGGAGAAGTTAGGCAGTGGTTTGTCAAGGAAGCTGATCGGGTACGGCAATTCGAAGACTATCTCGTTCGTGCCGACAATACTGATGATGCACAGCTTGACCTCAATGCTGTGGTACAGGCCGAGCGCCTTGCTAGAAGTGAATCGGAAAAGGGTAGGGCTTTCGCTTTGCGGAAAAGACACACGGAATGGGAGAGGAGCGTTGCTGAGAAACAGCGAAGTGATGCGGAAGGTGAATTAAAGTCCGTTGTCTCTAGCATTTCACGCATTGAGGCTCAGGAGGCTTTGGATGTGGATAGCGATGAGTTGGCGCGACTTCGCAAGCGGCTAGTGGATATTGCGCTGAAGTATCCGAAATGTGGAGATGTGATTCTTGGTGAAGTAAAGCTTGTTGAGAAACAGCTTGCCGATTTAGCCGAAAGTGTGCGAGCGATCAAAAATCGCATGCAGCTTGGTGAAAGGCTATTGCAGGCAGTAAGTACTGCATCATCTCCGGAAAGGTTAGCTGCTGCGCTACAAGAATTTAATACACGAGTTACCGGTGTGGCATTGAATACCGAATTCGATGCTGTCTTAGCAGAGGTGGATGCGTGGACGGTAGCTGATAAATGGAATCGGTGGGCGGTTGGGTTCGGAGCGGTTTTAAAGAACTCAGTCGACAGTGCTGACGCGATTCGATTAGTGACTGTCTGGAACGAAGAAATTAAAGGTGTTCAAGGTTTTCCACCTTCGGCGCTCTATCCGCAGGTAGTAGATGAGTTGAGCTTGATCGAAGGGCGTAAGGGCCTTTTGGAAACCTATCGCAATACGTTGACGGACTCCCTGTGGTCAGGGTTCGGGACCGTCGTGATTGAGGAAGGTACGGGCAAAAAACGTCGCTTTACTTATGCTTCTAAGGAAAAGGATATTCTGAAGAAGGCAGCAGATTATGCTTCCGGGAAGACCGTTGGCATCGAAGTCGTTGTTGAAAAAGATGGTACGTATGGTAACTGGGGGCCGAAAGGACCGTTTGTTTACGTTCCTGAGCCGCACCTGAGTGTGGAATCGATCTTAGCGGAGTTAGAAAGGAAGGTTCCCAATTTTCAGCGAAATTGGGAAAGAGAGTGGTTAGCTCAGATGGCACGCGTGATCAAGGACAGCCGCATTGATGTCGTGGTGAAAGAAGAGATTTTGCTGGGCATGTTGGATACCATGCAGAAGGGGACTCTTAGTTTGAAGCCGATGTGCGACGGCGCAATCGAAGAATTGCTTTCCCGAAATAGAACGCGAGAAAATTGGTTTGAGGCACTGGATTACGACACCGGTTTTGATGATTCAGTCACTCAGCAGCTTCAGGAAGGTTTTCGAAAAATCGTAGAGAGGGATGTCGTGTTTAACAAAATGTCTGGGACTCGCATTTCTTACGCTGGCGTGGTAATGCCAATTGAAGGCTCGCTTAGCGAAAAAGAGGGGGGGGCTGTGGTTTTGGCACAGTCGGGGGTTGTTCCTACATTAGGTTCACCAGTTACCAAACACATTTTTGTCATAGACAAGGTCCCGCCAAACGCGGATTTGGTTTATTTTTACAAGGACGGTGTGGCGTTAAATTGCGGCATTATTGGCACGATAAAAGGTGGTAGCTTTCAAGTAAATGCCGATTCCTTGAAAGCCATCCCCTGTGGTACTCCTGTTTTTGTAGTTACCAGTCCGCAATAAATCTCTACTCGATATGAGTCGGGTGACGGTGGTGGTATGGCCATGCAGTAGGCGCGAGAGGTCGGAAGGCGTCCGGGAAATTCAATTTCAAATCGATATGAGCCACGCTCTTCAAAGTAGTGACTGAGGGACCTGTGTTGTGATAGACAGCGATCGAATATTTCTGCGTTTTCGTGGCCGTACACTAGGGCCTTTCACTTCGAGCAAGGCGACGGAAATGCTTCAGCGTGGGCAAATCACTCGATTGCATGAAGTTTCCGCGGATGGTGCATCGTGGATTCGCGCGGAAGATTATTACAAAACTCACTTTAGTCGAACGACGGCTACGGATGCGGCGGACCAAGAGCCACGTAAAGAGGCAGAAAAACAGAAAGCGGCTGAGGAGCCAGATGGCGAGCAGTGGTATGCTCATTTTGCTAATCAAAAGCAGGGTCCTATGAGCTTGGTCGTTCTTCAGCAGCATGTTCTCGCTGGCAGCGTTAATCGTGATACTCTGCTTTGGCGGCCGGGGTTAGCGGATTGGCAAGCTGCGGTTTATCTATTGCCAAACCTGTTTCCAAAAGATCGGGTAGTCAAAGACGAAGTGGTTGTTCGTAGCGGAAAAGAGGAAAGGTCCAATCAGTTATTTTTGGAAATTGTCCAAGCATTCCTTCGGTCAAAGGCGTGGGTGCAGTTAATCGCGTTTTTCTGGATACTATCCACTCTTGGGGCATTGGTTGTGTCAGGGATGCAGTTTGTGATTGCATTAAGGGCCCCTGTTCCCGGACCGGCAGCCGCTTTTCTCGCAACTGGGTTCGCTTCGGTCATGCTTATACAAGGTGTGATTCTCTACTGTGGAATATTGTTACTAAACTATAGTCAAGCCCTAACCCAATTGAAGTACCAGCGAACGGAAGCGGATTTACTGCATGTGGGAAATACGATCAGTCGTTTTTTTGTCGCCACAGGAGTTGTGGTTTTGGTTTCGGTGATTGGAGGCTTATTACTACTTCTATTGTTTGTACTTTTGGCGGCGACCGGAATGGAAGGCATTCCTGTTTCCACTACATAGAATCGAAGGGCTTCATGACGCTTTCTGCATCTAATGATTTTTCCGAAGAGCCCGCTCTGAACTGGAGTCGCTTTGACCCTGAGCGTCGACTAGGAGCTCGTGGTAAAGGACCTTTGTCGGTCGGAATGCTATTAAGTGGATCGCTTGCAATCATTACTACGTTGACACTTTATGGTGCGCTGTACTTTTTTGCGGAGTATTATTTGGCTCAAATGCTCTTGGATCGTGGCCCAACTCAATACGCCTGTGTTCTGCTAGGCTTTTGGGCTTTTTTTATCTTGATGTTTAAGCGTTACAAGTTGCGGTTGCAACGCTCTCCGCTGAAGTTTCCGCTAACTTCAGATCGGCAAGGTTTCGTTCTTACATCCCGTACCGTCGACGAAGTGACGGGCAAAATTTATACGCTGGCAGCCGACCCAGAGCGTTTTTTGGTTTTCAACCGCATTTTAATTGCATTATCGAGCTTGAAAAACCTGGGTAGGGTTTCTGATATCGATGAGATCTTGAGATCTGCGGGTGAAAAGGATGAGTCGGCAATGGAGACTTCCTTTTCGCAGTTAAATGGATTTTTATGGGCTATTCCGGTCCTGGGATTTATCGGGACTGTATTAGGGCTGTCGCAATCTTTGAGCAACTTTGGTTCTTTGCTCGATGAATCGAGTGACGTAGGAAGTATTGTGTCTTCGCTAAAGCAGATCACTGGTGGACTCAGCACAGCCTTCGAAACGACACTTGTAGCTCTTGTGATAGCATTGGCATTGCAATTGATCATGACCGTCCAGAAGCAGAATGAGGAAGAATTTCTGGATGAGTTGAGTGATTATTGCCTCCGACAGATCACAAGTCGTATTCGCATATTACCGCTAGAAGAGGATCGAGAGGCATGAGCAGACGGCGCCGGCAGGTTAGCGCGATATCTCTTTTTGCCTTTCAAGACATCATCACGTCTGTCGTTGGAATTTTTATCCTCGTTATCATTTGTATGATCTTGCAATTGCGGGAAACGCAAACGAAAAGTGGAAGCCCGGTTCATAATTATCAAGAATTGTTGACCAAGCAGCAGGAAATTGCTCTAGATTCGCAAAACTTGTCGAAGTCTCTCGGCGAGTTGACTGCAAGTCTATTTCAAGCGAAAGGCAGTAATCGCTTTAGTGAGGAACTTGCTTCGCAGGAGTTGGAGGTTTTGGAACGCATGATGCGGGAAAGGTTTCAGCGTGCAGAGAAGGAACTGTTGCAGGTAACAGAGTTACGTGAAGAAACCGAACGCGACAAAGAGCGTTTACTTTTTAAGCAGGCAGCGCTTGGGCCACAATTTGAGGAAATGGAGTCGATTCAAGATCAGCTTACTCGGGTTAAGCAAGACATGCAGCAGCTTGAGTTCGAGAAGCCGATGGTTTTCGCGAAGACTCAATTGAATGGAAGGCCGCTTTGCATCTTGGAGGTGAAAGGAGACAGTGTTAATTGGATGGCAACCACAAATGGAACAAAGCGAAGTTGGGTTCTTCCCGATCAGCGTGTAGCACTGTTGCAATGGTTAGGTAGTCGTGAAGCGAGTCAGTGGCATTTTCTGATACTGTTAAAGCCATCAGGGGCAGGAGAGTTTTTTCAGATTCGACAAGAGCTAAAAGATGCTGGGGTAAAGCTTGGCTTTGATGTTGTGGCAGAGGATCAGGCTATTCGTATGATGTCCCCGGAGGTGAAGTGATGGGAAGGCGTCGTGGAGGAGATCGTGCGGATAGTTTAGATCTGTTTTTGGATACGATATGTAATGCCTTTGGCGGACTCCTGTTTTTGGCGATATTGCTTACCCTGCTTGTGCAAATGCGGTCGAACGACGATTCGGCTTCTGCCAGAGAAGTTATCAGTGAGGTAGAGCTGGAGCGGCTAGCTCTTGAAATTGAAACTGCTGAGCGACGCCGGGAAGAGTTGAGCCGTCAGGTATATAAGCTTAGTCAGTTTGTAGACGAAATGAAGGGTAGTCCGTTAGAGCAGCAGGCGAGCAAAGTTGAAGAGTTACAAAAGAAAATCGAACCCCTGCTGTCGCAGGTTAAATCGGAGAGCCAATTAGTCGAGTCGATTTTACGGGAGATTCGAGGGATTCAGGAGCAGATGGCTAATCTGGATGTGGAGTTGCCTGTTGCTCGCGAGGCCTTAGCCGAAGCTAGAGAAAAACTAACAGCGAGTTTGGTAAGCCGTCAAGAGTCCGTCGAAGCACCTGTAGAACGTATGACTTTGAAATCACCTATTTGCCTATTGATGCGTTATAATAGGGTTTATCTTGTCTTCAGCGATGTTCGGAATCAAACGGTAAATCTAGGGCACGTACAAGAAATCGCCTCCGCAAAGGGCGTTGTCGTGCAGCCCAGGCAAGGGCAAGGCTGGGATTTAACATCAGGTGCAGGAATCGAGCGTGTGCGCGAGCTTTTAGCTAGCGCCTCACCACTGGACCGATTCTTTAGTATCGGAGTATGGCCCGACTCGTATGGAAATTTTGAAAAAATTAAGCAGCCCATGATTGAGCGCGGGTTCAGTTATCAGCTTATTCCTCTAACAACGGAAGAGAGGATTTCGTACGGTGTTTCCGATGAAGCTTCCTTAGTTCAGTGAAGAGATTTCTGAACTTATCCATATCTTTGAACGGCCGGGGCGATCGCAGTTTTAGTTTCGGTTTTGACAGTAATCGTGGCAGTGACTGCAATGAACTCAACCTTTCAGATGTGAGGTTGACCGACTTCGACGAAAGTACGTTAGGATCGCTTTGACGCGGGAATTGCAATGGAAAACCAAAGAGCTTTACACGCAGATGATTTAGAATGCGAAGGCGAGGCTAAATCGGGTTTGAGCCCTGATGGATTGAGGTGAAGCGATGCAGCCGACGTTCGACCAAAAGTCACTACTTATATGCGACAACGGGCCATGAAAGTACCACGCATCGAGCCTCCACCTCTTCCTAGGGACGATTTTAAGCGGTCCTTGACGGAGACATTGCAACAAGAAAATCGTGTCAACCCGATAGTGTTGGCGGGTGCATTGGCGATCGTTGCGATTATCATAATCTCTATCTCTATACTTTTCGGAGGCAGCGCAAAGCCTACAGGGATCGGGCCCGCTAAGTCGCCGAAAGGGGATGTTGGTGAGGTGGAGGATTCGGCAGAATCGAGGCCGAACGGGGCAATGTCGAGTAGTCAGTTGAAAGCAGACATAAAAGACGTCGCTGGAGCATTTAGTGAAAGTGGAGGTCGGTTCGCAGCAAGTGGTGAAGGCGACCAAGTTGTATCCGTGTCGCCATCGGAAGAGGGCATGGCAGTTCCGGTCGAAGAATCGATAATTTCTTTACCGAGCGGCAAATTAAAAGGTGATGCGGTGCCGATTGCGTTGGGGGATGCTTTTAACCCTTTTTTGGAATCTGCAAATGGCAACGATATTGTGTATGTAATCGATGTGTCTGGAAGCATGAGAGGGGAACGGTATGTTCGCGTCTGTGACGAACTGATTGAGGCAATTGATGGATTGAAGGATCGCCAAAGGTTTAATATTGTGTTGTTCTCAACAATCGCAACGGTCTTTCATCAAGAAGGCTTGGTGGTAGCTACGCACGATGTGAAGCGAGCTGCCGCAGGTTGGCTAAGGAATCAGTCGTGCGGCGGTGGGACCGATCCAAGTGATGCAATGGAAGCTGCGATCCTAATGACTCCTCAAAAGATTGTCATTTTGTCCGATGGGGAGTTTGATGGCATGGTTCCGGTTTATATTACCTCGCTGAATCATTCTCTTGATGCAACAATCGATTGTATTGGATTTGATCCGCAGAGTTTGACATTGAAGGAAATAGCTACAAATAATGGTCCGGGACGTTTTTATTATGTAAAATAAAAGCCGGAATGGTTAGGAGCTGCATCGTTGTTGCGTGGTGATGACGTTCCAGCATAGTTTGTATGGCGAATTCTATTGGCCAAAATCGAGGAGGGTGTTCAGTTCACTTCGCAGTCGAACTGCTTTGTCTTGGATTTCGGTGATTTTGTTCTTTAGTGAGTTGACGCTACCACGTGGCGATATTACGTATCCATGAAGTTCCCTGGAAAGTCCCCAGAGTTCTGCGATTTTTAAGCGAACGTTTTCGTTCAGTTGCTTTGCGGCGGCGATTTTTTTGATTGATGACACTGTGATGGATTCTAGAGCTACGTATCCGCTGTGATCCTTCTGCCAGTCTAGATCTCTCGCTGCTGACAGTGCAGTGTTAGCTTCAAGGTTAAAATCGGTAATTCCTTCAATCGTATTGCCAACGATTTCACTCAAGCGAACCAAATCATACACTAATAATTCCGTAATTCGGTTCGTTATGACTCTTGCATCGTGTTCCTGCTCTAGTCGTTCTAGGCTCATTTTGTCTAACGGATTAAACTGCACATTAAAAGTCTTGGCGATTTCTCGCAAGCTAAAGCACGGGACGGCAAAGGCCATGCCTTCAACGCTGGTATCCTTTAGCGTAACCATGCCAACCACATCGCCGTTCAGATCCAAAATTGGGCCTCCAGAATTACCTGGGTTAATAGCAATTGATGCTTGGTAATACACGATCCCGTCTATAATTGTCTCGCTGCTCAGTAATCCACGGCTAACCGCATTTTCAATGGTCTGGCCAGTTACAATCTGCACTCCAGGACTGCCGATAGCCACTACATCCAAACCGCGGCGAATGCGACCGGTAGCATCATCGCCAATTGATAGTGGTGGAGCTGGAACCGAGGGTATTTTGAGAATAGCTACATCGAGTTTACGGTCTTCGTAAACTACTTTTGCTGGCAGTTTTCCACTAGATATAGATGGATTATTTGGGAACGACACTTCAATTTCATCTCCCAGCATGCAGTCAACAACATGTTTGTTGGTCATGACTTTGTCATTGTCAATCAGGAAGCCCGATCCGCCGCCTATTCCCTCGGCTTGGATTCTACATACGCTTTTTTCCGTTTGCGCCACGACATCTTCAAATGTGGAAGGAGGTCTGGGGCTTGACTCTTTTGTTTCCGGAGCAGGTGGCGTATGCGAACCGACGCTTGAATTGCTGTCTTGTAAATCTTCCTTCAGTCTTACGTTCTCTTGAGAAGTGAATTCGTTCATATCTCGGTCTGAGTGCGAATGTGGGCGATCGGGGGAGGCGTGGGACGTTTCCGATTCAGACTTGGAGGAAGTAAATACGACGAGCAAAATGCTCAGTCCGAAGAGCGAGGTCAACGCACATGAAGTTAGGAAAACGATGTTTCGTGGTAAGTGTTTTGTTATGGAGTCGTTTGTTGGCGCTATCGGCGGGGG
>Ga0075158_10003954_pt1 | contig 10301 bp, 5 predicted proteins | sample JI91814BDNA_FD_70968 | JGI IMG/M metagenome (GOLD analysis project Ga0075158, IMG submission 70968) | Wastewater effluent complex algal communities from Wisconsin, to seasonally profile nutrient transformation and Carbon sequestration -... | ecosystem: Engineered > WWTP > Effluent > Algae... | reverse complement strand
GGCGGCGGGTCGACGAGGCCGACGAGCACCGCGGCGGTCATCGCCTCGGTGAGCTTGGCCTCGAAGTGACGCAGGCGGGACTCGGCCTCCGCGGCGATCTGCTGGAGGAGGCTGTTGGCCCGCTCGAGCGCGTCGGCGGCCGCGACGGCGCGGGCGCGGCGGGCCGCGGTGCGGCGGGACGCGCCGCTGTCGTCGTCGACGGGGCGCTCGCCGGCCTTGACGATCGCGCCGCGCAGGGTCGCGAGCTCGGCGCCCTCGCGGATGCGGAGGCCGAGCAGGAGCTGCTCGCAGGCGCGGAGCCACGTGATCGCGGCCTCGGGGAACTCGGGGTCGCCGCGCTCGTGGCGGTCGACGACGCCGCCGAGGCCGCGCAGGCGCTCGCCGATGCCCTCGATGCGCATGGCCAGCAGCATGGGCTCACTCGGGCTTCAGCTGCCAGCGCGGCTTGCCGTCCTGGCCGCTGTCCTCGGACCACTCGAGGCCCTCCTCGGTCAGCGTCAGGCAGATGCGGGTGACGGCGCCGGGGCTGCCGGCGGTCTTGATCGCGTCGGAGTCGACGCGCACGAAGAAGTCGGCGGGCTGGGCCCCCTGGAGGATCGCGGCCTCCTCGGCGGCGGCGCGCACCGACTCGACGAGCTCGGCGATCGCGTCGGTCAGCATCGCCTCGGTGATCGCCTCGGCCTGCTGCGCGGAGGTCCACTTCGAGGGCGCGTCGAGGTCCTCGGCGAACGCCATCGGTCCGGCGCCCTCCTCGGCCGCGCGGGCGCGCCGGGCTCGCTCGGCGAGCAGCTGGGCCAGGTGGTCGCGCATCAGCCGCTCGACCGCGTTGCCGAGCTCGTCGCGCACGACCACGTCGGACAGCGCGACGCGGCCGGGCGCCGACTTCTCGAGCTCGCGCTCCAGGCGGCGCAGCAGCTGGCGCAGCGCCTCGTCCAGGCGGTCCTGGCCGTCCGCGCGGCGCAGCTCCTCGATCAGGGCGGTCGACTGCTCGAGCACCGCGGGCTTCATCTTGTGGCGGTGGGCCGCGGTGTAGCGGGCGAGGTCGTCGACGGCCTCGCCGAGGGCGGCGCGCACGGCCAGGGCGATCGTCTCGGGCCCGGCGGGCCGGGCCTTCTGGCTGGGGATCACGCCCGCGAGCAGGACCGGCAATTCGACGACGACCTTGCTGATGCGCAGGCGCGGGACGCTGAGGCCGCGCAGGTACTCGTGGCGGCGGTAGCGGCGGGCGATGCTCATCACCTCGGAGTCGGCGATGCCGCGGGCGTGTGCGACCCCGGCGACCAGGGCGCCGAGCACGTCGCTGAGGCGGGCGTGGTCGTCCGGGTCGTCGCCGTCGCGATCGCGGGTCACGGCCTGGCCTCGAAGTCGTCGCCGTCGGCGACGGTGAGGTCGAGCGGGGCGTCGAGGGTGATCCGGCCGGTGGCGCGGTCGACCCCGGTGACCGTGTACGTGGCGCCGGCGACGCGGAGCTTCCACTGGGCGGCGACGCCGGACAGGTTGGACACGTTGAACGACGAGCGGTCGTCGCCGATGCGGGAGATCGATCCGGTGACCGAGCGGACGCCGCCGCGGCGCTCCTCGATGGAGCCCTCGAGCGCGCTCAGCAGGCGCTCGGTGCCGGCCGGCATCTCGGCGCTGCGCAGGCGGACCAGCACGCGCATGTCGAACGAGCGCTGCTCCTTCTCCTGGCTGCCGGACTGCTTCTGGTACGACATCTTGGTCGAGACGCTGGCGCCCTTGAACCACGCGCCGTCGATCCCGGCCTCGAGCTCGCCGCCGAAGTTCGACGAGGTGGTGCTCTCGCGCGTCGACGTGATCTTGGCGTTGAACTCGATCTCCGCGTGCTCGATCGCCACGTAGGGGATCGGCAGCATGGTGATGAACGGGACGCTCAGGCTGACCTCCTGCGCGCGCCCGTCCTCGCCGATGCGGTTGAAGCGGAACTCGCTGAGCACGGCGCGGCCCTCCTTGTCGAAGGCGACCTCGCGGATGAAGTTCGCGGTTGCGATCGCGGACTTGGCCTGCGCCTCGACGATCGCGTTGAGCGGCGCGCCGATCAGGCTGGCGAAGTCCAGATTCGATATCTCACGTCCATCGATTGCCATTGTTCACCTCCGAAATTTCGACTGTGTGCATTCACGGTTCGTCCGCGTCCGGGGCGGCGTCGGCGCCCGGCGGCAGGCGCTCGACGAACTCGTCGTCGCTCGCGTCGTCCGGGTCGTCCGAGAAGAATTTGACGCCGCCGACCAGCTTGACCCGCGCGAGGCCGAGGCCGATCGGGCCGGAGTCGCCGGCGATCTCGAGGCCGAGGCCGGCGGCGCGGTGTCGGGTCAGGCCGACCGAGCCGGCGGCCGCGTCGATCCCGTGCAGGAGCGTGGCGCTGCCGTCGAGCTCGACGTGCGAGCCGGCGCTGCGGGCGGCGAAGAAGAACACGTCGTGCCCGGTGTAGCGCTGCCACACGAGGCGCCACGCGAGCGGGCGCCAGCGCTGGCCGTCCGCGGCGCGCGCGGCGAGCAGCCGGCGCGCGAGGGCCCCGAGGTCGGCGATCTCGTCGCGCTCCACGCGGGCGCACTTGAGGACGAACCCGTCGCTGCGCCCGAACTCGATGCGCACGCGGGCCGCGACGTCGCCGAGGCCCGCGAGGGTCGGGACCTGCACGCCGCCGGCGAACCGCGTGAGGCGGACGTCGGACGTCGAGAGGTCGAGCCGCGACGGCTGGCCGCGGGCGGTCGTGAAGCCGAGGCCGAACTCGGCGACGTTGCCGAGCCGGCGGAACACGCCGCCGTCGACGACGCCGTAGTCGCCGAGTTCGGTCGGGGTGAGCACGGGCGGCCACACGGCGCGGCAGCCGAGCGCGGCCTGGAGGGTGCTGTCGTAGAAGGTGTTGGGGTCCATGGGGCTCACTTGCTGCGCGCGAGGCCGGCGAGGCCGGCGTCGCGGTAGCGGGCGGCGAGCGACTCGAGCTCGGCGCGGGGCAGACCGAGCCGGGCGGCGGCGGCGGTGATCGTGGCGTCGGCGAGCAGCGTCTGGAGGATCGCCTCGACGAGCGCGGGCGTTGTCGGCTCGGCGCGCGCGGAGAACGAGTCGGGGGTGGTCGGGGTGGTCGGGGCGCGCGGGCCAGTCGGCGTGGCGAACGAGTCCGCGGTGGTCGGGGTGGTCGGGGCGCGCGGGCCAGTCGGCGTGGCGAACGAGTCCGCGGTGGTCGGGGCGACCGGGCCCGGCGGTGCGGCGCCGGGTGACGCGTGCGTGCCGATCGACTCGGGGCGCGGGGCGTGGGCCGCGTCGACGGGGCCGTGGGGCACGCGCACGGCGGGGTCGCCGAGCAGCACGTAGGCGGCGAGGTCGTTGCGCAGCATCCACAGGTGGCCCAACCGGGCCGCGTCGAGCGGGGCGGGCTGGCCGGCGGCGCGGGTCCTCGCCTCCTGGTCGTGCAGACTGGTCAGCTCGAGGTTGGTCTGGTCGCAGAACCGCAGGAGCTCGCGCATCGACACGCCGGCGCGGTCGCGTTTGAGCAGCGAGCGGGTGATCGCCATGTAGCGGGCGGGGCGGTTGGTCGCGCCGCCGTCGAGCTCCTGGAACCCGTAGGTCCACGCGAGGTCGACGTGGCCCATGAACGCGAGCGGGCCGTTCGGGTTGGCGAGCACGGCCTGCGGCAGGGCGGCGATGAATGGCCGGTCGTTCGCGCCGGGCAGCCCGGCGAGCACGGCCTCGGGGCGGCCGCGGAACTGGCCGACCTCGGCGAGCTGGGCGAGCCAGTGGCGGTAGGCGCTGACGTTCGGGGTGCCGGCGCCGTAGCAGGCGAGCATGAACCACACGCCGCCGGGCAGGAACGGGCGGGTCCGCAGGTCGTCGCCGGTCAGCTTGCCCTCGCGGCCGAAGCTCATCGCGCCCTGGCGGCGGCGCTGCTCGTCGTGCGACTTCCAGCCGCCGCGCGGGGCGCCCTCGCCGTGGCTGAGGGTGAACAGCACGCCCGGGTCGCCGCCGCCGACGCGGGCGAGCAGCTCATCGGGCGAGGGGGTCAGGCGGTCGCCGAACTCGACGATGTCGCGGGCGGGGTACTGGCCGGCGGCCTGGCGCTTGCGGACGACGTCGACGCCGGGGCCGACGAGCGCGCGGTGGCCGACGGCGGTGGCGGCGGTCCCGTCGTGCACGGTGAAGAACAGCGCGTCGGGCTTGCCTGTCCCTTCGGACAGCCGCTCCCAGCGCAGGACCTTGTCGACGTAGGCGGCGTAGTCGTCCTCGCGGGCGAGCGCGAGGCGGCCGACGTAGCCGTCGCTCTGCTGGACCTGCTGGACCGCGAGCGAGACCTGGTCGAGGTCGCCGAGGATCATCTGGTAGCGCGGGACCTCGATGTTGAGGTCGGCGCCGGCGTCGAACTCCCGCTTCTTCCAGCGCAGCGCGGCGTCGACGGACATGTCGGCGGGGACGCGGTAGATCTTGACGGGCTCGCCCTGCTGGGCCTGGCGGTGCTCGATCAGCGGGCGGATCGCGGCGAGCAGGCGGTCGCCCTCGGGGCCCTGCGCGGCGATGACGCCCCAGCGCTGGAGCCCGAGGTCGTTCGGGTCGCCGCCCTCGTCCCAGAAGTGGCCGGCCTCGGCTGGCGCTTCGTCGTCGCCCTGCCGGGCCGGCGCGGCGGCGTCGGGCAGGCCGTCGGCGAGCACGGGGGCGTGGTCGTCGGCGTGGACCATGAGGAGGTTCAGGTCGGGTGCGTGGTGTGTCACGGGGCTCTCTCAGCCATGACCCGCGACCCGGTCCGGCGTTAATCGGCGATCGTTCGGCCGGCGTTCGTCTCGCAGGTGAGCGCGCGGGCGGCGGCGTCCGCGGGCGACTCGCCGAGCAGGGCGGCGCGCTGCTCGGGGATCAGGCACACGGTCGTGGTCTCGCCGATCTTGGTGCGCAGCAGGGCGGGGTTGTCGAAGTCGGCCGCCCACACGCGGGCGGTCCGGTCGCCCGACGCGGTCGCTACGCGGCGGCCGTCGGGGGCGAACGACGCGTGGAGGACGGGGCCCTCGTGGCCGTAGAGGGTCACGACGTCGCCGCTGCCGTCGCTGCGCCAGATCTTGGCGGTGGCGTCGTCGGAGCCGGTGACGATGCGCAGGCCGTCGGCGCTGAACTCGGCGGAGCGGACGATCTTGGCGTGGCCGACGAGCACGGCCGTGGCGGGCCCGCCGTCGGCGCGCCAGACCCGGGCGGTCCGGTCCCACGAGGCCGTGACGACGCTGGCGCCGTCCGGGCTGAACGCGGCGGCGTACAGCGAGCCCTCGTGGCCGCGCAGGGTCGCGACCGGCTCGCCGGCGGCGGTCCACACGCGGGCGGTGCGGTCGTCGGCGACGGTGACGACCCGGGCGCCGTCGGGGCTGACCGCGCCGTGCAGGACCTTGCCGGTGTGGCCGCGCAGGTCGACGCGGGCGCCGCCGCCCTGGTCGAGCAGCACGGCGACGTCCGACGCGGCGGTCAACACGTGGCCGGCGGCGAGCGCGACGAACGCGGGGCGGCCGGCGAGGCGCAGGTCGAGGGTCTTCTCGAGCGCGGGGGCGAGGCGCCAGGTCTTCACGGTGCCGTCGCGGGCGCCGGTCGTGACGCGCGTCTCGCCGGTGAACGCGGCGGCGACGACCTCGTCGGCGTGGCCGGTGAGGGTGACCTGCGGGCGCGCCCGGTCGCCGGACACCGACCACACGCGGGCGGTGCGGTCGGCGGCGGCGGTCACGAGCCGGGCGCCGGCGGCGTCGAACCGGGCGCTGTGCACGGCGCCGGTGTGGCCGCGCAGGACCTGTTCGCCGTGGGCGTCGGCGGTGCCCCACACGCGGGCCGTGCCGTCCTCGGCGGCGGTGACGACGCGCTGGCCGTCGCGCGCGAACTGCACGTCGATCACCGGCGTCGTGTGGCCGCGGAGGACCCGGGACGCGCCGGCGCCGGTCACCGGCCACAGGCGGGCGGTGCCGTCGCGCGAGGTGGTCGCGACCAGCTTGCCGTCGGGGCTCCAGCGGGCGACGTAGAGCTTGTCGGTGTGGCCGCGCAGGACCTTGACCGTGGCCTCGCCGCCGGGCGCGAGGGTCCACACGCGGGCGGTGCGGTCGCGCGAGGCGGTGACGACCCGGTCGCCGGTCGGCGAGAACGCGGCCGAGTAGACCGCGTCGGCGTGGCCGCGGAGGACCCGCTCGGCGGCCTCGGACGCGCCGGACACGGGGAACACGCGGGCGGTGCGGTCGTCGCCGGCGGTGACGACGCGGGCGCCGTCGGGGCTGAACGCGGCGGTGTAGACGGTGCCCTCGTGCCCGCGCAGGACCCGCGGCGGGCTGACCTGTCCGATCGACCAGACGCGGGCGGTGCCGTCGTCCGAGGCGGTGACGACCCGGGCGCCGTCGGGGCTGAAGGCGATCGACCGCGCGGCCGCGGTGTGGCCGGTCAGCGACTGGGTCGACGAACCGTCGGTCGCGAACACCCGGGCGCCGCCGTCCTGCGACGCGACGGCGATCCGCCGGCCGTCGGGGCTGATGGCCAGCGCGCCGATCGGCCCGGAGCCGGTGAGCGTGCGCGTGGTCCCGTCGGCGGTCGGCCACACGCGCACGGTGCCGTCGGTCGAGGAGGTGGCGACGCGGGTCCCGTCGGGGCTAAACACCACGCCGGTGACCTCGCCGGCGTGGCCCGCGAGGGTCGTCGGCAGCGCGGCGCCGTCGATCCGCGAGAGGTGGGCGGTGTAGTCGTGCGAGGCGGTGGCGACCAGCTCGCCGTCGGGGCTGAACGCGGCGGCGACGACGTAGCCCTCGTGGCCGCGGAGGACCGCCTGGCTGGCCGGGCGCTGCAGCGCCTCGACCGTGGCCGGGGTCCAGCCGCGGGTGTTGACCGGGTCCTCGACCTCGAGCAGCAGCGCGAGCGCGGTGGTCGGGTCGCTGGCGAGGACCGACAGGGCGACCGCGAGGAGGTTGGCGTCGCGGGCCCGGCGGGCCGCGTCCTCGGCGCGGCGCATGTTGGCCTCGGCGTGGCCGCGCTGGGTCTCGGCCTCGACGGTGGCCCTGCGCTGGCCGACCAGAGCGACCGTGGCTTTCTTCTCGGAGGCGACGGCGGCGGTCTTCTGCGTCTCGGCGATCTGCTTCTGCTCGAGGGCCTCCTGCGCGGCCGCGTCGGCGGCGGCCTTGGCGGCCTGCTCGGCGGCCAGCGAGGCCTCGGCGCGCTGTTTGGCGGCGATCGCCTCGCGGCTGGCGTCGTTGGCCCGGTCGCGCTCGCTGCGGGCCGCGTCCTCGGCCTGGCGGGCCTCGCCCTCGGCCTGGAGGGCCCGCTCGGCCTCGCTGCGGGCGACCTGCTGCTGCGTCCACGCGAACACCCCGAGGCCCGCCGCGAGCACGCCGAAGGCCGCGACGACCGCGACGACCTTGCGGGCGCGCCGCGTCTCGGCCTGCGCGGCCTGCAGCTGGGCCAGAGCGGCCCGCCGCTGGTCCGCCTGCTCGCGCTCGCGGGCCAGCTCGGCGGCGCGGGCGAGCCGCTCCTGCTTGCGGTCGTGGACCTTCCTGGCCAACCAGTCATGGCCGAGTTCGAAGTAGCGGGTCCCGCGGTGCTGCTCGGCGCGCAGGATCGCGGCGCGCTCGAGGTCGGTGAGGATCTGGCCGAGCTCGGCGTCGGTCCCGAGGGCAGACGCGCGGGCGGCCTCCTCGGTGAGCAGGGTGCGCGTGCCGTCGACGGCGATCAGCTGCTCCTCGAGCAGGCGCTCGGCGGGGCCGCGTAGAGCACCCAGGGCGGCTAGCGAGTTCTCGAGGTAGCCGTACAGGATCGGCTCGGCGTGGACCGGGGCGTCGAGGATGGCGGCGTCGCCGGCCGCGCGCTCGGCGAACAGGGCCCGGCACACGATCTGGGCGAACGCCGTCTGGACCTCGGCCTCGTCGGACTCGCCCTGCCCTGGCACCCGCACCTGCAGCATCAGCGTGCGCATCGCCGCCGGGGACCACGTCTGCGGCGGGGCTCCGTCGGCGGCGGCGCGGCAGACGGCGCCGACGATCTCGCCGACCGTCAGCGGCCCGAGGCGAAACCCGTTCTCGAGCAGCCGGTGGCGCCCGCGGGCGCGGTCGCGGAACCGTCCGAGGTAGTCCTCGCGCATCGCCAGGACCAGGTGGAGCCCGCGCAGCGGCTGCTCGGCGAACCGGTCGAGCCAGTCGAAGAACGCGTCGACGGGGGCCGCGTCGCGCTGGCTGAACAGCAACTGCTCGATCTGATCGAGGTAGATCAGGATCGGCCGATCCGAGCGACGAAACGCCTGGCGCACCGTCCACTCGACCGACTCGTAGCGGCCGAGCGCGCTGTCCGGCGCGGTCAGCTTGAGCTGCGCGTGCAGGGTGTACAGCAGCCACGCGACCGGATCCTCGTCGGCGGGCCAGCCGTCGATCGCGACGTGGCGAAAGTCGTAGTCGTCGTCGAGCTCGGGGATCACCGCGGCCTGCATGACCGACGACTTGCCGGCGCCCGACGGTCCGAACAGGGCGACGCAGCGGTGCGCGAGGATCGTGCTGGCGAGCTCGTGGCCGACCGCCTCGCGGCCGTAGAAGCGGGCCCGGTCGCTCGTGCGGTACGGCTGGGGGCCCGGGAACGGGTTGACGCGCGCGCCGGTCTCGTCGCTCATGGCCCGTCTCCTCGCAGCGCGGCGACCAGCGCCTCGGCCGGCTCGTGCACGACGGCGAAGTGGCCGGTGCCCGGCAGGCCCGCGCCGCGCTTCTCCCAGATCTCGTCCTCGCTCTGGTTGTCGGCGAGCACCGCGAGGCTGCCGAGCGGCGGCGGCCGCTGGTCGAACAGCCAGCGCAGCAGCATGCGGTGGCGCCAGTCGAGCGCCGACACGCCGACGCACAGGACCGGCCGGGTCCGCAGCCAGCCCATGATCATGTTCTCCCACTCGGGCGGGACGATGTAGCGCAGCTCGAACAGGCCCTGGATGTGGTCGTCCTCGGTCAGCTGCGGGCTCATCAGCATCGGCTGCGACTCGGGCGAGTAGCCGCCGTACAGCCGGAGGACCACGAACGCGTCGTCGAGCCTCAGCCGCGGCAGCGACTCGACCTCCTCCCACTCGTCGCCGCCGGGCGTGCGCACCATGACGAGCCGGCGGTCCTCGTGGCCCGGCGGGCCCGGCTGGATCACGTAGAGCGGCCTGGTCGGGTGGTGCCTGGCGATCGCGTGCTCGAGCAGCGGCAGCCACAGCAGCGTCGTGTGCACGCCGGGGCGCAGGTGCGGGGCGATCGCGTCGATGATGGCCGGCGCGTCGTGGCGGCTGTGGACCGCGAGCAGGATCTTCTGGAACAGGCGATCGAGCTTGAGCCGCCCGGCGGCCAGGGCGTAGCGCTGGGCCAGCGAGAACAGCGGCGTGTGGGCCTCGGCCTGCTCGCTGGACTTGAGCGCCTCGAGCAGGGCCTCGCGCAGGCGGTCGCGGATCTCGGCGGTGGCCTCGTCGTCCCAGGCCTCGCCGAGGATCAGCGAGAACGGGCCCTGCAGCAGCGTGCGCAGGGCCGCGGGCAGCTCGCCCGACGCCGAGCCGCCGCGGGTCGCCTTCGGGGGTTTGAGGCGGCGCTCCTCGAGGTCGAACAGCTGCGCGTCCGGGCCGCGCAGGTACAGCACCGGCGAGAAGCCGTCGGCGCTGCCGGCCAGCAGCGTGCGCCGCGAGGCCTGCATGCTCGCGCCGACGTCGCCGCCGCCGATCCGCGCGCCGATCAGGTGGGTGTAGAAGTCCTGGGCCGCGGCGCGGGCGACCTCGGCGCGGACCGGCCACAGGTGGGCGACGACCGCGTCGACGCCGGAGCGCGCGAGCAGCTCGGCCGCGCTGGCGAACACCCCGGGCCGCGCGCCCGAGCAGGCCTGCAGGTACACGATCCGCAGGGTGTCGAAGCACGCGCGCAGCTCCTCGGCGAACACCTCGATCGGCAGCAGGGTCTTCTCGCCGTCGGCGTCGTCGGCGAGGCGGATCACGGGGTTTCGCTGGGCGTCGAAGCCGCCGTGGCCGAGGAAGTGCAGCACGTGCGGGCTCGGGCCGGATCGCAGGCGCTCGAACAGCACCGGGTTGCGCGCCGCGTCGCCGCTGATCGCCGGCAGCAGGGTGACCGCGCCCGCGGCGACGTGCTCGGCGAGCACCGCCTCCAGGCCCTCGAGCGCGGCGCGGTCGGGGATCGCCAGGACCGGCAGCACGACGAGCGAGCGCCGCAGCTCGCGCGGCTGCCACGGGTCGACCGAGTTGACGCCGCGGGTCAGCAGCACGTCGGCGGCGCCGGCGAGGAACCCGTGGCTCGACTGCGGGCGGCACATCGCCTCCCACGGGACCGCTTGCAGGTTCG
>Ga0075158_10003951_pt1 | contig 10303 bp, 6 predicted proteins | sample JI91814BDNA_FD_70968 | JGI IMG/M metagenome (GOLD analysis project Ga0075158, IMG submission 70968) | Wastewater effluent complex algal communities from Wisconsin, to seasonally profile nutrient transformation and Carbon sequestration -... | ecosystem: Engineered > WWTP > Effluent > Algae... | reverse complement strand
TCGACAGGATGAACGATGCCGCTTGCCCGCGCGGGCCAGGCGGCCTATGAACCCGCCCGTGACCGCGACCGCGTTCCTCTTCTGCGTGTGCCAGGCCGGCGCCGAGACGGCGATCGGCGAGGAGCTCGCGCGCACGCGGCCGGACCTCCGCCGCGCGTACGCCCGCCCCGGCTTCATCACCTTCAAGTCGAACGCGCCGGTGACCGCCGGCGTGACCGTCGACTCGGTGTTCACCCGCGCCTTCGGGGCCGCGATCGGCCCCGCCGACGGCCCCGCCGCCGTGCTCGCCGCCGTCGCGAAGACCTGGCCCAAAGGCCAGCCCGTCCGCCTCCACGTGTTCGAACGCGACATCGCCAAGCCCGGCGACGAGCCGCCCGGCCACGCCTACGGCCCGCTCGCCGCGTCCGTGCGCGCTCGCCTCGAGGCGGCCTGGACCGGCCCGCACCCGCTGCTGCCCGGCGAGCGCGCCGAGCCCGGCGACTGGGTGCTCGACGTGATCGTCGCCGCCGACGAACCGTGGTGGCTCGGCTTCCACCGCCACGGCCCCGGCCACTCGCCGCGCCCCGGCGGCCGCATCGCCGTGGAGATGCCGCCCGAGGCCCCGTCCCGCGCCTACCGCAAGCTCGAGGAGGCCCTCCTCTGGTCGGAGGCCCCCGTGCAGCCCGGCGACGTCGCCGTCGAGATCGGCAGCTCACCCGGCGGCGCCAGCTACTCGCTGCTGCGCCGCGGCGTCAAGGTCCTCGGCATCGACCCCGCGAAGATGGCCCCCGTCGTCCTCGATCACCCGAACTTCACGCACCTGCAGCGCCCGATGTCCCTCGTCACCCGCGACGACCTCCCGCGTGACCTCCACTGGGTCCTGCTCGACGTGAACCTCGCACCCCAGGTCGCCCTGATCACCGCCCGCCGCCTCGCCGCCCGCCCGCGCCCGGCCCTCCAGGGCGTCCTCCTGACCCTCAAGCTCGACGACTGGAAGGCCGTCCGTCACGTCCCGCGCTTCATCAAAAGCATCGAGTCGATGGGCATGGTCGACGTGCGCGCCACCCAGCTGCCGAGCAACCGGATGGAGCTGTTCGTGTGCGGCCTGACGCAGCAGGGCGTGGCCCGCCGCGCCGCCCTCACGTCGACTTGACGGCGGCCTCGCCCGCGGCCTTCTTCTCGGCCGCCGCCGCCTGCTCCCGCGCGATGCGCTCGCTGTCCTTCGACCACGCCGTGTCCTCCGGCTGCGGCTTGCGGATGAACACGAGGTAGACGCCGATCATCAGGATCGCCAGCGTCGCGTAGTGGGCCGTCGTCAGCCCGAGGTACCGCTTGTCCTCGTCGCGCATGAAGTCGAGGACGAACCGGTACGGCGCGTACAGCATGCACGTGAGCCCGACCAGCCGCCCCGGCTGCGCCTTCACCCAGTTGAAGCCCAGGTGGATGTAGAGCGCCACCGGCACCAGGTACATGAACTCGAGCAGCCCGAGGTCCAGCCTGTACTCGCCCGTCTTGCCCCACGGCCCGACCGCCAGCGGGTGCGTCGCCTCGACGATGCTGCCCGGGTGATCGTGGACCAGCGCGCAGCCGAGCCGCCCCATCGTGAACCCGACGAGCAGCCCGAACACCAGCATGTCGGCGTACGGCAAGAACGGCTGCTTGTTGCGCCGCAGGAACCAGAACATCCCGACCAGCGCCCCGAAGAACCCGCCCACGCTCGACAGCCCGTTCCAGATCATCAGCAGCACCAGCGGGTTCTCCTCGACCCGGTGCGGGAAGTAGAAGATGACCGACACCCAGTGCGAGATGACGAACCCGGTCACGAGCACCCAGAACATCAGGTCCCGCGCGACGAACTCGTCCATGTCCTTGCGCTTCGCGTAGGCGAGGCAGCGGTGGTACCCGAGGATCACCCCGGCCGCCACCAGAGGTCCGAACACCTGCAACCGCAGCGGCCCGATGACCGGCAGGTTGGCGATGTCGTACTCGGGCGTCTTGATGTACGGGATCAGGGCTTCGAGCATGGCGGCCGCCACCGTAACTCAGCGAGCCCGCCCGCGCAAAACCCTCACGACCGTTCTTCGTCGCCGTCCGACTCACCGAGCCCGCCGCCGCCCGGCGTCTCGATGCGCACCCTTTGCCCCGCCGAGACCGCCTCTGCCGCCCGCCCGGCCAGCAGACGCCCGTCCAGCAGGTTTTTCCCGGTCGCCCCGGCCGACCCGCCCGCGAGCCCGAACGGCGCCCGCACCCGCCGCTCCGAGAGGATCGCCACGTGCACCGGCCGCAGAAATTCCAGCTCGCGCACCAGCCCGTCCCCGCCAGCCCACCGCCCCGCGCCGCCCGACCCCCGCCGCCGCGAGAACCGCCACAGCCGCACCGGATAACGCCCCTCGAGCACCTCCGCGTCGGTCACCCGCGTATTCGTCATGTGCGTGTGCACGCACGACCGCCCCGCCCGCCCCTCACTCGCCCCCGCGCCGCCGCCCAGAGTCTCGTAGTACCCGAACCCCTCGTCGCCGAACGTCAGGTTGTTCATCGTCCCCTGACTCGCCGCCGCGAGCCCCAGCGCCCCGAGCAGCACGTCGACCACCCGCTGCGCCGTCTCCACGTTGCCCGCCGCGACCGCCCGACCTGGCCCCGGGGACAGCAAGCAATTCGCCGGGATCTCGAGGTCCACCAGCCGCATGCACCCCGAGTTCAGCGGCATCACCTTGCCCGCCAGCAGCCGCAGCACATACAGCAGCGCCGACACGGTGACCGCCCGCGGCGCATTTAAATTACTCCCCGGATCCTCGTCCGCCGTGCCCGCGAAGTCGACCCGCAGCCGCCCGTCCACCACCTCGAGCCGCACGCACACCCGCGCCCCGTCGTCCATCGCGTCCGCGAATTCCCGCACCCCCGCCCCCAGCCTTTTAATCGCCGCCCCGACCGCCGCCGCCGCGTCGTCCTGGATCCCCGCCATCACGTCGGTCACGAGCCCGGTCCCGTACTCCGCGCACAGCTCCGCGAGCAGCCGCCCGCCCGCGAGGTTCGCGGCGATCTGCGCCTCGAGGTCCGCCACGTTCTCGTCGGGCTTGCGCGCCGGATACACCCCGCCATTCAGCACCGCGAACACGGCCTCCCTATTAAAAACCCCGTCCCGCACCACCTGCAGCGCGCGGAACACCACCCCTTCTTCGTCAAGACTGCACGCGAACGGCGGCATCGACCCCGGCAGCGTGCCCCCGACATCGGCGTGATGCCCCCGGCTCGCAACAAAAAATCTCAGCGCCCCGCCCTCGTCGTGCACCGGCGAGATGACCGTGATGTCCGGCAGGTGCGACCCGCCCGCCGCCGGATCGTTCGTCACGTACACGGCCCCCGGCGGCGGCCGCGGATGCACCGCGAGCACCCCACGAATCGACTCCGGCATCGCCCCCAGGTGCACCGGGATGTACGGCGCGTTGGTCACCAGGTCCCCGCGCGCATCGAACACCGCGCACGAAAAATCCAGCCGCTCACGAATGTTGGTCGACAGCGCCGTCCGCTGCAGCACGACCCCCATCTGCTGCGCGATCGCCGAGATCCTGTGCCCCACCACCTCGCGCAGCACTGGATCCCTCGCATCCCCGCGCACCGCGTCCTTCTCCCCCTCGTCCCGCACCACGATCACCCCGCCCGCCCCGGCCTCCGCGACGAACCCCGCCTCGAGCACGATCGTCGCCGTCGCCTCGACGATCAGCGCCGGCCCGCGCAGCACCCCACGCACCGCCTCGCGCCGCCACACCGGCACCTCGCGCCATCCTCCGTCCACCCACAACCTCGCGCCTCCCGGCGCACCTGTCTCTTCAGACACATCCACATCGCCACCCACCCACTCCACGATCTCCCGCAGCTCGGTCCGCACCCCGACCACCTCGATCGCGTGCCCCTCGCGCACGTACCCGAACGCCCGCCGGTGCACCTCCGCGAACTCCCGCGCCAGCCCCTCCTCGTCCCCCACGACCATCAACGTCTGCGACGCGTGCGCCCCGACGTACCGCAGGTCGACCCGCCGCACCGCGACAAATTCTCCGAGCGCCCCGCCCTCCTCCAGCTCCCCCCGCCCTCTCCTCTCCAACTCCACCCACCTGTCCTCGAGGCCAGCCAGCACCCCACCCGTCAACACGACCCGCCCCGCATCAACCTCGCCGTGCCACCCGATCCTCGCCACCCCCATGCCCCACGCCGACAGCACCCCCGCGAGCGGATGGAACACCAGCGTGCGCACCCCGAGCAGCCGCGCCACCGCGCACGCGTGCTGCCCGCCCGCCCCGCCGAACACCACCATCGCGTGCTCGCGCACGTCGTGCCCGCGCCGCAGCGACACCTCCCGGATCGCAGCCGCCATGTGCTCGTCGGCGACCCGCCGCAGCCCCTCCGCGACCTGCATCGCCGACCACCCGATCCCCGCGGCCCGCACCTCCGCCGCCATCGACTCGAGCCTCGTAACCACCCGCTCCGTCACCAGCGCGAACGGAAACCGTGCGTCACTGAGTCGCCCGAGCGCCAGGTTCACATCGGTGATCGTCAGCTCCCTCGCGTGCGCCCGCCCGTAACACAGCGGCCCCGGATCTGCCCCCGCGCTGTCCGGCCCGACCGTCAGCCGCTGCCCGTCGAACCTGCAGATCGACCCGCCCCCCGCCGCGACCGTGTGGATCGCCAGCATCGGCGTCCGCACGCGCACCCCGGCAACCTCCGTCTCGGCCCGCCGCTCGAACTCCCCGGCCCAGCGCGTCACGTCGGTCGACGTCCCGCCCATGTCGAACCCGATCACCGCCATCAACTTCAACAATTTCGCGACCGCCGCACACGCCACCACCCCGCCCGCGGGCCCCGACAGCACCGCGTCGCGCCCGCGAAACCGCCGCGCCGGCGTCAGATCGCCGCTCGACTGCATCACCTGCACATCCGATCCCGGCAGCTCGCGCGTCAACAGGCGCACATAGTCCCGCAGCAGCGGCGTCAGGTACGCATCGACGCAGCCCGTCTCGGTCCGCGCGAGCAGCCCCTGCGCCCCCGCGACCTCGTGCGACAGCGTCACATAATCAAACCCGACCTCCCGCGCGACCGCCTCGATGTCTCGCTCGAGCGCCCCGTCGCGATACGCGTGGATCACCGCGACCGCGACGCTCACCAGCCCCTCCTCTCTCCACCTCCGCAGCTCCGCCCGTAACGCACCAACATCCGGCCGCTGCAGCACGCTCCCATCGCGATCCAGCCGCGCATCAATTTCAAACACCCGCACCGGCAGCACCGTGCGCGGCGCGATCGCCAGCGCGAACAGATCCGGCCGCGTCTGATCGCCTATCTCGAGCAGGTCGCCGAACCCCCGCGTGATCACCAGCCCGCACGGCGCACCTGTCCGTTCGAGCAGGGCGTTGGTCGCCAGCGTCGTGCCCATGCGCACGCGACACGCCGGAATTCGCGCGCCCTCGTCGAGCCCCATCAGCTGGCGGATCCCGGCCAGTGGCGCCAGATCCGACGACAGCAGCTTGACCGCCCGCAGCGCCCCGCTCGTCGGGTCGCGGCCCACGCAGTCGGTGAACGTCCCGCCGCGGTCGATCCAGATGTGCCATCGGCCGTCGGTCACGGCCGGCATCCTACCCCTTGGCCGCGGCCGCCGGACGTGCGAACACCGTGGACGCGCCCATGGAGTTCGAGCCGAAGTTCCTCCGCCACCTGCGACGCCGGGCCAACCAGGTGTTCGCCCGCTGGCGGCCGCAGCCGGCCCGGTTCGTGTACGGCCCGCAGTACCAGTTCGCGTGGTCGGGCGTGCCGTTCGACGAGATCCGCGGCGAGCGCATCCTGACCGCCCTCGCCGCCGAGGGGCTGATCGAACGCGACTACATCCGTCAGCCGCCTCTGGCCTCGTACCACGCGATCTTGCGGATCCACACCGACGCCTACCTCGAGGCCATGCAGACCCCGGCGGCGATGGAGCGGATCCTCGGCGCCCCGGTCGGCGACCGCGACGCCCAGCGGATCCTCGACCTCCAGCGCAGCATGGCCGGCGGCACCATGCTCGCCACCGACATCGCCCTGTCGACCGGCAACATCGCGATCAACCTCGGCGGCGGGTTCCACCACGCCCACGCCGACGTCGGCCGCGGCTTCTGCATCTTCAACGACATCGCCGTGGCGATCGCCGAGCAGCGCGACCTCGGGTTCCGCGGCAAGGTCCTCGTCATCGACCTCGACCTCCACGACGGCGACGGCACCCGCGCCATCTTCGCCCGCGACATCACCGTCCACACCCTGTCGATCCACAACCACCACTGGGGCCCGACCACCGGGCTCGAGTCGACCAGCGTCGCCCTCGGCGACAAGGTCGACGACGCCACCTACCTCGACTGCGTCCGCCAGCACGTCACCACCGCCCTGCGCCAGTTCCGGCCCCAGCTGATCTACTTCGTCGCCGGCGCCGACCCGGCCCACGACGACCAGCTCGGCAACTGGACCATCTCCGACAGCGGCATGCTCGCCCGCGACGAGGCCGTGTTCGAGCTCGTCCGCCACCTCGCCCCCGACTCCGCCCTCGTCGTCGTGCTCGCCGGCGGCTACGGCCCGGGCGCCTGGCGCCACTCGGCCCGCAGCTTCGCCTGGCTGCAGAGCGGCCACCACGGGTTCCGCCCGCCCGCCAACGACGAGCTCAGCCTCATGCGCGCCCGTCACCTGTCCCGCCTCCTCAGCCCCCAGGAGCTGACCGGCGAGCAACCAAACGACCTCGGCCTCACCCTCGAGGACCTCGTCCCCAACATGGGCCGCAGCGCCCAGGAGACCCGCCTCCTCGGCTACTACTCGCGCCAGGGCCTCGAGTTCGCGCTCGAGCGCCAGGGCTACCTCGGCCGCCTGCGCAGCAAGGGCTTCAAGCAGCCCACCCTCGTCACCAGCTTCGACGACGTCAGCCGCCAGTCGATCACCATCTACGGCGACGCCGACCGCCGCGACAAGCTCGTCGAGCTCGTCCTCCACCGCGACCGCCGCGCGGTCCCCGGGTTCGAACTGCTCGCCATCAACTGGATGCTCCTGCAAAACCCCCGCGAGTCGTTCGACGAGCGCCACCCCAAACTCCCCGGACAGGAGCACCCCGGCCTCGGCCTGTTCGACGAACTCGTCGCCCTCCTCATCGTCGCCTGCGAGCGCGTCGGCCTCGCCGGCCTGCTCGTCACCCCCTCGCAGTACCACCTCGCCGTCCAGTGGCAGCGCCGCCTGAGGTTCGTCGACCCCCGCGCCGGCGCCCGCCTCCGCGCCCTCCGCGAGGCCCTCGGCCCGACCCCCCTCGCCGAGGCCGGCGCCGTGCTGCGCAGCGGCCGGGTCGTCGACCGCACCACCGGCGCCCCCGTCGACTACGAGCCCGCGCCGATGGTCCTCCCGCTGTCGCCCGAGCTGCAGGCCACCTTGCAGATGGAGGCCTACCCGCGCGCCGTCGACGAGGTCGCCGACCAGTTCCAGTTCGAACTCCGTCCCGCCGACGCGCTCACTCCCCGCGCGACCCGAGCGACGCCTTGATAAAGTTCCAGCGCGACGCCGCCAGGTGTTTGATCAATCCCAGCGCGCCCGCCTGCTGCGTGCCCTTGCCGAGCTCACCGCTGACGAACAGCTCCGCCGCCTTGCTGCGCTGCAGCTTGCCGCTCGACGTCTTCGGCAGCGCCCCCGGCGGGAGCAGCAGCACGACATCCACCCTGAGCGACAGCCCCGCCAGCACCTCCGCGGAGATCTTGCCGCGCAGGACGTCATGCTCGGCGGGATCCTCGGGCAGCTGACGGATCTCCGCGGCGACCACCACGTGCTCGCGGTCCTCGCCGTGCGCCTGGACCCCGAACGCGATCACGTTGCCGCGGCGCACGCCCTCGACCTGCGACGCCTGCCACTCGATGTCCTGCGGGTAGTAGTTGCGCCCGTGGACGATGATGAGGTCCTTGATCCTCCCGCACACGAACAGCTCGCCGTCGACCGTGTACCCGAGGTCCCCCGTCGCCAACCAGCCGCCGCGCAGCGCCTCGGCGGTCCGCTCCGGGTCGTTCCAGTAGCCCTGCATCACGCTCGGCCCCTGCAGCTGGATCTGCCCGACCTCGCGGTCCGGCAGCGGCTGCCCCGCGGGGTCGACGACGCGCAGCCCGTGCCCCGCGAACGGCCGCCCGCAGTTGACCACCTCGACCGCCGGCTCGCCCTCGCGCGCCGGAGCGGCTGTCTTTTGGGCCAGGCTCGCCGCGTCGATCCGGTCGGCCGTGAGGTCCGCGTGCAGGTCGATGAACGTGATCGCCAGCGAGTGCTCCGCCATCCCGTAGCACGGCAGGAACGCGGTGCTGCGGAACCCGTACGGCGCGTAGCGGTCCGCGAACGCCCGCAGCGTCGCCACCTGGATCGGCTCGGCGCCGCAGCCGGCGACCACGAGGCTCGACAGGTCCACGCCGGTCAGCTCGGCCTCCTTGACCCGCGTCGTGCACAGCCCGTACGCGAAGTTCGGCGCGAACGTGATGCTGCCCCTGCACTCCGAGATCTGGCGCAGCCACACCGCCGGTCGCTTGAGGAACATCAGCGGCGAGATGAACCGGACCCCCTTCGCCCGGTGGACCACCGGCGTGAACACGAAGCCGATGAGCCCCATGTCGTGGTAGAGCGGCAGCCAGCTGACCCCGTAAGCCTCGCCGGTGATGCCGAGCCCGCCCTGCGCCCCGCCGATCGCCGCGATGTTGGCCATCAGGTTCGCGTGCGTCAGCGTCACCCCCTTGGGCCGCGACGTGCTGCCCGAGGTGAACTGCAGGAACGCGACGTCGTCCGGCCGCACGTCGACCTCGGTCGGCGCCGCCGACTCGGTCACGCCCTTGATCGCCCCCGCGTACGTCTCGATCGTCCGCACCCGCGGCACGCTGGTCAGCAGCTTGCCGAGGATCGGCCGGACCTTCGCGTCGGTGATGATGACCGTGCAGCCCGCCTGCCGCAGGATGTGGGTCGTGTTGCCGAGGTACGCGTCGAACTGCCCGAGGTTCATCGGCGGGTAGATCGGCACCGCGATCGCCCCCGCCAGCATCGCCCCGTAGATGCCGTCGATGAACTCCGCCGAGTCCGGCAAGATCAGCCCGACCCGGTCCCCGCGCTGGACCCCGAGCCCCTGCAGCGCCGCCGCGAACCGCCGCGCCCGCCGGTACAACGCCGCGTACGAGACCTGCCGCGCCGGCTCCTTCTCGGACGTCAGGTGCGAGTACCCGCGCGCCTCGTCGTCGGCGACCCCGAGGAGCGCCGCGGTCAACGTGGTCGCGGTCGTCATGCCGCCTCGACCTGTACGACTTGAACGACCGCGCGGGCCACGTCCTCGAGCGTCTCGGCGCTCTGGAACAGGTCCAGCGGGATGATCACGCTGAAGTGGTCCTCGAGCTCCGACACCATCTCGAAGCTCTGCAGCGAGTCGAGCCCGAGGTCGCGGATCAGGTGCGACTCCGCCGTGATCGCGGCGGTCGGTCGCTCGACCCGGTGCTCCTCGAGATACTCGAAGATCTTGGCCAGCACACCCTCGTAACTATTGTCTGCGGCGACGCTCATGGGACCTCGCGGTCGTCCTCATACCACGGGCCCCGCGGGGCTCGCCAGGCCCCAAACCGGCCGTAGCGGCCCGTCAGAGCTGTTTGCTGTAGACGCGGTAGGTCGCGACCTGGAACCCACCCATCGCCTTGATCGCGCTGTTGACCCGATGGTTGTCCTCGAGGGTCCAACCGATCTCGCCCGACTTCCAGCCCTGTTTGACGGCAGCACGATGTGTCGCCAGGAATAGCAGCGAATCGATGCCCTGGCCGCGATACGGCGCCTTGATCCCCAGCAAAATCAGCCGCCCGCTGTCGACCTTCTTGCGCACCTTGAGGTCCCAGATCAAACGCAGGATGCCGAACGGGAACAGCTTCCCGTCGAGCTTTTTAAGAATTGGATTGACGTTCTGGATCGTCAGCACGAACGCCGCCGGCTTGCCGTCGACCTCGGCGAGGATCGCGAAGTCGGGGTGCAGGACCATCTTCAGGTCCTTGGCGATGTGCAGGTACTCCTTGTCGCCGAGCGGCACGAAGCCCCAGTTCTTCTCCCACGCGTCGTTGTAGACCTCGAGCGTGCGCAGCACCTCGGCATCCCAGTCGGCGAAGCTCATCTGCCGGATCTTCACGCCGCGGCGGGCCGCCATGCGGTCCGCCACCCGCGACACGCGCTCCGGCACCGGCTGCGCCGGGTCGAGCCCCCAGTGCAGCAGGTCCTTGGCCTTGACCATCCCGCAGTCGGTCAGCAGCCGGTCGTAGTACGGCGGGTTGTACGGCATGTTGAC
>Ga0075158_10003949_pt1 | contig 10310 bp, 8 predicted proteins | sample JI91814BDNA_FD_70968 | JGI IMG/M metagenome (GOLD analysis project Ga0075158, IMG submission 70968) | Wastewater effluent complex algal communities from Wisconsin, to seasonally profile nutrient transformation and Carbon sequestration -... | ecosystem: Engineered > WWTP > Effluent > Algae... | reverse complement strand
GCGCGCGAGCGGCTCAACTACAGCCTCGAGGCCGGCAGCAAGCCGGAGCTGCTGCTGGCGCTGGCCCAGCCGCCGCTCAAGCAGTCGCTGCTGGTCTGCAACGGCTACAAGGACCGCGAGTTCATGCGCATGGCGTTCCACGCGGCGGAGCTCGGGCACCACGTGATCATCGTGCTGGAGAGCACGCGCGAGGTGAAGCGCTACCTCGACGTGAACGGCGAGCAGGACTGGATCGCCAGGCCGGAGGTCGGCGTGCGGGCCAAGCTGTACAGCCGCGGCAGCGGGCGCTGGCAGAGCTCGGGCGGCGAGAGCTCGAAGTTCGGCCTGACGACCAACGAGATCCTCGCGGTCGTGCGCGAGCTGGCCGAGGGCGGGATGCGCGACCAGCTGTCGCTGCTGCACTTCCACATCGGCTCGCAGATCACCCAAATCAAGCGGATCAAGTCGGCCGTGCGCGAGGGGGCCCGCATCTACGCCGACCTGCAGGAGCACTGCCCGCAGCTGCGCTACCTCGACCTCGGCGGCGGCATCGGCGTCGACTACGACGGCAGCCGCACCTCGTACCCGTCGTCGGCCAACTACACGCTCGAGGAGTACGCCTCGCAGGTCGTGTTCGAGGTGACCGAGGCGTGCGCCGAGGTCAACGCCCGCCACCCGACCCTGCTGACGGAGAGCGGGCGCGTGGTCGTCGCCAACCACGCGGTGACGATCGCCGACCTGCGCGAGGTCCAGGGCGAGCTGCTGCCGGTGCCGGAGCCGACCGACGACGAGCACCGCCTGGTCTCGGAGCTGCGCGAGACGCTGGAGAACATCAACCAGAAGAACGTCGAGGAGTACTTCCACGACGCGATCGACTTCCGCGACGAGTGCCTCCAGCTGTTCTCCCGCGGCTACCTGTCGCTGCACGAGCGCGCGTGCGCGGAGGGGCTGTTCCACCGCATCCGCGCCAAGGTCGGCAAGATCGTCGAGACGATGCAGCACCCGTCCGAGGAGATCGTCGACTTCCTCGGCAAGGCCCAGCAGAAGTACCTCGTCAACTTCTCGATCTTCCAGTCGATCCCCGACTCGTGGAGCATCGACCAGGTGTTCCCGGCCGCGCCGCTGTCACGCCACGGCGAGAAGCCGACGATCCACGCGCAGATCGTCGACATCACCTGCGACAGCGACGGCTGCGTCGACACGTTCGCCCACCCCGACGAGAACCTGCCCTACCTGCCGCTGCACGAGCACAAGAACCCGCAGGAGCAGTACTACCTCGGGTTCTTCATGACCGGCGCGTACCAGGACAGCCTCGCCAACGTCCACAACCTGTTCGGCCGCTGCCACGAGGTCATCCTCCGCAACCCCGACGACGACATGGTCCTGCCCAACAGCGAGCGCGTCGAGCTCAGCGACAAGCTGACGTTCGAAATTAAAATGGGTGCGACCTGCGAGGACACCCTGTCGGCGATGGACTTCGACGTCGACCGCATCAACAAGTGGCTGCGCGACCGCCACCTCGCCGTCGAGACGACCCTCGGCGAGTCGTGGGCGATGGGCCTGCTGCAGAGCTACCCGTACCTGGCGCGCTGATCAGGGCAACGCGACGATCTGCCGGACCAGCTGCTCGAGCTCGGGCGGCGGATCCGGGTGCTTGTCCATGTACAAGTTCACCATCAAGGCCTCGTCCAGCTTCTTGTTGCGCGGGAGCGGCAGAACCTTGAGGAGCGCCTTGAGCACCGCCTTGCCGGTGACCCAATGCGGCCACTCGGCGCCGGTCAGGCCCTGCAAGTCACTCAAGTGATCGTCGAAGCAGCTCGCAAGCGGCCGCGGCACCCCGCGCCCCGCTTCCCAGCGGGTCAGCCGATCCCGCAGGTCCTGGGCGTCGACCGGCGCTTCGACATACGTGAGTCCACCTTGCGGCAGCCGGACGTTCTCATCGTGGACCGTCCAGTTGTGGGCGGCGACCGGCAGGCACTGGCGATAAGCCGCGTCGATCTGCGCCTGCACTTCATCGATCGAGCTCCATCCTTGCGGCAGAGTCGCGCGATGGAGCGCTCGTACGACCGGATACCAGCCCTCGGGGCGCAGCAAGTAATTCTCGAGCGTGAAGAATCGCGTACGCAGGACGCCATCCATCGGAAAGCGGTCCACCTGCGCCTGCAGGCCCGCTTCATCGAAGAAATCGCGATCACGGATCCCGTAGACCTCCCGTCCTTGCAGCTGCTCGCGGAGATCCGCGACCGCTTGAACGACCTTCGACCAGCCGTTCTGCGGATAAAAGCTCACCTCGCGCGCAAGTTCGCCGAACCAGCGGCCGTAGAAGTAGGGGTCCTCCTCCTGCGATTCGCCCTCGACGATCACGATCTTGCCGAGACCTGCACGGCAGGCGTCGAGGAGCGCCTATCCCTGCAGATACTCGCTCACGCTTGCGGCTCCTGCACACGGGCTCGCTCGCGCAGCACCATATCGTCGAGGTTGATGATCTCGGCCGGCGCCACGGCGGCGATGATGTCCATGGAGTGCGTCGTCAGGATCACCTGCAGGTCGAACTTCTGGGCGAGCTTGCGGAGGTGCGCGAGCACGACTCGCTGCAAGGCCGGGTGCAGGCTGATCTCCACCTCATCGATCATCAAGATTCCGCCCGGACGGAGACGCCTGATGATCTCCCCGAACAGAGTCAGGACCTGCTGCTCGCCTGAAGGGAGCTGATGCAGCCCGCACATGGCTCCACCCGGGAGCAGGATGTGGACCCGGGCGTCGCGAATGACGACCCTTCGCCCCTGTCCGAGGACAGCCTCGATCGCCTCGACGAACGGCGCCAGATTCGGTCGACCTTCGCGTCCCTGTTCGAGATCACGGTAGTTCTGCCACACCCAGAATTGGGAGAGGCTGCCCTCCCAGGCGCCCGAGGGATCGAAACGAAAGATCCACGACGTGCCACGTGCGGGCTCCTCGATCGCGCCCTTCTGTTCGTGCTCGATCCACCGGCGATGCGGAAAGTGCATGAGCCCTCCCGCGAGCGGCTCTCTTCCCAGTCGCATCGCGCTCAGCCATTGCTCGAGCTCGAGGCGGTGGGTGTCCCTCAACCAGGGATTCCCCGGGGCGCCGCGTTGCACGAGCGCGCAGATGTCGTAGTCCGCGTCCTTGTAGTCGACGGTCGTGCGATCCTTGCGGCCCAGCGCGACGGATAATCCGCCCCGGAGATCACCGGGCGCCTCTTCGCCGAATTCCAGCCGCATGTCGGCGAACCCCTCCTCGCGGAGGTTGTCTCCGAAGGCGCCAGCACTGGATTTGTCGATGGCGAAGCGGAGCAGGCCCTCGATCGTCTCGAGGATCGTCGTCTTGCCCGAGCCGTTGGAGCCGACCAGGATCGACAGCGGGCGCACCTGTTCGGTGAGCTCGTCGACGAAGCTGACTGTTCGCAGCGTCGGTCCGAAGTTCCGGAAATTTTGGATGCGTACTTCGCGGAGCTTCATGGCGAACGCCTGAAGCTACCACGGCGCGCGGAGACGCCTCAATGTCAGGCGGGCGTCGCGGTCGCGGTCGTTCCGGCGGCCGCGATCACTTCGATCTCGACCTTAAAATTGAACGGCAGGCGCGAGACCTCGACGCAGGTGCGGGCGGGCGGCTGGGGGCCGCCGAAGAACTTGGCGTACACGCCGTTGAAGGCCGCGAACTGGCTCATGTCCGTGATGTAGCAGGTGACCTTGAGGACGCGGTCCATGCTCGTGCCGGCGCGCTCGAGCGTGCGGCGCAGGTTGCTCAGGGTCGCGTGGGCCTCGCTGGCGAGGTCACCCAGGCTGATCGCGCCGCTGTCGACGTCGACCGCCGCGTGGCCCGAGGTGAAGATGAAGCCGTTGTGATCGCGGTACCAGGAGAAGATCGGCCCGTGCTCGAGCTTGGGGGTGCTGGGGCGGGAGGTCGTCATGCTCACGGAGATCTATAACCCGCCGCTGATGTTGGCGTCACGTTGGACGTGCATGCAATTTAGTTGCACACGCGGTTAATTTGATCGCTCGAACTTCTTGAGGTCGCGGTAGCGGTCGCGCAGCAGCGTCTGGCGGGTGATCTGCGAGGCGGCCGCGCCGCGCACATACACCTGCACCGCGTGGCTCGACAGCTCGAACGGGTCGCCGCTCCACACGATGAGGTTGGCGACCTTGCCGGTCGCGACGGTGCCGTGGCTGCGGTCCATGCCGTAGGCGCGCGCGGGTGCGAGGGTCACTGCGGTGAGCGCGGCCTCCCACGGCAGGCCGTTGGCGACCGCGATGCCGGCCTCCTGCTTGAGGTTGCGGGCATTGTGCACGTCGCCGAGGATGGCGAGCACGACGGGCACGCCGGCGCGGTGGAGGATGGCGGCGTTGTCGAGGCGGGCGCCCATCACGTCGAAGCTGCCGGGCAGGTTCTGGGTCGGCTGGACGGCGACGGAGACCTTCGCGCGGGCGAGTTCGTCGGCGACCTTCCACGCCTCGGCGCCGCCGAGGATGGTGATGCGGAGGTTGAACTCGCGGGCGAGCGCGAGGGCGGCGAGGATGTCGGAGGCGCGGTTCGCGGAGATCGTCAGGGTGGCCTGCTGCTTGAGGACGGGCTGCAGGGCCTCGAGGTCGAGCGGGTGCGCGGCGAGCTCGCGCGACTGGGCGCGCTCGTAGGCGGCCCTGCGCGACGGGTAGAGGCGGGCGTCGGCGAGGACCTCGCGGAGCGTGGCGAGGGCCGCGGCGCGTGAGCCGGCGTGGGCCTGGCCGAGGTGGGCGGCGACGGCGACGCCTGGCTTGCGGACGATGCCGCTGTGGTCGCCGGGCACGAGGTCGATGAACGCGACCTGACCGGAGATGAGGCCGCCGGTCGGCGCGACGGCGGCGGAGGTGATGCCCTCGACCAGCTGGATCGGGATGAGGCTCGAGTCGGCGTTGATCGCGGAGCTCGCGTCGTGGGCCGCGCGGATCGGCTGGTCGCCGGCGCGGCCGTCGTCGCGCGAGCTCGCCTCGAGGTCGATCTCCACCAGGCCGAGCTGCGAGTCGACGATCGTGAAGCCCGGCGTCAGCACGCGGCCGCGGACGTCGATCGTCGGCGCCGAGGCCGGCACGCGCGCGCGCGCCTCGGGGCCGCCGACCGCCGTGAACACGCCGTTGTCCATCGTCACGACGCTGTCTTTAATTACGGTGCCGTCGCCGACGTGGAGCTCGCCGCCGACGAGGTACACGGGGCTCGCCTTCGCCGGGGTGGTCGGGGTCGGGGCGGGGGCTGCGGCGGCCGGCGCCGCGAACAGGCAGGCGAGCGCGCACAGGACGGTGCGAGAGAGCTGTCTCATGGGACACCTGCGGGGCGGTAGCCGAGGTCGAAGTCGGCGTGGGGCTCGACCTTGCCGCGGACGTAGACTTGATCGCCGGCGATGAACACCTGCTCGGCGACGGAGTAGACGCTGAACGGGGTGCCGCTCCACACGACGAGGTCGGCGAACTTGCCGGGCTCGAGCGAGCCGGTCTGCTCGTCGATGCCGAGGGCCCAGGCCGGGTGGAGGGTGATCCACTTGAGGGCCATGTCGTCGGGGATGTCGATGCCGATGCGGCGGCCGGCGTACATCGCCTTGGCGGCCTCCTGGTTGAGGCGCTGGATGCCGATCGGGCTGTCGGAGTGGATGATCGCGCGGGCGCCGGCCTGCGTGAGGAGGGCCGCGTTCTCGCGGATGCCGTCGAACGCCTCGGCCTTGAAGCCCCACCAGTCGGCCCACACCGACGCCGAGGTGCCGGCGGCGGCGAGGCGGTCGGCGATCTTGTAGGCCTCGTTCGCGTGGTGGAAGCTGCGGATGCGGAAGCCGAAGCTGTCGGCGAGCTTGAGCATCAGCGCCATCTCGTCGGCGCGGTAGCAGTGGTTGTGCACGAGGATCTCGCCGCGCAATACGCCGGACAGGGTCTCGAGCGCGAGGTCCTGGGCCGGCGGCTGCGGCTCGTCGAGCTTCTTGCCGGCGCGCGCGGGCGGGCCGCCGGGTTCGGGCTCGGGCGGCGGCTGGTCCTTCTCGACCATCCACTTCGCGTGGTCGCGGCGGTACTTGTCCCAATTGCGCTGGTACTCGCGGGCCTTCTGGAAGGCGTCGCGGTAGCCGGCGACGTTGCCCATGCGCGTGGAGGGCCCGGACTTCTGGCCGTAGACGCGCTTGGGGTTCTCGCCGCAGGCCATCTTCAGGCCGTCGGGGGCGCCGGGGAACCGGGCGTCGTCCACGTAACGAATGTCGGGGAGCAGGCGCACCGTCACCGAGCGGCCGCCGAACAGGTTGGCCGAGCCGGGGAGGATCTGCATCGTCGTCACGCCGCCGGCGCGGGCGTGGTCGATCTGCGGGTCCTGCGGGAAGTAGGCGTCGGCGGAGCGCACGCCGGCGGTGTTGGGCGCGATCGCCTCGTTGCCGTCGTTGTGGCCGGTCAGCCCGGGCGCCGCGTAGACGCCGATGTGCGAGTGGGTGTCGATGATGCCGGGGGTCAGCGTCTTGCCGGTCAGGTCGATCACGGTGGCGTCGGCGGGCGCGGTGAGCGAGGCGCCGACGGCGGCGATGCGGTCGCCGTCGATGAGCAGGTCGCCGCGCTCGAGCACCTCGCCGGCCGCGGTCATCACCCGCGCGTTGCGCAGCAGGATCTTGCGCTGCGGACCGGCGGGGGGCTTCGCCGTGTCGGCGGCCTTGGGCCCGGGTGGACCGGGCGGGTCCCCGGGCGGCCGTGTCGCCGGGCTGGCCTTGTCGCACGCGAGGGTGAGGCTGAGCAGCAGCAGCGGCAGCGAGGACCTGCGTCGCATCGTCACGGGCCGATGCTATGCCACGGTCGCGGCCGCGGTCGCCAGGACATTTGGGCAGATCCGTGAGGTCGGCGGGGCCTCGGCCGTGAAACTGTCACCGGCCGCGAGGGGTCGCTGGCGGGCCGGCGCCGGGGCGGATATCCTTCGCGCCCACATGCTTCGGCCGTTCCGTTGTTCCTCGCTGGCGCTGTCCGCCGCCCTCCTCCTCACGACCGCGTGCGATCGCGGGCAGACGACGCCGGGTCAGCCGGGTCAGCCGGGGGTCGTAGCGACGCCGGGCACGCCGGGCACGCCGCCGAGCGCACCGCTCGTGCTGACGCCCGCGGGCAGCTGCGAGGAGGCCGCGCTGACGTTGCCTGCGGGCACGGTGGTCGGTCGGATGCGCGGCGCGGACATCAAGGTCGAGGATCTGGGCGACGACCTGAAGACCGCGGAGCGGCAGGCGCTGCGCACGTACTGCAAGGCGATCTCGGAGGCGCGCAAGGTCGGGTTCGACAACCACGTGCACAAGACGCTGCTCGAGGAGGCCGCGAAGGCCGAGGGCAAGGACATCCAGGCGTTCCTCAAGTCGCGGGTCGACGCCGAGGTCAAGCAGCCGGACGACGCGGCGATCCAGGCGTTCTACGACGCCAACAAGTCGGAGCAGACGCCGCCGCTCGAGCTGGTGCGCGACCAGGTGATCCAGTCGATGACCGGCAGCCAGACCGACGCGGCGCTCGAGAAGATCATCAGCGGGATCGAGGCGCAGAACGGGGTCGAGCGGCTGCTGGGCGACGTCCAGATGGCGCCGGTCGACCTCGCCAACCAGCCGTACACGGCGTCGATCGGGCCGGACGACGCGGTCGTGAAGCTGGTCGAGTTCTCCGACTTCGAGTGCCCGTACTGCGCGCGCGCGGCCGACACGTTCCGTCAGCTCAAGGACAAGTACGCGGGCCAGAAGGTGCAGTTCACGTACCGCCACTTCCCGCTGCCGATGCACCCGAACGCCCAGCCGGCCGCGGAGTACGCCCAGTGCGCGCAGGCCCAGGGCAAGTTCTGGCCGATGCACGACGCGATCTTCGCGGGCTCGAGCGGGCTGTCGACCGACAAGCTCAAGGAGATGGCCACGCAGGCGGGCCTCGACACGGCGGCGCTCGAGGGCTGCCTGACCGCGGGTGAGGCGGCGAAGCAGGTCGCGGCGGACCTCAGCAAGGGGCGCGAGGCCGGGGTCGAGGGCACGCCGAGCTTCTATCTCAACGGCCAGCCGTTCGCCGGCAACCCGTCGTTCGAGGGGCTGAGCAAGGCGATCGACGCGGAGCTGGCGAAGGTCAAGGGTTAGGCGATGCACCCGGCGTTCCGCTCGCTGCCCCGGCGGTTCCTGTACGCGGTGAAGCCGGCGAGCTGGCCGAAGCTGCTGGTGCCGGCGGTCGTGGGGCAGGTCCTCGGGGCGCTGTCCTCGGGGACATGGTCGTGGGGCGGCGCGCTGGTCGGGCTGCTGTTCACGGTGTGGTTGACCGTGCACGTCGTGCTGCTCAACGACTGGTTCGACGCGCGGGTCGACGCGATCAAGCGGCAGATGTTCCCCGACGCCGGCGCGCCGAAGACGATCCCCGACGCGATCCTCAGCGGTCAGACGGTGCTGCTCGCGGGGCTCGGCGCCGGGCTGTGCGCGGCCTCGCTGGCGCTGTGCGGCGAGCTCGTGGTCGGCCGCCCCGGGCTCGCGCTGGCCGGGCTCGTGTGCATCGGCCTGCTGCTGGCGTACAGCGCCCCGCCGATCCGCGTCAACGACCGCGGGTTCGGCGAGCTGCTCGAGGCGCTCGGCGTCGGCGCGGTGCTGCCGTGGTTCAACGCCTACGCGCAGTCGGGCCAGCTGCTGCCGGGCAACCTCGTGCTCGTGCTGCCGGGGCTGACGATGCTCGCGCTGGCCTCGGCGATCGCCAGCGGGCTCAGCGACGAGGAGAGCGACCTCGCGGGCGGCAAGTCGACGTTCACCACGCAGTTCGGCAATCCGGAGGCCCGCCGCGCCGCCGAGTACTCGCTCCTCGGCGGCGCGCTGTGCTGGGCGATCGTGTCGCGCCTCGCGCCAACCGTGATGCACCCGTTCGCCGTGTCCGCGGGGCTGATCGCGATGGCGTGGCACATGCGCACGGTGATGACGACGTCGCCGCGGGCGACCACCAACGCGTTCGCGGAGCTCGCCGTCTACAAGGGCGCGCTGCACCGGGCGATCTGGGACGGCGCGCTGGCGCTGGTCGGCGTGGCGCTGCTGCTGTGGATCCTCGGGGTCGGGTGGTGAGCGCCGCGCTCCCGCAGGCGGCGCTGTCCGTGCTCGCCGAGGCGGAGTCGATGACCGCCGGCTGGTCGCACGCGACGCTGGAACCCGGGCGCGCGCGGGCCCGCGGGCTCCTCGAGGTGTGCGCGTCGGTGCTGACGCCGGACGACGACCCCGCGACTGTGATGGCGCTGGCCCGCGGCCTCGCCGACATTTACACGGCGCAGGCGCGCAGCTTCCCCGACAACCTGTTCGCCGACTGCGACTACATGGCGGCCAGCCTGATCCGCCGCGCCCGCGCGGCGGAGGATCCAGCAGGCCACCTGGGCGAAGCGTGCGCCCAGATCGCCCGCCTGCAGCGCCTGTACGGCCGCGAGACGACGATCTGCTTCAGATACGTGCACGACTTCGTGTACGGCTACGACTGGGCCAAGTGGGTCGCGCGCGAGCCGGACACGCGGGCCGGGGTGCTGCCGTACGACCGCGAGTTCCTGGCGCACATGGAGGAGCGAGCCCACGAGCTGCTCGCGCTGATCCGCAGCGACGACTCGGTGTACCCGACCTTGCCCAAGGGACAGGAGCGCAACGCGTTCCCGTTCTCCCGCGAGCCGGCCGACGAGGCCGCCCTGCACCGCGCCCTCGTGCAGCGCGGCGAGCTGCCGGTCGCCGCGTGGGACGCCGACGCGAGGCCCGCGTGGGACCGGCCCTACGCGGCCCTGCGCGTGGCCCAGGCCGAGCGGTTGGGCCTCACGCTGCGGGCATGACAGGCATGACAGGCATGACAGGCGCGCCGCTAGCCGGCGGCGCCGGACTTCTTCTCGCGCAGAGTGGCGAGCTTCTGCTCGAGGTCGGCGACCTTCTGCTTGGCCTTGTCGTAGTTCTGCTGCACGACGACGCTGCGCGACTCGGCCCGCGTGACGTCGGCGGGGGTCTTCGCGTTCTCCTTCATGCGTTTCATGCGCTCGAGGAAGGTGGTGCGCGCGGTGAGGTCGTTGCGGGCCTCCTCGAGCTTCTTCTCGTAGTAGGCGATCTCTGCGGCGGCGCTGGGGAAGCTGGTGGGCTCCGGCGTCGGCGACTTCGGCGGGGCCATGCCGCGGTTGGGCATGCTCAGCGCCGGGTTGACGCGCGCGGTGACGCGGCCCTCGGCGGGGTCGTTCTCGCGCGGGGCCACGCCGCTGCGGGCCTGACCGCTGCCCGCGGCGCTGCTGCCCGCGGTGCTGGCCTGCGCCGCGTTGCCGCGACCGGCGCCGCCGGGGGTCTGGCTGGCGGAGTCGCCGTCGGGCCAGAAGATGAGGAG